>Ga0066701_10000743_pt1 | contig 10127 bp, 5 predicted proteins | sample GraSoiAngelo_150_FD_66453 | JGI IMG/M metagenome (GOLD analysis project Ga0066701, IMG submission 66453) | Grasslands soil microbial communities from the Angelo Coastal Reserve, California, USA - 14_1009_09_40cm | ecosystem: Environmental > Terrestrial > Soil > Grasslands | place: USA... | reverse complement strand
GTGGTTTGAGACGACGGTGAGCACATCGCGGCGTCGGATGTTGGATTTGACGCATCCGCTTCGACCGTATACAGAACGTCGCCTGTTGCCGGCGCCGTGATTGTGGTCTTGCCCGCGGAGAACGTGCCTACGGTCGGATTGCTCGCTGGAACGACCAATGTATAGCTTCCGCAGAAGGCGTCCTTGGGGGCTCCCGTTGGGCAGGATGTGCTCGAAGTCACCGTAACGTCGGCGGCATTCGACTTCGGAAACAGCGGAACCGTGAACGTGAGGCTTGTGCTCGATACCGTCACCGTCTGTAGCGCGCTAACGTCTGCGTCGATGGTGGCCCCCGCTGTTCCGTTAATCGCCGTGATGGTCCCCTGGATTGTTCCTGGCCCAGTCGAAGCGCCGGCTGTCGCTGGTGTCTCTGCGACGAGGGGGACTGCGCCGAGGTTCGTCCCCCCAACAACGTTTGGCACCACGGTAACGTTGTATGCCGTGCCCGAAGGGGTAAGGGCGTCTGACACGACATCAAAAACCGCGCCCACGGCAAGCGGGCAGAAACTGAAGTGGCCTGTGGAATCTGTCTGCTGCTGCATCGCGACGCGATCAACGCCGGACTTGTCCGCGAATTGCAGCGTGACGATCGCTCCGGCGATGGGTTGCGAGGTGACGCTATCCACCATCTGCCCACTGATCCCCGTTTTGTTTTGGCTCACCACGCCCGCCGTGAGCGCAGGCTTCAAGCGAAAATCTCCATTGCCCTCCCTGATAAGGGAAGCGCACGTGTTGAAATCGATGTTGAGGTCCACCGACTGCCCCGCAGCCACATGGATCGGGCCACCCATGATTTGCCCGGGCGGAATTTTCAGCCCAGTGTTCGCCTGGCTGCTCAAATCCAGCATGTGCGTGCCGCTGCTATCCACCACACAGTTGAAGACGTCGCCGCCGAGCGGCTTGAAGCATGCGTTGCTGTCGGTTGACGGCGCCGGGCCGCTCGGAGCTGCGTTTGCCAGCAAAATCAAACGAATCTGCTGATAATCGCCCGCAGGCAGAGAGGTCGAGCCAAGTTGCTCGAGCAGGCATTGCCCCTTCGCCGGCAGATGCAAAAGATCGACTTGAACGGGAGCGGAAACCAGCTGTGGGGCGAGTTCCTGCCAGCCCGAAGAGGTGTCGTCCGCAGTCGCGCTGACATGCGCTTGAATGGAGCGAATTGTCACGAACACGCTGGAAAATGTGCCACCGGGCGCGGCCGTGCCTCCATCGGGCACGCCAGTAGCGCCGGGCGTCGCCGCCATGCAAGACGGCGGGTCGCTCACGGACACGCTTATCGCGCCCATGCTTGAGCTTTGCATCGTGGGAGTATTGCCGCCGCAACCGATGATGATCAGAGCCACCGTTGCCACGGCCAGAATCAGTAGAAAATGAGGTTTCAGACGTCCCTTGAAACGGAGCAGGGCGTTGGAGATCATGGGAGCCTCCGCATACGGAAGATGAACTTGATTGTTGGCAGCCCGGTGCGGGACAGAATTCGAACTCGCGGGGTGACCATCCGGGGCGGATAGGAAAGGTCAGTACTACATCTACTAAGAGCCTTTACCCCCGTGAATTCAACTGGGCAGCCTTCCCCGCTTTTTGCTCAGCAATCTCCGCGCCTTGTTCACTTTTTTGGCAAAAATACGGCCGCTCTGCGTCTTAGAGTACAACGACGCCAAAGAAATTGCCCAATAGCCGAGTCAAAACTACGGCATCCTATGTAAATTTGCGTACGAGCGCATTGCAACTAAGTGCAACCTATTTCTCAGCTCGGTGTTCTACCCCTTTAGGACGTTGTGATTCTCCATAGGACGCTGATATTCTGAGGCCCCCCAGCAGCCAGCACTAGCCAATAAAGGTGTCCCTAAAAGGCAGCCAACATGGACCCCGAGAAACTCCGGATTGCCCGTGACAAGCTCACGCGCGTCTTCCGCTACCTGGAAGCACTCAACCAGCACCGCAACCCGGCCAAGCGCCGGGTTGACGAACAGTTATGGAGTCTCTGGTTGCACAACCTCCCCGAGCATCCGTCGATAAAACGAGGAGCCGCTAAGCCTGGACCTTCAAGAGCCAAAGCGAAGGAGGCGAAGTCCGCCACCGACGACGGCGAGGGGTTCGTTCTGAAGGTCCAGCGTCCAGCGCTTACTCGTCCCCCAGAGCCCGCTAATGAAATTGCCGCATGGCTTGAAGCGGGGTGGGAAGACCCTTCCGAAGACATCCTCGTGCGCCAAACGCGTGAGGAATCTGACGCGGCAGGAAATCCTCGCATCGTGAACTTCGATGACGACCGGGCCAGGTCCGCGGCTCTGCAACGTTGGAAGATCTCGCGCGACGAGTGGGCGAAAAACGAAAAGCCCGCTCGTCGAGCGATGAAGATCTTTGAAGCTTTGTACGCACTGTATGGGCGCATCGATCGGGAGGCGGAGCGTGTCGAGCTTGTTCTTGGTGACGGAATCCTGAGTTGGTCCCGCCCTGAAGGTACCATCTACCACCCGATCCTCCTCCAACGACTCCAACTGCAGTTCAATGCGGCCGTTCCGGAATTCACGCTCTCTGAAGCTGACTATCCCGTGGAGCTTTATTCAGCGCTTTTTCAGTCGATGGCCGATGTCGATGGACGCGCGATAGGCCGGTGCCGCGAAGACCTGGAGCAAGGGGGATTTCATCCCCTGATGAACGGTTCGACGTCGGGATTTCTCAAGAGGCTGGTAGTGCAATTGTCTCCGCGCGGTGAGCTCATCGAAGATGCGGCGCCGGACGAAGACCAGAGCGATCCGCGTATCGGGCGCGATCCCATTTTATTTCTGCGCGCCCGTAACCTGGGTTTCGCCGCTGCTATCGAAGGTATCCTTTCGGACCTTCGGGTTCGCGAAGACTTGCCCTGGTCTCTCTTGAACATTGTTGGAGAGGAATCGCCGGTGGCGGAGCTTGGAGAAGCCGGTACGCCACCCGATGGTCAATACCATGAGGCGGACGCCGAAGTCCTTCTGAGCAAGCCCGCAAATCCAGAGCAAGTGCGAATCGCAAAGCAGCTGGAGGAGTACGGAGGCGTGCTGGTTCAAGGTCCTCCGGGCACCGGAAAAACTCACACGATCGGGAATCTTGTCGGTCACTTGCTGGCCCAAGGAAAAAGCGTGCTTGTCACCAGCCATACAACGAAGGCCCTGCGAATGGTGCGGCATCACATCGTCCCCGAACTGCGGCCCTTGTGCGTGAGCCTGCTCGAAAGTGATCTGGACAGCCGCAAACAATTGGAAAGCGCGGTTGGCTCGATTGCGGAGAGATTGTCGCGAGCCGATGCCGGTTCGCTGGAGATGGAAGCAAAGAAATTGGAAGCGGAGCGCCTGGAGCTTCTGAAAAAACTCGAAGAAATTCGCAACCAACTTTCGGATGGCCGCGCGGACGAATATCGCGACATCGTTATTTCAGGAAAGACCTGGGCTCCCGCCGATGCCGCTCGCAAAGTCGCGCAAGAAAAGGAGACCCTCGGATGGATCCCTGGCCCGGTGGCAGCAGTTGCGCCCGTGCCGCTTTCTCCTGGTGAACTGACAGACCTCTATCGCACGAACGTTTCTCTTTCCCGCGAAGACGAAAGCGAGCTTTCCGGTCATCTTCCGGACCTTCACGACCTTCCAGGACCCGAAGAATTCGAGGGGTCCCTCAGCGAGCGGAATCGATTGAGCATGGAGGATTTGGAATTCCGCTCGGATCTTTGGCTATCTGGCGCGATGCAAGGCTCACCTGAAGAACTGGAGGTACTCTCCGCCAGCTTGAGGCAGGCCGTCGAACCTCTATCCGGGAAAGAAAAGTGGAAACTGGCCGCAGTTTACGCCGGAAAATACGGCGATGCACATCGCGTACCTTGGGACCAGTTGGTCAGCTTCGTGCGTCTCGTTCACCGCGAAGCCGCCAAGTCTCAGGAATCTTTCGTCAAGCATGGTCCCCATCTTTCAGACAACCTGTCTTACGAGGATCAGGAGCGCATCGCGGGCGAAATCTTCGCTCACCTGGACAATGGCGGCAAGCTCGGTTCCGTTACGCTCCTCACGCACAGAGCGTGGAGCCAATTCATCGAAGCGACGAAAGTCCATAAGATACATCCGCGCCTCGCGGAGCATTTTCTAGCATTGGGCAGAATGGCGCGTCTTAAGAACCTGCGCGAAGAGCTGTCCGGCCGCTGGGATCGCCAGATGGCAACTCTGGGGACGCCGCCCGCCAGCGAGGTGGGCGAAGAAATCGAAAAAACATTGTTGCAATATTGCGATTCGATCGAAGAGTGCTTGAGCTGGCACAACCACACCTGGCGACCGCTCCAGCAACAACTTGAGGACCTTGGTTTTCGCTGGGAAAAATTCCTTGCTGAGCAACCTGCCGTCGTCGGCGCCGATGGAGAATTGGTGCGCATCGGCAAAGCGGTCAACGATTCCCTGCTGACCATCCTCGACTCTCGCTTCAAGAAACTGAGGCTGCTTCAACTTGAGGCAGAGATCCGCGATCTTAAGGCGCGTCTCAAGCTTGCTGCGCGCGTCGCTAAGTCGTCGAAGGCCACTGCCAAACTTCTTGCCGCCGTGAGTGACGAGGATTCCGGTGAATACCGCGACGCCTACGAGCGTCTCCTCGAACTCAAAAGCCGCCAGGCGGACCTCGATCTTCGTCGCGCCTTGCTCAGCAAGCTCGAAAGCGCCGCCCCCGCGTGGGCAGGCGCCATCCGCAATAGAACCAGCGTACACGGACGCGGCGAACCACCGCGTGATCCGACCGCGGCGTGGACTTGGCGCCAGCTCAACGACGAACTGGATCGTCGGGCCAGTATTTCGCTTGAAACGCTCCAGACGAAAAGCGAAAAACTCCGGGAGCAGCTGCGCCGCGTTACCGTAAGCCTGATCGACAAGCGCGCATGGTCGGCCCAGGCTCGACGCACTTCGCCGCGCCAGCGTCAGGCACTAGTCGGGTGGCTGGACACCATTCGCCGCATCGGCAAAGGCCACGGAATCCGCGTTTCTCTCCTGCGCGCAGAAGCCGCCAGAAAAATGTCCGAGTGCCGCAGCGCTGTCCCTGTTTGGGTTATGCCTCTATCCAGGGTAGTGGAGAATTTCGACCCTCACATAACGCGCTTTGACGTGGTCATCATCGATGAAGCCAGCCAGAGTGACGTCATGGCTCTTGTGGCTCTCTATCTCGGGAAGACCGTCCTCGTCGTTGGCGACCACGAGCAGGTAAGCCCCTCCGCGGTTGGTCAGGATTTGGGGATCATCCAAAACCTTATCTTCCAATACTTGCCCGGAATTCCAAACTCCGATCTTTACGACGGTCAAATTTCAATCTATGACCTGGCGCGACAATCTTTCGGCGGCACGACCTGCCTGGTTGAACATTTCCGCTGCGTGCCGGAGATCATCCAATTCAGCAACATGATTTCCTACGATCACCGCATCAAGCCATTGCGTGATGCCAGTCGGGTTCAGCTCCGTCCTCATACCATCGCGTATCGGGTGGCTGGCTCCAGCCGCGACGGCAAAATCAATCGCCAGGAAGCGTTAGGAGTGGCCTCACTGCTGACCGCCGCGATGGAGCAGCCCGAATACAAGAAGAATGACGCGGGCCAACCCACCACGTTTGGAGTGGTTTCGCTTGTCGGCGACGAACAAGCCCTTGAAATCGATAATCTACTCCGCAAGCACATCTCGCCGGACAGTTACGAACTCCATCGCCTCCTTTGCGGAAACGCCGCTCAATTCCAGGGCGACGAGCGCGACATTGTGTTTATCTCGCTCGTGGACACGGCGCAGCGAGGTCCGCTCTCCCTTCGAGACCAAGAATTATTCAAGCAGCGTTTCAACGTCGCTGCTAGCCGAGCACGCGATCAGATGTGGGTCGTACACTCGCTTAGCCCGCAGAATGATTTGAAGCCGGACGATTTGCGCCGCCAACTCATCGAGCACGCCCAAGATCCCAGCCGGCTCATGCACGCGCTCGAAGAAAAAGAAAAACGCACGCAATCTCCTTTCGAACGGGAAGTCATGAAACGTCTCGTGGCTGCCGGATATCGAGTGGCTCCACATTGGCGTGTTGGCGCTTTTCGAATCGATCTGGTTGTGGAGGGCGACGGCCGACGCTTGGCGATCGAGTGCGATGGCGATCGCTACTATCCGCTCGAAAAACTGCCGCAAGACATGGACCGGCAGGCTGTTCTCGAACGTATGGGGTGGATCTTCGCTCGCGTCCGCGGAACCGAGTTCTTCCGCAATCCAGAGCGGGCAATGAAACCCGTTTACGACAAGCTCCAGCACTTGGAGATCTCGCCTAATAGCGCGAGTCCGTCGACTAGCAAAAAAGCACAGCCGCTAGCTGACCTGATCGACCGCGTTATCACCCGGGCGGAAGAGTTGCGACGGGCGTGGGCGGGCCCCGAGCAGAATTCTCCCCGACGACAAGCGTCATCACAGGCTGCCGGACAAGTCACCGTGTCGTGAGGTATGTTGCAGTTCTTGAGCTAGTCGAGGAGCCTGCTTCCCTTCTATTTGGAACGAAAGAGCTTGATTTATGGTGAGATAGAGTGGATTTCGTTTCTATGGTGGGCTAGGCGCATTTCCCGCTGAGAGGCACCTGCCGCCCCGGCATGGGTGGCACCCATTCCAAGTGAAGGCTCTCCTGCAGTAATTCGCGCAAGCGCCTGCGTGCCCGGTGAAGCTGAGCCTTCGAGTTGCCGATCGACCAGTCCATGATTTGCGCAATTTCCTTGTGCTTGTAACCCTGGATGTCGTGTAGCTCGACAACCAACTTGTGAGACGGTGGCAGTTGCTTGATCGCTCTTTCCAGATTCAGGCGGTCGATCGAGCCAGCCAGTTGCAAGTCGGGAGCACCGACTTCCTCACGCCGCCCACAGCGATTGCCATCCGATTCTTCGAAATTTTCTTGCGAAGCTTCCGGCAAGGACTTCTTGCGAAAGCGCATCAAAACCAAATTAACTGCGATGCGATGCAGCCAGGTGGAAAAAGCCGATTCGCCACGAAACGTCTGAATCTTGCGCAACACGGTCAAGAATGCTTCCTGCGTGAGATCCTCCGCTTCCGTCGAGTTTCCCGCCATACGCAGGCACAGGGCATAGATACGCCGACAATGCGCGCGGTAAATTCGCTCAAAGGCATCGGCGTCTCCGCGCTGAGCTCTTCGTATGGTTTCACTCTCTGATAATCCGGCCCATTCGGGCCGCGAGGGCTCCGCGAAACTGGCTTGTTCCCAGAAAGTTTGCCCGGTTGTGTAAGAACCAATCATCTTCGTTCTTTTCCGTCAAGCAAGTGTAAGAGCTAGTCGCGACTGGAAGAATCGGAGCAACTCTGCGGCCATACGCTCCTTGATTTTGGTAACAGGCTGAAATTTCAAAAGTGTAGAGTGCAGTTGTGACGCAGCTCTACTCCGAGCAGACAGCTTGAAGCGTGTAGATTTTTCCAAACGCGCGGATTTCTTGCTTGAGCCGCAATTCAAGTCCACTTTTCCGCCAACTTCTGTCAACCAATCGCGTTGAGTTCGTGTCATGGCTTTATGGCAATGCCTTCTGGGAAAAGCGCCGGTCCCGAAATGGTTGCAACCACGGTGTTGGTGGCTGTGCTGACTACTGAGACGTCGTTGGACATTCTATTGGAGACGTAGGCGAAGGCTCCGTCTGGAGTAATGGCCACGCCTCTGGGAATGCTTCCTACTGGGACGGAAGTTGTCACGCTGTTGCTGGCAGTGCTGATCACGGCGACGATGTTATTTCCGTTGGTTGCCACATAGCCGGAGGTTCCGTCAGGAGTGATGGCAATGGCAATGGGGTAATCTGGCGCCGCAATGGTATTCACAACGGCGTTGGTGGCCGTGCTGACCACAGAGACACCCGCTGACAAATAATTTGCAACATAGGCAAAAGCCCCGTTTGGGGTGATGGCCAAGCCAGCCGGGTTGTTACCCACCGGAATGGTGGCCACGACCGTGTTGGTTCTAGTATCAATCACCGATACGTCGTTCGTGGCCTGGTTTGTGACGTAGGCGAACGCACCATTCGGCGTAACCGCCACGCCCCAGGGGTTCACCCCAACTGCGATAGTGGCAACGACCGTCCGCGTTGCGGTGTCAATTACGGAAACGTCATTGGAATTTTGATTCGCGACGTACGCGAGAGCTCCGTTGGGAGTAAAAGCCACTCCAACTGGGAAGCGCCCGACGGGTATGGTGGTCACCACGGTGTTGTCGGCAGTGCTTATGACAGAAACATCGTTATTGGAAAGGAACCACCCGGAATCAGTCACGTAAGCAAAGGCTCCGTCCGGCGAAATAGCGGCTTGAAGTGGCTGAACCCCGACTGGGATGACGGCGACCACAGAATTGTTTGCCGTGTTAATCACAGAGACGGAGTTCGATTTGTGGGTTGGCACATAGGCGTAGGACTGGGCTGCCGCTGGAACACTCGATAAAGCGACAAATAAGGCCAAGGACAGCCATGCGAACAGCCGGAAGCGGTTCAACTTACGGTCTTTTTGCAACATCCTGGGCGTCCACGCATATACGTGATCAGCAATCCTCATCCCTTCGTTCCCCCATTGGTCTTGGATCGAACCGGCCGGTAGTTCGCGTATTCAAGGAATCAATCCTCCCCATAGCAAGTACCTCAACGTGGGCCGCACAACAATCCGGTGAGTACCCCCATCCGTAGGACAAACACAGTCCAAAGCCGCATCGGGAAATCCCCTGAGATGAGCTAAGAAGAAAGGGCTAGCTAGTCGCGGATTGCGCGTTTGGATAGAGCTCAGAATGAGGGTAATCTATAGGCTAAGGTCTTTACCTGAGGTCGATGCAGGGAATTACTTGATTGAGAAGGCAGGTCTCAGATGGTATTGCCTATCAAGGTTCCTGTGCATTTAACCGAATTGACCTGAAAAAGGACTGTTCGAGCCGAGGAGAAAAACCTTGATGTCGAAACGTGATGTTGCGTCCGTTCCTCCCGAATCAAAGCGAAACGAAGAACCTTCTGAGCTTTTACGGGAACTCGTGGCCCACCTCCGGCAGAATCGAACCCAATTGCGCGAGGAATGGGTGGTGCGCATCTCTGAGACACGCCTGCTCACCGCGATGACCAAAGAAGAGATATTCGCGGAAGCGACCTCGGTGTACGACAGTTACGTTGAAGCTCTCGAAACCGAGGCGTTCGAGGCGCTGCAAGCTTACGCGCGAAACCTCTCTGAACGCATTATCCCGCGCGGTGTCGAGACGCACGAAGTCGTGGGGATCGTGCTGTTGTTGCGCGACGTCCTTGCGCGGTCCCTATTCGCGAAATACCAGAACGATTTCAAGAAACTGAATCGCATCCTGGATGCCTACGAGCCAGCGGCGAACCGCATCGCAAACACGGTGGCGGTCGGTTTCGTGCAAGAGCGCGAGCGCGTTATTCGCCAGCAACAGGAAGCGATCCGCGAACTTTCCACGCCCGTTCTCCAGGTGCGTGAACGGCTGCTGATTCTTCCTATCATCGGCGTCATCGACCCACAGCGCGCCCGCCAATTGACCGAGCAACTCCTTCGTGGAATTCGCACCAACCGCGCCAAAGTCGTGGTGATTGATATCACCGGTGTGGCAGCCATGGACGTCACCGTGGCAAACCACTTGGTGCAAACGGTAGAGGCGTCGCGACTCCTCGGCGCGACCGTCATCGTTACCGGGCTTTCGCCGGAGATTGCGCAAACGCTTGTGACTATCGGTGTGGACCTCGGCAAGATGAACACCGTCGGCGACCTTCAGGGCGGCATCGAGCAGGCGGAAAGACTTTTGGGATACAAAGTTGCGACACTAGCAGAACCACGCTAGACAAAGTGGAGAAAGGGCCAAGTGGAAGTCCCGATTCTCAAGCAGGGCGCGTTCCTAATCGCAACCTTTCAAGCCGCTCTCTCGGACGCGGACCTCAACCAACTGCGCATGGGTTTAGTCCAGCAAGTTGTTAAATTTCGTTCGCGTGCGGTGATTGTCGATGTTACCGCAATGGACGTGATGGACTCGTTTGCGTCCAGGACATTGCGCGAGATTGCGCACATGATCCGGCTACGCGGTGCAGAGACGGTAATTGTTGGAATTCAGCC
>Ga0066701_10000741_pt1 | contig 10135 bp, 9 predicted proteins | sample GraSoiAngelo_150_FD_66453 | JGI IMG/M metagenome (GOLD analysis project Ga0066701, IMG submission 66453) | Grasslands soil microbial communities from the Angelo Coastal Reserve, California, USA - 14_1009_09_40cm | ecosystem: Environmental > Terrestrial > Soil > Grasslands | place: USA... | reverse complement strand
TGTGATTTTTGCGCCGACTTCACATCGCCAGACTCATACGCGTGGACGAGCGCGCAAACTTCGGCCGGAAATAAATTCGAAGCGACGCTTACGACTCCTACCGCGCCGACCGACATGAACGGCAGCGTCAACGAATCATCGCCGCTCAGGATGGTGAACGACTCCGGCAAACGGCCGCGCAATTCGCTCACGCGTTCAACGCTTCCGCTCGCTTCCTTGATTGAAACAATATTTCGGCATTCCGCGGCGAGGCGCGAGGCTGTTTCCGGCCCGATATCGACGCCACAACGGCCAGGAATGTTGTAAAGCATGATGGGCAGACTCGTTTCGCGCGCGATTGTTTGAAAATGGCGAAAGAGTCCTTCCTGGCTTGGCTTGTTGTAATACGGCGCGACGAGCAACGCGCCATCGGCGCCGAGTTCTTCGGCCATTTTTGTGTCGGCCACGGCGTGATGGGTGGCGTTCGAACCGGTGCCGGCCAGGACCTGGCACCGTTTGTTCGCGATTGTGACCGCAAGCCGGATCGCTTGCTCGCGTTCATCACGTGAAAGCGTAGGCGATTCACCGGTCGTGCCGACCGCGACCACGCCGGTAATTCCGGCAGTGATCTGCGCTTCGATCAATTTTTGGAAAGCCGGAACGTCAATCCCGCCATCGCGAAACGGGGTGACGAGCGCAGTGAACGTGCCGCGAAACATTCTTGTTGTAGCGGCGGTCTATGACCGTCGCACTTTCTCCTTTCAATTCGAGCGATGCTCATTGGGCGCCGCTACAGATTAACTAGAGTTCGATTGTTCCTTCAAAGACAAACTCAGCCGGGCCAGTGAGCGTCACGTTTCGAAATTCACTGCCGTTCTTCTCAAAGGCGACCGTTAACTCATCGCCGCCGCGTACGAGCACGCCGACCGGGCCGCCAGAATTTTCCGTGGCGGCAAAAATGAGGGCGCTCGCGACCACGCCGGTTCCGCAAGCGAGCGTTTCATTTTCTACGCCGCGTTCATAGGTGCGGACGGCAATTCTTTTCGTTCCGCGTTTCTCGATGAAATTTACGTTTGCACCTTTTGGCAAAAACATCTCGTGACGACGAATAGCCGCTCCATCCTGCCGGACATCGACCTCGTCAATCTGCGAGACGGGAACGACAACGTGCGGTACCCCGCTATTGATGAAATGGACGGTTCTATTTTTGCCTGCGGTGCGAAGCGCAATATTCAATCGCAAATCACTCGGGTCGCCCAATCGCAGCGTCACCAACTCATCCTGCAGTTCGGCGCCGATTTCGCCGGCCAGAGTTTCAAAGGAGATCTTTCCCTGCGCGCCTGCAACCCTATTTGCAAAACGTGCGAAACAGCGCGCACCGTTGCCGCACATTTCCGCTTCACCGCCGTCGCTGTTAAAATAGCGCATCCGGAAATCTGCGCCGTTCGACGTCGTTTCGAGCAGCAAAATTCCATCCGCGCCGATGCCGCGATGGCGATCGCAAATGCGCGCGATCTGGGCGCGATTAAGATGAATATTGGCCGCACGATTGTCGAGCATGACGAAATCGTTGCCCGCGCCGTTCATTTTCGTAAAACGCAGCATGCTCCCTTTCGTCTAGCACAGTCTCCGCCGAAAGCCAACCGTCACCGTTGCTTGCGGCGAATTCGCCGCTTAGTTATTGAGCGTGTTTAAGGCAATCGCCGCCTCCTGCGCCGCCGTCCTGGTAGTCAGCATCGCCCAATCCTCGGGCGAGGATCTCAACGGACTTATCCTCGAACAGGTGAAACAGATGCCGCAAGGCGGTCGTTATTCGCTATCGCGTTTCGCAAAGATTCGACTCCAATCCGCTGCCCACTTTGAGTCCGGCAAGTTTTTCATCCTTCCTTCAGCGGCCTCGCCGAGTTTCTGTTCGGGAGCGACCTATCTCATCTTTATTAGAACCATCGAAGCGCTGCGGGCGCGGGGAGAGCTCCACCTCGATTTTGCTACGCTGGATCAGCTCATCATCCGAGATCAGCACGATGGCGAAGGAATCTGGGGCCGGTGGAACGCAAATGGGCCAGGGACAGCCCGCCTCTTTCATGAATTGGGGCTCGGCCAAAACTTCGACAACTTCGATCAGGCGCAGCCGGGCGATTTCATGAAGATCTTCTGGTCGAAGCAGGTGGGCAGAAGCGAGCACGGACATTCCGCGATTTTCCTCGGAACGGGGAACCGGCTAGGCGTGGAATACTTCCGCTACTGGTCGAGCAATATTCCGTCCGGCTACGGAGAGAAGAGTGTCCCGAGAAGCAAGATTGCCTACGCGATTTTCTCACGTCTTCAGACGCCGGTTAATCTATCGCGAATCGGCAGCGCGCCTTTTGTCGATTCCTACCTGGCATCTCTCCTCCGAAGACGCTCCAGCTTCGCCGAGGCGACGCAAAAATGCGGTTTATAAGCAACGTGCAAAAGCGAATGAGCAAAAAAACGCTAACCATCAATGAGATTTATCAATCGATCCAGGGCGAGAGCACCTGGGCGGGGCAGCGTTGTGTTTTCGTGCGGCTGACTTTCTGCAATCTGCGCTGCAATTATTGCGACACCGAGTACGCATTTTACGAAGGCAAAAAACAAACGCTGAATGAGATTGTCGATCTTGTCGCGGCGTTTAATTGTCCGCTTGTCGAGATCACCGGCGGCGAGCCGTTGCTGCAAAAAAATGTGCTGCCTTTGATGTCGATGTTGGCGGACGCGGGCCACACGATTTTGCTCGAGACCAGCGGCGCGCACGATATCTCGACGGTTGATCCGCGCGTGCATCGGATTATGGATTTGAAAACGCCGGGCAGCGGCGAAGTGGAGCGCAACCTTTGGTCTAACATCGATAATCTCACGTCGCGAGATGAGGTGAAATTCGTCATCGGTTCGCGCGAAGATTACGACTGGTCATGCGACAAAGTGCGCCTTTTCAATTTGTCCAAGCGGTGCCACGCCGTTTTGTTCTCACCCATTTTCGGCCGGATCGATCCGCGCGAAATCGTGGAATGGATCTTAGCGGACCGGCTCGATGTTCGCTTTCAATTGCAAATGCACAAGTTCATCTGGAAACCTACGCAGCGCGGTGTGTGACCGATGCGGGCGCGATTGACGAAGGATTTCACTTTTGAGGCGGCACAGACTTTGCCGAGCGCGCCGGAGGGTCACAAATGCCGGCGTATGCATGGTCACAGTTTCAAGATCGAGGTTTCGGTGGAAGGAGAGGTCGCCCCAATTAGCGGCTGGGTCTATGATCATGCCGAGATCGGCGCGGCGATGAAACCGCTACTGCAAATGCTGGACCATTCTTACTTGAATGAGGTCGAAGGTTTGGAAAATCCGACGATCGAGAACATGGCGGCGTGGTTCTGGAAAAAATTGCAGCCGCAATGTCGCGGACTCTGCGAGATTATCGTCCACGAAACACCGACGGCGCGCTGCGTTTATCGCGGCGAATGAAAGATCGGCAATCAACTCTCCTCAGACGGGTTGAATCGTTAGAGCATCATGATTGATTCAACTCTTCAACGATTATCTAATCGCGAGAAAAAATCCTCGAACAACTCATTATAAATCCTGCCGCGCTCGGGATGATATTGCACGGCGAGAGCGAAAGGATAATTGCGCAGCCGGATTTGCTCGATGATGTCGTCGGTCGCGCACCACGCCTCCACTTCGCAACCATCGCCGAGGCGATCGATCGCCTGATGATGGGAGCTGTTCACTTTTGTAAAGCGATGCGTGGCGGCGCGATCGTTACGCAGCGGCTGAATATCGTGCTCCTTTTGTTCGGGAAGTTTATGCCCCGGAATGTCCAGCTTGAGCGTGCCGCCGAGCGCGACGTTGAAAAGCTGGAGGCCTTTGCAGATCGCAAAGATCGGCAGCCCGCGCGAGAGCGCATCTTTCATCGCGGCAAATTCCCAACGGTCCCGCGCAGCATCGACATCCTTATCGAGCACGCTGGGATCGGGCACTTCCTGCTTCAAAAATTCTGGCGCAATGTCCGAGCCGCCGGTCAAAAGCAAGCCGTCCATTTCTTCTAGTGCGACGTCGCCTTTGCGCGCATTGCAAACGGGAATGTCGGGATGTTTGTCAAAAAATGGCTGAAACCATTTTTCGTCTTTCCCGCGCATCCATGTGGCCAGGCTTGGCATCGGCGAATTTGCGACTTCCCTGCTGCCATGTAAAGAGCAGTCGCAATGACTTGTCTTGCCGATTCTTCTATAACGTTGCGCGAGGCGCTGGAAAAACTAGCTCGCGAGAGCAAGGCACGCGCGGTCGCAGTGGCGTTGCTCGATCTCGAGAGCGGTTTCCGATTTTCTCTGGCAGGCGATCGCTGGTTTCATGCTGCGAGCACGATCAAATTAGCAGTGCTGCTCGCAATTTTTCGCGCAGCGGACGAGGGTCGCCTGCGGCTGGATGATTCACTCCACGTGCGAAACCATTTTGTGAGCGCAGCCGACGGATCGCCTTTTCGCGTGGATCCAAGTTCGGATGCAATGCCGGAACTCTACCAGGCGATTGGACGGACTGCGAAAATTTCAGCGCTGACGGAAGGAATGATCGTCGCGAGCAGCAATCTTGCGACCAATTTGCTGCTCGATTGTCTGGGGGTGGAATACGCGCGCAACGTCCTGCGCGATGCGCAAGTAAGTGGGGTGGAATTGCGACGGGGGGTCGAGGATCAGGCGGCCCATGAAAAGGGCATCGACAACGAAGCGACAGCCGATGGATTGCTCACGCTGTTGTCTGCATTGCGCGGTGATTTTCTGAAGAAGGAAAGCAAGGAACAAGCGATCCACGTTTTACTCGCGCAGCGCTTTAACTCGATGATTCCCGCCGGTCTCCCGGCCCATGCAACCGTGGCGCATAAAACCGGTGAGATCTCGACCGCGTGCCACGATGTCGGGATCGTATATTTGCCCGAACGCGAACCGTACATCGCGGTTATCCTGACGGAGTTTGATGCAGAACAAAATGGCCGCCGCGAGACTGTCGCGGCTATTTCTGAAGTGATTTACCGCTCGTTGACAGACAGAGAACTGAAATCGAAATGAACACCCAGCTATTTCGCGCAATTGACGGTCTGAAGCTGCCGGCGGAGCATCGCGCGCTCCTGCGGCCAGGCGAATCCGAAAGCGACTCGCATGGAAATGTTCACCATCTGCCGCGTTTTTTTTATGAAGTTGCCAGTTGGCAGGAAGCGCATGAGATCCGGCTCGCGCCGCACTTCAAACTCGCGGAATTGATGACAGTCGATTGTCGAGAAGCAGAACTGCTCCTGCGCGAATTTCCCCATTATGTGCCGTGTGCGATTGTCTTGCTCGCGCGTCTTTTGGAAGATTTTCGCCGGGAAGTGGACGCACCGGTTTTTGTCAGCGCAAATGGTGGTTACCGGTCGCCCGCGCACCAGATGGGCGGCGCGAAAAGCATTCATGCCTGGGGCACAGCCGCAGACATTTACCGAGTCGGCGACACTTTTCTCGATGACATAAAATCAATTGAAAAATACGCCGCCATCGCGGTATCGCTCAGCCCGGCAGTGCTAGTCCGGCCATTCGGATCGGGAGCCGGGGAAGCCGATGACCATTTGCATCTCGATCTCGGGTTTCTGACCTTGACTCCGCGTCAATGTAGCGAAACGAGCTGACGTCTTTTTGTTACCGTGAAGAATTCGGAGGGAGAACTGGGTCGGCGATTTCGAGGCAAAGAATTTCGCACCTCGCCGCCGCGTGCAGTCATCGGTCTGGAGGCGGAGTTTAATCTTTTGATAGATGGCAAAAGACGGCGGCCGGAAAAGATTTTCGGCGATCCCCGCCGGTTGGTGCGCCGGCGGATGATCCCGCGCACCGGAAAATCATTTCAGTTGCCAGCCGGCGGCGCGATTTACTTCGACACGGGCGTGATCGAAGTCGCCACGCCGATTGTCGAATTGGAGCGCGGCTGTTGTTGTCGCGCGACGCGTCTGCTTTGGGAACAGATTGGTTATTTGCGGGCGGAGCTGGATCACTGGAGCAAGCGACGTGGCTGCCAATGCCGATTACAGGGGTTCAGCACGCACTACAATTTTTCATTTCCCGCTGCGCGCAAATCAAAATCCCGCAATCCGACCAAGGTTGCGTATCTGCTGGCGCACATTCTGCCGGCGCCGGTCCTTTTGCTGGCAGCGAATCGTCAGAGCAGCGCGGTGGGCGTGCGGCCACGCCAAACGCGACTCGAGGTCACTGCCGATTTTACGCCTGATCCCGCGCTGATGCTCGCGACATGCGCTTTCGTCGCTGGTGTCGTGGAGACGGTCCTACGCTGGGAAGAGTTTGGGCTGCGGCAATTGAGCCGGCATGGAATGCCTCGCCTGACGCCCTTCCGCCTGCGCAAGCATTCGTCGCGTCGTGGTTGGCGGATATTGCGCGACTCGTTGGGCGTGAATCCATTCGCGGCGGACGTCAACGCACCGCTTTGGAAATTGCGCGATGGCCGGATGCTCAGCCTCCGCGCAATCGCGGCAGAAATCGTGACGCCATTTCGCCAGCAAATTCAGCGCCTGAGCGATGCGACAACACTCCAGCACATCGTCGCGGTTTTCGCTGGAGATGCGCGCTCGCTTCTCGATTTCCCGAAACGCCCCGAAGCTTATGATGACGCCGGGCGTGTGATTGATTGGGGCCGCCGCCGGATGCGGCGGTGGTCCCGCTCGAGATACGAAAAAGTCATCCACCGCGTGATCGCACGCGAACCGATGCGCCTCGGGCAAAAACGTTACCGGGTCGAGCGAATGAACGGCTGGTATCAAGTCGTTTTTCGAGAAGCGGGAACGGGAAAACGCAGGACTTTCAATCTCGACGAACTGGTGCGGTTATCGGGTGCAAAAAGATCAGTTCCGACTGCGGCACGAAAGCGCAAACCGACTAAAAAGCGTCGCCCCTGACACGAGATCGCGTGATCGGTCCCGCAGATCTGCCAGGCAGTCATAATCCGAGCAATTCGCGCACGTATTTTGCCGGCGGGCTACCAAACGCCAGCGCGCTGTCGTGGTATTTTTTCAAATCAAAGGAGCCGCTAGCCTTTGCTTTGGCGCGATCGCGCAGGTCGAGCTGTTCGCTCACGCCGACGAAATACGTAGAAAGCTGCGCAGAAGTGAGTCGGGCGCGTTTCCATTTGGCGACCGCCTCACCTTCCTGTTGAAAACCTTCGTTCTCCATCAAATCCATCGCTTCTTTTTCGCTCATGTTGCCAGCGTGAATGCTTTGATCTAGAATCGCGTTACAGATGACGCGCAGTCGCATTTTCAACTGCTCCATTTTGACTTCAGGCCCGCCGTAACCCTGTTCCGCCATCATTTGTTCGCAGTAAACAGCCCAACCTTCGATGAATGTGCCGCTGCGGAAAATCGCACGCACCAGAGTCGGCGCTTGGAATTGGTTGGCGTGCGCGAGTTGCAGGTAATGGCCGGGCATCGCTTCATGCACAGTGAGATCGCGCACCATGTAGTTGTTGTATTCGCGAAAGAACGATGCCTTCCTTTCCTTCGACCAATCTTTCGGCGTCGGTTCGACCGCGAAAAACGTTTTTCCGTTTCGTTCGAGCGGACCCGGTGAATCGCAATAAGCAATGCCGGTGCCGCGTTTGAACTCGGGCATCACGATCACGTCGAGCGGTTTTTCCGGAACGGTGACGAGATCGTGTTTCTTCACGAAATCAGTGGCTTCACCGACAATCTTCTGCGCGTAACCGACGATCGTGTTGTCGTCCGGATGTTTCTCGGCCAGTTTGTCGAGCACCGCCGTCGTAACTTTCTTTCTGTCATCGAGCGCGGCCTTATCGGCGTTTGGGAAATATTTTTTGTAAAGCGGCAGCGCGGTTTCGTAGATGGCGGTCTGGGCTTGCTTCAAATCGGCTTGCGCACGCCGCATGATTTCCTCCATCGACAATTCGGAGGCGAGGGCGAAGCGCAGTTTCTTGCGAAACTTGTCCGGGCCGATGCGGAAATCGCCGTCGGAGCGCGGGAGCAGGCCATCGTGCAGCCACTTTTTATAATCTTCGAGCGCCTGGGCGGTTTTTTCCTGGAGCGGCGCGACCTCCTTCTTCATTTGTGGCGCTTGTTCGAGCAGCGGCGCCAAACCTTCGCGCACGAGGCTGATCGCGCCCTGGGTTTGTTCGATCGCGGTCTCGGTGTAAACGCGCGGCGGATGCTGCAAATTTTTCTGCGCCTGCGCAATCACGGTTGGAATTGCCTCCATGCGCTTGCGCAAATTCCGAATGCGTTTTTCCGGCGAGTCGAAGGCGCGCGCGACGAGCAGGTAAAGACTGTTGGCGAGACTTTGATTGTAAACGAGCGGGTCCCAGTCGGCTTCCTTTAACTCCTCCAGCTCGAAAATCTCATTGTCGATGTTGTCGCGGAGGATGCGCACGTCCACCTGGTTTGCGCCGGTGAGTTGCGAGAAATCGTCGAACTTCTTGAGCGCTTCGCGGAATTGTCGGGCACGGGCGAGAAGTCGAACGAGCGTGTCCGGTGAGTAATCAGTTAGCTCAGTATCAAAGCGATGATCTCCCAGCTCGGTTGCATATTCCGGATGCGAGGCGAGGTATCCCTCGACGTAATCGTTGGCGATTTTTTGGAATTCGTCGTCCTTCGGATTCGCCTTCGCGACCAAGATCGACAAGGACAAGGACAGTCCGACGGCAAGGGTGATTACTTTCATTTTGATTATTTATGCCTCCGGCTGGACGGCAAATCCGACAGCTGGTTCGGCGTCACCGGCAACCGACGACTGATCCTGCAAATAAGTACGGCCTTTGTAAAACGGCGTGACAATTGCGAACACAACTGCCGTTCCGAGCATCACCCAAACGAAGAACATGAAGTAGCTGGTTCCTTGGAGCTTCACGGAGCCGTCAGGGTTTTGGATGAAAAAGTTGACTGCGGCGGTGAATTGGTTGCCGAGCGACACGGCGAGGAGATACGTGCACATGACGAGCGATTTGAGTTTCACCGGCCCTTGGGTGTAGGAAAACTCAAGGTGAGTCGGCGAAACCAAGGTTTCGCCCGCAGTCAAGATCACGAACGCCCAAACCTGCCAGATGATGCCCGGCCGCGCGCCGCCGTCGATGCGCGTTTGAATCATGGCAACCAGAAAAAACGATGCCGCCGTAACAAATAGGCCGGCGCCAATTTTTCGCAGCGGGGTTAAGCGAACAACTTTCTCGACGGCCGGATATAGCCAGTAAGAAAAGAGCGGCAGCATGATCAAAATGAAAATCGGATTGACCGTCTGGATCTGCGACGACAGCCACTCGATACCAAAAAGATGTCGATCCATCGACTCGGCTTGGACGATCCAAGAGGAAAAATTTTGCTGCCACAAGGCCCAGAAAATCGCAATGAAGGGGACCGGAATTAGAATATTAAGCAGGATTTTGCCCGTCTCTTTGTTGAAAATCTCGCGCGCATACGTGCGTACGCCGACAGGCGGAATATGAACGAACTTTTTGCGGCCCATCCAAAAAATGAGCGTGGCGATGGCCATGAAGACACCGGGAAGTCCAAAAGCGATATCCGGACTGTGCAGGCGCGGGCTCTCAAGAAAACTGATAATTGATGGCGGCAATTTGGCGATGAAGCCATCCGAAGCAGCTTTGTACGGTTCGAGCAACCAAGGGATAAGCAGCGTGGATAACGCCGACCCGGCATTGATGGAAAAATAAAACCAATTGAAAACGCGCGTCAGCAGATGCTTGTTTGATTCGCCAAACTGGTCGCCGACGTTGGTCGAAACGCAGGGCTTGATACCGCCGGCGCCCATCGCGATCAGGAGCAAGCCTATGGCGAGCAAATAACGCGGCTCGATGGTGTGCGCGAGGGGCGAACCTATCAATGCCAGCGTAAGATGGCCACCGCAGTAAACAATCGACAGCCAAAAGACGACCCGAAATTTCCCAAAGACCGCGTCGGCCAGGATCGCTCCAAAAATCGGTAGAAAATAAAGCGCCGAAACAAAAGTGTGATACCAGGCTTCGGCATTTGCCGCCGGCATAACGCTCAAGTGCCCCATCTTGTCCAAGAGGTACTTGGTCATGAAGATGGTCAGGATGGAATTCATCCCATAATAGGAGAAGCGCTCGGCCGCTTCGTTGCCGA
>Ga0066701_10000738_pt1 | contig 10140 bp, 9 predicted proteins | sample GraSoiAngelo_150_FD_66453 | JGI IMG/M metagenome (GOLD analysis project Ga0066701, IMG submission 66453) | Grasslands soil microbial communities from the Angelo Coastal Reserve, California, USA - 14_1009_09_40cm | ecosystem: Environmental > Terrestrial > Soil > Grasslands | place: USA... | reverse complement strand
GGGTATGACCTCGGCGCGTGAGAGGGTAAGACGCCGCCCCGGCCCTGTCAACGCCCGGACAGGAGCCGGCGGCCTTCCGCGCGCGCCTGGTCCAGCACCTCGCGCACGGGCAGCGACTTCTCGCGCGCGATGCGCGCGACGTCGGCGAATTCCGGCGTGACCGTCACGACGCGGCCCTCGAGCCGGGAGACCTTGAACGGGATGGGGCCGTAGGTCGTCGTCAGCGTCACCATCTCGCGCGGCAGGACCGCGCGGCGCCACTCGGACCAGCGCACGCCGATGGTGGAGGATTCTTCGAACAGCACGCGGCTCAGCTCGCCCACCCGGTCGGGTGCGCACAGCGCGGTGAGCACCGTGCCGGGCCGACTCCGCTTCATCACCACCGGCGTGAGGAATACGTCGAGCGCGCCCGTCTCGAAGAGACGATCGACGAGCGGCTCGTAGAGCTGCGGCGACATGTCGTCGATCGTCGTCTCCACCTGCACGATCGTCTCGGTCGCGCCGCCCGCGTCCGCGGGCTCGCCGACGAAACAACGCAACACGTTCGGCGTGTCGGGCAGGTCCCGCGTGCCGGCGCCGTAACCGACGGCGGCCAGCGTCATCGCGGGCGGCCGCACCGCGGGCCGCGCCAGCGTCGTCAGGATCGCCGCGCCCGTTGGCGTCACGAGCTCGAACCGCACGCCCGTGTCGACGACGGGAAAGCCGCGCAACAGCTCCGCGGTCCCGGGGCCTGGAATCGGCATCCGGCCGTGCGCGCTCTCGACGAAGCCGCCGCCGAGCGGCAGCGGCGAGACGTACACGCTGCCGACGCCCAGCAGATGCAGACCGAGCGCGCCGCCCGTGACGTCGACGATCGCATCGACGGCGCCGACGTCGTGGAAGTGCACGCGCTCGGGCGTCGTGCCGTGCACGCGCGCTTCCGCGGCCGCGAGCCGCTCGAAGATGCGGCACGCACGCTCGGCCACCGGTGCCGGCAACCGGCTGCGCTCGAGGATCGCGAGGATGTCGCCGAGCGTGCGGTGGTGCTGATGCGCGGCGGCGTCGATCTCGACGTCGACCTTGGTGGCGCGGAACGCGCCGCGGCGGACCTCGTGACGCACGAGCTCCCAGCCGCCGAGGTCGAGCCCGTGCAATCCGTCACGCAGCGCTTCGAACGGCGCGCCGGCATCGACCAGCGCCGCCATGATCATGTCTCCCGCCGCCCCGCTCGGACAGTCGAAATACGCAATGCGCGCCATCAGCCGTCCTTCACGCCACGCATCGCGGCGAATGACGCGGCGCCGAGGAGGGAGCAGGACGAGGCGGCCGAGGCCAACGAAGTCATGCGACGCTCATCGGCATCGCGTCAGCGGATTTTCGCGACCAGATGATTGATCTGGCTCGCCTGATGCGCCGCGCCGTAGCCGTTGTCCACGTTGACGACGGAGACGCCAGGGGCGCACGAGTTGAGCATCGCGAGCAGCGCGGCGAGCCCATTGAGGGACATGCCGTAGCCGATGCTCGTCGGCACGGCGATCACAGGGCGATCGACGAGCCCCGCGATCACGCTCGGCAGGGCGCCCTCCATGCCGGCGACGGCGATGATCGCGTTGGCCTCGCCCAGCAGCTCGCGATGCGCGAGCAGGCGGTGAAGACCGGCGACGCCGCAATCGATGACGCGCTCCACGCGATTGCCCAGCGCCTCCCCCACCACCGCCGCCTCCTCGGCAACGGGCAGATCCCCGGTGCCGGCCGCGGCGACGACGACCAGACCGATGCCGTCGCGCGGCTCGGGCCGCGCGACGATCAGCCGCGCCAGCGGATGCCACGCGTGCGGCAGTCCGGCGGCCGCGACGGCCGCGACGATCGCGTCGTCCGCGCGCGTGGCCAGGACGTTGACGTGGTCCACCACCAGCGTCTTGAGAATCGCCACCACCTGCGCCGGCGTTTTGCCAGGACAGAAGACCGCTTCGGCCCCGCCGGCGCGCAGCGCGCGGTGCAAGTCGACCTTCGCGAACCCGAGGTCGGCATAGGGCAGATCGCGCAAGCGAGCCGCCGCGTCGTCGGCGCTCAGCCGACCCGCGGCCACGGCGTCGAGAAGGATCTTCAGCGCCTCACGATCCACTGGCGCGTCCCAGCTTCAGTAGCAGATTCGCCGAGCCGGACTGAAAGCCGGCGAGATCGACGGTGACGTAGACGTAGCCCAGCTCGCGCAGGCGCGCGACGATGTTGTCGTGGCGCCCATCCTCCCAGAGCCGCGCCATCTCGTCGTGCGCGATCTCCAGCCGCGCGAGCCGCTCGTGGTGACGCACGCGGAACTGCCGAAAGCCGAGCGAGCGCATGAAGGCCTCGGCGGCGTCGATGCGCCGCAGCTTCTCCGCCGTGATGGGGTCGCCGTACTGGAAGCGCGAGGACAGGCAGGCGAACGCGGGCTTGTCCCACGTCGGCAGTCCGAGCGCGCGCGAGAGCTCGCGGATCTCCTGCTTGGTGAGCCCGGCGTCGATCATCGGCGCGCGCACGCCGCGCTGCTTCGCGGACTGCATGCCCGGCCGGTGGTCGCCGAGATCGTCGACGTTCGCGCCGTACACCAGCGCGCGGCAGCCTTCGCGCTCGGCGATCGGCGCGAGCTGAGTGAACAGCTCCTCTTTGCAGAAGAAGCAGCGGTTGGTGGCATTCTTCGCGTACTCCGGGTTGGCCAGCTCCGCGGTGCGGACGACGACGTGGCGCAGGCCGATCAGCGCCGCCAGCCGCTTCGCCTCGGCTAGCTCGCCCTCGGGATAGGTTTCTGAGTCCGCGGTCACGAGCACCGCGCGCTCCCCGAGCGCGTCTTTCGCGGCGCGCGCGAGCAGCGTGGAATCGACGCCGCCCGAAAACGCGACGACGACGCTCTCGAGCTCGCGCAGGGCCGCGAGCAGCTGCGCATACTTCGCCTCGAGCACCGGGCTCATGCCAGCAGCCGCCCCGCCACGCCGGCGAGCGAGGCCACCGGGCGCGCGCCAACGTGGGAGATAACCTCCGCCGCCGCCAGCGCCCCGAGGCGGCCACAGATGGCCAGCCCGAGCCCGCGGCTCAAGCCGAAGAGGAACCCGGCGGCGTAGAGATCGCCTGCGCCCGTGGTGTCGATCACCGCGTCGACGGGATGCGCGTCGACGACGTAGATCTCGTCGCCGCCGACGACGACGGAGCCGCGCTCGCTCCGCGTCAGCGCGGCGACCTCGCAGTGCCGGCGCACGCGCGCGGCCGCGCCCGAAAAGTCGTTGGCCTGGTAGAGCGCGCAGATCTCGAGCTCGTTCGCGAACAGGACGTCGACGTGATGCTCGACGAGCTCGACGAACGCCTCGCGGTGCCGATTGACGCAGAACGGATCGGACAGTGTGAGCGCGACCTTGCGGCCGGCCGCGTGCGCCGCCTCGGCCGCCACGCGGAACGCCTCCTGCGCGGCCGGCGGATCGAACAGATAACCCTCGAGATAGAGGATGCGGCCGCGCTTGATGAGGCCCGGGTCGACGTCCGCGGCTCCGAGCAGCGTCGAGGCGCCGAGGTACGTGCTCATCGTCCGCTGCGCGTCCGGCGTCATCACGATCAGGCACCGCCCCGTGGCCGGGCCGCTCGTCGCCATGGCCGTGGTGTAGCGGACGCCCACCGACCTCAGATCGTGGGCGAACACCTCGCCGAGCTGGTCGTTCCGCACCTTGCCGACGTAGTGGGCGCGGCCGCCGAACGAGGCAACCCCGACGATCGTGTTGGCGGCCGAGCCTCCCGAGATCTCGACGGCCGGGCCCATGGCGTCGTAGATCTCCCGCGCGCGCGCCTCGTCTACCAGTTGCATGGCGCCTTTCACGAGACCCTGGCGCTCGAGGAATGCCTCGCTCTCGTGGCACAGCACGTCCACGAGGGCGTTGCCGACGCCGATCACGTCGAGTTCCTCGGGGCCGAGGTCAGCCACGCCGCGCCTTCTTTCGATCGAGCGGAAAGTACTTGCCGATCAGCAGATCGAGCCGCCGCCGCGTCGCGTGCGGAAATGCCGGCGGGCTCGTGATCACGGCGTTCTCGAGCAGGCGCGGACACTCGCACAGGCGCGCGCCGCCGATGGCCGGGATCACGCGGCGAAGCACGTCCTTCGCCGTCGCGACGTTCTTCATGAGGTTGGCGACGACCGCCTCGACGCTCACCGCCGCGTGCGTGTCGTCCCAGACGTCGTAGTCGGTCGCCAGCGCCAGCGTCGCGTAGCAGAGCTCGGCCTCGCGCGCGAGCTTCGCCTCCGGCATGTTCGTCATGCCGATGACGTCGACACCCCACGAGCGGTACACGCGCGACTCCGCGCGGGTCGAGAACTGCGGCCCCTCGATGCACACGTAGGTGCCGCCGCGGTGCACGCGGCTGCCGGTGGCGCGCGCGGCCTTGTCGAGCACGTCGCCCAGCGGTCCGCACACGGGATCGGCCATTGGGACGTGGGCGACGATGCCCTCACCGAAGAACGACGAGGCGCGCCGCTTCGTGAGATCGATGAACTGGCCGGGGATCACGAGGTCGAGCGGCCGGATGTCCTCCTTCATGCTTCCGACGGCGGAGACCGAGACGATCCACTCGACGCCGAGCGACTTCAGGCCCCAGACGTTCGCGCGGAAGTTCAGCTCCGTCGGCGTCAGCCGATGGCCGCGGCCGTGGCGCGGCAGAAAGACCACCGGCCTGCCCTCGAGCTCGCCGGTGCAAAATTCGTCGGAGGGATCGCCGAACGGCGTGCGCACGCGGCGCCAGCGGACATTCGTCAGGCCTTCGAGCTCGTAGAGTCCGCTGCCGCCGATGACGCCGACCGCGCCCTCCGTCATTGCGGCAGTCCTTCGAGTAACTCGCCGCGCCCGGCCGGCCCGATCCGCACCCGTGCCGTCCGACGCATCAGCGCATCGGGCCCGTCGAACGGCACTTCGACATAGTGGCCGGTGAGGCCGACCAGCGCGCGCGTCGCAGGATCGCGAGTCTCCAGCACGAGGACGTCCTCGATTCGGTCGGCGAGCGCGCGCCGGAACGCCAGCGCCTTGGCCGCGCCGAGCGCACGCAGGCGTGCGGCCTGCCGCGCGATCGTCGCGCGGTCCACGTGACCCGACCGCGCGGCCGCCTCGGTGCCGGTCCGGTCGGAATACGGAAAGACATGCAGATAGGTGAACGGCAGCGCCTCGATCAGCGCCTCGGTCGCCGCCGCATCGTCGGCGGTTTCGCCGGGGAAGCCGGCGATGACGTCCGCGCCGAGGCCGAGCACGGGCATGGCCGCGGCCAGGCGCTCGACGATCGCGCGATACATGCGCACGCTGTACGGGCGCCGCATCGTGCGCAGCACGCGGTCACTGCCGCTCTGCAGCGGGACGTGGAAGTGCGGCGCGATCGCGGGAGCGCCGGTCAACACCTCGAAGAGCTCATCGGTGAAATACGCCGGCAGCACCGACGACAGCCGCAGCCAGCGCAGCCCGCGGATCTCGATCAGCGCGCGCACGAGCGCCGCGAGCGAGGTGCGCGGCACGAGGTCGGCGCCGTAATGACCCAGATCGATACCGGTGAGTGTGATCTCCGGGTGCCCGCCCTCGACGAGCCGCGCCGCCTGATCGACGACGCGCGCGGGCTCGAGACTGCGGCTGGCGCCCCGCGCGCGCGGCACGATACAGAACGCGCAGCGGTGCTGGCAGCCGTCCTGGACTTTCACGAACGCGCGCGAGCGGCCGGGCACCCGCGTCGGCAGATCGACGTCGACCACGCGCGCCGTCGCGATATCGCCGACCTCGACGCGCGTCGGACCGCGCGAGATCTTCAACAGGTCGTCGAGCAGCGTGGGCAGGCGGGCCTTGTCGGCGTTGCCGACCACGAGGTCCACGCCGGGCTGGCGCGCGACCTCAGCCGCGCTCGTCTGCGCCCAGCAACCGGTGACCACGACACGCGCGTCGGGATTGGCCCGGCGGGCGCGGCGAATCGCCTGCCGGTCGGAGACCTCCGCGCGCGCGGTCACCGTGCAGGTGTTGACGACCACGACGTCGGCGGCCGCGCCGAACGGGACGGTCGAGAAGCCGCGCGCCTCGAGCGCCGCCTGCAGCTGCTGGCTGTCCACCTGGTTCAGGCGGCAGCCCAGCGTGGCGAAGGCGACGCGCGTCACGCCACCGCTTCCTTGAGCTGGCCGCACGCAGCGCCGATGTCCTCGCCCTTACTCCAGCGCACGGTCGTGGTGATGCCGGCCTCGAGCAGGATCGACTGGAACGCCAGGATGCGTGCAAGCGGCGGTCGCCGGAATTCCGAGCCCGGCCAGTCGTTGAACGGGATCAGGTTCACCTTTGCGCGCACGTTTCGCAGCAGGCGTGCCAGCTGCCGGGCATCGTCGGGGCCGTCGTTCACGCCGTCGAGCAGCACGTACTCGAAGAACACGCGCTGCCGTGGCGCCAGCGGATAGCGCCGCACGGCGGCCATCAGCGCCTCGAGGTTCCACGCGCGGTTCACCGGCATGAGGCGCGAGCGGATCTCGTCGGAGGCGGCGTGCAGCGAGATCGCGAGGTTGACCTTGAGGTCTTCGCGACCGAGCTTCTCGATGCCCGTCACGAGACCGACCGTCGAGACGGTGATCCGGCGCGGAGAGTAGCCGAGGCCGAGCTTGGCGTCGGTGAGGATCCTCAGCGTCTTCACGACCTCGGCATAGTTCGCGAGCGGCTCGCCCATGCCCATGAAGACCAGGTGCGTCGCGTGCTCGAGGGCGTTCGCGCGCAGCACCTGGCCGAGCATCTCGGCCGCCGTGAGATTGCGCGACAGTCCCATCGTTCCCGTGAGGCAGAACGCGCACGCATAGCCGCAGCCGACCTGCGTCGACAGGCACAGCGTGACCCGCCCCTCATCCGGCATGAGCACGCTCGACACCCGACCGCCATCGGCGAGGCGGAACACGAGCTTACGACTGCCGTCTTGCGACGGCGTCTCACGCTCGACCTCGGGAAGCTCGACGACCTCGCGCCCGGCGAGTGCCGTGCGGAAGTCCTTCGGAAGATCGGTCATCGCCTCCAGATCGACGACGCCCTTGCGATAGATCCACGTGGCAAGTTGCCGACCGCGATAGCGGGAGGCGCCGAGCTCGACCGAGAGGTCTTCGAGCTCGGAGGGCAACATTCCGACGAGGTTCCGGACGGTCATCGGACGAAGAATAACACTGTAACCGGCGGCCCCCGCCGACCCTCATATCAGCATCAGCTCTTCGGGAGGAACACCATGCGGTTGTTCGGTTTTCTCGTCGCGATCCTCGTTGCCCAGGCGTTCGTCGCCGGGCCGGCGCTGGCGCAAGCGCGCGGTCGCGCCTTCAGCGGCGCTTCGAGCCCGACGATGGTGAGTCCGGGCGTCAGCAGCTCCATGACCGGCGGCATCCCCGGCACTCTAGGCGGCACGCCCACGACCGGCAGTTCGACGACCGGTGGGATTCCCGGCACGCTCGGCAGCGCGCCGTTCAACTCCGGTGGTTCGACGACCGGGGCGATCGGCAGTCCGTCGACACAGGGGACGAGCACGACGGGCTCGACCGATTTGCTCGGCACCAGCGTCTTGGGAGGTTCGAGCAGCACCTCGCGTTGATCGACCCGCGTGGCACGTAGAAACTCCTACGCGCGTAGAAAATCCTACCAGTGACTATCCACCGAAATCGTGAACGAGCCGTGGATAACCATGTGGCGAATTCCAGTCCGTCCATACGATGTCGATCACTTAGAGCGCTTCGCCTACGCGATGAGCAGCATCGGCGAATTCCGCCGCTCAATCTCGAAGCAAGAGGTACACATCCAGCAAATTCGTATTGGTCGGACCCGTGACGAGCAGATCGCCCGCGCCGGAGAGAAACGTGTAGGCGTCATTGTCGTCGAGGGCCGCGCGCGCGGCGCGTCCGACGCGCTCTCCTCGCGCGACGGTGCTCGCGTCTACGATGGCGCCGGCGGCATCCGTCGGGCCGTCGGTGCCGTCGGTCCCCGCGGCGAGCACGACGAGACGATCGGCGGCTGAGAGCTCGAGCGCCGCGGCGAGCGCGAACTCCTGGCAGCGCCCGCCCTTGCCCTTGCCCTGAACTCTCACCGTCGTCTCGCCGCCGGCGATCAGACACGCGCATTGCGGCAGCGCGCGCGCGCGTGCGACGAGCTCACGCGCCACTTCGCGCGCCTCTCCCTGCAGTCCGCGCGTGAGCACCTCGGCGCGATAGCCGAGCCGCGCGGCCTCGGCGGCGGCCGCATCCACCACCAGCGCGTTGTTGCCGATGACGACGTTGGTCACGCCCTCGAAGGCGGGATCGCCGGCCTTGGGCGTCTCCTCGACCTCGCCCCGCGCGCCCGCCTCCAGTCGCGCGCGCACGGCGGTCGGCGCGAGATACGCCACGCCGCGCTGCTGCAGCACCATCAGCGCATCGGCGAACGTCGTGGGGTCGGGCGCGGTCGGGCCCGAGGCGATCACGTCGAGCGGATCGCCGATGACGTCCGACAAGATGAGCGCGATGAGCGGGGCCGGCGCCGCCGCGCGCGCGAACTGCCCGCCCTTGAAGAGCGACAGGTGCTTGCGCACCGCGTTCAGCTCGTTGATCGTGGCGCCGGCGCCGAGCAGTAGCCGCGTGGTCTCCTGTTTCTCGGCGAGCGTGATGGGGCGCACCGGAGCCGGTGTCAGCGCCGAGCCGCCGCCCGAGACGAGAAACACGACGAGATCCTCGGCGCCCGCCGAGCGCACGCGGTGGACCATCGCCTCGGCCGCCGCCTGGCCGCGCGCGTCGGGCACGGGATGACCGGCCTCGCGCAGCACGATGCACCGCGTGGGCACCGTGTAGCCGTCCTTGACGACCACGAGCCCCTCGGTGATGCGTTGGCCGAGCGCGCGCTCGAACGCGGCGGCCATGGCGCCGCTGGCCTTGCCGCAGCCGAAGACGAACACATGGCGCCAGGAGGGATGGGTCGGGTCGACGCTCAGGCGCTGAAGCGCGCGATCGACGAGCGGACCGACGTTGCCCGCGCCGAGCGCCGCCCGCCAGATCGCGCGGGCATTGGCGCGGGAGGCTTCATGCAAATCGGCGGAGCTTCTGGAGTCGCTCCCCTGCCTCCTGCAGCATGTCATCGGTCTTCGGGAAGCAGAACCTGATCTTGGTACGGCCGAGCTCGGCGTGGGCATAGAACGACGAGCCCGGGACAGTGGCGACGCCGCACTCCTTGATCAGCCACATCGCAAAGGCGTAATCGTCGTCGACGCCCGCCGCCTTCATGAAGTGCGCGGCGTCGGTGAGGATGTAGTACGCGCCGCCGGGCTTCCAGGCCACGAAGCCCGCGCTCTCGATGTAGCGCCAGAGTAGGTCGCGCCGCTTCTGGTAACCCTCGCGTAGCTCGACGTAATATCGCTCGGGGAATCGCAGCGCGGTGACCGCCGCCTCCTGCAACGGGTGCGGCGCGCCGACGGTGACGAAGTCGTGCGCGCGCCGAATGCCGACCGAGAGCTCGGGCGGCGCCACCGCATAGCCGACGCGCCAGCCGGTGACCGAGTACGACTTCGAGATCCCCGAGATCGTGATCGTGCGCTCGGCCATGCCGGGCAGCGTCGCGATGGGCGTGTGCCCGTGGCCGTCGTAGACGATGTGCTCGTAGATCTCGTCGGTGATCGCGAGCAGGTCGTGCTGCAGGCACACCTCGGCGATCGTGGCAAGCTCGGCGCGCGAGAATACCTTGCCCGAGGGATTGTTGGGGCTGTTGAAGACGATGGCCTTCGTGCGCGCCGACACCGCGCGGCGCAGCCGGTCGGGATCGAAGCCGAAATCCGGCGGCTCGAGCGGCACCCACACCGGCGTCGCGCCCGAGATGATGCAGCCGGGCCCGTAGTTCTCATAGAACGGCTCGAAGATGATGACCTCGTCGCCGGGGTTCAGCACCGCGAGGAGCGTCGAGAGCATCGTCTCGGTCGCACCGCAGCACACGGTCACGTGGCGTTCGGGATCGACGTCCATGCCGTAGAACGCGCGGTACTTGTCGGCGATGGCGCGGCGCAGGCTCGGCGTCCCCCACGTGATCGCGTACTGGTGGAAGTCGCCGTCGATCGCGCGGTGGGCGGCCTCGAGCAGCGCCTTCGGCGGCGGGAAGTTGGGCATGCCCTGGGCGAGGTTGACGCCGCCGAGCTGGCTCACCACGCGCG
>Ga0066701_10000723_pt1 | contig 10199 bp, 7 predicted proteins | sample GraSoiAngelo_150_FD_66453 | JGI IMG/M metagenome (GOLD analysis project Ga0066701, IMG submission 66453) | Grasslands soil microbial communities from the Angelo Coastal Reserve, California, USA - 14_1009_09_40cm | ecosystem: Environmental > Terrestrial > Soil > Grasslands | place: USA... | reverse complement strand
AGCGGCAGCGGCATGTCGCCGATCTCGTCGATGAAAACGGTGCCGCCGTCAGCCTCCGCGAGCAGACCGGCCGCCTTCCGATCGGCGCCGGTATAGGCCCCGGCCTCGTGCCCGAACAGCTCGTTTTCCAGCAGGAGCTCGGGAATCGCCGCGCAGTCCACCACCACGAAAGAGCCCCCGGCGCGCTGGCTGTATTCGTGGACCTCGCGCGCCGCGAGCTCCTTGCCCGTCCCGGTCTCGCCGTAGAGGGCGACGTCCACGTCGGTGCGTGCGACGGACTCGATCAGGTATCTCACCTGCGCGATGGCGGGTGAGACGCCGACGATCAGCTCCGGCTTGCCCCGCCGTTGCAGCTTGCGCCTGAGGACCTCGAGCTCCTGCGCCGTGCGTCCCAGCTCCAGCGCCTGCGCGACCCGCACCCGGAAGAAATCCACGTCGAACGGTTTCTGTACGAAGTCCAGGACGCCGGCCTTCATCGCCTCCACCGCGACGGCCACCGTGGCCTCGCCGGAGACGATCAGCACAGGAGTCGCTAGCTTCTCCTCCCGAAGCCGCCGCACCATCTGCACGCCGTTCATGCCGGGGAGCATGTAGTCTGCGACGATCAACTCGACCCCGGCGCGCGCCAGCGAAAGTCCGGTTTCGCCGTCGGCGGCGACGAGGATTTCCCGCTCTCCGGCCGCCAGCACCGCCGAGAGCGCCTCCGCCTGGACCGGATCGTCCTCCACGATGAGGATCCGCGCCCGCTCACGCTGGGGAACGCGCATCATGGGGCCCCGGGAAGCGCGACCGTGAAGGTGGTGCCTTCGCCCAGCTTGCTGTTCACGCGGATCTCTCCTCCGTGCTCGCGGGTGATCTGGCGGCTGATCACCAGCCCGAGGCCGCTGCCGTCTCCCTTCCCGGCGCGGAAGAACGGCGTGAAGATCTTTCCGATCTCGTCGGAGGAGATGCCCGGCCCTCGGTCGATGACGATGACCTGCGCGCTGGGCCGCGCCGGCTGGGACGCGGCGGCCGGCGGAACGCCCTCGACCTCGAGGCGGGGCTGCGGCTTCGACGGAAGAACCGGGTCGCCGGCGGCCAGCCGTACCCAGACGCGGCTTCCCTCGCCGGAGAACTTGATGGCATTTCCCACCAGGTTCGTGATCACCTGGACCAGGCGCTCGAAGTCTCCGATCACAGGCGGCAGGTTCTCGTCTATCGAGACGGCCAGGTCGATCGACTTCATCCGGGCGATGGGCTCGAGGCCGGCGATCGCGGTGCGCGCGACTTCGGCCAGGTCCACCTTCGTTCGCTCGAGGTTCAAGGCGCCGGCCTCCATCCGCGACAGCTCGAGCGTGCGCTCGACGATCTTCGAAAGCCGCGCCGACTGCGAGGCGATGGCCTCCAGGTCCTCCCCGGTCGCGGGGCGCACCTTCCCGATCCCGGCCCGCAGCGCAATCGCCTGCAGAGGCGAGCGGAACTCGTGGGCCATGTGGGCGAGCAGCTCGCTCTTGTGGCGCAGGTCGTCGATCAGGCGCGCGTTCTGCAGCGCCGACCCTGCCAGGGCGGCGAACGCGCTGAGCAGTCCGAGGTCCTTCTCCGAGAGCAGCGATCCCACCCGCCTCGAATCGACGTAGAGGATGCCCAGCTGCCGGCCACCGGAGCGGATGGGCGTGCAGAGCACCGAGCGCAGCCCCAGGTCGAGGATGCTCCGGCACGCGCTCAGTTCCTCGCGCCCGACGATGTCCGCCACCGCGACCATCTCCCCGGTGCGCAGCACGCGATTGGCGACGGTCCGGGAGATGCGCAACGTCGAATTCGCCGCGGCGCCGCGCACCGCCGCGACGCGCGGCTCGCCCTCTCCGTCGTGCAGGAGGATGAATCCCCGCTCGGCGCCGGTGAGAAGCAGGGCTTCGTCGAGAGCATCTTCGAGCAACGCCTCCGGGTTGCTTTGCGCCGCCAGTCGCTGCGCCGCTTGCGTGAGGGCCTCCACGTGCGAGAACGACCTGCGCTGCAGCGCCTCGACGTCCTTGTCCAGCCTCTCGATCTCGCGCAAGTCGGGCGTCGCGCCGAGCCTCTCGAACAGGGTGCGCGCCCGGCGAAGGGCGGCCGCGGCCTGCACCGGGTCGCCCCGATCGAGCTCGAGCAGGCATGCCACGCAATCGGCGCGGGCCAGCTCCAGCCTGGCACCCGCGCGCTCCAGCGACTCGCACGCCGTCCGCAGGGCGGCGGCAGCGGCGGCCGCGTCACCCCGCGCCCTGGCAGCGATGGCCAGGATGCGCCAGAGGTTGCCTTGCTCGACCGTGTTGCCGAGCTCCGCGGCAAGCTTGAGCGCTTCCGAAGCGCGCTCGCTCGCCGCGACCGGATTCCGCAGCAGCAGGTCGAGCTCGGCCAGCCGCCGCTCGGTCTCGAGCAGCTCGTCGCGGGCTCCGATCCGGCGCGCGATCTCCACGGTCTGGCGGTACAGCGCCTCCGCGGCCGCGGGATCCCCCTCCCGGGCCGCGATCTCGCCGAGGTTGCCGCACACCACGGCCTCGATCCGCGCGTGACCGCCCGCATGCCGGATCCTCGCCAGCGCGCGGTTGAACAGCTCCCTCGCGCGCGGCCAGTCGCCGCGCTCGCGGTAGAGGAACCCGAGGTTGTTCAGGTTGAGCAGCTCTTCCTCGAGGGTCTGTTCCTTCTTGCCGCTCAGTTTTTCCCAGGCCTCGAGCGCGCGATCCCACTCACCCGCGAGGTAGTAGGAGATGCCGAGATTGTTCCAGGCGATGGCCTCCTGGCGATCGTCGCCCAGGGCGCTGTAGAGCTCCACCGCGCCCGCCGACGCCCGGGCGGAGCGCTCATGGTTTCCCCGCAGCCGGAACGCGGTGCCCAGGCCCGCGAGAGCGTCGGCCTCGGCGCGGCGGTCGCCCCGCCGCCGCGCGATGAGCACCGCCGCGCGTTCCTCGGCGATTGCGCGCCGCGCTTCCCCTCTGTGCCAGGCGCAAGTGCCGAGCAAGTGGTGCAGCCGCGTCGCCGCCTCCTCATCGCGCTTCTCGCGCGCGAGCGGCAGGGCCGCCTCCGCCAGCTGCTCCGCGCGCGCATAGTCGCCCCGCATCGCCTCCGCGCGCGCCTCGACCGTGGTGACCGCGAGCGGATCCGCTCCGGCGGACTTCGCGCGCGCGAGCGCTTCGAGGACCTGTTCGAAGCGGCCTTCCTGCCAGCGCGCCTTGGCGATCTTCTGCCAGATGCGTCCGGGATCGCCGCCCCGCCCGAGCGCCCGTGCATACTCCCGCCGGGCGGCGGCCGGATGCCCGACCAGCGCGAGACAGTCCGCAGCGCGCTCGCAGAGCAGGGCCGCGCGCGAGCTCGAGAGGGGATGCCGCAGGCCTGCCCGCGCCACCTGATAGAGCCGCGCCGCCTCGATCGGGGCCCCGGAACGGAGCCGCTCACGCGCTGCTGCCAGGGCCGCGCGCACGCATCCGCCCGCGCTCGCGCGGAAGAGATGGCGCGCACGCGCTGCGGCATCGCGCGTGAGGCCGGCGGCGCGGAAGTGCGCGAGCCGCCGTTGCGCACCCGAAAGCGCCCCTTCCGCCGCCCGCAGCGCGGCCAGGCTGGAAAAGCGCAGCCCGGAGCTCTCCGCGATCTGCAGGCCGCGAGCGATCAGATCATCACCATCGCGAGCGAGGGCGCTGCCGTCGATCTCCGGCCAGAGCACCGCCGTCAGCCCCAGATCGGGCCATTGCTCCGCTGGTACTTCCAGCCTGGCTGCCCGCGCCCTCCGCGTCGCCTCCCGGGGCACGCAGCCGGCGAGATCGGGGCCGGCGAGGAGGAGATCGAGCTCCCAGCGCCCGCGGCGCCTCGCCAGCAGCTTGCGGTCGGCGAGATCGCGGATCGCACTCTCCAGCTCGCGCGGGTAGCTCGACGTTTCACCGATCAGCCGATCGGCGAGGGCGCCCGCCCAGCTTCGCGCGCCGACCACCTCCACCACCTTGGCCTTCGCCTGCGCCGGCGCGAGGGGCCGCAGCTCCACGCGCTCGAGGGAGGGATCGATCTGGTGCGAGGCCACGGCGACCACGAGGAGCGGCCTCTGCTTCCAGGCCGGATCGCGAGCCAGCGCGAGGACCAATGCGCACAACCAATCTTTTGCGCGATCCGCGTCATCCACCAGGAGCGCAAGGGGATGTTGCGCGCAGGCGGCGATCAGCCGCTCTCGCGCTGCGCCGACCGACGGCTCCAGCGGCGTTCCAACCCCGACAAGGATGCCGAGCCAGCGGCACAAGGTCGTGAGAGTCGTGCCCTGTTCCAGGTGGAGCGTGCGCACGCCGGCAAGCTCCGCGACGACTCCGCACTCGCGCAACAGGCGCGAGCGGCCCGACCCCGGTGGACCGACCAGCAGCATGTGCGCGCCGCGGCCGCCGGCGACGCGCTGGGCCGCTGCCTCGATGCGGGCGAGCTCGGCTTCCCGGCCCTGGAGCAGACCGAGTCCGATACGATCGCGCGCCAGCCCCTCGCCCTCGCTCTCCAGAGGGAGGCGCGTGGCGGCGGCGAGCGCCTCGATCACTTCGTCCGCTTGCGCGTAGCGAGAGCGCGGTTCGCGGGCCAGGAGCTTGTCCACCACGGCCTGCACGCTGGCGCTGGCTCGCGCCGGTGCCACGCCGTTGAAGTGGGCGCGGACCACTTCTGCGGGAGTAGGGGCCGCGAATGGATTCACGCCGGAGAGCAGCTCGTGCAGCGTCACACCGAGCGAATAAAGATCTGCTGCCGCATCGGGCGGCGCGCCCTCGAGCACTTCGGGAGCCGCGTACTCCAGGCTCCCTCGCGACGCCGGCTCGGCGCCTGCGAGGCCGACATCGACCAGGAGTGCCCGGCGCGCCTGGGGTGGACCGGCAAGCACCGCGTTCTGCGGTTTCACATCGCCGTGAACGATGCCCCGCCGGTGCAGGTGACCGAGCGCGCGCGCGACCTCCGCGACGTACCGCACCACCACCGATTCGGAGAGACCGCGCAGGGCGGTGAGATCCTCCTCGCCGTACTCGAATGCCAGGGAGCAGGTGCCGCCGCCACGCCATAGGGTGAGCGCGCGCGCCAGGTGCGGATGTTGCAGCGTCGCGCTTCGGCGGTATTCCGCGGCGAGCGGCCCGGCGGGCCCGCACTTGAGGGCGACTTCCTCACCCGTGAAGAGATCGACCGCGAGATAGACGGAACCTTCGGCCCCCGAACCGCGAGGAGCAAGTACCCGGTACCGCCCGCCCACCAGCTGCGGCACTTCCATGGCACGAGGCGTCGGCAGCAGGTCGGCGGTCAGGGATTGTCCGTGCATTCGGGTCGACTCCACATGGCCGCTGCACTTTGACACCCACCTCCGGACCGGTAAACCAGCCGCGATGCTGCGAGTGCGAGATCTGACCGTGCGCTTTCAAACGGGAGAGGCCTCGTTCTCCGCCGTCGACCGCATTTCGTTCGATCTCGGACACGGGGAGGCGCTCGGCCTCATCGGCGAATCCGGCAGCGGCAAGACCACCGTCGCACTCTCGCTCTTGCGTCTGCTGCCGTCCGGCGCGCAGGTCTCGGGCCGCGTGGAGCTGTCGGGAGAGGACTTGCTCTGCTTGGGCCCGGACGCGCTCAACCGGATCCGCGGCCGCCGCATCGCGATGGTATTCCACGATCCGCTCGCCGCTCTCAATCCCGTCTTGCGCATCGGCACGCAGATCAGCGAAGCCGTGCGCGCCCACCAGTCCGTCGATCGCCGCGGCGCGCGCACGATGACATTGGAGTTGCTCCGGGCCGTGGGGCTCACGGCGAACGACGCGGATCGCTACGCCCACGAGCTCTCGGGCGGGATGCGCCAGCGCGCGCTCATCGCCATGTCCGTCGCCTGCCGGCCGGAGATCCTCGTCGCGGACGAACCGACCAGCGCACTGGATGCGATCGTGCAGGCCGGCATCCTCGATCTGCTCCGCGGCCTCCGGGAGGAGCGCGGCGTATCCATCCTGCTCGCGACCCACGACCTGGGCACCGCGGCCCGCCTCTGCACGAGGATCGCCGTCTTGTACGCGGGGAGGATCGTGGAGAGCGCGCGAACGACCGAGCTGCTCGCGAGTCCGCGGCACCCGTACACCCTCGGCCTCTTGCGCAGCCTTCCTCCGCCGCTGGGCAGCTCCGGACCCGTCCGCCTCCAGCCCATCGCCGGCTCCGCACCGCCTCCGTGGGAGCGACCCGGCGGCTGCCGCTTCCGCAACCGTTGCCCGCGCGCGCAAGACGACTGCGCGAAGCGCGAGCCCGAGCTGATCGAGATCGACGGCAGGGGACTGGCCTGTTTCCATCCGGTGGATGCGCCGTGAACGCGCCGCTGCTCCAGGTGGAGGATCTGTGCGTTCATCGCGGAGGCGTTCGCGTCCTCGACCGCGTCTCGTTCGCGCTGGGCGCAGGAGAGACGCTGGGCATCGTCGGCGCGAGCGGCTCTGGCAAATCGACGTTGGCGCGTGCCGTGCTCCGGCTTCTCGAGCCGGCGGACGGACGCGTCCGGTGGCGTGGGCGCGACTTTCTGGCGCTGTCCGGGCGCGAGCTACGCGCGGCAAGGCGCGAGATGCAGATCGTCTTCCAGGATCCCGCCACCTCGCTCGACCCGCGGATGACCGTCTTCTCCATCCTGGCCGAGCCGCTCGTGGTCCACCGCCTCGAGCGCAGTCACGCCATCGAGGAGCGGATCCTTGCGCTGCTGCGCGAGGTGGACCTGGGGCCGGAGGTCCTCCACCGGCATCCGCACGAGCTGTCCGGCGGCCAGGCCCAGCGCGTGGCGCTGGCGCGGGCGTTGGCGCCGTCCCCGGCTTTGCTCGTCGCCGACGAAGCGCTCAGCGCGGTGGACGTCTCGATTCAGGCGCAGATGGCGAATCTGTTCGGCAAGCTGCGGCATTCGGCCTCGCTGGCTTGCCTCTTCATCTCCCACGATCTGCGGTTCACGGCGGTTCTCTGCGACCGCATCGCGGTCCTCTCCCGCGGCGCGATCGTCGAGTTGGCGGAAACCGCGTCGCTGGTGCGCGCGCCTCGCCACGACGTCACGCGCGCGCTCATCGCGGCCGCGCGGGAAAGCGAGGTTCAGCGCCGCTGAACGTCCCGTTCGAATTCGTCGACGTCGAAATCGGTCAACAAGGCGACGAAGGTGGGGTTGTCCTTCATCCATTCCGGGTAGCTGAGCGCCAGGAGCTCGGTCGTTTCCCAGGGGGAGCGCACGGCGTCGGCAACCATCACCCAGAGGCCGTCCGTGGCCGGAAAGCGCACCCCGAACGCGATGAGGGCGAGCCGGTTCAGGGTACGGTTCAAAAAGTATGCGGTCTTGCGCGCTCGGCGAGCCATCCCTCAGGGTCTTGTCCCCCCCTCTCGTTGCGGCGGAGATAAGCAGAACCGAGCCCGGGCGGGGAGATTTCCATACCCCCATTCGTCGGAGATCGGTCAAACCGCCGCCGCGCGGCCCGACGACGTGAACGCCGCAATCCTCGAGGCGGCTTCCTCGATCTCGCGCCACCCGGAACGCTCATCGTGCGCCAACGAGAGGACGCCTTGCTCGATCCGCGCACAGGCATCGCCGATGTCGTCGTACCCGAAGGAGCCCGCGGTCCCAGCGACCCTGTGCGCGCGACGCCGCACGACGCCGCGGAGCGCCGCGCTGGAAGGAGCGACGCGGAGTTGGTGGACGGCCAAGGCGATCCCGGCGAGCTGCTGCGGCAGCTCGGCGGTGTACGCTTCCCGCAGCGCCTCCAGCTCTCCTTGCGCCTGCCGACTCAGTGAGCTCTCGACGCCCTTCGTCGCAACCAGCGTGCCGGAAGCTCCCGCGCTCCGGGCTGAGAAAAACCATCGTGATCGCGCGGGGCCTCGTGGCGGACGCGGCACGCGCGTCAAAGTCGCGGCGTCAAAATCTTGGCGAGCCGCCGGCGATCCGCCGCTGTATCCTGCTGCGGCCCAAGGATCCGCTTGAAAGCCCCGCCCCTGCCGCTGCTCGCGCTCTCGTACCTCGCGTTCATCTCGCTCGGGCTTCCGGACACCGTCATCGGCGTCGCCTGGCCGTCGATTCGCGATCGCTTCGGTCTCTCCCAGGCGGGCCTCGGCGCGGTGCTGACCGTGGGTGTCGTCGGATACGCGGTATCGAGCGTCCTCGCCGGGCGCATCGTCGTGCGGCTCGGCGTCGGCCGCCTCCTCGCCGTGAGCAGCGGGTTCGTCGCGGTCGGGCTCTGCGGCTACGCCTCCGCGTCGCGCTGGGCGCAGTTCGTGCCGATGGCCACCGTGATCGGGCTCGGGTCTGGCGCCATCGATGCCTCGCTGAACGGCTGGGCCGCCCGGCACATCCCGGTGCGCCACGTGAACTGGCTCCACGCTTGCTGGAGCGTCGGCGCCACCGCGGGGCCGGCGATGATGACGGCGGTGCTTGCACACGGCGTCTCCTACCAGGTCGGATACCTCCTGCTCGCGTGTGCCCTCGGCGCGATGGCCCTCGCGTTCGCGGTCACTCGTCGCGCCTGGGAAGACGACGGCGCCGCCGCCGGCGCCGGCGCAGTGCACGCGAGCGCGGAGGAGGCGCTCCGGACCGGCAGGGTATGGCTGCAGATCATCCTCTTCTTCGTCTACACCGGCCTGGAGGCGGGCACCGGTCAATGGTGCTTCACCGTGCTGCGCGAGGCGCGCGGCCTCGACATCGAGGCCGCGGGTGCATGGACTGCCGCATACTGGGGCAGCATCCTCGGCGGCCGCGTCGTCCTCGGGTTCGTCGTGGATCGCCTCGGGCCGGACCGCCTGTTGCGCGGCGCCACGCTGACCGCACTGGCGGGCGCCGTGCTGTTCGCCTCGAGTGGTGGTGCGCTCGGGCGGCTCGGCCTCGTCCTGCTCGGCGCAAGTCTGGCGCCGATGTTTCCGACCCTCATGTCGCGCACGCCGGATCGAGTCGGGCACCACCTCGCGCCGCATGCCGTCGGGTTCCAGGTCGGCGCCGCCACGCTCGGATCGGCGGCCGTCCCCTCGCTGTTCGGCCTCCTCGCCGCCGCCACGGATCTGCGCGCGATCGGAGCCGCCGTAGTAGCCGTGGCGATGCTCTTGCTCGCACTCCATGAGGCGCTGCTTGCGGCGACCCGCCCGGTGGACGCGGCCTCACCGCGCTGAGCACGCGCACGGCGGGCCCCGGACTCACTTGCGGAGCTGGTGCAGCTCGATCACGGCGATCTGTTGGCGCGCGACGTCGATCCGATAGACCACCCGCCATCCTTCGACGTCGATCTGAAGCAGCGATTCCTTCATCGAACTCCAGAACGGGCTCGCCGCCGGGACCGTCGTCACCGCCTCGGAGATCTGCTGCATCGTCCGGCGGATTTCCTGCCGCGCTTGATCAGGAATCGTCTCCAGATCGACACTGTAATTTACCATGTACGCCACGGCGGACGATTGGTCATGGATATTACGCAGCGCCACCGGAACGGTGGCCACCTGTCCGAAATCGTGCAAGCGGCGTGCTACTTGCGCACTTCGCAACGGACAGGTTGACGTCGACGTTGACGGCACGGCGACGTGACCGTGGGCGGACCTCCGATTTCGGTCAGCGGAAATTGCCCGAAACGACGACGCCGGCCGGCGACACTCCCACGCCGACCTTGGGCGCCTCCGGTTTGTCCGGCTTGGTGAAGAGCAGCACCAGGCCCGCACCCGCCGACAGCGCCGCGGCACCGCCGAAGACCAGCGTCAACGTGCGGTTCGAACCCGATTGCGGCTGCGAGCCGGCGACGAGTGCCGACCGGAAGGCCCGCCGGGGCTGCGCATCGTCCGAGTTCATCATCACCGCCGCGGTGCCGGCGAGCGCCCCGAACGCCACCATCGCCATGCCCGCCGCGGCGCGATCGTGTGAAGGCTCGACCTCCGTGCGCGGCGAAGGCGGCGGCGGAGGCTTCGCAGCCGGCTTCTCCGTTGTAGATGCCGGCCGCGCGATCGGCGCCGGCTTCGCCGCGCCGGCCGCCGCCTCCTGGAGCTGCCGCTGGACGATGGCAGGTTCTTTCGTCGAGAGTGCGCAGGAGAGGGCGTCCCCACCGTCGCATCCTTTCCGGAGAAGGTCAGCCACGCGGGCCGGCTCCTCGCTCATGCCCGCCAGCCGGCGGCAGCTCTTGCCGTCTCCCGCGGCGCAGGCCTTCTCGCGCAAGTCCACAGCCGTCTTCGCGTTCGGCGGGGCGCCGTCGCCTTCTTCGTAGACGCGCGCCAGCCGCACGCAG
>Ga0066701_10000721_pt1 | contig 10223 bp, 8 predicted proteins | sample GraSoiAngelo_150_FD_66453 | JGI IMG/M metagenome (GOLD analysis project Ga0066701, IMG submission 66453) | Grasslands soil microbial communities from the Angelo Coastal Reserve, California, USA - 14_1009_09_40cm | ecosystem: Environmental > Terrestrial > Soil > Grasslands | place: USA... | reverse complement strand
TTTTGAACCGGAGTCTCAGTTATGCCCCGCACAACTCGCGGGCCTGTTGGACGTCAAGTGCGATCTGACGGGCGAGCGCATCGACATTGTCGAATTTCTTTTCCGGCCTCAGGTAGCTCACGAATTGCACCTCGACATCTTCGCCATAAATGTCGCGATTAAAGTCGAGTAGATGAATTTCAAGCACGCGTTCGGATTTGCCGCTGCTAACTGTCGGGCGATAACCAAGATTGATGACACCGTGATATGAAACGCCGCGGATCCATGCTTTGGCGAGATAAACGCCGTTTGGTGGAAACTGCTCGCTGTGCGCGCTCAGGTTCGCAGTTGGAAATCCGATTTTTTTTCCAAGATTGTCGCCGCGCGTAACCATGCCGAGAATGGTGTACTCACGACCGAGCATTTCCGCTGCTTTCGGGAAGTCGCCTTTTTCCACCGCCTGCCGGATGGCGGTGCTGCTAACCACTTCGCCACTTACGAGCACGGGTGGAATTCCGACCACATTGAAATCAAATTGTGCGCCAAGTCTTTTGAGAAGATCGAGATTCCCGCGTCGATCTTTCCCAAACGACCATTCGTGGCCAACGCAGACTTCGCGCAGCGGTCTTGAATGTGCGAGGAGTTCTTCGACAAACTTCTCTGGCGAAGTGGCGGCGAATTTTTTGTCGAAGTTGATTACGAGGAGATGTTCCACTCCCAAGTCGCGAATTAAAGCAATTTTGTGTTGCGTGGCAGTGAGCAGATGAGGCGCATTGTGCGGACGCAGCACTTTGACCGGGTGCGGATCAAACGTCACAACGAGCGGGGCTCCATCCGCCGAACCGGCGTGACGCGTAGCGGTGGAAATCACAGCTTGATGTCCAAGATGCACGCCGTCGAAAACTCCAATCGCCAGGAAAAGTGGCCCGCGCAGACTCTCCAGATCCACGATTGAACGAAGGACTTCCATTCTCAATCTACGCACCGCGCATGCGCGAAACTTCCGGAAGGCTAAGGATTCGGCTCAGAATCTCCTCACGCGAAGCATCTTTAATTTGCAAAACGCCGATTGCTTGATCGATATCGAAGCGTCCGGACTTTAGGCGCCGAAGCGATTTTAGATGCGCGCCACAACCGAGCTCCTCACCGATGTCGTGAACGTACGTGCGGACATAAAAGCCTTTGCTGCAAACGACGTTGAAGTCGATTTCTGGAAGCGCGATGCAATTAATGCCGTAGCGGTAGACATGGACGAGTCGTGGCTCGCGCTCGACGACTCGTCCTTGCCGCGCCAGTTTATAAAGGGGAACGCCAGCGTGCTTTTTCGCTGACACCATCGGGGGCATTTGATAGAAATCGCCTCGGAATTTTTCGAACGCTCCACGAATCGCGGGTTCATCGAGCGGCGGCACCTCGCGCTGGTTCACGATTTTGCCTTGTCGATCTTGCGTGCTGGTCGTGATGCCGAGTGTAAGGGTGCCAGCATATTCCTTATCTTCGCTCATGAGCAAATCCTGGACCTTTGTTCCGCGTCCAATCGTCAAGAGAAGCAAACCGGTTGCAATCGGGTCGAGGGTTCCGCAATGGCCCACTTTTTTTATCTCGAGCTTCCGGCGGACTAGCGCGACGACGTCATGCGAAGTCATCCCTTCGGCCTTGTCCACGAGCAGGACGCCATCAAGAGTGGGACTTAACGACGTCACAAATTTCCTCCAGAACGTTCCTTTCGACTTCGGCGAGTGTTCCGCGCACGCGTGCGCCCGCCGCGAGGGTATGCCCCCCGCCGCCAAATTTCTGACAGATGGCACAGACATCAACGGCATCACTTTTCGAGCGCATGCTGACCCGCACTTTGCCGTCGGCCAGTTCTTCGAAAAAGACGGCGACGATAACGCCGCGGATCGCGCGAAGGTGATCGATTAAGCCTTCATTGTCTTCCGGAAGAACCTGCAGCTCCGCGGCCGTCTGTAAGGACAGGCTAAAACTTGCGACACGGCCGTCACGTTCGAAACGCATAGTGCGCAGCAGTTCTCGCAGTAGTTCCACTCGGCGTCGTGGATAATTCTCATAGAGCTGCTGGCTTAACTGTCCAACGTCAATGCCGGTGCAGACGAGCTCCGCCGCAACCTCGAAAGTGCGTGCGCTCGTTTTAGGATATTGAAAGGATCCAGTGTCGGTGGAGATAGCAGCGTAAAGATTTTCGGCGATCTCGCGATCAAATGGGAAATCCTGACTTTTGATCAGGTCAAAAATAATTTGTCCGGTAGCGGGCGCGGTTGGATCGACATGAACAAGGTCACCGTAGCCTGGGTTGCTCAGATGATGATCGATGTTGATCCAAATTTTCGCTGAGCGAACGGCCGTAAATGCTGTTCCGAGTCGATTTTGAATTGCCGTATCCAGCGCGATCGCAGCATCGACATCTTCGGCAGTGTGGGGCGGCTTGGTTAATAAATCCCCGCGCGGCAGGAAGGAATACTTCTCAAGCATTCCATCTTCATTCCACACCCGAACTTTCTTCCCGAGCTGCTGAAGCGAAAGTGCGAGCGCGAGCTGGCTGCCAAGCGCGTCGCCATCGGGGCGAACGTGACTTAAGACCGCGAAACGCTCATTCTCCCGCAATACCCGTCCGATTTGGTCGAGTTTGGATCGTGCCGCGCTCACTCGTGATCGCTGCGTGGCGTTTCGATCTCTTGCAGAATTTCAATGACGCGGGCGCCGCGTTCGATGGAATCATCGAGATGAAAAATGAGATGCGGCGTGTATTTCATAGTGACATGACGGGCCAGCTCAGCTTGCAAAGTTGCACGATGAGACGCGAGTTTGCTTATGACACACTCGCCGAGATCAGGTCCAAGAACGCTGACAAATACATGCGCATTCTTTAGATCCGCGCTGACATCGACATGGTTGATAGTGACGAGGGCGCCTGCGAAACTTATTTCACGCGCGATGATTCCGCTCAGTTCTCGTTTCAAGAGCTCGTTTACGCGTAGCATTCGGTGTTTCATGTTTGGAGCAGTTGAGAGCTGAGTGTTGATGGTTGAGAAAAAGAACGGGTAATTACCAATCTCTCAGCTCTCAACTACCGACTCTCAACTTTTTCTTTAGAGTTTCTGGGCGATCGCTTCAAGTTGGTAGCACTCAATAATGTCGCCCACTTGATATTCGCTGAAATCGCCGAGCTTGATGCCGCATTCAAGGCCTGAACGCACCTCTTTCACGTCATCCTGAAAACGGCGCAGCGTCGAAATCCCGCCGTCGTAAACTGGCTGTCGTTTCCGCACCACCCGGGCGCGCGCGGCGCGGGCTATGCGACCATCGGTGACGAGACAGCCGGCAACAATACCCTTGCTCAGTTCGAAAACCTGTTTCACTTCGGCATGCCCGATCACCGTCTCTCGATGTTCGGGCTCGAGCAAACCGGCCATCGCTTCTTTGATTTGATCGAGCAGTTCGTAAATGATGCTGTAAAGCTTGACTTGGACACCCTCCCGTCTTGCCGCGGAAACGGCCATGTTCTCGACCTTCACATTAAAGCCAACCACGACCGCGTTCGATGCGCTCGCCAACAAAATGTCCGATTCAGAAATGGGCCCGACGGCTGAGTGAATGATTTCCAAGTCGATCTTTTTACTTTCGATCTGTTCCAGTGCACCGACCAATGCCTCGAGCGAGCCTTGCGCGTCACATTTCAAAACGATGCGTAAAACCTTTTTCCCGTCGGCCGCTTCGAGTAGGCTCTCAAGCGTGGCGCGTTGTGGCACGGTCAACTTATCCGCGCGCTTCGCGAGCAAACGTTCCTCACCCAGAGTTTTTGCCGAGCGTTCCGAGTCCATGACGAGAAGTTCATCGCCCGCGTTTGGCAGCCCCGTGAAACCGAGGACTTTCACCGGGGTAGAGGGACCAGCTTTCTTGATCGGTTGGCCGCGATCGTCCAGGAGCGATTTCACTTTGCCACTGTAATCGCCGCAAATGAAAGGATCGCCGATCTTTAACATTCCCATTTGCACGATAACGGTGGCGGTGGGACCACGCCCTGCTTCGATTTGCGCTTCAATTACTGTGCCGCGCGGAGTGGCACTGGGCGATGCTTTAAGTTCCATCACTTCCGCTTGCAGCGTCATCATCTCGAGCAGGTGATCGATACCGGTGCCTTTCGTGGCGGAGACGGGACAAACGATCGTTTCGCCTCCCCAATCCTCCGGCGTGAGCTCGCGCTCTTGCAATTGTTTTTTCACCCTGTCGATGTTGGCCGAGGGGAGATCGACCTTGTTAAGCGCGACCATGATTTTCACATGGGGCGCGGCCTTGGCGTGATTAATCGCCTCTATTGTTTGCGGCATGATGCCATCATCCGCCGCGATTACCAGCACGACGATGTCGGTCACGTTAGCACCACGTGCGCGCATCGCGGTGAAAGCGGCGTGGCCCGGGGTGTCGATAAAGGTGATTTTCGTTCCGTTGTGATCGACGCTATAAGCGCCGATGTGCTGTGTAATTCCGCCAGCTTCGGCTGCGGCCACCCGCGTTTTGCGAATCGCATCCATCAGCGAAGTCTTGCCGTGGTCCACATGTCCCATGAACGTAATGATCGGACCGCGCGGCTTGAGTTCCTCTTCCTTTTCAATGACGGGCGGAGGGGGCGCGACCACAACCTGCTCGACCTTGTGGACACCGGCGCCTTTCTCGCGGCGTTCTTTCTCCAGGACGAATCCGTGGCTCTCGGCGATCTTCGACGCGATATCCGGCTCGATCGTTTGGTTGATATTCGCGAAGATGTTGAATGTCATCAGCTCCGCGATGAGTTGATGCGGTTTTAATCCAAGCTCGATTGCCAATTGCCTAACGATAATTGGCGGTTTGATGTGGATGACTTTCTGAAGATCTACTTCGGCCTCTGCCGACGGCGCAATTGTACCATCAACAATGGTATTCGGCCGTTCTGCTGGCGCTGGTTGCGGCTTTGCCGGGGCTATCGCCTTTGAGGGAGCAACCGGCGTTTCCAACGAAGCTCGAATCCGTGAAATGGGGGGCAGAACCTGACGCTTCGGTTTTGCTTCACCTTCCTCAGCTTTTTTGTGGCCCTTTTTTTTGTCAATCAGCGACACGCTCTCGACCTCATGTCGTGACGTCGGCGCGGTTTTTGCTGATGCTGGCTGCGTTTGCGCCGGCGTGGCTGCACGCGCATGGGACTCGCTGTGAGCCTCTAGTTTTCTCTTCGAAACCTTGGCCTTTGGCGCGGCCCGCTTGTGGGCAGGAGCAGGTTTGCGCGCGACCGGTTTGCGCGCCGCGGTCTTGCTGCTCGTCTTCGTTGCCATTGTGGTTCTTCTAAAATTGCGCTCATGGCTCGAGCGGGTTAAACCAGAGCCATATTTACTGCGCGACCTCTTGTTGATGGACCGCCTCGTGAATCTCGCGCGCCTTCGTTTCGTCCACCGCGAGTATGTCCACAAAATCCTGGACATCCGCGTCGCGTAATCCTTCCAAATTCGTAAACCCGGATTTCACAAGTATTAGTGCCTGCTCTTCGGTAATTGGCAGGGCACCGGCGAGTGTCTGCGCCGCCTGCGCCACTTTTTGTTCGACAGCGGTTGTGGCCGAAATGTCCTTGCCGATGTTAATTTCCCAGCCGGTGAGCCGCGAGGTTAAACGCGCATTTTGTCCTTTTTTTCCGATCGCGAGCGAAAGCTGGTCTTCATCGACGGAGATCTGCACACTCTTCTTCTCGGTATCGAACACCAAGTTCTTGACTTTGGCAGGTTTAAGCGCTTCGAGCACAAATTCCTTTGGGTCGGAGCTCCAGCGAATTATATCGACCTTTTCATTGTTCAGTTCGCGGACAATATTTTTAACCCGTGAGCCGCGCATGCCTACGCAGGCGCCCACCGGATCCACTTTTTCGTTCGCGCTCCAGACGGCGATTTTCGTCCGATAACCCGCTTCCCGGGCGATGCCGCGAATCTCGACTGTGCCATCGGCGATTTCGCTCACCTCTAATTCAAAAAGACGGCGCACGAAATTCGGATGGCTACGCGAAACGATGATCTCGGGGCCGCGAATGCCGTTTTCCACCGCGACCACGTAGGCGCGGAGCCGGTCGCCGACATTGTAATCTTCGACGACCACGCGTTCACGCTGGGGCATGATGGCCTCAAATTTCCCAAGGTCGAGAATGACGTCGGAGCGATCAAAACGACGCACCGTTCCGCTGACGATTTCGCCTGCGCGATCTTTGAACTCCTCGTAAATCATTTCCTTTTCGACTTGGCGAATTCGCTGCATCATCGCTTGCTTGGCAGTCTGTGCGGCAATGCGGCCGAAATTTCGCGGTGTCACTTCCACCTCGACCGTGTCACCGATACTTGCGTCCGGTTTGATCTTGCGGGCTCTTGAAAGCTCGATCTCGTCCTGTGGATTGCTGACATGATCGGCCACCAGCAAATTTGCCAGCGCGCGAATTTCACCGGTCTTCGGATTGATATCGATGCGCAGGTCGCGCGACGCACCAACACTCTTCTTTGAGGCCGAAAGCAGCGCGTTCGAGACCGCTTCGAGCAGGATTTCGCGTTTGATCCCGCGCTCTCGCTCAAGGTAATCGAGCATGGCTATAAATTCTGCGTTCATAAAAACATCTAGCCCGCAGACTAAAAAGAGTGGGACACCGGTTCCCACTCCGATCAGCGCGCGGACTAGAAAGATAACTTAGCTTCGCCTGCCGCTTCGTCAAGCTGCGGCTCGGTTTGAGTTGACCTTAAAGAGTCAACATCGAACATCCAACAACCCGATGATTTCGCAGCCTAAAAGTTTATTGATTGTCCTGTTAATTTGGGCGGCGATTTACCTTCCCGCACTTGGCTCTCTCGCAATCAAAGGAGAAGAAGGACGGCGGATTTTGCCGGCGGTCCGGATGATCGAGACCGGCGATTACATCGTTCCGCGAGTGGGAAGCACCGCCTACTTCCGCAAGCCGCCGCTGGTGAACTGGCTAGTGGCATCGTCTTTCAAAGTATTTGGGATTCGCAATGAATGGACAGCCCGGCTGCCGTCCGCGCTTTCCGTACTTACGGTCGCAATCGCATTTGTTACGGTCGCGCGCGCCAGTCTCGGCCCCAGCGGATCGATAACCGCGGCGCTCATTTGGCTGACGAATATCGGCATGATAGAAAAAGGTCGATTGATCGAAATCGAAGGGCTCTACATTTCACTCTCCGGTCTCGCGATCATTTTTTGGTTGGGTTTTGTCTCGCAAAAAAGATCCCCATGGCTCATTTGGTTGCCAACATCGATCTTCCTCGGGTTGGCCTTGTTGGCGAAAGGCCCGCTTCATCTCGTATTTTTTTATGGAATCGTCTTCGCCGTCCTGTGGCAAACAAAGAATTGGCGTTTGCTTATCCATCCCGCGCACTTCACCGCGCTCGCCATTATGTTCGGAATTTTCGCAGCCTGGGCGATTCCGTTTCTCCAGAGCACCACTATGCAAGTGGCGCTGCGTAAGTGGTCGGCTCAATTCAGCGGCCGGTTTAGCGCGAGCAATTTCAATTTTTCGAGTTGGATCCAAAATGTTCCGCGCGCTCTCGTCTATTTTCTGCCTTGGGTCATCCTGTTCCCATTCGTGCGGTTTACGCGATTCCAAGATGAACTACAGCGGCGACTAGCGCGCGCTCTTACCTGGGGAATTGTCGGTCCGTTTGTCGCCGTCAACCTCGTGCCCGGCGCGCTACCCCGATACAGCATGCCGGCATTGGTTCCAGCCTCATGGTTGCTTGCCATGAGTTATGTCGGCAATGCATGGCAATGGCCTCAGCGAATGCAGTTGGGGAGCGAACGAGTGTGGACTAGGGTGGTGGCAGCCTTTGTCGGACTTGGACTCGTGATCGGTGGAATTGGGTATCCGCTTGCTGCGTTCGTTTTGAGAAACAGACAGCAGGTAAAAAAGGCGGCGGCGGAAATTAATGCCCTGGTGCCGGCGGGCGAGACGCTCTACGCGGTGGATCCGGATTATCAACCGGTGCTGTTTTACGTGAAAGCACCATTGATCTACGCGACCGAGATGACGAACCTGCCGCGGGATACACATTATTTTCTTGTGGAGACGGAAGGCGAGCACGAAGCAACCACTACGCAACAGTGGGCGCCGAGGCGGACGCATCGACTCGCTCGCATCACGGATTATCGCAAGCGCGGGGTGACTCTCTTCGAGGTCGGGCCATAAAGATTGACAGTCTGGCAAATCGGAATTGGTTAGCATGCTAACCAATTTAGCCTGCACCATGTCTGACTGGGAAACAATTGGCCCGTTGCTACACGGCACGGCTCGCGCCTGGCGGCAAAAACTGGACGAGCGTCTTAAGCCAATGGGCTTGAGCCAGGCAAAGTGGCGCACTCTTTTGCATCTGTCTCTCGCGCCTGAGCCACTCACTCAGACAGAGATCGCCGCGCGACTTGGCGTGGAAGAGCCAACGGTCGTAACATTGTTGCATCGCTTGGAGAAGGAAGATTGGATCACGCGCCGGAATTCGCCCCGCGATCGTCGTTGCAAAGAGGTGCTGCTCGGCTGGCGGGCCCAGCGCATTATCGCTCAGATCCAAACGGCGGCAGACGAACTTCGACATGAGTTGCTTGCCGGCATTCCAGCGTCCGAACTGCGAACCTGCATCAAAGTGCTCACACAGATTTGTGAGAAAGCGGAAAGACGCGATGAAGCGCGAAGAATGGTTACCCCCTCCGTTCGTTTGCGTCAGAACGGCCAGAACAGTGATGCGTATCCGAATACAAGGAAAAGGGCGCGCCGCCGCGTCCCGAGGAGATCTCAATGAAGCGCGCGCGCCTCACCAGCCACACTATTCCTAAGTGGGCTTATCTGCTTTTTATCGTCCTTGCTGCCTTCGTCTTGTATCGGATTTTTCAACACAGGGCCAGTGAGGTCAAAGCTGCCCAGCCGCCGGTGCGACCCGTACTTGTCGCCAAAATTATCACAAAGGATGTGCCTCTTTATCTCGATGAAATTGGCACTTGCGCTGCGTATGAGACCGTTCAGGTCCAGGCCCAGGTGAGCGGTCAAATCGTCGCCCGTAATTTTCAAGATGGCGCCGATGTGAAAAAGGGCGATTTGCTTTTCACGATTGATCCGCGGCCTTACCAGGCCGCGCTCGAACAAGCGCAGGGGCAGCTCGCGCAGGCGCAATCGAAATTGGTTCTCGATCAAATTACCCTGAAGCGCCAGCAGGAACTGCGCGCCAGAAATGTGATCTCACCCCAGGATCTGGACGCCGCTCAGGCGACAGTGAAAAGCGATGAGGCGATGGTAAAAACCGCCGAAGGCGCGGTCGCCGCTGCGCAGGTGAATCTGGATTATTGTAGTATTCGCTCGTCTATCAATGGCCGGGCTGGTTTGCGGCTTGTCGATGTTGGCAACGTGGTGACTGGCGGAAACGGAGGAGGCGGCGGCGCGGTGCTGCTGACCATTCAGGGACTGGATCCCATTTACACCGATTTTACTGTTGCCGAAAATGACCTGCCGCTCGTACGGCGTTATCTTGGCGGCCCAAACGTTAAAGTGGAAACGCGCGCTGCGGACGGCAGCATGCCGCCACGTTTAGGCGACCTCTATTTCATCGACACGGCGGTTCAACCAGGCGCGGGCACGGTGAAAGCGCGAGGGGTCACCCCCAATCCCGACCATGCTCTTTGGCCGTTGGAATTCGTCCGTGTGCGTTTTATTCTCGACTTGTTCAAAGATGCGACGCTGGTGCCGTCGCAGGCCGTGCAAATTAGTCAGAGCGGCCCGTTTGTCTTCGTGGTGAAAGCAGACAACACGGTTGATTTGCGACCGGTCAAGCCCGGTCAACGGCAGGATGGCGACATGACCGTGATCCAGGATGGCGTTCAACCCGGTGAAACTGTCGTCGTTACAGGACAGCTTGCACTGGCGCCGGGAACAAAGGTCGATCCTAAACCATACAATCCTCCGGGTCCTCCGAACGGTGGCCAGGTTGCGGCGAAGGCCCCAATGTAGAAAATCCGGTTCCCGATATGGCTGGAGAAGAACAACACGATGGAGCGGGGAAACATGAAGATAATTCGCCCCATACTGCCCGGGATGGGCAACAAGGGACGCGACCGGCGAGGGTTGGTGCGTCGCCGAAAGATAACGCCGGTGCCAAGCTAATCCAAGTCAGTGGCTCGGGGCTCTCGGGGCCCTTTATACGCCGGCCGGTGATGACTGTGCTATTGACGCTCTC
>Ga0066701_10000720_pt1 | contig 10223 bp, 10 predicted proteins | sample GraSoiAngelo_150_FD_66453 | JGI IMG/M metagenome (GOLD analysis project Ga0066701, IMG submission 66453) | Grasslands soil microbial communities from the Angelo Coastal Reserve, California, USA - 14_1009_09_40cm | ecosystem: Environmental > Terrestrial > Soil > Grasslands | place: USA... | reverse complement strand
CCGGTGCTGGCGGTGGCGGAAGTGATTCCCACCTCGGCGATGCAAATCCCGGCCAATGAATCAGTGGTACCCACAGAAGAATTGATAAATGACGCCCTGAGCCATCGCGCCGAGCTGGCCGAGTCCCGCATCGACCTTACAAACCGGGATCTGAACAACAAGTCCGCGAAGAATGCTCTGCTCCCCTCTTTGGGACTTTTCGCCTACTACGGCGGCACCGGGCTGGGCGGTAGTTTTAATCCGAATGCGCGAGTGTGCAATCCACCTGCGGTGACAACATTCTGCACCGAGCCCAGCGCGGTTCCTCCAAGCAAGAGTGTCGGCAATACGTTGGGTCAAATGTTTGATTCGACTGCTCCCGATAAAGGAGTGGGCCTGAGCCTGACGATTCCGCTACGCAACCGGGCCGCCCAAGCAAACCAGGTGCGCGCCGAACTGGAATACCGGCAGTCCCAGATGCGGCTGCAGCAACTCGAGAACCAGGTGCGCATCGAAGTTCGGAATGCGCAGTTCGCGGTGCAACAGAACCGCGCCAGCGTGGCAGCGGGCCAGGCAGCCGTTGAGCTGGCACGTCAATCGCTGGATGCCGAGCAGAAGAAATATGCCCTGGGTGCGTCCACGACAACCCTGGTGCTGCAGGCGCAACGGGATCTGGCGCAAGCCGAATCCAATCTCGTATCGGCCACGTCCACTTACGAAAAGTCGCGGGTTGAATTGGATAGAACCACCGGTCTGACCCTCGACCACAACGGAATTCTGGTAGCCGATGCGGAACGCGGACAGGTGACGAAGATGCCGGCGGTGCCGTACGTGGCGCCACGGCAGGAGGTTCAGCCGGGAGTGAATCCGAACCAGCAGCCGGGGCAGCCTCCGCAAACGCAGCAGCCTCAGACTCAGACTCCACAGCCCATGCAGCAGCCGTCGGCGGAACCCCCGCAGCAGCAGGCACCACCGCCAGAGCCGCAGATGTCACAACCGCAGACTCAGGACCAACCCAAGCAGTAGTGTTTGGGTGGAATCCGGTTTCAGGGCACGAGGTTGATCTCGTGCCCTTTTTAATTGTGGACATCGGGCATTGCGGGCACGAGAAGGACAATCCTCGAGTCGATCCTGCCGTATCCGGCACGCCATTCCTGTCGTCGCGCATACGGTTTATCCTCTTCGCGTGACGATCTCGGTTGTCATCATTACCTTCAATGAGGAAGCGAATATCGGGCGCACGCTTGAAAGCGTGATGCCGTTGGTGCGCGATGGCAGGGGAGAGATCATCGTCGTGGACTCAGGCTCAACCGACCGAACGGTGAAGATTGCAAACTCTTTTGGCGCAAAGGTTTTTGTCGAGGCGTGGAAAGGTTACGCGGCGCAGAAGAATTCGGCGATAGATAAGGCAAGTGGGGATTGGGTGCTAAGTTTGGATGCGGATGAGGAGGTGGAGACGGAGCTAATTAACGAAATTGGAGAACACGCTTTGATTCGTTCGGCGAATCCGGACATTCGCTCCCGGGAATGGTGCCTGACGATGGAAAATGCGCAGCGCGGCCTTGACACGAGATTGCAAAATCTGAAAGGAAAACCAGCCGGCTACTGGATTCCTCGGAAGAATTTTTTCCTAGGGCGATGGATGAAGCACGGAGGTTTCTGGCCCGATCCTAAACTGCGGCTCTTCCGGAGAGCTTACGGCCGTTTTAAGGAACGTGCTGTACATGAGACGGTGAAGGTGGAAGGACCCACTGCAAAATTCAAACACGCGCTGATCCACCATTCCTATCCATCTCTCGCCGACTACATCGGCCATATGAACCGCTACTCTTCCTTAGGTGCGGAGATGGCAGGGGCACAAGGACATCGCGGGTTTAGCGTCGTCAACATCGTTCTGCGGCCGGTCGCCACATTTGCTTACAACTATTTTTTTCGTTTCGGATTCCTCGATGGGCACGAAGGACTGCTGTTGCATCTCTATCATGCGGCATACGTCTCATGGAAGTACGCAAAAGCGTGGGAACTGGCGAAAGCAGATTCCTCGCGGACTGAAGTCCGGTCGGAATGACGCTGGGTATGGGCAGAGACAATTTCCGTACTGCTGACCATTGTTTCGATGACACCACGGCTGTATGCGCTATCCCGCTCGAATGCCATCTGGCACCGGGCTTTCCGGAACAGCTAACACCGGTTGCAGAGCGTCGCCATACCCGATGTCGAAGAGCATTCCTTCCGACACAATTCCTCGCATCTTACGCGGTTCGAGATTGACTACGAACAGCGCCTGCCTGCTTTCGATCTCCCGCGGATTGGCACGCTCGTGTTTCATCCCGGCAACGATAGTTCGTTCGTGGTCGCCAAAGCTGACGCGAAGTTGGACGAGATTGTCGGAATTTGGAACATCGGCCACAGAAAGAATCGTGCCGACACGGATGGCGATTTGATTCAAGATCTCCGGGGTTATCGCGGATTTAATGGGGGCGGGCGTCATGCACAGCATTGTAGGACAAGTACCCAAGGGCAGATTCCTTGTGGGGGAAAGTCGCACGGGCGAGGACGCCCGCGCCTACATTCGCACTTCTCTTGCAGGGTCGCTGTCCCTCCTCTATCATCAAAGTGGAGAAGCAGTGCGTACCCATGGGCGATAAGAAGCCGCCATCCAAGCCGTCTGTGGCCGAATCCCCTATTGCTGACGTCTTTGAAGGACGTCATCCCTCTCCGGCGGAAAAAGAATGGGCCGAGAAAACTCTCGCCCCCACTCTGGAGAAAGCTCCCGAAAAACCAATTGGCGCGCCTACTGGCGTGAATGTTGATGAGCACGGACATGCCCGGTTTACCACCGTCTCTGGAGTTCCAGTGCGGCGGCTCTATACCGAAGGCGATTTGCCCGCGGATTGGAATTACGACCAGTATCTCGGATATCCCGGTCAACCGCCCTATACGCGGGGTATTCACACTACCGGTTATCGCGGCAAGCTTTTCACCATGCGGCAATTTTCCGGGTTCGCCTCTCCGGAAGAAACCAACCAGCGCTACAAATACTTGCTCGAACATGGCGGGAGCGGACTTTCAGTAGCTTTCGATTTGCCAACGTTGATGGGTTATGACTCGGATCATCCGGCGAGCGAAGGCGAAGTTGGCAAATGTGGCGTGGCCATCGATTCGCTGGAGGACATGGAAATCCTCTTCAGCGGCATTAACCTCGAGAAAACGACAGTATCCATGACCATCAACTCGCCGGCTTCGGTGCTGTGGGCCATGTACCTGGTGGTCGCGGAAAAGCAGGGCGCGGACTGGAAGAAGATTTCCGGCACACTTCAGAACGACATTTTGAAGGAATACATTGCGCAGAAGGAATACATCTACCCGCCTGCGCCTTCGATGCGGTTGGTGGTCGACACATTCGAGTTTGGCTCGAAGTTCACGCCCCGCTTCAACACCATTTCGATCAGCGGATACCACATCCGCGAGGCCGGCTCGACTGCGTTACAGGAATTAGCGTTCACCCTCTACGACGGAGTGGAGTACGTTGAATGGGCACGACGGCGCGCGCTCGACGTGGATGACTTCGGTCCGCGGCTCAGCTTCTTCTTCAATGCGCATAATGATTTTTTTGAAGAAATTGCCAAGTACCGGGCGGCTCGCAAGATTTGGTACCAGGTGATGAAAGAGCGTTTCGGAGCCAGGAACCAGCGCACTCGTGTGCTGCGATTCCATACGCAAACGGCAGGTGTATCGCTGCCCGCGCAGCAGCCGATGAACAACATTGCGAGGGTGGCCCTCCAGGCCCTGGCCGCCGTGCTGGGGGGCACGCAGTCGCTGCATACCGACGCCTACGATGAAGCCTTGGCCCTGCCGACCGAAGAAGCTGCACGCATCGCGCTGCGCACCCAGCAGATCATTGCGTATGAGTCCGGGGTCACACAAACAGTCGACCCGCTGGGTGGATCGTACTTTCTGGAAAACTTAACCCTGCAAATGGAGAAGGGCGCTTTCGACTATTTCGGCAAGCTCGACGCCATGGGGGGCATGGTGAAGGCCATTGAGCGCGGCTATCCTCAGAAAGAGATTGCTGAGGCGTCTTACCAATACCAGCGCGCAGTCGAAGCCAGAGAGAAAGTCATCGTCGGGATAAATGAATTTGTCATCGAGGAAGAAACGCCCCACACTCTTTACATTGACGAAAGTGTCGCCAGACATCAGTCGGCAAAGCTGAAGATTTTGCGGGAACGACGTTCGAATGATGAAGTGCGGCGACGACTGGACGCGCTGAAAAAGGCGGCGGCTAAAGATCCCAAGTCGCCTGCCAACGGTGCCGTCTCCGACGCGAACACGATGCCCTACATCGTGGACGCGGTGCGCGCTTACGCCACCGTGGGTGAGATCTGCGAAGCGCTGCGCGAAGTCTACGGGACGTACACGGAAGCGAGCATCACGTAGCCGCAGACCGCGACCCCCCAGTCAGATCAATGCCTTTGAGGTCACAAATTGTGACCTCAAAACGGCATACTGAGGTATTCTTTGCCTCCGATGTCAAAACGCCAATCAAGACTCACAGTGAGCGTGGAATCGCGGATTTTAGTCCTTCGCCATCATAAGGTCATCCTCGATACGGACCTCGCTGAACTTTATGGTGTTCCTGTAAGACATCTGAATCAACAGGTCAAACGCAACGTCGAGCGGTTCCCCTCCGACTTCATGTTTCAACTCACGGCCAAAGAGGATACCGCTTTGAGATCACAATTTGTGATCTCAAAAAAAGGCCGCGGTGGGCGCCGTTATTCCCCCTATGCCTTTACCGAACACGGCGCGATCATGGCGGCTACTGTTCTCAACTCCAAGCGAGCCATTCAGATGAGTGTTTTTGTGGTTCGCGCCTTCGTGAGGTTGCGCGAGATGTTGTCCGCCAACCGGCAGCTCGCGGCCAAAATAGAGGAGTTGGACCATCGTCTGGGAACTCATGACGACGCGATTCAGGAACTCATGGACGCAATTAAAGAGCTCATGATTCCTGAAGAAAAATCGCGACATAAAATCGGCTTCCAGCTTCCTTCGGCGAAACGAGAGCCGTGACCGCTGCCGAGCGCCAGAGGAATGGGTCTGCGCTCTTTTCTGATTTCTGCTAGACTGCTCCGGCCTTGCCCCTAGCGACTCGAAGACGCTTCCTCGCACAGTGCGCTACGACGGCCGCCGGGACGTGGCTCGGGCCCAACCTGGTCGCGGCCGCGTCTGACTCCGGCCCCAGCCTGCATTTCCCTTCGCAGCCTCGCGAGCGGATTGCTATCGCGTCCTATCCCTTCCGGGAATTCGTCGCGGGTCACGATCACAAAGCGGGCAACCCAACGATCACACTCGAGAACTTTGCGGCGCACGTCATTGAGAAATTCAAGGTCAACAAGATCGAGCCGTGGACAGGACACTTTCCTTCAACCGATGCGAAGTATCTGAAGCAGTTTCGTACCGCTGTTGAAAAAGCAGGCGGCGCGGTGGTGAACATCGCCGTCGATGGCGAGCACAGTCCCTATGCGACGGATCGCGCTGAGCGTGACAAGGCCGTCGCCTTCAGCAGGCAATGGGTAGACGCAGCCGTGGCCATCGGTTCGCCCTGCATTCGCACCAATCTTCCAGCAGCAAAAGACTCCAAGCCAAAAGTGGAACGTACGGCCGACAGCTTGTCGCGCGTGGTGGAGTACGCTGCCGCAAAAAAGATCGTCGTCAATCTGGAGAATGACAATCCCCTGAGCGAAGATCCATTCTTCCTGGTCAAAGTCATCGAGAAGGTGAACAGCCCATGGTTGCATGCACTCCCGGATTTTGCGAACACGCTGGCAAGGTACGACGAGAAGCACGCTTACGAAGGCATCGACGCAATGTTCGCGCACGCCTATTGCATCTCACACGTGAAAGACGGCGAACCCGACGAAAAAGGAAAGCTCGTTCACGTAGACATGGCCAAGACCTTCGGTTTCCTGAAGCAGCACGGCTACAAAGGCTACCTCTCGATGGAGTTTGACCAACCAGGCGATCCTTATCGCGGGACAGCAGCGTTGATCGAGACGACGGTCAAGTATCTCTCGTAGCCTCTATCGGCTGCGGTTCCGGCCGAGGCCTTCTCAGACATATTCTGAACATTTTCTCTGCGTCTTTTGCCGCCACCCGCGAATCAATTATTTCGCATGCGTAAAGCCATTAACCATCTGAAACATTCCGACCCTGTCTTGTCCGCCATCATTGAACGGGTTGGGGCCTGCCGCATGGAGTATGGCGAGCCAGCGTTCAGCAGTCTGGCTGAGGCAATCATTTATCAGCAGCTCAACGGCAAAGCTGCGGTCACCATTTTCAATCGATTTGCCGACTTGGCGGGACGGCCGCTGACGCCGCAAGGAATTCTGAAGCTTTCTGTGGAACAGATGCGCGGAGCCGGGCTCTCCAAACAAAAGCTTTCCTATTTGCGTGACCTCGCGGCAAAAACACAGTCGGGCGAGCTGGATTTTGCGAAGCTGCCCGACCTTTCTGACGACGAAGCCATCGAGCACTTGACACAGGTGAAAGGCATTGGCGTCTGGACGGCGCATATGTTCCTGATGTTTGCTTTGCGGCGTCCCAATGTGCTGCCTACCGGCGACTTTGGGGTTCGCATGGCGATCAAGAAGCATTACCGGAAGCGCAAGTTGCCGAAGCCGGAGCAGATGGAGAAGATCGCCAAGTGCTGGGAGCCGTATCGTAGCGTGGCTTGCTGGTATTTGTGGAAGAGCCTGGATGTGAAGACGATGTAGAGAGTGCAGATTTCAGAAGTCACAAGACAGAATCAGCTTCGGATGTATTGCTGATCGCTTCTCCCTGCTGGTTTTTGGGGCCGCTGTGCGCCCCTCTGACCTCTGTGGTTAAATGAAGTGAATGCCTGAGCAGAAAATTCGCGTACTGGTTGCCAAGCCAGGGTTGGATGGGCACGACCGCGGGGCCAAGGTGATTGCTCGGGCATTGCGTGACGCCGGCATGGAAGTCATCTATACCGGCCTGCGCCAAACGCCCGAGATGATCGTGAACGCCGCGCTTCAGGAAGACGTGAATGTGATCGGCCTGTCCATTCTTTCCGGCGCGCACAATGCCATCGTCCCCCGCCTGATGGATCTGCTGAAACAGAACAAGATTGATGACGTGCTGGTGTTGGTCGGCGGCATTATTCCCAACCAGGATATGGAAGCTCTGAAGAAAATCGGGGTGGCCGCCATTTTCCAGCCGGGCACAGCCATGGATGACATCGTCAAATTTATTCGCGCGAATGTGAAACCGCGTGGCGTGCCTGCGGGCTGATGGCTGAAATCAGCAGCTCCCGTCTGCGTGACATTCTTGCCCACACCATTGGTCCGACTCCTTGGTATTGGAAAACTTTTCCCGCCCTGAATTCCGCCGCCGGACAGCGTTTTGTCTGGACTCACCATGGCGACCAAGGCCCCTCGGTTACCTGGTTTCGCTCGCGCTGGAGCAAGAGCCCGACCAGCCTCGGTTGGCGTTGAACTCCTATTGCCGTCCATTCCGGTGCCGCCATCGTACTTAGGCATCTGGTGCCCGGAAGGACGAAGCCTCCGCTTGACATGCTTTGATCCAGACCAGCTTAAAGCTTTCGATGTTGCCGAGCTTGCAGGTTGGTTCAAACGATCGGCTGATCACATTTACGTTCACACTGCCCCGATTGCCGATTTTCAGGTGCCGCTCTCACTGCGGCCAGGCACACACAAGATCGAAGTTCCAGCCGAGCTAGCCACAGTTGACGAGTTGATCACCCCCACCAGCTACGCTGCTAAAGCTGCCGACGATCCTGCGTTTGCTCTGTTTATCTTCTATCCGCAGGCCGGCCTGGTGGAGGTTCTGCCGCAACCGTGGGTCACCGCTAGCCAGTATGAGATCGGACGCCAATGGATTACGCGTGCAGCGCGCGATCCGGAATCCCACCGCATATTGGGCGAGTGTTTCGGGGTGGGCAGCTTTCTGCTGGAAGAGGATGGATGCCGGTTGCAGCGCTGGCTCGAAAAGAGTAATCCTTAATCCGAACTTACGGGGCGAGTCTCAGTGTGATGCCTACTGCAGTGGGTATCCTGCCTCGCCAGGCATACGGCCATCCAGTTTTAGTACTTTCATACTTGGCTTGACGTCCTTAAGATCTGTCAAAGCAATCGCGCCCGGAAAAATCGTCATGGCTTCCTTCTGCATTCCGACAGAAGGAAGGGTCAGGGGTTCGGCCTGGGCTTCTCCACGGAGCACCTGGGAACTCCAGTACTGCTTGTATTCGCTCTCGGACATCCCCAACAGCTTCAACAGGACGAGCCGCTCATGAGTTCCCGGCGCCCGTACCACCAGCTTCACGACTATACCACCCGCCCAGTAACGCTTTTCTCCGCTAAAGACTTTTCGCAGTTGTGCCATGGTAATCATACTCACCGAATTACTTTCATTGACAACCACGGCCACGTCGATGTTCTGGGCGACACAGGGAGAAACCCCGGGCACGGCTAATAGCCAGCTCAGCAACAGGAATGTCACCCATTTCTTTCTCATAAGATACTCAGAAGGCGAATGCCAGTTGCAGTTGCAGGCCGTCCAGATCGGGCAGGCCTTTGCGAAGTGTGTGGTCCAGTTGCGCCTGAAGGCAATGCTCTCGTTAAAGTCGTACCGTGCACCAAAGGATGGGCCCTGACGCAGGAGAACATCCTCAAAGATGCTGTGTGGGTTCGCATTTACGTATTGATAGCGAAAAAAGGGACTAATGCTACCGAAGCGTTTGGAGAACTGAGAATAGAATGCGGGCATGTTAAAGACAGTCCGGCTTTCTTCCAAAGAGTGACGAATCAGGAATCCTTCATTCAGAAACTCAATTCCATGCCGAACGTAGACCACATGGGCGTTCACGATCGCCTGACCAAACCTGATATGTGGTGCTAATACCGGAGCGCTGATTTTGTCGTGATAGTAGGACCCGCCCACTTGTAGTCCGGCAATACCGTCAGGACGAAGGAACAGACCCAAGCTGATGTGATTGCCACGGTTCTCATCATTCACCAGGTCCGAACCATTGATTTCGGGGCGGATGGTATCGCTGGAGCCATACTCAACCAGGTAATTCAATCCGAGGGCGCCCGAGGGGATGAGACCGCTAGCGGAAGCACCTACCGCGTGAGTGGGCAACAGCCCACCGTCGACAGCAAACTCCATGACCACGGGCCGGTCCGCTGTCATATGCTGCCATTTTCCACTTTCGAAGGCTCGGTTGTAGTAACCGACGGCGGTATGATACCGGCCAAGCATCAGACTGAAGTGGTTACCATGATCGTATTTCAAGAACACCCGCCCCAGGTCCACATCAAAAGTCTGTGCATCGCCTTCGCCCAACGCGATTTCAGCGAGGATACCGGTTCTTTCGTTGATTCTGGACGTAAGCAGCAGATCAAAGTCGCCGGTATAAAAGCTGCCTGCCGAACCGCCCTCGAACCCGAAAGTGCCTAGTTCGGGCGCTCTTTGGTTAAACACCTTGTAATTGAATTCTGCGAAGCCACGCCACTGGATGCCATGCAAATCATGCATGGCCGGGAAAGCAGTAGGAGTCTGCGCTGTGCTCACCGCCTCCTCAATGGGCTGTGGCGGGACGGGCTCAGCAGGAGGGGCCTCCGGCGATGCCACTGGCGGAGACGTCTGCTTAGCCTGCAAGGCTTTCACACTCTCTTGCAGTTCCTTAACCTGCTCCACCAGAAGACGAATGGTCTCCTGATCACTGGAGCCAACTGTTTGCGACGCACACATCCCGGACAGCAAACAGAGCGTAATGACTATCTTGCGGATGTAGGACATGCTCGTCCTTGCTTATTTCGGTCGGCTCAACGCGATGCGAGGAATCACTCATTGATCTTCGGCACTGCGGCTGCACACATCGGGTTACGGAAGTACGTAGCTGGCGGAGATGGTATTTCGTAAGTACGCCCTTTGGAGCAAGCCTTGGCATCGTCCTTCTTCTTCACTGTGCACGCAGAAGAACCTATTCGCGTCCTGCGTTTGCAATCGCCGGATGGCACCAACCGCCTGACCTCCGCGTGCGTGCTGGCGCTGACCGAAGCGGTTGGCAAATTGGCCGGTGACGCGCGATCACTCGTCATCACTGGAAATCAGAAATTCTTTTCTGCCGGAGCTGACCTCGCCGAAATTGCCAGCCTCAGCGGTCCGGCGGCCTACGAGTTTTCCAAGATGGGACAGGG
>Ga0066701_10000717_pt1 | contig 10250 bp, 14 predicted proteins | sample GraSoiAngelo_150_FD_66453 | JGI IMG/M metagenome (GOLD analysis project Ga0066701, IMG submission 66453) | Grasslands soil microbial communities from the Angelo Coastal Reserve, California, USA - 14_1009_09_40cm | ecosystem: Environmental > Terrestrial > Soil > Grasslands | place: USA... | reverse complement strand
TTGACGATCATCCTCATCGAGCACGAGATGAGCGTCATCGAGCGGATCACCGAGCGGTGCGTGGTGCTCAACTACGGGCGCAAGATCGCCGAGGGGACCTACGCAGAGGTGGCGCGGGACCCGCAAGTGCGGCAAGCGTATCTGGGGTTGGAATGACCGAAGGGCTGCGCGTCGAAGGGCTGTACACCGCGTACGACCGCGCGGACGTCCTCGAGGACGTGAGCGTCGCGGTCGAGCCGGGCAGCATCACCTGCCTGCTCGGGTCGAACGGCTCCGGCAAGACGACGCTCATCCGCTCCATCCTCGGGCTCACGCCGCCTCGCCGCGGCCGCGTGGTGTTCGGCGACCGCGATCTGACGCGCTTGCCCACGCACGGGATCGTCGCGCTGGGCATCGCGGCCATTCCCGAGGGACGCAAGGTCTTCCCCCGCTGCACGGTGCTCGAGAACCTGCTGCTCGGCGCATATTTGGAGACCGACGCGGCCGTCATCCGCCAGCGGCTGGAGCGCGTGTTCGCGGTCTTTCCCCGGCTCGCCGAGCGGCGCGAGCAGCTGGCCGGCACGATGTCCGGAGGCGAACAGGCGATGGTATCCATCGGCCGCGGGCTGATGGGCGCGCCGAAGCTGCTGCTCATCGACGAGCCGTCGCTGGGCCTCTCGCCGCTGCTGGTGAAGGAGAACTTCGCCGTGATCCGCCGCATCAACGAGCAGGGCGTGACCGTCTTCCTGGTGGAGCAGAACGTGCACCAGACCCTAGCCATCGCCCACCGCGGGTACGTGCTCTCGAAGGGCAGGGTGGTGGCTCGAGGCAGCGCGCAGGACCTGCTCGCCAACGAGCAGGTCCGCGAGGCGTACTTCGGGGAGGCCGCGAGATGAACGCTATCGCGCTGACGCAGGAGCTGGTCCGCATCCGCACGGTGAATCCGCTCGATCCGGAGCGGCCGGCGGCGGAGCGGGTGGGCAAGTTGCTCGAGGACGCCGGCTGGTCGATGTCGCTGCACGAGTTCGCGCCGGGCCGGGCGAGCGTGGTCGCCCGCCGCGAAGGCGCTTCGGGCGCGGCGCCGCTCTGCTTCGCGGGTCACCTCGACACCGTGCCGCTCGGAGCCGCCGCCTGGGCCCACGACCCGTTCGGCGGCGAGCTCGCGGGGGACAGATTGTACGGGCGCGGGGCCAGCGACATGAAGAGCGGCGTGGCCGCGATCGTGACCGCGGCGTTGCAGCTCTCTCGCGCGCGCCTCCGCGGCCCTGGGATGACCGTGGTGCTGGTCGCCGGCGAGGAGACTGGCTGCGAGGGCGCCGCGCACCTCGCCCGCACTCCCGGCGCGTTGGGCCGCGCGGGTGCGCTGGTGGTGGCGGAGCCGACCGGCAACCAGCCCGTCATCGGCCACAAGGGCGCGCTCTGGCTGCGCGCCCGCTTCCGCGGTGTGACCGCGCACGGGTCGATGCCCGAGCGCGGTGTGAATGCGGTCGTCAAGGCCGCCCGCGCGGTGCTGAAGCTTGCCGATCTCCGCTTCGACGTCGCGCCCGACCCGCTGCTCGGCGCGCCAACCTTGAACGTCGGCACCTTCGCGGGCGGGCTCAACCTGAACTCGGTGCCCGACGAGGCGGTGATCGGGATCGACCTGCGCACCATTCCCGCCCAGCGGCACGCGCAGGTCCGCCGGCAGCTCGCCGATCTGCTCGGTCCCGAAGTCGAGCTGGTTCCCATCGTCGACCTGGAAGGCGTCCGAACCGAGGAGAACGATCCGTTCGTGCAGCGCGTGCTCGAGGCCGTCGGGGAGGTCACGGGCGAGGAGGCCCGTCCAGGCTCCGCGACGTACTTCACCGATGCGAGCGTGCTCACCCCGGCCTACGGCGGCGTGCCCACCGTGGTGCTGGGCCCGGGGGAGATGGCGCTGTGTCACCAGACGGACGAGTGGTGCTCGGCCGCGCGCATCGACCAGGCCGTCGAGACCTACCTCCGCATCGCGCGCGGATGGTGCGAGGCATGACCGGCCTCGATGAGCTGTCCGTCGCCGAAGCCGTCGGCCGACTTTCCCGCCGCGAGTTGGGCGCCGAAGAGCTCGTCCGCGCGTGCCTCCTGCGCATCGCGCAGCGCGAGCCGGAGGTGCAGGCCTGGGAGATCCTCGCCGAGGATGCGGTCGACCAGGCGCGGCGGATCGATGCGCAGCCGCACCGGCCGCTCCTTCGCGGGCTGCCGGTCGGCATCAAGGACTTGATCGACACGGCCGATCTGCCGACCACCTATGGGAGCCCGATCTACGCCGGCCACCGACCGAAGGCGGATGCCGCTTGCGTCGCGGCGCTGCGCGCTGCCGGCGCCGTCGTGCTGGGGAAGACGGTGACGACCGAGTTCGCGGCATACCGTGGCGGGAAGACGCGCAATCCGCGCGATCCCTCGCGCACGCCGGGCGGATCGTCGAGCGGCTCGGCCGCCGCGGTGGCCGATCGCATGGTTCCGGCAGCGCTCGGCTCGCAGACGGCCGGTTCGGTGATCCGGCCCGCCTCGTTCTGCGGCGTGGTCGGGTACAAGCCCACCTTCGGCACGTTCGACTTGCGCGGAGTACATCCGCTGTCGCCCTCGCTCGACACGCTCGGGTTCTTCACCCGGAACGTCGCGGACGTTCCCTGGATCGCAGCGGCGCTGTCCGGCGCGCATCGGCCAACGGCCATCCCGGAGCTGGCGAACCCTCCACGGCTCGGGCTGTCCCGTACCGATCAGTGGGCCAAGGCGGAGAAGTCGACGCAGGTGCTTCTCGAGCAATCGGCCGCGCGGCTCGGGCGCGCGGGCGCCGAGGTCCGCGAGGTGGAGCTCCCCGCCGGGCTGGCCGAGGCCCAGGGCGTGATCATGTCGGCGGAGGCCGCGGCTGCACTGCGCGAGGAGCGGGAGCGGCACGGCGACCGGATGAGCGAGGTCTTCCGCTCTTTTCTGAGCGAGGGCGAGCGCTGCCCGCCGGAGCGGCTGCGAGAAGCGCGCGAGAAGGCGGAGCAGGGCCGCCGCGAGCTTCCGCGGATGTTCGCCGAGGCGGACGTCCTGCTCACGATCGGTGCCGCGGGCGAGGCGCCGCTTGGCCTGGAAAAAACGGGCGATCCAGCGTTCTGCCGCGCCTGGACGTTGCTATGCTGCCCGTGCATCTCGCTTCCCGTGCTCACCGGGCCCGCCGGGCTGCCCGTGGGCTTGCAGCTCGTCGCTGCGCCCGGCGCGGACGATCGGCTGCTCGCGGTGGCGGCGTGGATCGAGCGCGAGCTGGGCGGCTGAAACGCGCAGGCCTAAGGGCGACGACCGGGAGGATCCCACGTCGCCGAGGCCAGGACGCGGCCGCTCGACCGTTCCTGGACGAATGCGACCAATCGCAGCGTTGCCGCCTGCGCGCCGAGGTCCACGTCACCCGACCATGCGCCTTGCTCGATGCGGCCGATGCGCCGGAGCTCGCGCACGACGCGGACGTGAGAAAGCGTACGCCCCGCGTTCTCGCCCCGGGCGACGCGTCCGGGCGGCGGATCGTCGACCGCGGCGAGGAGCACCTCTGCGCCGGAGTGGGGTGGAAGGGTTGCCTCGAGGTGGAGCGCGTTGCCCCGGCGCAGCGCGGTGATCGTCCCGTGCGGCTGCGCGGCAGCCTGGACCGCGGCGGAGCGCGCCGCCTGCTCGTCGCTGCCGAGGACCTCCGCGCGCCCGTCGACCACCGCCTGCGGCGTGTAGATGTTCCCGCGCCGCAGGTGGGAGGAGTAAGTCTGCTGCCGTTCGGTGAAGATCCGGTGGGAGTACGGGTCCTGCCAGCCCAGCGAGTCCCAGTAGTCGACGTGCTCGGAGAGGGCCAGGATCTCGACTCCCTGGACCGGCTGCTCCCGCACGAGGCGTGCGAGGACGGCGTCCGCCGGCGGACAGCTCGAGCACCCTTCGGAGGTGAACAGCTCGACGAGCACGGCCACGCGATCGCCGGCGCGGGCCGGGAGAGCAGCCAGGAGGAGCAACGCGGCGGTGACGATGCGAGACATCCGGCCTCCGCGACGCATGCTAACCCGGTCTCGCGCGGGACGCAGCGGATTCAGTCGATCAGCGTGGCCACTACCGTCAGCAGCTCGTCGAGATCGAACGGCTTGTGCAGCGCTCCCGAGATGCTGGAGGGTAGCTGGCGTAGCTCGAACGCGGTCATCAGCACCACCGGGATGGAGGTCAGCTCCGGCTGCCTCGCCAGCCAGGCGGAGAGCTGCGCGCCGCCCCAAGCGTCGAGGTCGACGAGCAGCAGGGACGGGCGGATCCGTTCGAGAACCTCCTGCGCGCGAAAGCCGTCCAGCGACTCGATCACGTGGTACCCGGCGGCCTCCAGCGTCTGGTAGGCCGCCTCGCGCAAGTCCTCGTCGTCCTCCACGAGCAGGATCGACTTCATCCCCACCCTCCCGGGGCAGGGTAACGGAAGATTCACACGGAGTGAAATCCGGATGCCGCGTGATAGACGAAAAGCTCCATGGGCTCGCTCGCACCGGGAATCCACTTGCTGCACAAGCCCGCCGGGCCGACCAGCTTCTCGATGGTGCAGCCGTTCCTGGAGGAGGCGCGCGGCCGCAAGCCCAGGCTGGCGGTGTGCCATGGCGGGGCGCTCGACCCGTTCGCCGACGGGCTCCTGCCCATCCTGGTAGGCCGAGCCACGCGCGTGTTCGAGCTGCTCCACCCGATCCCGAAGGAATACGAGGCCGAGGTGACGTGGGGCACGGAGACCGACAACAGCGACCCGCTCGGCACGGTCGTGGCGCGAGGCGACGCGTCCACGCTGGACCCTGCGCAGCTCGAGGCCGCACTCCAGTCCTTCCTCGGCTGGCGGGAACAGGTGCCGCCGGCCACCAGCAACAAGCGCATCGGCGGGGAGCGCGCGTACGCGCGGGCACACCGAGGCGAGCAGGTCGAGCTGCCGCCCGTGCGCGTGTACCTGCACAAAGCCCGCTGGAGCTGGCACGATCTGCCGCGTGCGAGCGGACTGCGGCTCGTCGTGCGCGGCGGATACTATGTCCGTTCGCTCGCGCGCGACCTCGGGCGCGCTCTCGGGTGCCGCGCGCACTTGTCCCGCCTCACGCGCCGCTCGATCGGACCGTGGCGCGATCCCGGCCCGGGTGCGCGCGAGTTGGTGCAAGGGGCGCAGCTCTTGCCTTGGATGCCCTCGCGCGAGGTTGACGCCGACGAAGCGCGCGCGCTGCGCGGCGGCGGAGCCATCCCGCGCGGCGAGCTCCGAGCGCCAGAATGGCCGCTGCCGGCTCGATTCCCCGATCCGCAGGCGCCCGTGCGCGCGCTGCTCGACGGGGTTCTCGTCGCGCTGCTGCGCGAGCGCGGCGGGATGTGGTGGCGTGAGATCGACCTGAGCAGTCGCGACCGATAAGGCGGCGACGCCGCGCGCCGGGCCGGCCCTGGTCGAGGGCGGCCCGGCGCCATTTTTGTGACTACTTCGGCGTATTGTCCGGCGGCGGCGTGCTCGTCGTCGTCGAGCTGCTGCTTCCGGGCGTGGTGGTGGTGCTGCCCGGCATTGTCGTCGTGGACGTGCTGCCCGTCGACGTCGAGCTATCCGGGGTCGTCGTCGTGCCGACGGAGCCGCTCGCCCCGGGCGTGCCTGTCGTGCTGCTGGTGCCCATCCCCGTCGTCGTATCGGTGGTGCCGCTGGACGGGCTGGTCGTCTGGTCCGTCGAGCTTCCCATCGTCGTCGACGACCGCGGGCTGGTGGTCGACGAGCTGCTGCCGCGCGAGGTCGACGGCCCGGCGCGGCCCTCGGGAGAGCGGCTGCGCGTAGTCGAGCTGTCGCTGCCCACGCCGGTTCCGCTGCTGGGCGAGGTGGTGCTGGTGCTCCCCTGATCGGTGGTCGTCCCGGTCGCCGAGCCCGTCGTCGTGCTCGTGCCGCTGGTGCCCTGGTCGGAGCCGGTGGTGCCGGTCGTCGAGCTTCCGATGGTGCCGCTCGTCCCGGTGGCGCTCTGGTCCGTACCCAACGTCCCGGTCGTGCTGCCGGTCGCGCTGGTACCGGTCTGACCGGTGGTGGTCCCTGCGGAGCCGGTCGTCCCGGTCTGCGGCGAGGTGACGGTCCCCTGCGCGCCGGCCGAGGTGCCACTCGATCCGGTGCTCTGCCCGAGGGCCGCGACCGCGGCTCCCAGGACGAACGTGGCTAGAAACGTCGCGAGCTTCTCCTTGATCATCATTGCCTCCTTGGCTGTGAAACGGGAAGCTACGGATGCCGCACCGCGGTGGGAACCGCGACTCACGAAGCAGTCCCCCATGCGCTCGCCCGCCCGCGGAGCAGGGATCTCGCCGGCCGGATCGGTCCGCCCATTTTCTCGGGCGTCGCGGACCAAGCCGCGCTGCACTAAAAGCGAATGTTTTTAGGTGTAATCGCGGATGATCACTTCGCCGGGCTTCGGATCGGCCAGAAGCAGCTCCAGGGTGTCCATGAGGATCCATTTCTGGAGTGCTTCGTCGTTCGGGCGGCCCAGCGAGTGGCCGGCGACGAAACCGCGCGGGCAAAGGGCGCGAGGTGGGCGCGCTTGCGCGCTTTCCTCCGGCTCGACCGTGACCAGCACCGTCGGGATGCCGAGCATCTCGATCGCCCGCTGCACCGTGACCACGGTGCGGTGGCAGAGGCGTCAGCCTCCGGTCAGCAGCACCGCGTCGGGGCGGGCCGCCGAGACGGCGCGCGCGAGCTGCGGGACCGTGGTCTCGCGCAGCTCGCGCAGCGCCTGGGAGAACCCCATCGAGAAGTGCTCCTCGGTCAGGCCCGCGATGCGGCCTTCTCGCGCCAGCGAACGAAGCCGATCGATGGGGAAGACGCAGTTCACGTCCTTGTCGATGCAACCGTGGTCGTAGTGGGTGTCGTCCACCGCCAGCTCGATGGCCGAGAGGCTCCCGTCGATGCGCTTGAACGAGTTGTCGCCTTCGAGGTTGAACGGCGCATCGGCCTTGGCGCGCACGCCCGCGGTGCTCACCAGGCAGACGAGCGACTCCTCCAGCTTGCGCTTGAACGGCGTGAACGGAACGCAGTAGCGCGACAGCTCGAGCGCCTTCTCCACGGCTCACCTCAGCTTGTCGAGCGCCTCCATGATCTTGTCCGTGGGCGGCTGCTCCGCGATGTTGTGGATGTCGATGTAGCGGAGGATGCCCTGCCGGTCGACCACGAAGATGGCGCGCTCGGTGGTGCCCGAGCCGCGCAGCACCCCGTATTGAACGGCCACGTAGCCGTAGGGCCAGTTGTCGCTGCAGAGCGGATAGGACAGTCCGCCCATCGACTTCGCCCATGCCTCGTTGCTGAACACCTGGTCGGTCGAGATGCCCAGGACCTGGGCATTGCGCCGCTCGAACTCGGAGAGATCCTCCTCGTACGAGGGCATCTGCACCGTTCAGACCGGGGTGAACGCCGCCGGATAGAAGGCGAGCACCACGTTCTTCTTTCCGCGGAACTCGCTCAGGCGGACCTTCTTCTGCGGTCCCCCCTTGCCGGCCCCGTCGCCCGTGGCGGTCAGCTCGAAGTCGGGAGCTTCCTCGCCGACCTGGAGGCGCCAGACCGCCCTCTTCGGTTGTGCCATATCTGTTCCTTTCCGCGCCGAAGCGCTCGCGCACTCTACTCATTTGCGCCCCGGAGCGCTTCCCCGCGGAGGTCTGGCGTGCGATTCCATTGCGCGCGTGGGAACAGCGTGGCATCCCTCGGGCATGCGCTGGGCATCCGCGCTCTCGGGGAAGGAGCAGGCCGAGGAGGCCGTCGCCGACGCCGCGGCCGAAGTCCGGCGCGGACTTGCGGGCGCCGCCGCTGACCTGGTGGTGGCGTTCGTCTCGCCGCACCACCTCGATGCGTCCGCGCGCCTGCCCGCGATGGTGGAGGCGGCGCTCCCTGGCGCGCTCCTGGCCGGCTGCACGGGCCGCGGCATCATCGGGGCGGGCCACGAGGTGGAAGACGCTCCGGCGCTGTCGTTGACCGCCGCCTCGCTGCCGGGAGTGCGGATCACGTCATTCCACCTGGACCAGCGCGAGCTGCCGGAGAGCGCCGACGCGCAAGAGTGGCGCGACACGATCGACGTCGATCCCGCCACGCGGCCGCACTTCGTCCTGCTCGTCGATCCGCTCACCGTCGACGCGGACGCGCTGATCGCCGGACTCGATGCCGCGTACCCCGCGGCGAGCAAGGTGGGCGGGCTCGCCAGCGGCGGTCCGGTGCCTGGCGCGAACCGCGTCTTCCTCGGCGCGCGGGCGCACCGCAGCGGGCTCGCCGGCGTCGCCCTGGCAGGGAACGTCGCGGTGGAAACCATCGTCGCGCAGGGATGCCGTCCCGTCGGCAATCCGATGATCGCGACCCGCTGCCAGGGGAATGTGCTGCAGGAGGTCGACGGCCGGGCGCCCATCGAAGTGCTGCGCGAGCTGTACCCCTCGCTTTCGGCGCGCGACCAGGAGTTGTTCCGGCACTCGCTGTTCCTCGGCATCGAGATGCGCGACTCGGTCGAGTACCGCGAAGGCGAGCTGCTGGTGCGAAATCTCATGGGCATGGATCCGAGGACGGGCGCGCTGGTGATCGGCGCGGCGCTGCACCCGATGCAAGTGGTGCAGTTCCTGCTGCGCGACGCGCGCACCGCCGAGGAGGACCTGGCGCGCCTGCTCGACCGCAGCGCCGCGCGCGTCAGTCCACCGCGGGGCGCGCTGCTGTTCTCCTGCCTGGGCCGCGGCGCGCACCTCTTCGGCCGGCCCGATCACGACACCGACCTGTTCCGCTCGAAGGTCGGCCCCGTGCCGCTGGGCGGGTTCTTCTGCAACGGGGAGATCGGCCCGGTGGGCGGCGCCACCTTCCTCCACGGGTACACCAGCGCCTTCGCGCTGTTCCGCGAGGCCGCGTCGTGAAGCTGAATCGGCGGATGCAGGGCTACCTGGGCGAGCTGCGCAGCCGCAGCATCGACGCCGAGCCGCTGCTCCCGGGCAAATGGCCCGACCTCACCGTCGCCGAGGTGAACGGGTTCGTCCTGCTCGACTCGTTCCGCCGCAAGCCTTCGCTGCGGCCGGCCGATTTCGACGGGCCGAGCGCTCTGGAGGCGTGCGCGAACAAGCTCCTGATGGAGAAGATGCTCGATCCGCGCCTGGTCTCGGTGTGCCCGCTGCTGCTCCTCACCGCCGGCCTGCTCATGGCCGAAGCGGTCTCGCGCAAGTTGGCCGTGCTGCCCGGCCGCTTCAATGTGATCGTGTCCTACGACGGCGAGAGCTGCGCGGTGAGGTTCCACAAGCTGCGCCTCGGCGAGCGATGGCTGTCGGAGGACCTGGAGGCGTACGTGGACGAGGGCGTGCTGGTAGTGGAAGCGGGACCAGGGCTCACGCCCTTCGCCCAGCTGGCCGCGGCGACCGCTCAGCGCCAATAGGGCGGCGCGCCGTTCATGGATAGTCTTCGGCGTCGTGCGCGTGCTGCATCGCTTGCACCACGCGGTCGGGCAGCTTCTTCGGATCGACGATCACCTTCTCCTCGACAACTTCGACGACGGCGTCGAGGGGAATGACGAAGTCGCCGGCGTTCTCGATGTCGACCACCAGCTCCGGGCGCCCGCCCGGCGCCACCTCGCGCACCGCGCCGACTTCCTCGTCGCCGCCCTGGGGAAAGATGTGGAAGCCGACCTCGATCATCGGAAGCTTGCGAGCCATGGGGGACAGCTTTCCACCAGCGGGCCGCCGCGTAAAGCCCGCCCGTCTGCTTTCCGGCCCTGCTCGCACGGGCCGCACGCGATGCGCATCTGTCGCCCGCAACAAGGAGGAACGCCATGGCACAAGGGAAAGTCGCCTGCTTGCTCGGCGACGGATTCGAGGACTCGGAATTCCGGATCCCGTACGACCGGGTGCGGAAGGAAGGGTATCAGGTCGACATCATCGGGCCGAAGACGGGCGTGGAGCTGAAGGGGTACAGGGGCAAGGAAAAGGTCAAGGCCGACAAGGGCATCGACGAGGTCCGGCCCGACGACTACCTCGGCCTGCTCATCCCGGGCGGGTATTCGCCGGATCACCTGCGCGTGGATCCGCGCTTCGTCGAGTTCGTCAAGCGGTTCGACGCGCTCAAGCGGCCGCTCGCCGCGGTTTGCCACGGGCCGCAGCTTCTCTTGAGCGCGAAGCTGGTCCGCGGCCGGACGCTGACCGCCTGGCCGACCGTGCAGGTGGATCTCGAGCTGGCCGGCGCGAACGTGAAGGACGAGCCGGTGGTGATCGACCAGAACTGGATCACCAGCCGCAAGCCGGATGACCTGGAGCAGTTCAGCGAGGCCTTC
>Ga0066701_10000716_pt1 | contig 10261 bp, 10 predicted proteins | sample GraSoiAngelo_150_FD_66453 | JGI IMG/M metagenome (GOLD analysis project Ga0066701, IMG submission 66453) | Grasslands soil microbial communities from the Angelo Coastal Reserve, California, USA - 14_1009_09_40cm | ecosystem: Environmental > Terrestrial > Soil > Grasslands | place: USA... | reverse complement strand
TTGGTGAAATCCTCTTTGGTGTAATCGATCACGTGATCCGCACCTAGCGATTGCACCAGCTCGATATTGCGCGTGCTGCAAACAGCGGTGACTTCTGCGCTGAACGTTTTGGCGATTTGCACGGCGAATGTGCCGACGCCGCCGGACGCGCCGTTGATCAAAACTTTTTGTCCGGTCTGAATGTGTCCCTTGTCGCGGAGACCTTGCAACGCAGTGAGTCCAGCAATTGCGACCGAACCCGCTTGTTCAAATGTGATGTTGCTTGGTTTCGAAACAATGCCGCGATCAGCTTTGACGCGGATGTAATCGGCCACGGCGCCCTTCGCGGCACCGAATACTTCGTCGCCCGCTTTGAAATCAGCGACATTTTTTCCAACTGCTTCGACGATACCGGCGAAGTCGGTCCCGAAACGGGTATTCTTGGGTTTGCGCATTCCGAGCATCGGGCGCATGAGCCACACGCCTCTGATTAAGTGCCCGTCAGCGGGGTTGATCGACGCCGCGCGAACGCGGACAAGAACTTCATTATCAGCTGGCGTCGGCTTTTCAATTTCGCGGAGCTGAAGATTCTCGACGCCGTATTCGCAATTTACGATAGCTTTCATGGGATTATTCGGGTTAGCAGCGTTTTGATTGCAGTCATTGGTCGACATCCAGTAAGCGACAAAGAGCCAGCCGAGCAGCACGAGCAAAATCGCGCCGAGACTCCACTTGAGTAAGCGTTTTATTTTCATGTCGCGGCCGCCGGATGCGCAGTCGTCCAGCGTTGAGCCTTAGCGCCCCAGATCAACAGCCACAAAAACGCAAATTCCCCAACTCCGAGAACCTGCGCGAGCTGGCCAATGCCTTGCGCGGACCCGGGCAGAAAAAGAAAGACAGAGGAGGTGATCACGTAACCGAAGCCCGCAATCATAACCGCGATGCCGACAGAACGGGGGATAAAGCCGGATCGGATCACGGCGATGCCACAAGGAAAGAGCCACAGTCCCCAGAAGATTTGAGCGAGGGCAAGTCCCTGGTTGTGCAAGCGGAGAAAAAATAGGACGAGAGCGTCGCGCTGAGGCTGAGTGAAGGCGGATAAGAACTCGGGGCCACGCGCAAAAACAAGCGCCGCGAGATCGCTCAGGACGTTGAGATAGGAAATAGGCACGGAAAGCAGCATCAGCACCAGCATCGCCCGGGCGTGTTTTGCACTCACGGCCTGGAACAGGCTGTAGAATGCCAGGACCGCGAAAATTACGAGTGTCGCGGAGAACAGCTCGCCCGCCATTCCGAAGCGCAGAAGGGTCTCAGAATTGCGGACATTGTCGGCGGTAGCTAACGCGTTTCCGCGAACGATCAACACACTGGGTACGTAGAGAAGCGCGAAAGGCGCGGGAAGACCGTTTAGGAAATACAAGGCCGCGGCGATCCTGGATTGTTTCTTGAGTGCCCTGATCTCTTCGGGGTTTTGAAAATTAGGCTTCATGCGCGGCGAGGCTCCATTTGATTGTGCGTTTTATTTTCAAAGTCGTTCCGCCGCATTCGACGTGGTGACGCCTTGCGCGTATTCCTTCCAGCGTTCGGCCTTAAAGCCGAAGATGAAAAACCACGGGAGCGGCAGCTCCGCGAGTCCGCAGAAGACGGCAATGACGGGGAACAAATAATTCCCGAGCGGCGGCGCGATATACAGCATCCATCCAATACCGTCGAGTATTAGGAGCCAGCCGAGAATTCGGGGCAGAAAATTCGATCGAGCAATTAAGTAACCGCTGAGCGCGCACCAAAGCCCGAAGAATACGAGATTGATATTGTTATTCGCAGTGTTGAGTTTGATGAAGGCATAGGCCAACGCGTGAAGTTGATCTGGAGTAAGCGCGGTCAAAGATGGGCCCGCGGTTAAGACGAGTAGAGGGCTAATGTAAAACAGTGCACCAAGTGCCAGAACTGCGCAGCCAATCGTCATCGTGAGTAGCCCCAACAGCGCGACCGTCCGACTCACCGGCTTGTATAGCTCATAAAAGAGAAGCGCCCACGCCATATGAAACGCGGCGCCCAGGAGGCAAAACGCAAATCCAAATCGAAACAGAAGCTCGTGATCGAGAATGTTGGTGGCTGTAGCGGCGGCGTTACCGGTGACAACAACCTTATTCATGATGGTGATTTGGCCGTTAGTCGTAAATGTGCCGGCGAGTATCTCGAATATGCCAACCCACCTTGCTTTGGCGCGCGGCGAAAGTTGCTTCGTGGAATTCATCGGCATTTTCTAATCAACAGTGATCACGATTTTCCCTCGGGCGTGGCCTTCGCTGAGATACCTCATCGCTTCCGCGGCTTCGCTTAATTTGTAAGTCCGCTCGATGACCGGCTTGAGCTTTCCCGTTTCGACGAGGCCGCCCAGTGTGATGAGATCCTGTTTGTCCGTCTTGATACCGTACTGCGGGAACTTCTGATTCGTGAATGATGAACGCGCCCGCGCGATTAAAAGATTACTAACTATGCGTCCGATGGCCTGACCTTCTTGTACTCCAGCGCCTCCTATCCCGACCAAAACGCAGATGCCTTTTGGAGTTAACACCCGGCTTCGTTCGGCGAAGGAATGGTTGCAAACGTTATCGAAGATCACGTCGTACTTCTGGTCGCCCTTGGTGAAATCCTCTTTCGTGTAATCGATGACGTGATCGGCGCCAATCGATCGGACAAGATCGACATTCCGAGTGCTGCAAACCGCCGTGACCTCCGCGCCAAGAGATTTGGCGATCTGCACGGCGAATGTTCCAACACCTCCGGTCGCGCCGTTAATGAGAACCTTTTGCCCGGGCTGAATTTTTCCCTCGCGCAGGCCCTGCAGCGCAACGAGCCCGGCCAGCGGAAGGGAGGCTGCTTGTTCAAATGTGACGTTGGGCGGTTTCGGGGCCAACGCTCGTTCGCGAGTGCAAGTATACTCGGCCAGACCGCCCCGACAGAGGCCGAAGACTTCGTCGCCCGGTTTGAATTGGGTTACGTTTTTGCCGACCGCTTCCACCTGGCCGGCGACGTCCTGACCAAGGCGCGTGTCTCTTGGTTTGCGTAACCCGAAGAACAAGCGAACAAGCCAATAATCGCGGGTCACGCCCGCATCAAAGGCGTTGAGCGAAGACGCCCGAACTTTGACCAGGACTTGATCGTCATTCGGAACAGGCTTTTCGACGTCTTGTAGCTTAACATTCGCAACACCGTACTCGCAGTAGCGAATTGCTTTCATCGGATTAGCAGCAGAATTGCGTTTGCAGTCGTTGGTCGAAGTCCAGTAGGCGACGAAGAGCCACAGAACCAACGCCACGAGGATCAACCCACTGCTCCATTTTAGAATGCGTTTCACCTTCACCCGTGTAACGAGGCTTGCTCATTCCATCGTTGAACGTTCACGCCCTTGACGAGGAGCCACCCGCCGAGCAATCCTTCGCCGATGAGCGCGATGGGCATGAGGAATGGCACGAGATGGGGCCCGAAGGATGGCGCCAGGAAGCTAGCAAAAGAGACGATCACGTAACACGTTCCGCCGACGGCCAAGAGTACGCCGAGCACGCACGGCAGAAAGATCGATCGCGCGACGAGGTATCCGATCGAGATGCACTGAATTCCAAAAAATACCATGCCGATGGGAAAGACCTGCGCCTGAAGTTTGAGAGCGGCCAACGACAACGTTTGCAATTGATTCGTTGTGAACGCAGCGAGGTACTGATCACCATGCAACAAAAGCAAAGGCGTGAGATGGATGATCCAGGAGCCACCTCCGATCGCCACCCCGGCCAGGCCAAAGAACGCCCCCACCAATGACAAACTTCTACTGACAGGTCTCAGCAAGTAATAGATGAAGGCCGTTACTCCGACATAGGACAAGCCACTAATAAGATCGGCGACAAATCCGAGACGGAACAATGATTCCTTTGCGAGAATGTTTGTCGCCGTAGCCGTCGCGTCGTTGGCCACGATTAGTGGAACCCCGACAACGAAGCCCACCACGCCTGATATGATGCAGCCCCACCACAAGCCACCAGCGGCTATGGCTTTGGCGCGCGGCGACAGTTCTGTGTTTGATTGCATCATGGTTGCAGGAGTGCCGTGGTAGCTCGTTGGGCAGTTCCAGGTGGGGTCGTCGCGGGCAGTCGCGCGCCCCAGATCAAAAGCCAAAAGATGATCGGCAATTCACCTAACTCGAGGATCATCGCGATCTGACTCCCAACTTGCTTGTAGGTTGGCAGGACCAAAACCGTGAAGGTAGCGATGAGATAGCCTGCACCTGCGATAAAAAGTAAGAACCCAAGGAAGCGGGGAATGAAACCAGATCGAATGACCAGCGTCCCGAATGGGAATAGCCACAGTCCCCAAAAGATTTGCGCGATAACAAGCGCCTGCCCGTGCAAGCGGTAAAATAAATAACTCAAGCTATCGAGTTGGTGTTGATTAAAGGTCGATAGGAAACTCCCGCCCCCAGCTACAATCAGTGCAGCCAGTTCGCCCAACACCGCGAGAAGAGAGATCGGCGTGGAGATCAAGAGCAAAATCGCCATGGCCATCGCGTGCTTCTCGCTCACCGGCTTGAAGAGTCGATAAAGAGCCAGAACGACGAAGATAAAAATAATTGAGCCAATCAGCTCGCCCGCGATCCCAAACCGAAGAAGAGTCTCGGAAGCGCGAATGTTATTGGCAGTCGCTGTTGCGTCATCGCGGACGAAGATCTTGCCATCGACATATACCCACGCGAACACAGCCGCGATGCTGGCCAAAACGTAAAGCACCCCCGCGATATGTGCTTGTTTCTTAATGGAATTCATACGAGTGCGTGCATTTTGTCCGGTTGTTCGTTCTCGTAATGAGATGAAATCACAGCGGGCCGCGATAACGGCGTAGCCGGATTGCTGCGGCGATAAACACCGCCGCGAACACCAATCCAAGCCAAAGACCCGGCGTGCTCAGATATCTTCCGGGTGTGAGTTGCGGGACCGCGTGCGCCTGGAAGGCGAACGCCTGTGGAGCAAATCCGAGCACGCGGTCCTTCAGCATCGACGCGAAATGCGACGTGTTGAACGTGATCTTCTCGAAGAAGCTAATCGCCAGAAGCGGCAAGATGGCCCAGAGAAATGTTGCACGTCGCACCCAGCCCGAAACCAGCAGCGCCCACCCGTAGATGGGCGCGTGCCAGAGCGCAATCGCAACCAGTCCGTACAGCACAATCAGCGACTGTTGAAACAAGTTAAAGTTTGCCCAGGTAGTTGCGGCAAGACCGCGCGGCAGCAGAACCGCGGTGCTGATGAGTAACATGATGAACTGCGTAACGACAATGATCGCAAAGCTAAGTAGCGGCAGAACGACCAGCGGCACGGTCACCTTCGAGAGCACAGTCGTGAGATCCGAGACTGGCAGTGATTTCCAAAACAAAATGCTGCGATCGCGACGTTCGCCGTGCAACGCGTCGAGACAGTAGAACACGCCGACAATGAACGCGGTGAAGATCAACATCATCGCCACGATGTCGTAGGGCAGTTCGATTGCCGCTCGCTGGCGCTCCGGATCAAGCAATAACGCGTTTTGTCTGCGCTCGGGAAGATGAAATGACGCTACAAAGGAGCCGAACAAAATGATTGCGGCAACGATCGATGGTGCGACATAGATCGAACGGTTCTCCCATAGTTCTCGCCATACCGACCAATAAAACGGCTTCGTGGCATCGGCATCTTGCCGATGGATTGGCTTTGCATTCGATTCCGTATTCATCTCGTTTCCGGTATCCGGTTTCCGCTTTCCGGGTTTTGACTGTTGCTCATCACGGCCACGAACAGATCGGCGATGCTCGGTCTGCGCACATCGCCCATGGCGGCGAGCTGGCCACGATCCACATTTTCAAATAGCATCACGCTGCGGCCGAACACCTGGCGCTCGCGCAGCGGCTTGAGCGACCGCGCTCCATCGACATGATCGGGATGCACCATCACTTCCGCATAACGCGACTCAAACTCTTCCATGCTGCACTCGAGCACGATGCGCCCATGGTTGATGAACATGAGATCGGTCAGAACGTCCTGAACTTCTTCAACCTGATGCGTCGTGACGACGATCGTCCGTTTGCCGTCGAAATAATCGTTCAGCAGCGAGTCGTAGAATTGTTTACGAAACAGAATGTCGAGACCGAGTGTCGGCTCATCGAGCACCAGCAATTTTGCGTCGATCGCCATGACTAGCGCGAGATGCAATTGCGCCACCATTCCCTTCGATAATTGCCGGACCTTGCTCGTGCGTTTGATATCGGTCCGGGCCAGAAAACCTTCCGCCCTTGTGCGATCGAATTTTGGATGCACGCCTTCGACGTAGTCGAGCAAGTGCGTAACGCGGATCCAGCGCGGTAAAACCGCGACGTCGGCGATGAACGACACATCGCGCATCAGGTCGTCGCGCGAGTTCCACGGATCGCGGCCGAGCACTTTGAGTTCGCCTTCGTAGGAAGTGAGTCCAAGAATCGCATTGAGCGCGGTCGTCTTGCCCGCGCCGTTAGGCCCGATCAATCCCAGAATACGGCCTTCTTCCACGCGTAGATCGACATTGTCCAACGCGACCGTGGTCCCGAAAACTTTGCGGAGCTTATGTGCTTCGATTACCGCCATCGCGTCACTTTCCTCTTGCTAATTTGCCAAGGCTCCGTTTGGCCGCTGCAATCAGTTCTTTCCGCGTCAGACCAAGCCGCTGAATCTTCGCCGCAACGCGCGGCCATTCTTCCGCCAAAAATTTTTGCCGTTCGCCTTTGAGCAACAGTTCGCGCGCACCGGCTTTGACGAACATCCCAAGGCCGCGTTTCATCTCGACCAAATCCTCATCGACCAATTGCTGATAAGCTTTCAGAACCGTGAGCGGATTGACCCGGTACTCGGCCGCAACATTGCGGACTGACGGCAACGGATCGCCTTCCTTGAGCACGCCGTCGAGAATCATATGCACGCCTCGATCGCGCAGTTGGCGATAAATCGGCTGATTATCATTCCATTCACGATTCATTCGATGTTCCAGACGTGCCTTTGTCGAGGCACCTGCTTACACCGTTCAGGTTGCGAGCAGGCGTCATGGTGTTATACATAGCTATAACACTATTGCACGGACGCAAGCTTTTTTTGAAAAAAAATCCTGCTGTTTAGATGACGCCCTTTTGCTCGGCTAGTTTTACCAGCGTGAATAACGCGTGATTCACGGGCACTGGGACGCCTAGCTCCGCTCCGCGCCGGGCGATGTATCCGTTGAGCGCGTCGATCTCTGTCGGGCGGCGGCGGTTTAAATCCTGCGCCGTCGAAGATAAAGCGTCGGCCATTTGCGTCGCAATCTCCATCGCCGCCGCCATTCCGGACTCGCGGTCGAGGACGCCAGGCATCACGACGCGAGCCTTCCTTGCCACCGCCAGCACTTCGTCCACGATGTCTTCCATCAACTGTTTTGCATCGATGTTCTGCGCAATGTCGCCATAACGTGCGTGCCCCAATGCAGAGATCGCATTCAGCGCGCAATTGCACAGGAGCTTCAGCCACAGTTCGCCTTCGATGTTGTCCGAGATCCCGCAGGAGATGCCGGCGCGCACGAAAAGATTTGCCAGGCCGGTCGTTACTTTCGACGGAGGACCGATGATCAAATCACCACGCGCAAGATGCTTCACCCGGCCCGGTTCGGGCACAGATACAGCAACGTAAACTGCGGCCGGTACAGCGACGACGTTGGTTGCAGCCCGAACGCGATCGGCATTATCGACGCCGTTCTGCAAGCAAACCACGATCGCACCCGGTTGAAGAAATGGAGCCATTTGTTTCGCCACCGCCGAAGTGTCGTTTGCTTTCACGCAAAGAAGAATTACCGAACAATCCCGAACCGCGCTCACCTCCACTGTCGCCGTCACCGAGATTCGCTCCTGGCCTTGCAATTTATCGAGAACAAGGCCTTTGGAATTAACTGCGTCAGCGAAATGTTTTCGCCCGATGAAAACAGTCGGCGCGCCCGCACGGGCAAACATGCCACCAAAATAACCACCCACCGCGCCCGCGCCTACGACTGCAATTCGTGGCCATTCTTTAATTTCGCTCATTGGCTGTCTTTAGGCAGCACGACCTGGTTCAAGTCATAGGTTGAGTAGGCCGTAGGCTTCTGGCGCCTGGCGATAATCCTTTCTACGACGCCGACAAAGGCTTCGGTGTGCCAGTGTTTACGCGTTTCCCACCACTGCCGCACGCCATCATACGCCAGGAAGTCGCTCATCGTTCGCTCAATCTCGCCCCATAACTCTGAAGTAAGGATACCCTCGGAGCGGGAGTAATACATTCCTTCGAAGTTCTTAAAGAAGCGATTTTCGAACGCGCTAAATCGAAGTTTGGAGACTGCATCGAGGTCGTTGAAGGAATGGACGCCGCGAAGAAAAATCGCAGCGAACTCCGCGTCTTCGTGCAGCGCTTTGGTCAGATCGCTCCACTGACGTGTCAGAGCATTCACCGCCGCCTGCCGCCGCTCCCTGGTCTGTTCTCGGAGTTGGATCGCGAAGTAAATGATCGACGGAACTCCGATAACGACCGTGGCCAATTGTCCGATCGCCGTTAGCATTGCCCAGTTCATTCGAATCTGTTTTCCTTAAGTGAACCTGACCGGCCGTGATGCCGTAGGCGAAGTTTACGCCACAGCAAATAGCTATTTTTTCTCAGCAGTCGCCGGCGCCGAAGCAGCAAGATCCGAATTCCACATGTCGGCGGCGCATTTCCAATTTCCGTCAGCTTGTTTTTTCCAGACCTCAAGATATTTGCCCCGGTCGTTGAACGGTTTGCCGCTGGCATCGTTGATACTGAACTCGTACGTCCCGCTCACGTGGGCCATGTCGCCAGACTTTGACGCTTCCACTCTGGTCGGTTTCCAGCTCAACGCGAAACCGGGGCTGGCGAGTAGATCTTGCCATAGCTTCCGGATCGCTTCTTTCGTTGTTGCGCTCGGCCCATTTGGAGGGAGCACAACCGCGTCGTCAGAATAATACGCGATAGTCTGCTCGATGTTTTTTGCTGCCGCGGCTTTCGACCATTGCCCATCGAGATCACGAAGAACTCGCTCCATTGGCTGCGTGTTGCTCGCGTTTTCCAACGGTGAACCGGCTGTGGATTGTGCCGGACTCGAACCCGGCTCGCTCTGTGAAACCCTCACTGTGCGCTTCGGTTGCAACAGTTGATAGGCAGACAGACCGAAGGCAATAACTGCAATGCCGATAATAAATCTCGCAAACTTGCGACGGCTCCAGTACGGGATGACCTCGTCAGGCGAAAGGTCTTCTGTCCGCTTCAGACCCTCAGGCGTCATTTCAAAAACCCACGAAATGAACATCGCCACCGCGAACCCAAGCGCCAGCAATACAACGAACGCTGTGATGATCCACTCTGGAGCGTCGAACATTGGCACAAACACCGCCGCAAACTCAATCAGCAGCCACGCCACTACCGCATAAGTCAGTGCAACCCTGAACACGTTGCGTCGCCTCAGCTCGGAAAATAAAGAAGGCCTTGCATTCATGACGCTGCGGGTAAACCAAGTTTGACGAGCAAGTTCTTGTAACGAGCATCATCGCGCAAGCCGCGGAAGAATGGAATTTGCAGGAACAGAAAAATCTCCATCGCGACTTGCATCAACAACCAGCCGGCGACGGCGTACGCGACCGCAACTTCTTAAACGTTGCGCCGCTTCAGCTCGGCGAAGAAATTGTCGATCTTCATTTCTTCGGGCCGAAAATCTTTTGAACCAAGGCTTCAAACCGCGGATGGCCGCGGAGTGGGTCAAGGAAGGGATCTACTTTGATAAGCGCGATGTCGGGACCGGCGCGATCGCGGTAGGCGCGCTCAAGCCAGTCGATTGCTTTGTCTTTTTCGCCAAGCGCTATGTGTACGAGAGCGAAGCTGTAGCTGGTTACGTATCGTCGCGTGGCCAGTTCCTGCAGTTGGCCGAGCATCTTGAGCGCTTCGTCGCGTTGACCGAGTTTCGCGTACGCTTGCGCCAGTAGCCCGAGGACGAATGGATCGTCATCTAATTCGGCGGCTTTCTTGTATTCAGCAATCGCCTCAGTGAGCTGTCCTTTAAGTTGAAGGACCTCCCCGAGATAGTAGTGCGCCAGATAAAAGTGGGAATCCATTTCCAAAGTCTTGCGCGCCTGCGCCTCGGCTTCGTTGTAGCGACGCGCATTGAAATAGAGCCAGCCGAGATCCGCATTGTTAATCAACGAGAGCGGATCGAGCTCGACCGCGCG
>Ga0066701_10000713_pt1 | contig 10289 bp, 11 predicted proteins | sample GraSoiAngelo_150_FD_66453 | JGI IMG/M metagenome (GOLD analysis project Ga0066701, IMG submission 66453) | Grasslands soil microbial communities from the Angelo Coastal Reserve, California, USA - 14_1009_09_40cm | ecosystem: Environmental > Terrestrial > Soil > Grasslands | place: USA... | reverse complement strand
ATCTTGTTCCTACCCTTCACCATAGTCTTGCTCTCAGCCGCAATAGTCTACCCAACGAGCCTATTCCTGTCAGCCAGAAGACGAGCGAAACCATCGCATGTTAAGAATTCTCTGGCTATGCTCTCGGTGACATGGGCCCTTTTTGTAACCCTAGGCACTGTCTTATTCGCGCTGGGTGCGCAACCTCCAGTTCTTCCGATATCTCTCCCGTACGGATGGGAGATAGGGTTCATCACAGGTTCAGTACTATTCTTCCTGATGTCAACGACCGACGCGTTTACGCTGAGCTCGGTGAGATTCTCATCCGGACAACTTCTCCCTGAGACCATCGTCAAACCGGGGCATCGGTACCTGATTCTCCACGACTCGGGAAGGAGGGCAATCTCGTTTCTCTCGTCGACGCTCAAGGGACTGATTGATTCTGGCGCAAGAGTCGTAATCAGCGCGTCGAGCAATGGATGGCTCGTAGGAAACCTGTCCCAGCACGAGTCTCACTTTAGCGAATGGAAGGAGAATGGTAGACTCGTTGTTTCGGAGAACTGGGTCGGACACAACTTCCCCCGTGAAGGATTATCGGAGAGGCTGAGCTTCGGACCAACATCCACCGTCTTCGTCAACGAACTGGGCCAAGAAAATCTAGAAGGCACAGTCTCGCCTCTAGACAACACGACTGGCGAAAAACATCAGGAGCCAGCCGAGCTTTTTCTGCTGGAAAGCAGTAAGGCGCCTAGACCGCAACTCACCGAGTTCCTGCGCCGCAACAGCGGCATGGAGCTTCTCAATCTTTCTGAATCCACAGACCCATTCTCATCAATGGTCGAACTCGACCACCAGAAAATACGAGGATCAATTATACTACTAGAATACGACACGAACTCCGACTATGAGGTAGTAGTCGACAAGTTCCTCGCCGAGGGAATCAGCAACGCCGAGCTCTCCGTACTGTTCACAACCAAGTCCAGCAAGCTCTACAGAGCCATCAAAGGAAAGAGAATGATCAAGATCATCGCCGCGTCCTCAATGATCTCTGTCCCTGACGAGCTACCTGATGGTGAAATGCAAATTCCGGACAAGGAGCTTGGACTCGTTGCAGCAGTATTATCGGACTTCTTAGACAACAGCAAGAACTCGGGGGCTAGCTTCGTCTTTGACAGCATCACTGAACTCATTCGGGGGGAACGTTGGGAACAAGTCTATTCTGGAATCAAACAGTTAATTGATCTGCTCAGCGTCCCAAACGCCACAGCGCTCTTCTTGGCTAACGTCAACACTATGGAGCCTAGATTCCTGGGAGCCCTCCACGGAGCTTTCGCGCTTCAGCTCAGACTGGACAATCAGGGTCTTGTGGCCGTAAAGGTACCGGCCAATTAGCTGCCTACGGGACATGTATGAGAGAGCACTGATTACTTGGACGCCAGTTTCCCCATCTCCTAAAATAGATCATTCTCTAGAGTCAGTATTGACTCGATTGTCTAGAGACAGTCGGCGACCATTGAATACCTGAAACACTCCGCATTCCTGCGCATCTCTAGAAGCGGGATCTTTCACGGTACCTGTAAGCATCGCAGTTATTGGCGCGGGTTACTGGGGAGAGAAGGTCATCAGAGAGATTCTGGTCATTTCCCAGAAGACTGGCATGGTCAGTCTGCGCTCGATTGTTGATAGTTCTCCGGCCGCGCTGGAAAGGTGTCGCAAGAAGGTCGGACCATTGGATTACAGGACAGATTATCAGAGTCTCCTGTCCGACCCGGACCTCTCAGCAGTTCATGTGTGCACGCCAAACTCGACCCATTTCGAGATAGCATCTGCGTTCATAAGAGCGGGCAAAAGCGTCTTGGTAGAGAAGCCCCTCGCCCTCAGCCCCAGAGAAGCCTACGAGCTCGTAGAGCTAGCAAGAGCTCACAGAGTAGTGCTGTCTACAGGGCATTCTCATAGGTTCAACAACGGACTCAGAGCACTAAAGAGCACGCTTGAGCCGACGATACTGGGAGAGCCCCACTATCTCGGTCTAGAATGGACAGGCATCTCACCTCCACAAGATCAGGGAAACGTCATAACCGATCTAGCGCCACACACCTTCGACATCACCAACTGCCTCACTGGGTTATGGCCCGACAAGATTTCTTGCGTTGCGAGAGGATATAGGAACAGAGAGAATGAAGAGGTTGCTTTCATCACGTGCGAATACGAGAGTGGTCTTTGTGCTGAGATCGAAGTAAGCGTGCTTGATCTCCGGCAGCGCAGAGACCTGAGGATTGTGGCTGAGAAAGGGAACGCGAATCTAGACCTTCTAGATCAGAAAGTGGTTCTCCAGCACGAACACGGGGTCGTGAAGATGCCGATAATTCCAAGCAATATTCTGAGAGAAGAAATCGAACATTTTGCGAAGTGTATTGATCGTAATCGGCTTTCGCAAACCTTCTCCAATGACAATGATGGACTGCTCGGCGCACACGTAGTCACTTGCCTTGAGGCTGCGAGAGAATCTCTGTCAGAGGAACACTCAGTGAGGGTCAAGTTCCCCTCTCTATTCAACGAATCGGTGGTGATGAACTAGAGTATGAATGCTCATTCGAACTATCCAGATACAGGAGAATCGGGCGAAGCGTACGACGTGGAGAGGCATTCCGCTCCCCCAGAATCTTCTCCCGATTAGGTTCAGCTAGCTTCTCGTCAGATAAGCTTGGTTAGGTCAATCGCTAGTAACGGTCTGCGATTTAGGATAGATCGTCTGTAAGCTCGGCATAGCAGCCGGCACCATGGCGCACTCTGACGATTCCAGTGGTTTTTACTCCGGAATTGTGTAACGAACAGTAATCCGATTCTCCGAATGTTCGATGTGCACTTCCACGCCGGCTATATCCCGTAGGGCATAGCTAATTATTTCCTCCCAGAGAATGGAAACCTTGACCCCCCGGTCGTGGAAAAACGACAGTGTATGGTCCTCTAGACTGTGTTCTTGTAACGAGAAGAAGTTGGCGTAGGGACGAGCGAGGTAACGGAAAGCGGCCAATACGTTGGCGAGGTTGGGAGTCTTAAACACGTAGCGCACAAAATCCCGAGCGAATGTTTCAGCCAGGTGCCTGCCCAGTTCTCGCGCCTGTCCGTCGGTAAGAAGGCTCATGAGCTTGTGTTCCATTGACGAAGGGACAGAGATGAACCCGAATTTTTCCTCCCAGAGATGCCAATGAGCATACCGGTCCACTGCCCGCTGGATCACCTGGATGTCAGAACTGTGCTCCTGTCGGGCTTGCTCGGCTATGATGTCCACCACCTCCTCATCAAGGGGTATCGTTCGATGTGTTGTCTTCCGGAGCGGTTTCGTAGGCTCAGGCTGTTCTATTGGCGTCTGCTTCGGCTTGTCGTGCTTCAGGTTGGATTTGAGTCATGGCATTCCGGCTCGCTTGTAATCTTAGGCTCTCAAGGGAAGGTCGTCCGGCCGACGGCTTTTTGGCGTCGGTTCTGGTCGGTCCCTCAACGGTCCTTGACGACGTATTCGCTGGATCAGCGAACAACGCGCGGCACTTCGCTTTCCAAGAGTCTCTCGTCTGGTCTTCGAACATCGGCGGCCACCGTGGTTTCGCGTTTGGCAGACTTAAGGACGCCATTACCCGGCAGCAGTCTGATGGAGTTCTAGCCTATGGCTAGCAAAGGTCCTTGGGTCGTAGGTAGACCGGTCAGACGATTTCCATCAACGATAGGCGAGGATAGCCTCGTTCAAAAGTGAATTCCACACCATGAACGTTACTAAACGGCTTGATCCCATAGATGAGGAGGGATTCGTCAAGCGTCTGTGTCTTCAAGTAGTAGTCGACGCTTCTTTGAAGTTCTTCTCTCATCATCGTAGGTCGGGAGACTACCGCCATCATGAAAGCTGCCGATTCCCGTATGCCTGCCCCTATTTCGGCGAGACTTGGAACCCCGATAGCTTCACCGTAGACCTGTGCGAGTTTGTCGAAATCAAATTTCATCATTCTTGATGTTGAGATGGCCCCAAGCTGGTTCCAGTACTTGTTGAGGATTGGGATATCCTCCTCTATCTTGCCTTTCATCTTCACCCGCCATTTTTCCTCTGGAAGCCCTTGGTTGTACTCTGCGATGCGGACTCTCTCGTTCAATGCGGTGTTTCCGACGTAGCTCCTCATAGAGTCGGCGACGGTCTGTGAGTTGAATATGCTGTATGGAACTATGAAGGCAGAGCCACCCTGGTTGATGAAATTAGCGGTTATGATGTCGATGAGAAGGATGCCGACCCGGGGAGATACTGTGCTGTTGAGATCTATTAGAACAGAGGACCCCTTCTTGACTCCACCCTGCAACAATTTGTCAAGGTCTTCGCTGCCTGTCGAATAGGCCGCTTCCGAGTGAGGAACAATCGCAGGAACTCTACGAGTTTCCGACAAGTCACCGTCGAGATGAAATCCAACCCTAGGTAGGGACGTGAATCTCCCACCGTCAAGAGTGAAGAGCGCTCCCTGCCTGCGCAGCCTAAATCCTCGGAGCTTGTCGACCATTATGCTCCTGACTACCCTACCTTCCAGTCGAGACATTGACAGTGTGGTGATTCCGTCTACAAGATGCGTTAGACCTGGGGCACGTTCACCTTCGCTCACAAGTACTGCGCCGAGCTTGCTGTCGTCGAGCTCGGAAAAGATTGCTGACTCTAGCGAGCGACGCTCTTCCTCGGTTAAGTTCCGTACGGCCCCTTCCCAGCTATCTATGACAACTATTCCTTTCTGCTTCGCCCGTTTCAGAGCGAGAATTCTATGCACAATATTCGCGGCGGCTCCCGACAGACGAGCCTTGTCCTCACTCTCTGTCCAATTGCCTGCGAGCCCCTTTCCCGACATAGAATCGATGACCTCATGAACTCCTGGGAAGTGTCGCCGGAACTTTATCGGTGAGACCCGGCTTGACACGTACACCTTGTTGGCAGAAATTTCACGAGGCCCGATACGAGTCCCTTTCACCCTTCTGAGGAGTTCAAGCGCGAGCGTAGTTTTTCCAGTACCGGGAGCCCCTTGAACTAGCAGAACGTTACCCGGTGATTCTAGAAATTTCCATATGAGGCCGAGCAGTTCATCTTCAAACGGCCGTGTAGAAATGTCTTCAAGTTCAACATTCTGAAACTCCGCGTCGGCAAGATTGTGTTCAGATGCGGCAGCCATCGAAGATAGCCTAAACAAGCACTTGACATCTTGCTCTCAAACAACCTGTTACTCACACCACAGTCGTTTGTGTTAGGCGGCTGAATCAGTCGAGCCAATTGCTTTCTAATTAGATCATTTAAAGTACGGTCCAACTGATTAACCCGCTAGATCCAGCGGAGACTGTGGGCTTGGAGCATCACAATCACGACATTGTCATTGTAGGCGGCGGAGCAGCAGGCATCCGCGCGGCTATAGCTGCCATCGAACTTGAGCCCAAGCTAGACATCGCCATCGTCTCGAAAGTCTACCCTATGCGAAGCCACACTGTCTCCGCCGAAGGAGGCATGGCGGCGGTACTACGAGACTACGACAGCTTCGACTCTCACGCTTACGACACAATCAAGGGCAGCGATTTTCTCGCCGACCAGGATGCGGTGGAGTTCTTCGTAAAGGAAGCACCACGAGAAGCAATCCAGTTGGAACACTGGGGATGCCCTTTCAGCCGGGATCCAGATGGAAGAATCAGCTCGCGAGCCTTCGGAGGAATGACGGTGAAGAGAACACTATTCGCGACCGACAAGATCGGCTTCCACCTCCTGCACACCCTCTTCCAGACCTCTCTAAAGTACGAGAACATCCGCCGATACGACGAATGGTTCGTCACATCCCTACTAGTTGACAACGGCCGGGTCGACGGCGTCACAGCCATCGAAATACGAACCGGCGAACTAGTCACGATCCTAGGCAAGGCGGTGATCATAGCGACGGGAGGATGTGGGCGAATTTTCCAATTCACAACTAATGGGTGGATAAAGACGGGAGATGGGATGGCCCTCGCGTATCGCGCCGGAGTGCCGTTGAAGGACATGGAAATGGTGCAGTATCATCCCACACTACTTCCCAACACAGGAATTCTGATCACGGAGGCGGCGCGGGGCGAAGGCGGTCACCTGTTGAATAAGGACGGTGAACGTTTCTTGAAACGGTATGTCCCAGGCAAGATGGAACTGGGACCCAGAGACATATTGTCCCGGGCCGAGATGAGTGAGATTAAGGCGGGAAGAGGATTCGACGGACCCTATGGTAGCTACGTCCACCTTGATTTGACACATCTCGGCGAAGAAGTCATCGAAACGAAATTGCCATTCGTGAAAGAGCTGGCCGATAGGTATGTTGGGATTGACCCGGCTAACGAACCTATTCCTGTCAGGCCTGGTCAGCACTATCAGATGGGCGGAGTACACACCGACATTCACGGATTCACAGGATTGCCAGGTCTCTATGCAGCTGGAGAAGTCGCCTGTGTTAGCATGAATGGGGCCAACCGTCTAGGGAGCAATTCTCTAACGGAGTGTCTCGTCTTCGGAGCAGAAGCAGGCAGAGCCGCCGCCCAATTCGCTCTGAAACAAAAAAGCCCCGACTTCGGCAATCCTGTGCAAGGACTGGCAATGAGCGAGGAGACTAGAATCTTCGACCAGCTCCTCAAACACGAAACGGGAGAGAGAGTTTCGACCATAAGGACAGACATGCAAGTCGCAATGGAGAAGCACGTCGGAATATTCCGAGACGAGAACACCCTCAAAGAATCCTGCAGAGAAGTTGGAGAGCTGAAACAGCGTCTCAGAAATGGAATAGTCGAGGACAAGGATCACGTTTACAATACCGAACTTGTTGCCGCGCTTGAGCTGGACTTCATGCTCGATGTAGCAGAAACAATACCCTACTCCGCCGTTGCAAGACAAGAATCCAGAGGGGCACATTATAGGACAGATTTCACGAAGCGAGACGATAGTCGATTCCTGAAACATTCAATGGCATACTTGAATCGCGGGCTCCCGAGAATCGATTACAGCCCCGTGACGATAACTCGATGGAAGCCAGAGGAGCGTGTATACTAGCCATTGAGTATGGATACTGCGACAATACGAGTAACGCGATATCGCCCTGAAAAGGGACCTGAACCGTTCTTCCAAGAGTACAAGGTCCCATACCGAAACGACATGGTCGTTCTTGATGCTCTGAACTACATCAAGGCCAACCTCGACGGAACCCTGACCTACAGATGGTCCTGCCGAATGGGAGTCTGCGGCAGTTGCGGAGCCAGCGTTGACGGGACACCCAAGTTGACATGCGCCAGTTTCCTTCACGAATTCAAAGGACGAACTATCACGATAGATCCCCTTCCGAACTTTCCCGTGGTCAAAGATCTCGTTGTGAACATGGAAGATTTCATGGAGAAACTGGTAAGGATCAAGCCATGGATAATTCGTGAGAAAGAGACCCCCCCAGAACAGGGCGAATACAAACAGTCCGCCGAAGAGCTGGAACGATACCAGCAGTTCTCATCATGCATCAACTGCATGCTCTGCTATTCAGCCTGTCCCATCTACGGCCTCAACGAAAAATTCCTGGGCCCAGCCGCAACGGCTCTCGCTTACCGCTACATTGAGGATTCCCGGGACCAAGGAAGGAACGTCCGTTTCCCAATAGTTCACGAAATGGAGGGCGTCTGGGAATGTACACTCGTAGGCGAATGCAGCGTAGTATGCCCCAAGGGCGTTGACCCTATGCTTGCCATTCAGAAGACAAAGATCCTCGGAGCAACGAATGCCATACGCTCCATCCTGATGCCCAGAGGAGGACGATAGGATGACTGAGAACAAGAGCTTCCCCGAACTAAGGAGAAAGCTGAACCCTGGATGGTGGACTGCGAACCGCCACTATGTCCAGTATATGGTCCGAGAATGGACCAGCTTATTCGTCGCCCTGTTCAGCCTCGTCTACATCTACGGACTCTCACTATGGGTCACAGGGTCCCGAAGCGCCTTCCTCAACCTGCTCAAGAACCCCGCTACTATCGCGTTCAGCTTCATCGCTCTCGTCTTCACCCTATACCATGCCGTAACCTGGTTCTATCTCTTGGGCCAAGTTGTGCCGATTAAGATTGGAAAAACCACTAGTAAGCCCTGGCAGGCGCTCGTGGCGAATCTAATTCTGATGCTCATAGTCTCGTATCTGGTCATTTGGCTGCTGGTGTTAAGATGAGAGAAACCCGCAAGGTCGCAAGGCTCCACGCTATCCTCTGGGGAATATTCTCACTCGGAGGAATGATCGCAGCGTTCCTCCTGCCCGTTATGATCTATCTGACCGGAATCGCCTACCCGTTAGGACTGTGGCCTTTCAATGGTAGTAGGGATCCAAGCTTCTTGGTCACCGGTACACTACTTGGTATGTTGTTTGTTTTCGTGACAGTAGCAGGTTCGCTCTTTCACGGAATATTCCGGTTTCAATCAGCACTCACCGAGGTGGGACTCCTTAGGCTGAAGAGGGGGCTGGAAGCTGTAGGTTATTTGATAATTTTCGTTGGAATAGTTCTTCTTGCCTACTATCTGCTCGTTTTGAATCCGAGCCTGCCAGCCCTGTAGTTCTTGAGGTCGATTCTTCGTCGCATTCTCGATGATCAGTCCTTCGGATTGCGAGCTAGCATAGTTGTTACTGCAAAGAACGCCATAACGAGAACAATCGCTACGTCGCTAGCGGCCGCATTGATGAAGCATACTCATCGAGAAAGTTCATCGAAACGATAAGATCGCCTATGGGTTTCGGTGGTGTTTTGAAGAAACACGGAGCCGGTCGGAAGGTGATGGCTGAAATCCAAAACCTGAGGGCAGGACTTAATCCACAGCCGCCGGAGTAGCTCTCTGTAGCCTTGGGTATACGAAGATAGACTTGTTGACCCTGCAACATTTTGCATCCAAGACAGAAATCGCGTTTTGTATGCAGTTGTTTGCGTCCTCCTTTTAGCGTTCCTTGGAGCCCGGTAAGTCCGGAAAAACAATGTCTACTATAGGAGATATTTCATACCAAACAAAATGGATACTTTCGAAGCGATACATACAAGCTATCATAGTAATAGGGCTGATGACGCTGGCGATCGCGGTACCATTCTTTACCAGGGCTTTCGCGCTAACCGATGTGGGTAATGCGGGAGCCTTCGAGCTGGACGGGAACATCTACCATAATTCCGGTGCAACATCAACGACGCTTCCCGAAGACTGGGGAGGATGTACGGGGAACGTCTCCTGTGCGACAGGGCGAGGACTCTTTGATGCCAACGGGAATACGAACCCGTTGCCTCTTGGTGGATTGGACGCGCACTGGGTCAATGACGGACCTCATGCTACGACCGACCTCACCACATTCACGACAGGCAGCAAGGACACACTGGACATTGCTAACGCGGGATGGCAGTGTGCGCCGTCGGGCAACCTTACTCCCAAGGACGACATACTACATTCCTACAGCTTCGCCATAATACCCCAATCTGGCCCCAGGACGGGCGACTTGTTGGTCTATGCAGGATTCGAACGCTTTGCGAACAACGGTGCAGCCGATTTAGGCCTCTGGCTGTTACAGGACTCGACTGTCGGTTGTTCCAGCACCAAAGGTGCTGTGAGCTTTACCGGTGCACACGTAGTAGGTGACATTCTCGTGGTGGGCGAATTTTCCACCGGCGGATCGGTCACGACTCTAAAAGAGTACCAATGGGTCGGTATCAGCAAAGCTGTTCCAAGCGGACTGATGAACATTACCGCTACGGGCGCTGTTGATTGTACGATCGCTTCTGCCACGGCCAATATCTGCGCTAGGTCAAACACTGGCTCTATCTCAACGCTACCATGGTCTACCCAAGACAAGACTTCAGCCGCGAACACACTGGCCACAGCAGAGTTCTTCGAAGTGGGAATAGACCTAACCGGTCTGCTCGGGTCAAACCCACCTTGCATCAACAGGTTCCTCTTCGATACGAGGACCTCCTTCTCACTCGACGCTACTCTGAAGGACTACGCCGAAGGCGCGCTGACAACCTGCGCAACAGCAAGCATATCGACAAACGTTTCTCCCTCAACCATAGCTTTGGGTGGTTCCGCGATTGATACTGCGACTGTGACGTTGAATCCGAGCGGTTCGACTGTCAATGGTAATGTGACCTTCAACGTATATGGTCCATTCAGCTCGCCTCCAACGTCAGCATCGTGCACTTTGAACACTCTCGTCACGCCTTTCAGCCCCAATACGGTAGCTATCGGTCCGGGCGTGTCGCCGCAGTCGGCCACATCCGGTACCTTCACTCCGTCA
>Ga0066701_10000710_pt1 | contig 10293 bp, 7 predicted proteins | sample GraSoiAngelo_150_FD_66453 | JGI IMG/M metagenome (GOLD analysis project Ga0066701, IMG submission 66453) | Grasslands soil microbial communities from the Angelo Coastal Reserve, California, USA - 14_1009_09_40cm | ecosystem: Environmental > Terrestrial > Soil > Grasslands | place: USA... | reverse complement strand
ACTGTGCGGAGACGTTTGTCGTTGTAACCCGGCAGCATCCCCTGCGACGACGCGGTCCCGATTTCAGCCGAAACCTGAACCTGAAGTGCAAGCAGGTGGAACTCTCTCCGAAGATACGGTCTTGGTGGATCCAGACGCGGCTGACACCAGTGAGCAGCAGTTTGCGGCAAGTCTGGAACTGGAGCAGGTAGATCTCCCCCGCTTCGTGATGGACGAGAATGGAAGCGTAGGCGGGCAACCAGAAGCGACTGTGACTGAGGTGCCGCATAGCGATGCGCCGCAGGAGCTTCCCGAGCCGGTTGGAATGATGAGCTTCGATGGCGAGGACAGGCAAGTGCCACGATCGCTCCAAGACGCCAGCGATCTTGCGCGAACTGCTGACAGTTGGAGAGACGAAGTAGCGGCGCGAGTACATCGATATCAGTCGCGGAGAAAACCGCGAGGCCCGCGATTCCCATCCTTGCGGCTGAAGTTCGATGGAAGTGCGCCAGCGCGGAATGATTCCTCCTGGACATCTGGCATGGCGCCCGTCGCTTCATCCGTGCAAACTCAACCAAGCCACCAGGCTTTGGCGGTTGAATATGCGGAGCCCACATTAACCGCTTCACCGGTAACTGCGGAAATAACCGGCCGGCTCATTGAGTTTCCGCGCTCGTTCTTGCCGCCGATACGGTTGAACGAACTTGCGGACCCGGTGATCGACCGGCCGCGCATTCTGGAAGCTCCGGAAATCGTGCCCCCACCTCCGGCATTGGGCGGAATTCTGATGGAGCCAGCGGAAGAAAGACCGGCGGAGAAACGGCCGGGGTTTGAGATACCGTTACAATCAGCGGCCACCTCACATCGGCTGCTGGCCGCCGCCGTCGATGCACTTGGAGTCATCGCTGCAACCGGACTCTTCGGGTGGATATTCTTCAAACTAGCTGAAGCGAGGCCTGTGATGCCAAGAATAATTGGCCTGGCTGCGGCACTTACCTTCCTGTTCTGGGCGGCATACCAATATTTGTTTGTTGTCTACACTGGCAGCACTCCCGGCTTGAAATTAGCAAAGTTACAATTGACTAAATTCGATGGGTCGCTGGCGAACCGAAGGCTGAGGCGTTGGCGGGTTTTGGCCTCGGTGCTCTCTGCGCTTTCTTTGGGCATGGGTTTTGCCTGGTGCTTCCTCGACGAGGATGCCTTGTGCTGGCACGATCGGATCACCCACACATATTTGGGGCCGCGAGCCGAGCAATAGAAAAAGGCCCACCCGCTGGCGATCGCGGATACGAATTCTGGAATGAAGCAATCCGCAAGCACTTAATCCTTGGCGGTGGGCAACGAAAACATTCTGCTAAACTGTGTTCCGGCGATGGAGTTCGCCACAACCGCCCTTGGGCTGATGACTCCTACCAATCCCAACGTAGGAGGTTCATGTGGCTACAGGCATTTTTTATCTCTCCATCGGAGCAATTCTCGGTGCGATTCTGCGCTTTGTCATCACGCACTACTCATCTGAACTATCTCACCATCACGGGTTCCCCTTCGGCACATTGCTGGTCAATGTTTTGGGAAGTTTGCTCGTAGGCTATGTGCTCACCTGGTCTGCGGATCACGAACATGATTACTGGCGGCTGTTCGCAGCCACCGGTTTCTGTGGCGCGTTTACAACCTTCTCAGCCTTTGCCTACGAAACCCTCGCCTACTGGCACGAGGGACGGGTTGGCGCGTTCGTCCTCAACCTGGTCCTGAACAACTCGCTCTGCATTTTGGCGGTAGCCTGGGGCATCAGGCTGCATAATTCGAAATGATCTGCCGTCAATTCAAAACAGCCCCCGGTCTACTCGTGCTGCCCGAGCATGTCCCGTTTCCCGTATGCTATCTTTTGTAAGTTTGCTCCGATCTCGAAATCGAGACGGCGTTGACGGCGCGATCTGAATATGTCCACGTTCGTCCAAAGTCCGAACCGGCCCGCAGTCAAGGTTTTCGTCGCCACCACGGTGATGTTGAGCTTTATCTCCTTCTGGCGGGCGGCGGCCATTGTGCTCGCCGACTTAGCCTCATCCGCGTACTACGCTGGTGGCGACGCAGAGAAGGTTATTGGCAAGTCCGCGCCCTGGTTCATTCTGGCGGTAATGCTGTTCAGTTATGCGGTGCGGGCGTTGTATATCGAGTCCAGCAGCATGTTCGTGCGAGGTGGCGTCTATCGCGTGGTAAAGGAAGCCATGGGAGGCACGCTGGCCAAGATCTCGGTCTCGGCGCTGCTTTTTGATTACGTACTGACTGGTCCTATCAGCGCCGTGGCTGCAGGCCAATATCTGGCGGGCTTCATCGAAGATATTGCGCGGTATCTCGGTCATCCCTTTCATTCTTTTCCAGAGAACGGCTTTGCGGCGGCGTTTGGCGCCATTGTGGTGCTCTACTTCTGGAAAAAAAATACCCAAGGCATGCACGAGTCCAGCCAGAAGGCCATGCAGATCATGATCATCACCACCGTGATGGTTGTAATCCTGATCGTATGGTGTGTCATCACTGTGTTTCGCGTGCCGATTCAGATCCCGCCTAATCCGCTGCATCCCGGCGTGGTCTCACTGACCAAAGAATCGCTGGGATGGCTGTATGGAACCTGGATCAGCCGCTTGACGTTGGTCATTCTGTTTGTCGGGTTCGGCCACTCCGTGCTGGCGATGAGCGGCGAAGAAACCCTGGCGCAGGTAAACCGCGAGATCGAGCATCCCAAGCTGAAGAACCTGGAGAAAACCGGGTTGGTGATTTTTGTGTACAGCCTATTCTTCACTTCGTTGGTGTCCTTCTTCGCGGTGATGATCATCCCCGATAAAGTGCGGCCGGAATATTTCGGCAATCTAATCGGCGGAATTGCCATGTACCTTGCCGGACCCACCTGGGCAAGGCTGGCTTTCCGTGCCTTTGTTGTGCTGGTAGGCGTTCTGATTCTTGCCGGGGCTCAAAATACATCGGTCGTCGGCGCAAGCGGTGTGCTTAACCGTATGGCTGAGGGGGGTGTGTTGACCTCAGCTTTCCAGAAGCCTCACCCGCGCTACGGCACCACTTATCGTATCGTCAACTTGATCGTCGCCTTGCAACTGGTCACGATTATCGCCACTCGGGGAAACGTGTTTGTGCTCGCAGGTCTCTACGCCTTCGGCGTCATCTGGAGCTTTGCGCTGATGTCGTTGGCTGTGCTGGTTCTGCGTTATAAGGAGCCCGCAAATCGGGAGTGGAGAGTTCCGGGCAATCCAAAAATCTTTGGGCGAGAGATACCGGTCGGCTTATTCATGATTGCTACCGTGCTGTTTACGACGGCGATAGTCAACCTGTTCACCAAGTATCAAGCGACGATCGCCGGCGTCACCTTCAGCGTTGTTTTCTTCGCCCTCTTCACCTATTCGGAACGTAGAGTTGCGCGCGAGCGCCAAGGCGAGCCGGAAGGCCTCGGGCAGTTCCGGGTATATGGAGACCAGGAATTGGGAAGCGGTGCTCTTGGGGTTCGGCCAGGGAACATCCTGGTGGCAGTGCGTGATCCCAAGAATCTCTACTATTTGAGAAATGTTCTGGCTCGCACCAACACGGCGAACCAGGATGTCGTGGTCATGAGCGCCCGGCTCTACCACCGTGAACATACTTTCAGCGGCAGTGCTGTCTTAGAAACCAGCGAAGTTTTTGATCATTACGAGCAGGAATTGTTTACAGCAGTAGTCTCGGTTGCGGAAAAGGAAGGCAAACCAGTCTCGTTGCTGGTGGTGCCAGCCGCCGACGTGTTTGATGCCATTGTTGTCACCGCACAGCGACTCGGCTCCAGTCGTATTGTTTGTGGCCTTTCAAACAAGCTTAGTGCCGATGAGCAAGCCAAGCGGACGGGGGACGCCTGGGAGCGCCTGCCGGAGTCTCGCCCACGGCTGGTTCTGGAGGTTCACGCTCCCGATGGCACTGTCCACGAATATCCCCTGGGGCCGCATACCCCGCGTCTGCGCCCACAAGATCTTGAATTGATGCACAAAGTCTGGCTGGACGTAACTTCCGATCCCCGATTGGCCGGAGCACATCACTATCACGTCGTAGCATTGGCTCTTGAAGAACTGCAGCGGGAACTGAACAGCGACAAGCGCGAGGAACTGCTGGCGAAATTGATGAACGAATTGAACCACCCCGGTAGTGATTCCGGACCGCCGAGTCAGGCCTAACCGGTGGCTCTCACTAAATTGCTCTTCGTTGAGCTACTCGTCGGTTCGGTACCCTAATTTTTCTTCTGTTAACATCTTCTCGTGAGTGCGAATGCTGCCGTACGGGTGCGTTTTGCGCCTTCGCCGACTGGCCAATTGCACGTGGGAAACGCACGTACTGCCTTATTCAATTGGCTTTTCGCCCGTCAGAAAGGCGGCACCATGGTGCTGCGCATCGAGGACACCGATGTCGAGCGCAGCGAGGCACGTTTCGAAGATCAACTGATCGCTGACCTGAAATGGCTGGGGCTGGACTGGGACGAAGGTCCGGATATAGGCGGTCCCTACACTCCTTATCGACAGTCCGACCGGCTCGATCTCTATCGCGAGCATGCCCAGCGGCTGCTTGACGAAGGTAAGGCCTATCTCTGCTTCTGCACCGAGGCCGAGCTGCAAAAAGAGCGCGAACAGGCCCTTTCGGAACAGCGCCAGGCGATTTATTCCGGCAAGTGCAGGATGATTGATCCGGGGGAAGCCAGCCGGCGGCAGGCCGCAAGAGAAGCCGCGGCAATTCGGCTGCGGATTCCCGAGCACCCCATTCGCTTTCACGACATCGTTCGCGGTCCGGTTGAGTTTTCGAATGAGGTAGTGAGCGATCCCATCATCCTGCGTTCAAACGGAATGCCAGTCTACAACTATGTAGTTGTTATTGACGACGCGTTGATGAAAATCACGCACGTCATCCGCGGCGATGACCATTTATCGAACACCCCCAAGCAGGTTGCACTTTACGAAGCTCTAGGTTGGCCGGTGCCCGAGTTCGCACATCTTTCCACAATTCTGGGCGCCGACCGGGAGCGGCTCTCCAAGCGGCACGGCGCAACTTCCATCGCCAATTTCCGCGATATGGGCGTGCTGCCAGAGGCGTTGATGAACTATCTGGCACTCTTGGGATGGGCGCCGAGCGGAGGGACACGGGAAATATTCAGCCGCGAGGAACTGATCAAAGAATTTTCGTTAGAGCGCCTAACACCATCACCGGCAGTATTCGATATGGAAAAGCTGTACTGGCTCAACCGGCACTACATCAAGCAACGGCCGGTTGCGGATCTGTATCAACAAGCGCTCAGCTTCTTCGTTCGCGCCGGGTTGCTGTCGCCGCCCGGGGAAAGTGGGCAGGGTGCGAGCGTGATGCTGCCTGCTGGCTTTCGTGAGTGGTTCCTCAAAGTACTTGAACTGCGGCTGCCCGCGGTGGATCGTCTGGATCAATTGCCCGAACGTGCATCCCTGATTTTCAACTATGACGCAAACGCCACCCTGGCAGATCCGGACAATGCAGAAGTCCTCAACTGGCCCCATACCGATGCCGTCATTTCCCGGTTCACCTTCAAGATTCTTGAAAACGAATCCGCCCGCGCTGGCCAGCTAACACCGGAAGAATTCAGGGCGATCGTCAATCATGTGAAAGCCGAAACCGGGACGAAAGGGAAGGAATTGTTTCATCCCATGCGCCTTATGATTACGGGCTCACACTCTGGCCCGGACTTCGACAAGCTGATTCCCATTCTCGAGGAGGGCAGCCGATTACAGTTGCCCAGACATGTGCTTAGCGTATTTGAGAGGGTGCAAGCCTTCGCGAAAGCCCGAACGAAATAGCTCGAGAGAATCCTCTGGAACAAGGTTCACCACTCGCAGGTTCTCACCGCTTCAATATCGCCTCCAATGCTTTTCTCAAATCCGAATAGTGAAACGGATATCCGCTGGAAATAAGCTTTGCGGGTTCCACGCGCTGGCTGGCGAGCAGGAGTTCATCTGCCATCTGGCCGAACGCGAGGCGGGCCGCGAAAGCGGGCATGGGAAATATCGCCGGTCGGGAAAGCACTGAGGCCAATGTCTTGGTGAACTCTGCATTAGTAACCGGCCTTGGAGCCACCAGGTTTACGGCTCCCTGCAGCAGGTCGGTCTTCAATATGTGATGAAGCGCCCCAACCCAATCCTGAATATCAATCCAACTCCACCACTGGCGGCCGTTTCCGATATTGCCACCGACCCCGAGACGGAACGGCAGCAACATTTTTTGCAGCGCGCCGCCGTCCGGGCTTAGCACCAGGCCGGTGCGCAATTGCACAATGCGAATCGCGGCTTCCAGTGCGGGTTGCGAGGCAGCTTCCCAGTCGCGGCAAACTTCCGCCAGAAACCCTTTGCCCGGTGCACTGCTCTCGCGCAACACCTCATCGCCGCGGTCACCGTAATAGCCGATCGCGGATGCGCTAATGAACACCTGCGGACGATCTTTCGCTTTGGCTAACGACTGGGCGAGGCTGCGAGTGGGTCCTACCCGGCTTTCACGAATCCGCTTCTTCTTGGCGTCAGTCCAACGGCCAACAATACTTTCTCCCGCCAGGTGAATCACTGCCGCAAAACCCGAAACCGTTCCCGGAGACAGGGGGGTAGCCGGATCCCAACTAATTTGTCCTTTGCCGCTTGCAGGCCCGCGCACCAATCGCGTGACCTCATAACCACGAGCATGCAGAGACGGTAAGAGAGCGGTCCCAATGGGACCAGAAACTCCACTGACGAGGACTCGGGAGGAATTGAGTACGCCCATGGCAAATAAATGTAGCAGATGCCCGTGGCAGCCAGCGCAAGGCTGGCAATGACGGGCCTCGCACGAAGTTATGAAGCTATAATGACGCCACTAGCACCAAGCCACGGGAGACCGCTTGCCCGCTAGCTCTTTCCCGCTTCCCCCGAGCTATAATCCAACATGGCGACTCTACGCCAACCGATCGCGACCAAGGTCCCCACGGCGACCCGCTTCCGTGAGTTGATGAGGTTGCTGAGCGCCAACCGGCCCAATGACGATCTGGGAATTGTCGAAAAAGCTTACGAGTTTTCACAAAAGAATCACGCGGGGCAGTTGCGCGCATCAGGCCAGCCCTATGTGATGCATCCCTTGGAAGTCTCTTGCGTGCTGGCGGAGATGAAGATGGATCCAGTGGCCATCGCCGCCGGGCTGCTCCACGATTCCGTCGAAGACACCTCCGTCACCATCGTTGACATCCGCAAAGAATTTGGCGAGCAGGTGGCTCACATTGTGGAGGGCGTCACCAAAATCGGCAGAATCGATTTCTCCTCGCGCGAGGAGCAGCAGGCCGAGAACCTGCGCAAAATGATGCTGGCCATGGTGGACGACATCCGGGTCGTGCTTATCAAACTTGCCGACCGCCTGCACAATATGCGGACGCTTGAACACCTTCCGCCCGAGCGGCAGCAAAAAATCGCAAAAGAGACTTTGGATATCTACGCCCCGATCGCTCACCGACTGGGAATGGGCAAGATTCGCGGCGAACTGGAAGATCTTGGATTCCGCTACACCGATCCCATTGCCTACGAGCAGGTCCGCGAGGCGGTGGAAGCAAAACGCAAACAGGGAGAACAATTTCTCGCGCGCGTGGAACACGTGTTGAGCGACAAATTAAAGGAAGCCGGCATTACCGCTACCGTCGAGAGCCGAATCAAGCGCCTGTATAGCGTCCACAAGAAACTGGTACGCCAGCGCATCATGGTCGACCAGGTATATGACCTTTTCGCCATGCGTGTAATCACGCGGTCGGTGCAGGATTGTTACGCCGTGCTGGGAATCATTCACAACGTGTGGCGGCCGGTGCCGGGACGAATTAAAGATTTCATCGCCATGCCGCGGCCAAATTTCTATCAATCACTGCACACTTCGGTGATCACCGAAGATGGCACACCGTTCGAAATGCAGATTCGTACCGAAGAGATGCACAAAATGGCGGAAGAAGGCATTGCCGCCCACTGGAAATACAAAGACGGCCCAGTCTCGGCCCAGGACGAGCAGCGGCTGGCATGGCTGCGGCAGGTGGTCGAATGGCAGCGCGATGTCTCCGATCCCAGCGAATTTCTATCCACCTTGAAAATCGATCTTTACCCGGAAGAGGTGTACACGTTCACTCCCAAAGGCAAGGTCGTGGTAGTTCCGCGGGATTCCACTCCAATCGATTTCGCCTATTCCATCCACACCGAAGTTGGACACAGTTGCGTGGGCGCGAAAGTTAACGGCCGCATGGTGCCGCTACGCTATAAGCTGCACAGCGGCGACATCGTGGAAATCCTTACCCAACCTGGCCACAAGCCCAGTCGCGATTGGCTGGCGGTGGTCAAGTCATCGCGCGCGCGCAACAAAATTAAACACTGGCTGAATGTCCATCAGCGCGAGCGGGCTATTGAAATCGGGCGGAAGCTGATCGAGAAAGAAGCGCGCAAGTACCGCATTTCTCTGAAAGAGATCAAAGACCCGGAATTGCAAAAGATCGCCTCCGATTACGGGCTGGGACGTCCCGACGATCTGATGGCCGGCATTGGTTATGGAAAATATTCTGCTCGACAAGTGCTGGCGCGACTGGTTCCGGCCGGCAGCGAGCCGATTGGAGAAGGCGAAGGACTGAAAGCCAGCACCATTGCCAGTGTGGTTCGCCGTGTGTTTGGTGGCGACAACAACGCAATCTCGGTGAAGGGACACGGCGACCTTCTGGTTTATCGCGCCCGATGTTGCAACCCCATCCGCGGGGAAGGGATTGTCGGGTACGTTACTCGTGGTAAGGGTGTGGCCGTACATGCGGTAAATTGTTCGAACGTAACTAACTTGATGTATGAACCCGACCGGCGCATTGACGTCCAATGGGGGCGCGATAACGAGAGCGTGGCTAACGCCTATCCCGTTAAACTCACGCTGTTTTGTGACGATCGTGCCGGCATGCTAAAGCAAATTACCGCCGTGATCAGCGACACCAACACAAATATCCGCAACATCGAAGCGCGCACCGCAAACGGGCAGGCTAACATCGACGTCGTGCTCGATATCGCAGATCTGAAACACCTGCAAAATATCATTAACGGAGTGCGCAAGATTCCCGGGGTGCACGACGTGCAGCGGTTGCAGAAAATCTAGAAAGTCAGTGGCCAGTGGCCACTTACCGGTCTAAGACCGCAAAGACGATCAAGTGTCGCATTTCCAATTCTGCGGCCTGCAATCTACAATCTCACGTTCCGAACTAAATCATTAACTGACCACTAGCCACCTGGCACTGGCTACTCGTTGGAGGGCAAATGCGCGAAGTGATCTCGACCAAGGACGGTCCCCAGGCAATTGGACCGTACTCACAGGCCATCAAGGCAAATGGGCTGGTGTTTGTTTCCGGGCAGGTAGCCATTGATCCCGCAAACCAGCAGGTCGTCAGCGGGGACGTGGCGATGCAGACCGACCGCGCGCTCAAGAATCTGTCGGCGATCTTGACAGCGGCAGGTAGCGGGCTGGAAAAAGTTGTGCGCTCCACCGTGTTCCTGAAGAATATGAATGACTTCACCGCCATGAATGCCGTCTACGGCAAGTATTTCACGTCGGCGCCGCCGGCCAGGTCCACGGTCGAAGTGGCGAGGCTTCCCAAAGATGTGCTGGTGGAGATTGATGTGATCGCGCTGGCGTAACCAAAATTATCGCCAGCAGGCCGGCTCCGCCTTTTTCCAATTGGCAAACCACAAAAAGGCCATCAGGAAATCAGGCGCCAAGCGTATATTCATAGAAAATTGCACTTCAAAGTTCTCGTCGTTAAAGGAGCAGAACTGATGCTGAAAACTGTTCTTCTGATTGCAACCTTCGTCGCGCTGGCAGCGACAGCCGTCTGGGCACAGAAATCGCACAGCAAGGCGACCAAGAAAGCTTCTGCCACCCACTCCAGTACTGCCGCGCCAACAAAAGTCACGGGCGAACCAACCAAAACGCCTTCCGGACTCGAATACTGGGAGATCAAAGTAGGCACCGGCCCGACCGCCGAAAAAGGACAGAAGGTTACCGTCAACTACACCGGGTGGCTGCCCGATGGTAAGAAGTTCGACAGCTCAGTGGACGCACACCGGCCTTTCGATTTCACGCTTGGTGCAGGCGACGTGATCAAGGGCTGGGATGAAGGCGTCGCTGGCATGAAGGTCGGTGGAAAACGGCAGCTGCGGATCCCTCCACCGCTTGCGTATGGCGAGCGCGGCTATCCCGGCGTCATCCCACCAAACGCAACGCTGATCTTCGATGTGGAACTGCTGGGCGTGAAATAAG
>Ga0066701_10000697_pt1 | contig 10342 bp, 9 predicted proteins | sample GraSoiAngelo_150_FD_66453 | JGI IMG/M metagenome (GOLD analysis project Ga0066701, IMG submission 66453) | Grasslands soil microbial communities from the Angelo Coastal Reserve, California, USA - 14_1009_09_40cm | ecosystem: Environmental > Terrestrial > Soil > Grasslands | place: USA... | reverse complement strand
TTCTTGGGGTCGCTGAGAACGTCATTGGCCTCGGAAATGGCCTTGAATTTCTCTTCTGCGCCCTTATCACCGGGGTTTACATCGGGGTGATACTTGCGCGCGAGTTTGCGGAAAGCCTTGCGGATCTCATCTGCCGAAGCAGACTTCTTTACTCCGAGCAGGCCGTAATAGTCTTTGGTTTGAGTCGCCATGGCTTACGAGAGCGCAACTTCAGACAATCTTTCTCCCCGAGTTTACCGCGTCCTTCTCGACACACGCCTGGCTTCCCGAATCGCAGCCCGAGCAGCCCGTTTGCCGTACATCGCGGTCAGCGCCTGGACGGCGATGTGCTTCACGCTGAGTCTGGCGCTGATCGTGGCCCATTTGTACCCGTACTCCGCCAACGCCTGGCCACCGGTTGCTCGCGGATGATTTATGCGCTTCATTGTGTCTCCCCAAAACACACGATTCGCTTAATGCTTTGCCACTTCCCCGGGCAGGCTGAATCGCTCGTGCGTCGCCGCGTCCACGTAGACCGGGATGCGGCGCATCCCCGATGCCGTGGGCGCAAAGACACACCAGCATCTTTCATCCTCTACAAAAGTTAAAAAATAAGATTGACCGTTTACTTCGAATTGCAATTTAAATCTCCCTTGTTCTAAATCTAATAAGAATAAAAAATGTAGCCACGGATTTGGGCGGAGCCGCGGATTCCCTTCCCGCGTTCATCCGTCTGATCCGTGGCCAGTCAGTCCTTCTTGCGGGCGAGGGCGCCCGCATAACACGAATCCTTACTTCTTATCTTCGACGTCTACGTATTCGGCGTCGATTACACCCTCGTCTTTCTTTGGCTGTCCATTGGCGTTTGGAGCCGGACCTGCTCCTGCTCCCGCTCCCGGGCCAGCGCCTGGTTCCGCGCCCGGGGCGCCCTGCGCCTGCGTAGCCTTATACATCTGCTCCGCCAGTTTGTGCGAGGCCTGGGTCAGACGTTCCCGCGCCTGATCCATGGCAGCCTTGTCGGTGCCTTCGAGCGCCTTCTTGGCATCGGCGATGGCGTTTTCGACGTCACCACGCTCGGAACCGGAGATCTTATCGCCCGATTCGCGCAGCATCTTCTCCAACTGATAAACCATGGAGTCGAGCTGGTTACGCGAGTCGATCTCTTCCCGCTTGGCCTTATCTTCCGCCGAATGCGCGTCGGCTTCCTTCGCCATGCGCTCGACTTCCTCTTTGCTCAGACCCGAAGACGACGTGATCGTGATCTTCTGGTCCTTCTGGGTGGCCGTATCTTTGGCGGTCACGTTGAGAATGCCGTTGGCGTCGATGTCAAATGTCACCTCGATTTGCGGCATACCACGCGGCGCCATGGGAATTCCCGTCAGGTGGAACTTGCCCAGCGTGCGATTGTCGCGTGCCAGAGGACGCTCGCCCTGCAGTACATGGACTTCAACCGAGGTCTGATTGTCAGCCGCGGTCGAGAACGTCTCCGTTTTGCGAGTCGGAATGGTCGTGTTGCGCGGAATCATTGGGGTAGCCACCCCGCCCAGGGTCTCGATCGCCAGGGTCAGCGGGGTCACGTCGAGCAAGAGCAGGTCTTTGACCTCGCCCTTGAGCACGCCACCCTGTATAGCCGCGCCGATAGCGACGACCTCATCCGGATTCACTCCCTTGTGCGGCTCCTTGCCGAACAGCTCCTTTACCAATGCTTGAATCCGCGGCATGCGGGTCTGGCCGCCGACCAGCACAACTTCGTTAATCTTGGTGGCGTCCACGCCCGCGTCTTTCATGCACTGTTTGCAGGGGCCGACAGAACGCTGAATGATGTCCTCGACCATGGATTCCAACTTGGCCCGGGTCAGTCTCTTGACCAAGTGCTTCGGACCGCTGGCATCAGCCGTTATAAACGGCAGGTTGATCTCATGCTCCATGGTGGTGGAGAGTTCGATCTTGGCGCGCTCCGCCGCGTCGCGTAGACGCTGCAGGGCCATCTCATTGCCTTTGCCACGAAGGTCGAGACCTTCGTCTTTTTTGAACTCGTCAATCAGCCAGTCGACAATGCGCTGGTCAATATTGTCGCCGCCGAGGTGGGTGTCACCATTGGTAGCCTTTACTTCGATCACACCTTCGCCCACCTCGAGGATCGAAATATCGAAGGTCCCGCCGCCGAAGTCATAGACGGCAATGGTTTCGTCCTTACCTTTATCCAGGCCGTAGGCCAGTGCTGCCGCCGTAGGTTCATTGATGATGCGCTTCACGTCTAATCCCGCGATTTTGCCAGCATCCTTAGTGGCCTGGCGTTGCGCATCGTTGAAGTAAGCAGGAACCGTGATAACGGCGTCGGTAACTTTCTCCCCGAGGTAGTCTTCTGCTGCTTTCTTCAGCTTTTGCAGAATCATCGCCGAGATCTCAGGCGGAGTGTACTTCTTGCCCTGCGCAACTATGGCGACGTTATCGCCGTCTCGCTCCACCTTGTACGGCACCATCTTCATTTCTTCGCTAACTTCGTCGTAGCGGCGTCCCATGAACCGCTTGATGGAATAAATTGTGTTCTCCGGGTTAGTGATGGCTTGCCGCTTGGCCACCTGGCCGACTAGACGCTCTCCGGTCTTGGTAAAGCCAACCACCGATGGCGTAGTGCGACCGCCTTCTTCATTGGGAATGACCTTGGGCTCGCCACCCTCCATCACCGCGACGCAGGAATTGGTGGTCCCGAGATCAATTCCGATCGTTTTGCTCATAAACTGCCTCCTGATCCTTTAAGTGCTTTATAAATAGTAGCTTGGAGTACTGAATCCGCTATCAACGGCGGTATGATAGAACTTGAGTACATCGTTGTCAAGGTTTAGATGAGTCTGCAAGCCTCGCGGTTGCAGTGATTTAGATACGATCAGCGGTCGGCAACTCCTTCAAACTCTGTGGGTTGCAGCCGATACGCTTTTGCGGGGCGAAGCCAGATTGCAGACCGATCTGACGAGGGCGACGGATGAAGAACTAAAAGCTGGGCAAGTTGAGAGCTACTCTACTGTGACTGACTTCGCCAGATTTCTGGGTTGATCGACATCACAACCTCGACGCACCGCGATGTGGTACGCCAAAAGCTGCAGTGGGACGACTTCCAGAATTGGCAGTAATTCCTCGGGTGCGGGTGGAATAAAGATCACGTGATCGGCAGCCTCTTTGATTTCCTCATCGCCTTCGGTCGCCAGCGCGATCACGATACCGGAACGGGCCTTCACTTCCTTTAAGTTGGACAGCGTCTTTTCATAGCGGACGACTGACCCTGAATCGTTGGGGTCGCGTGTAGCTATAATGACGACCGGAAGGTTCTCGTCAATGAGGGCGTTCGGGCCATGCTTCATTTCGCCCGCCGGATAGCCCTCGGCGTGAATGTAAGAGACCTCTTTCAACTTCAGCGCCCCTTCCAGTGCGATGGGATAGTGAATGCCACGTCCGAGAAATAGAAAATCCTGCGCACGTATGTATTCCTTTGCGAGGTCTTCACATTCTTCTTCGTGCGTGAGCAAATGCTCGAGCTTGCCAGGAATACGAGTCAGTTCCTGCACCGCGGCCTTCCCCTGCTCGGGAGTCATGGCGCCGCGCAGTTGCGCCAGGTACAGCGCGAACAGGTAAAGGGCAGTGAGTTGTGCGGTGAAGGCCTTGGTTGAGGCCACACCAATCTCTGGTCCGGCATGGGTATAGATGGTTCCCGCTGACTCACGAGTGATCATCGAACCGACGACGTTGCAGATGGCGAGCGTCTTGGAGCCTTTGGCTTTGGCTTCACGCTGCGCGGCGATGGTGTCTGCGGTTTCGCCCGACTGCGAGATGAGCAACGTGATCGTATCTGGGCCGAGAATCGGGTCACGATACCGCCATTCGCTGGCGTAATCCACTTCAACCGGAACACGAGCCAGGCTCTCGATCATGAACTTACCTGCCTGCCCGGCGTGCCAACTCGTACCGCAGGCCGCAATGTTGATCTTCTTCACCGCGCAGAATTCGGCTTCAGTGATTTCCATTTCGTCGAGGAATACGTGGCCGGTGTCTTGTGAGACCCGTCCGAGCGTGGTGTCCCTGACGGCGCGCGGCTGCTCGTAGATTTCCTTGAGCATGAAGTGCTTGAAGCCGCCCTTTTCGGCCATGATCGGGTCCCAGGTCACGTGCTGCACTTGGCGCACGATCGGTTGGCCGTTGAAGTCGCTGAGTTGGACACCTTCCGGCGTAATTACGGCCAGATCACCGTCGGCAAGGAAGAACAGATCACGCGTGTGGTAGAGAATGGCCGGCACGTCGGAAGCAACAAAGTACTCGTCTTTCCCGAGACCGATTACTGCGGGCGGACCGTTGCGCGCAGCCACGATCTTGTTTGGCTCCTCGACGGCAATTACCGCCAGGGCGAAAACGCCCGTGAGTTCCCGCACCGCCTTGCGCACGGCTTCTTCGAGGGCCGGCCGGTGTCCGTTGCCGGTCTTGAGGAAATACTTTTCAACGAGGTGGGCGATAACCTCGGTATCCGTCTCGGTCGTGAACTTATGGCCTTCTTCGATCAGTTTTTTCTTCAGAAACAGGTAGTTCTCGATGATACCGTTATGTACGACGACGACTTGCCCGGTGCAGTCACGGTGAGGGTGCGCGTTCTCCTCGGTAGGCCGTCCGTGGGTAGCCCAGCGGGTATGTCCAATGCCATAGGTTCCATCGAGAGGCTTCAGCCGGATAACTTCTTCCAGGTTGCGCAGCTTGCCTTCGGCGCGGCGGATTTGCAAGCCGGCGCCATTCCCCGCAACTGCAATGCCGGCCGAGTCATAACCACGGTACTCGAGCCGCTTCAAGCCATCAATGATCACCGGAACAACGCGCTTTTTACCAACGTATCCCACGATTCCGCACATAGCGACGACTCCTCATTTTCGGCTGGGTCTAGCGAAAGCTTCCTTGCTAATGAAGGATGCGTCTTACCCGAGCAAGGGTAAATCACTCACCAGCAACCGGAGAGTTAATCTTCGAGGGAGAAACGAAACTCTTCAATAACTGGGTTGGTGAGGACCTCTCGGGCCATGCGTTCGACTTCCGCCTGGGCTTCCGTCCGAGTCAAGTCGCCATCCAAAGCGATCTCAAAATATTTGCCCTGGCGAACGTCCTCCAGACCCTTGTAGCCCATCTTTTTCAGGGCGCCTTGGATGGTCTTACCTTGGGGATCCAAAACGCTCTTCTTGAGCGAAACGTACACATAGGCTTTCATGGGGACTTTATTATACGTCAGGTGGAAACACTCTTTCAGAGAGTCAGCGTCTCTGAAGTAGTTGCACTTTGGGTAGTTCACCCGCGGCTTCAGCGAATTTGAAAATCTAAAGAGAGGCCAGGAGAAAGAGCTTTGTTCAGGCGGCACCGGTCCGAATCCGTTATCTCCCGTCGTCAAACTAATTTCTCCAGTTGATGGTCGATATCCGCCAAAGCCTGTTCCAGCATCTGGCGATGCCTGGGATTATGGCTGGCTTGAAGTTGTTGCAGCACGTGCTTGCGCGAAAGAAGCAGACCGTCTTTACGATGCAGTGTCGCCACTGCTTCGGGGCTCAGAGGTGTTTTGCGAGGCAGCGTGATCTCGGCCGCAGCTTCCATTTGTGCTTCGACGGACTTGCTTTCCCACCCGCGGGCCATGACTCACATTGTACGCGCTCGCTAAAGCGACTTTCGACACCGAAGAACTCGTCGAAATTGGGTTGCGGCGTTAACAGTTCTCTAGCTAGACGTACCCCGAATGAAATTGCGAAACCGGCCCCTCAGGGTGACGACGAGTGCCAAAGCTGGAACAATGTCGTGAATTATTGCCGAAATATCGGCAGAATTAACGTTTTTCGGAATTCCGCTGACAAAAGCCTTGCAAAAAGACTGTAAAGAATTATGATCGTGCAACAATCCATGAACGAAAGCGCGCCATCCCCCCACGTCTTCATATTCGGAAAGTTTGTTGCGAATGCGCTCGGCTTCGAAGAGCCACTTGGATCTCGTAGTAGATTCTAGCCCTTATGAGAGTCCGGCTGAGATAGTAGACTTCATAGCGGTTCACGTTGGTCCCAAACGCCTGTTTCGCGAATCTGTGGAACCCTGTGTAACCCTGGTCGCATTCGAAGTCGCCAGCTCCTTCCTCGACGATGTCGAAAGGGACAAAGGAATAGCTTTGCATTACGCCTTTTCTTTATTCATCGATTAAATCAGATGACGCCTGGTTTTGAGGAGCATCAGTATGACGAATAAGGCGGCTCAACTCGCATGCGATTGGGGACAGTTCGCCGCATCCGAGGTTTTCAGCGAGCCTGAACAGCTGTTGGCCGCCTTTTCCAGTACTCCGACCGTGGGGTTTGCCATCTTCGACAACCAGCTACGGTATCAAGCCGTCAACCAGGCTCTCGTCGAAATCAATGGTATCCCGGCCGATGCCCATCTGGGCAAGACAGTCCGCCAAGTCTTCGGAGATGCCATCGCCGAAAGAGTGGAACCTGCTTTTGAGCACGTGTTGACTACCGGACAAAGGTTGCAGTTCGAAATTACTGCGAAGCTGCCGTCCCGAACCGAAGTTGGTCACTGGATTGACAACTGCGTTCCCCTGAGGGATGCCACCGGTACGGTGAGGCAACTTGGAGTCGTTGTTGTAGAAGTCACTAATCGGAAAAGGCTGGAACAATCAGCTCCTAGTCTGAGTAGTAGGCTACTTCGCATAAGAGACACAGAACAACGCCGGGTTGCACGCGAGCTGCACGATTCCGTCAACCAAAATCATGCCGCCCTAAAAATGAATTTGGGACTTCTTAGCCGGCCCCGCTGTAAGCCAGCTGACCGGGAGTCGCTCTTAGCACAATCAGTTGACCTGCTGGAACAATGCATCTCGAAAACACGGACGATCTCCCATCTGCTGCACCCCCCCTTGCTGGACGAGAAAGGATTTGCGTCAGCAGCTCGGTGGTATGTGAAGGGTTTCAGTCAGCGCAGCGGTATTCAGGTGAACGTGAATTGCGCCCCAGAGCAGGAACGGATGCCGGTGCGTGTTGAAATTGCGCTGTTTCGTATCTTAACAGGAGGCCTTGAGCAACGCTTACCGTCATGCCCACACCTCAGTAGTGGACGTTTACCTGGAGCGGAAGAGCGATCGGGTATCGCTGGTGGTTCAGGACCACGGCCAAGGTATACCTGCTGAAGAGTTACAACGGCTCCAGACTAACATTGGTGGAGGCGTCGGAGTATCGAGCATGCGAGAACGTATTCACGAATTGCGTGGGGTGTTCGAGATTCAATCTGATAGTAGCGGCACTGTGGTTAGTGCCCGAGTACCTCTGTATCAGAAGTTGGTCAGGCCAAGTCGCAATGGGAAGTTATGAACTATGGAAACAAATGATATTTGCAACGGGCCAATTCATTCGATCGTCTGACTGGAAAGCTAAATCCCACGACCAGGAGTACCGCAAGGGCGGATCCCGAAGGTCAAAATTCCCAGCCCGAGCATGACGGTCAGCTTCAGGAACCACGATCCTCAGCCGCGACCAGTAACAATTGGTGGGCAGCACTGTACCAGGCCGCTCTTGGGGAGGTCGATCCCGGTGAGCGCCGGCAACGGATTGACGAGGCGCAGAAAGCTATTTTAAGGCGAGTACAAGAATTGCCGCCCGATCCCAATGTAGCGAAGGACGAGCGTCGTCTTCTAACCGATGCTTTACAAGAATTGACGGCCCTCGGAGAAAGCGGCCCCAGGCGATGAGGATGTCGCGTTAGAAAACGTTGTGAAGGTTCGAAAAGGCGAGTCGCGATGTGCTTGAAGCATCGCCAGGGGGCTAGTTGCGATTCAGAGCCCGAACAATTCACGTAACCGCCGAGTTTGGGCGCGGCTAACCGGGATCTCCGTCTGCTTCTTATCATCCATACGCAACTGATACGAGCTCTTGAACCACGGGACCACTTCCTTGATGCGATTGATGTTGACCAAGTAGGAGCGATGAGCACGCCAGAACAAGTTCGGATCAAGACTGTCCAATAACTCTTCAAGGGTGCGGCAGTTGGACTGGCCTTCCATACCGGCTGGACCACTAGTGGCCACGCTGATCACGCCATCTTCGATGGAGGCATAACAGATATCCTTCTGGTCCACCAGAAAAAGCCTTCCGGTAGCCTTGATGAGGATTTTCGAGGTCTGCGGCTTCTGGGATTCCAGCATGCGTACCAGCGTTTCCAACTTGTCGCTGGACGTGGCGCTCGATTCCAGCTTAGCCCGAGCCTTTTGCACTGATTGCAGCACTCGCTTCTTATCGAAAGGTTTTAAGAGATAATCAACCGCATTCACTTCGAATGCCTTTACCGCGTATTGATCGAAAGCGGTGGCGAATACGATTTTCGGAAGCGGTACTTTCCTGTCGAGCAACTTCTTGATGACCCCGAATCCGTCGAGGCCCGGCATCTGGACGTCAAGAAATACCAGATCGGGGTTATGCTCGCGAATGAGGTTAACCGCTTCGACGCCATTCTTTCCCTGGGCGACGACGTTGATGTCGCCGACATCCTTCAGTAGATATGCAAGCTCGTCACGGGCCAACTGTTCGTCGTCCACAATTACGGCAGATAAAGGCATCAGAGCTCCGCCAACAATGCGTGAGACTACCAAAGTATAGCGGCTGGCAGCCCTGGGCTACCAATGTCGGCAATTTACGTTACATTCTCCAGCGCCAAAGCCATCCCCATCCCGCCGCTCACGCAAAGGGTTGCCACCCCCCGCTTCGACTTGCGCTTCAGCATTTCGTGAAGCAGTGTAACCGTAATGCGGGTACCGGTGCAGCCAATCGGATGTCCCAGTGCGATTGCCCCCCCGTTTACGTTAAGCTTGTCGCGATCCATGTGGAGTTCTCTATCGCAGGCGAGGACTTGTGCCGCGAACGCCTCGTTGAGTTCGATGAGATCGAAGTCCGTGAGTTTGAGATTGTGTCTTTTCTCCATTTTTCGCAGGGCAGGAACGGGACCAATACCCATCACGAGCGGATCTACACCGGCCGAAGTAACGGCTAAAATGTGGGCCAGCGGTTTGAGATTATTGTTCTTCACAAACTCTGCGCTGGCGACGATCACGGCTGCGGCACCGTCCGTAATGCCTGAAGAATTACCCGCCGTGATAGTCCCGGTCTCGGAAAATACCGGCGGAAGCTTGGCCAGTTTCTCCACACTAGCGCCGTCGAATGGATGTTCATCACGACCAAAAATGTGCGTGCCCTTCTTGCTTTCAAGCATTACGGGAACGAGTTCCGCTTCGAAGCGACCGCTCGCGAGAGCACGAGCAGTGCGGGTCTGAGAGCACAAAGCGAACTGGTCCTGTTCATCGCGAGTGAGCTTGTATTGCTCCGCCAACACCTCGGCGGTTTCCCCCATCACCATTTTGGCCAGCGGGCAGAAAAACCCATCACGGTACATGCCGTCCACTAGTTCCTGATTGCCGAGGCGATAACCCCACCGCGCCCCGTCGAGGTAGTAGGGCAGCCGAGACATAGACTCCGCGCCGCCGGCCAGCACGCAATCCAGATTGCCAGTCGCAATTTCCTGGTAAGCCAGGGCGATTGACTTCATCCCTGAGGCGCACGCCTTGTTCACGGTGTATGCGGGAACTTCCCGGGGAATGCCACTGCGGACGGAAATCTGGCGCGCGGGATTCGGGCCGCCGCCAGCTTGGCGAGCGTTGCCAAAAATGGTTTCTTCGATCTGGGGCGGTTGCACTCCGGCACGCTCCATCGCGGCTTTGGCAGCGACCACACCCATATCAGCGGCAGTCATGGAGCCCAGCGAGCCTCCGAACTTGCCGATGGGTGTGCGCACCGCAGAGAGGATGTAGACGTCCTGCAAAGTCGCCTCCGAAACTCTTCAGTCTAGCATTTGATGAGAGAACATCGATCATTGGCTCATGATGACAACTGCCTGTTTCAGGACGCCTGCTGGCTTCGCATTGCGGAGGCGTCAGGCAGTAAACTGATCAGCAATGAATTTTATCTACGGCATTAACGCTGTCGCTGAAGCTTTGAAAGCACGCGGGCGAGCATTCCAATGGGTCGGCGTGGCCAAGGAGCGGCATGACTTGCGGCTGCAGCGAGTTGTGGATGAATGCCGCAAGGTTGGTATTGCGGTGCGTTTTCTGCCACGGCCGGAATTAGATCGCATGGCGGGAAACGGAGCGCACCAGGGCGTGGTGGCGGTCACGTCTGCGAAACAATACAACGACCTTGAAGATGTCATTGAGGCAAAGCGGGGGCAACATTCACTGATCGTGGTGCTCGACGGAGTAGAAGATCCGCACAATCTTGGAGCGGTTCTTCGGACTGCCGATGCCGCAGGAGCGGATGGA
>Ga0066701_10000694_pt1 | contig 10352 bp, 8 predicted proteins | sample GraSoiAngelo_150_FD_66453 | JGI IMG/M metagenome (GOLD analysis project Ga0066701, IMG submission 66453) | Grasslands soil microbial communities from the Angelo Coastal Reserve, California, USA - 14_1009_09_40cm | ecosystem: Environmental > Terrestrial > Soil > Grasslands | place: USA... | reverse complement strand
GCGGATCGCCTCGACGACGCCGTGGCAATAGCCACGCGGGGTGATCTTGAGGACGTCCATCGACTCGAGTCTACCCGCGGGTCAAAACGGCGAAGCGTTCGACGGCGTTACGAAGGAGTCACGCCTCAAACGCTCGCATGGCACGAACGTCTCAAACGCTCGTATGGCACTAAAGCGCCACTCGCGTGGGGCGACGCCCCGAGCGCCGCTCGCGTGGGCCGGCGGGCCCGCCCCCCTGCCTCATGGATTATTAATGAGCCCTCGATAAACTGGAGGCGTGAGGCGGCGCGGCGCGGTACTCCTTATTGCTGCCGCCTTGCTCGTCGCTTGCGATCCGGTTGTCGCCAAGCCCGCCGGGCCGAACGCGGGGTCGGCGCTCGAGCTCATGTTCGAGAACAAATACGCCGCGGCCACCTCCCAGCTCCAGGACCTCATCCGCGCTCATCCGCAGGACGCGAAGGACCATGCCAGCTACGCGCTGGTCCTGAACTACCAGACCAAACAGAAGCCCGCGCTCGACGAGGCTCTCAAGGCGCAGAAGCTCGCCCCAAAAGACGGCTTTGTACTGACCGTCCTGACCCGGGTCGAAGATTGGAACAACGACCTCCCGTCGGCGGCACGAGACGGCGCCGCCGCGGTCAAGGCCGCGCCGAACTCGGCGCTCGCCCGAGCGTTTTACGGGGAAGCACTCGCGGACGTGGGCCGATACGACGAGGCGCAGCAGCAGCTCACCAAAGGCCAGGACCTCGCCAAGAAGGGGTCGGCCTACGACCGAGGCGAGGTCGAACGGAACTGGGGCAACTACTACCGCGACAAGAAGGACTACACGCAGTCGCTCAATCACCTCAAGCTGGCTGCCAGCGCCCAGCCGAAATGGGTGGAACGGCTGCTGGAACTCGCACGCTTTTCGATTGCCCGGCAGGACTTGAACGCCGCCACCGACTTCCTGAAACGGGCGGCGACCCTCACACCCGACGACGCTGGCTTGCGCGAGCAGCTCGGCGACGTCGCCCTTTTTGCCCAGGACTACAGCGTGGCGAAGGCGGCCTACGAGGCGGCGCTCAAACTGCAGCCGCGCAGTGCCCTCGACCTCAAGATGCTCGGCGAGTTCGCCGTCGCCGTGGACAAGGATTCGACCGCCGCAGCCAAGGATGAGCGCGCCGCGATCTCGGCCGAACCAACCGACGACGAGGCGGGCGCCTACCTGGTGGCCGTGCTGCGATACCTGGCCAAGGACGAAACCGCAGCCATGCAGGCGGCCACGCAGACCGTCGCGCCGGGCGGGTCAAGCACCCCACCTGCCGCCACCTTCGTCGATCTCGACAAGGCCGCCCTCGACCGGCAGGCGGTGGCCCTCGATACCGTCAATCGTTACCGGCGGCTGGCTGGCCTGACGCCGGTGAGCAGCACGCCGGTTGTTCATCAGGCGGCGCTGGCGCACGCCTTCTACACCTTCTTCAACGGTGCGCTGCCGAGCATTCGCGACCTGGGCATCCACAAGGAGGAGGCGAGCGGCCAGGGATACACCGGGGACAACGTCCTGAGCCGGGCGCAACACTTCGGCTACCCGCAACGTTCCATGGCCGAGGTCATCACCCATCGGACCGAGCCCGCGGGCGCGGTGGCCGACTGGATCGACTCCGTCTACCACCGCTTTCCGCTGCTGCGGGCGGATCTGGTGGAGCTGGGCTACGGCGATGCCTACCTCGGACCGATGACCGTCCAGGTGATGGACATGTCGTACCGCGAGCGTGCGACCGGACGGATCATCGTCTATCCCGCGGCCAACCAGGTCAGTGTGCCGACCGCCTTCAACGGCAACGAAATCCCGGACCCAGCGCCGAACGCCAGTTACCCGATCGGCTACCCCGTGACCGCCACCTTTGACCGGAACGCGACGGTGACGGTCGGCGGCTTCCACCTGCGCGATCCAGCGGGAGCGGACCTGCCCGGGGTCACGCTGCTACCGAACCAGCCCGACATGGAGAATTCGTTCGCCTACATGGCCAACGTCCCACTCAAATCCGGCAGCACCTACACGGCCGACCTGACCTACACGCTGAACGGCAAAGCCGGCCACACGATCTGGAAGTTCACGACCGTGCTTGGCGCCAGCCCGACCGCGCAGTCCCAGACCGCTGCCGCGGAATTGCGTTAGCCCACTCAGCCCGGAGGCGGGCAAGCGTGAACGAACTCGGGCACTAGCTCAGTAACGGCCCATCTCTTTATGGTGAAAACACAAGGAGGTGAGTAATTGGCATCGTCGAGATTGCGCCGCCAGGCAGGTAACGGGTCGTCCGCCAGCGTGGTCGCCATCTTCGCCATGGTTGTCATCGTGCTTATCCTGCTGCTGGCCTGGTACGGCTTCTTTGGCAGCGGGCATTGGTTCGGTTCGGGCGGCGGCAGCGGCGTGAACGTCACGATTCACACCACCCCCTGAGGTCACCGCCAGCTGATGAAGAAGGGCTGACTCCAGGCCCGGGCGCCGTCGTCGCGAACCGCCTCGACCCGGACGTAACCTTCATTACCGGTGACCCGGTAGGATCCCGAGTTGGTGCTGACAGTTCGTAGCAGCCGGCCGCCGCGGCCGATGAAGCGCAGGCTCGAGCCGGGCACCGCCTCGGCCGTGATCGTCGACCCGACAACGGTCAAGTCGGTGAACTCGGCACCCGTGGATGCCACGAACGCCCCGCGACGAAGCGAGCTCAGCAGCGCGCCCGATTCGCTGGTCGGGGCGAGCACGCTGATCCAGGCGCCACCGATGGCCGGATCGTTCACACCGCTCGCGTCGTCACCGGCAAAGGCGAAGACTCGATTTCCGGCTGACAGGAGCCGGTCCCATAACTCCGTGGCATCGGCCGCGCCCGCCCCTTCGAGCGCCAGCCGCGCGTTATAGACCTCTAATCCGTAGAGGCCGTAAAGACCCATGACGGCGAGGAGCGATTGGGGCTTTGCCGGCGACAGTGGCGCCGCCAGAACGGGAAGTCCACCATCGGCCGCGATCCAGTCGATCGCACGCTGCAGTGTCTGCGCGGGCAGCCAGTGATCGATGCCGATCGCCAGCAGGTCGGCAAAGGGATAGGTCGCGCCCACAGTCGGCACGCCCGGAAGGGAACGACTGCCATACTCCTCCGGCCAGGTGTAGGTGTTCATGTCGCTGATGCCGAGGAAGGCGTAGCCGTGCGCCGCATACCAGGCGCCCAGCGCTTTCGGCAGGTCCTTACCGACGCCGCGCGCCGAGGCGACGTGGAGGTTGCCCTTGTACCAGATGCCGCCGGTCGCGTACGGATCGACGACCGTGAGGTGCTTCGCCGGACTGGTTGCCGGCTTTGCCGTCGAGGATCCCAACTGGTGGCCGAGGATGGCCGAGCCGGCCACTGATACGACGAGGACCGCGATCAGGGCCGGGTGATATCGGCGTCCGGCGAACGGGGAGCGGAGACGCGCACCCCAAGGGCGAGCAGCTCGCGACGGATGCGGCTCGCCAGCACGACGGAGCCCGGCGTGTCCCCATGAAGGCACAGGGTTTCAAACGCAATGCGCACGTGGCTGCCGTCGCTTGCCACAACTTCACCATGAGTGACCAGCGACCGAACCTGGCGCGCGAGCTCGTCCGGATCGGTCAGCACCGCACCCGGCTGGGAGCGCGGGAGCAGTGAGCCGTCCGCGCGATAGCGCCGGTCGGCGAAGGCTTCCGCCGTAAAGGGATGACCAAGCTCCGTTGCGGCGCGCGCCATCGCCGACCCCGCGCGTCCGACCAGGCGAAGGTTTGGATCGAATGCACGAACGGCAGCGACGATGGCCGCCCCAAGTGCGTCGTCCGCCTCGGCCTGGTTGTAGAGCGCGCCATGAGGCTTGACGTGACGGACGGTGGCGCCCTCGGACCGCGCGATGGCGTCGAGCGCGCCAAGCTGGCGGAGCAGGAGATCCTTGATGGCGTCTGCGGCCAGTCGCATTGGACGCCGGCCAAAGCCCTCCCGATCGTTGTAGCCCGGATGCGCGCCGACGGCGACCCCGTGCCGCTGCGCCAGGGCGACGGTCCGCCGCATGGTATGCGCGTCGCCGGCGTGAAGTCCGCAGGCCACGTTGGCCGATGTCACCAGCGGGAGCAGGGCCTCGTCGGCTTCGGGATCACCCTCGCCCACATCCGCGTTCAGGTCGAGCTGCCGCACGGGCTGATGCTAGGGCGCCTAATGAAGCGTTGGCGGGCCAGTCGATTCGGCAGGGGTCACCGGGCGGACGCGTCGAGCGTCCCCAAAGGCCGTCGAGAGATCCCTGGGGGGCGGGTAGAGTCCACCCGGTGTCCGGAAAGCCGACTCCGACCATCCCGATACAAAGTAATCAAACCGACGCAGGTCGATCTCGCACTCGACGTGTTGCCGAAGGGCCTCGACATGCTCCGGACCCACGCGATAGCTGAAGCACATCATGTTGTCTATTGATGGCTCGGCAAAGACATCCTGAAGGCGGCCGACGGATATAGCGGTAAGGTCGGTTCGATCGACAAAGGTCTCGCCATCTTTCACGAACCACTCAAGGATCCAACCATGCCGTGCTCCAGACACGCGGCGATTCTAGGCTGAACTGCACTCCACAGACTCAGTGCAGGTCAGTTGCTCGACAGTTCGAAGGATGCGGCCTGGTCTTTGGAGGAGTCTTTCCCCGCCTCGAAGATGCTCCACCGCAGTGCGAGGGATCCCGCGATGGTGCAAAGCGCGGCGGTACTCGACAGTGTTCGCAGCAAGCCACCCTGGCGGCGATGCGCGAATCCATGGAGCAGCAACGGAAAAACGGCTCCGGCACCAACGGCGCCGAACCAGAACGGCGCCGCGAATCGACCCCTCGTCAGCGGACGCGCGGTTCTTCCGGATTGCACCAGGTAGCCGGCCAGTACCGCGATCTCGCCGGCGGACGCCGCCGACTCGAGCATGGCGAGCCGGTGTAACGTCGCATCGGGCGCGCCGCGGCGCGCGGCTTGCAGGGTGACGGCGGCCGAGCCGCTGGCGAGCGCCGACGCCATGAACAACCCGCCGAGCAACTTGCTCTTCGCCCACAACGGGATATTGGTCGCAGCGAGGAGGACGCCGGAGTAACCGGCGAGCGTCAAGCCGAGGGCACAACCGGCCAGTTCCGCAAGCCTGCTGGGCACGAGCCGCGCCAGCACGCCGAGCGGACCGCGCAGGAGGCCGGTGTTGGCGGCGTGGGACGCGGCCCGGGCGAAGGCAACGGGGGTGAAGCCGGTCAAGGTCCAGGCGCCGAGATTCATCGGGGAGAGCGGCTTGAAGATGCGGAGCATGTGATGAAAACGATCGGGACGGCCCAGGTCGGCGATCAAGAGCGGGGCGCAGGGCACGAGCGCCGCAGCCGCAAGGTAATAGCCCCCGGCGGCGGCCCGCCGGTCGTCTGACGAACCGAAGGTCTGCGCCAGCGAGGCGGTGACGTAGGCGCCGGCTGCCATCCCCCCGAGCCAGAAATACGCGGGCACTTCCCAGGTCCACACCGGGCGCCGAACGACCGGATAGTTGTAGTAGCCACGACCCCCTCCCTGACCCTCCCCCGCGAGCGGGGGAGGGAAATTCCCGGCCGGGGGAGGGAAATTTCCGCGAGGCGGAAGGAGATTAGCGGCGTCCACCGAAGACCATGGCGCCGACCAGCGCGAACCCGATGCCGACCGCGGCGCTCCACCCGTAGCGTTGTGCCATCGTCTTGCGCGGCAGCCGTGGAACCTCGGGCAGGTTGTACGTCTGCGGCTTGTCCAGCAGCAGAAAGAACGCGTGCAGTGGACCGACCTCGGTGGCCTCTTTGCCCTCGGGCATGCCGTACAACTCTGCCTTTGTTTCCCCGCGCGCCTTTAGCTCGGCGAGGCGATGCCGGGCACGCTGCTGAAGCTCCTCGACGTCGCCGAACTGGATCGAAGCCGTCGGGCACGACTTGGCGCAGGCAGGGGTCATGTCGTCTTTGAGGCGGTCGTAGCACAGCGTGCACTTGTGCGCCGTCCCCGCCTCGAACTGGCCGTGCTTGGGGGCGCGGTCGATGACCCCGAAGGGACAGGCCGGCACGCAGAAACCACAGCCGTTGCAGATGTCCTGCTGGACGTACACGGTGTCGTACTCAGTCCGGATCAACGCCCCGGTCGGGCAAGCCTCGAGGCAGGCAGCATTGGCGCAATGCTTGCAGACGTCCGACATCATCAGCCAGCGCTGGTCCTGCCGGCTCGAGTTGGCTTTCGCCTGCTCCACGAACTCGACGTGGCGCCACGTGGTCGCCCCCAGCGTCCCGGTGTTGTCGTAACTGTTGCCGGTCATCGCAAACCCGTCGGCGGGCAACTGGTTCCACTGCTTGCAGGCCACCTCACACGCCTTGCAGCCGATGCACAGGCTGGTATCCGTGAAGAAGCCCCTGGCCTTTTTCGCCGGCGGCGGCGGCTCGACGTTCATCAACCGCTTGTAGGCGTCGATCATCGCAGCCGGCCTTTGCGGAGGTTGCAGGTGAAGGCCTTGTCCTCCTGGATGTAGACGTTCGGCTCTTCGCTCAGTGGAACGAGGTCATTCGCCATCGCCCCCGTGACGAGCCCTTTGTAGCCCCAGTGATATGGCAGCCCGATTTCGTGGATCAGTCCGCCGTTGTGCCGGAAGGGGCGCATCCGGCGGGTGACGAGCGCGCGGCATTCGATCTGGCTCCGGGCGGTCGAGACCACGATCCAATCCATATTTGCGATGCCTTTCTCAGCCGCAAGCTCCGGACTGATCTCGGCGAACATCTCGGGCATCAGCTCACTGAGCCATCCGACCCAGCGCGACATGACCCCGGAGGTGTATTGCTCGGTCACTCGATAGGTCGTGACGATATAGGGGTATTGGGGGTCGCCGGGCGGACTGATCCGATTGTCTTTGCGTGGGAAACGCTTCGCCACGGGACTGTCCTGGCGCGGGTAGAGGGCGTTGTGGAGCGGCGACTCCAGCGGCTCATAGTGGGTCGGCAGCGGGCCATCCTTGAGTCCGCTGGGCGCGAACAGCCAGCCGCGGCCATCGGCCTTGAGGGTGAAGGGATCGGAGCCCGAGTGAAGGTCCACGCCGGCACCGTCGGCCTTCGCGGGCGTGTCGGGTGCCTTGGTTTCCGGGAAGTCCGGACGGTCGAAGCCCGTCCACCTGCCCTGCGACGCGTCCCACCAGACGTATTTCTTCCGCTCTGACCATGGTCTGCCCTGCGGGTCGGCTGAGGCCCGGTTGTAGAGCATGCGCCGGTTGCCCGGCCAGGAAAACCCCCATTCCGGGCTGACCCATCCGTCGCCTTTGACCCGCCGGCGTGCCATGTTCTTGCCCTCCTCTGGATACACCCCGGAGTAGATCCAGACGCCACATGCCGTCGACCCGTCGTCCTTGAGCGCGGCGAAGTCGGGCACCGGCGTGCGATCGCCGACGGTGAACCCGTTGACTTCTTTCAGGACGGCTTCGGCGGAGGGCTCATCCTTGATGCGCCACCGTGGGTCGGGATGCTGCGGGAGGTAATCCCAGGTGAGATGGCGCAGGCCCTGGTCCTGGGGCCGGGCCGAATCGCGATAGAGCTCCTTCAGCCGGGACCCGAGGTGATAGACGAGCCACAGGTCCGACCGGGCCTCACCGGGCGGATCGACCGCCTTGTCGTGAAACTGCAGCAGGCGCTGCGTGTTGGTGAAGGTGCCATCCTTCTCGGCCGGTCCGGCCGTGGGCAGCAGAAAGACCTCGGTCTTGATATCGGACGGCTTCCATCCTTCGGGTGCGGCATACCAGAAGGCGGCCGTCTCCGTCTCATAGAGGTCGACAGCAACCAGCCAATCGAGCTGGGTCAGCGCCCTGCGCTGGAGTCCGGAGTTGGGGCTGCCGTTTGCGGGGTTCTGCCCGAACACGATGAAGCCTTTGACGTTGCCGTCCGCCATCGCCGCCGAAGTGGTGATGTGCGAGTGGTCGCCGGTCAGCTTGGGGATCCACTGGTAGCCATACTCGTTGTCCTTCGTCGCTGCGTCGCCATACCACGCCTTGAGCAGCGAAACCATGAACTTTGGGAGGTTGGACCAGTAGCCGCCCCGGACCGCCGACTCGCGCATGTATTTCTCGAGCGTGTCATCACCCTTGAACAAGGCCGGATGCGGAAGATAGCCCGGTAGCAGATCGAACAGTGTCGGCACGTCGGTGGAGCCCTGGATGGAGGCGTGGCCCCGCAGCGCCATGATGCCGCCGCCCGGCCGGCCCATGTTGCCGAGGAGCAGCTGCAGGATGCCCGCGGCGCGAATGATCTGCGCCCCGTAGCTCTGCTGCGTCCAGCCGACCGCGTAACAAATGGCGCTGGTTCGCTCACGTCCCGAGTTCTTCGCCAGCACGTCGGCGACTTGAAGGAAGAGGTCTGTGGGAGTTCCGCAGACCTGCTCGACCATCTCCGGCGTGTAGCGGGCGTAGTGTCGTTTGAGGATCTGGAAGACGCAGCGCGGGTGTTGCAGCGTTTCGTCGCGCGTCGCGCCCTGCGGTGGGCCGGCGTAGGCCCAGCTGGCGTTGTCGTAGGTGCCTGATCGGGGATCGTACCCGGAGAACACGCCGCCGTTGTCTTCGGCGTCGATGTACTGGTCGTTGATGATCGAGGAGGCATTCGTGTAGGCGAGGACGTACTCGTGGAACCAGAGATCGCGGCTCAGCACGTAGTTGATGAGCCCGCCGAGGAAGGCGATGTCGCTGCCCGACCGGATCGGAACATAGAGGTTGGCGGCGGCCGAGGTGCGGCTGAATCGCGGATCGACGTGGATGATGGTGGCGCCGCGTTCGCGCGCCTTCATCGGCCAGCGGAACCCGACCGGGTGGTTCTCAGCCATGTTGCTGCCCATGATCAGGATCGCGTCGGCGTTGGCCAGGTCCTGCTGGAAGGTGGTGGCCCCACCCCGTCCGAAGCTTGTTCCCAGACCGGGAACGGTGGAGCTATGTCATATTCGCGCCTGGTTTTCGATGGAGACGACGCCCAGGCCGCCGCTGAACAACTTCTTGATCAGGTAGTTCTCTTCGATGTCCATCGTCGCGCCGCCCAGGGTCGCGATCGCCGTCGTCTGGTTGGCGAGCTTGCCATCAGGCGTTCGCTCGACGAAGCTCGCGTCGCGGGTTTCCTTGATGCGCTGGGCGATCCGGTCCATCGCCCAGTCGAGCGGACGCTCCTCCCAATGATCCGAATAGGGCGCTCGGTAGCGCACCGCCGTCACGCGGTTGGGGTTGACCAGGTAGCGATAGGTTGAGGCGCCTTTGGGACACAAGGTGCCTTCGTTGATCGGCGACTCGGGATTGCCCTCGACGTCGATGATCCGCCGGTCTTTCACGTAGACGAGCTGGCTGCAGCCGACCGCGCAATAGGGACAAACGGAGGCGACGACGGTGTCCGCGCCGCGGGTGCGGGGCTTCTTCTCGATCGATTCGCGCGACATGGGCTGCTGCGACATGCCTCTCGATCCAGTATATGGACGCCCTTCGCGGCGGCGCCGAACCGTAACCTGCCGGCGTAATCTAGAAAGAGATGAGGCGTGTGATCGTCGTCCTGCTCGTCTCGATGCTCCTGGTTGTGGGCGTCGCCGGCTGCGGCTCGTCGAACGGATCGGGACCGGCCACGACCTCCTCCTCCTCCTCGCCAGGCGGCTACTAGCCGATCGGCCCGCCGGAGCGGGTGGCGAACCCCCGTTGAACCTTCTAAGGGGCCTCTCAGGCCGAGTTCACGCTCGAGCCATAGCCTGCGAATTGACCATGGACCAGGCTCCGATCGCGACGCCGCACGCAGCGAGGTCGAGGCCGATCTGGCAGCGGCCCGTATCGCGGCGGAGCGTACTCGCCACCGGAGCCGCAGGTGCCACGGCGGCCGCGCTCGCCGCGCTGTGGAAAGGCAACGACCTCTCAGACATCCTCGACAGGGTGCGGGACTACACCCATGGCTACCAGGGTGCGCTGCGCACGCCCCGCGTCCGGGCGGCGCATCTGCTCCGCCGCGCCGGTTTCGGCGCCACCAGCGCGGAGCTCGATCGCTACGCGGCGATGACCAGCACGATGATGACCGAGTCGGTGCTGAGCTATCAGTCGACGTCCAACGCTGCGCTCGAGGCCCAGCTTCCGACCCTTGACCTCGCCTCGGATAAAGGTCCGACGCCGGGCGCCGTGCAGGCATGGTGGCTGCAACGCATGGTGCAGACCGCGCGGCCCCTCGAGGAGAAGATGACGCTCTTCTGGCACGGGCTGCTGACCAGCGGACTGGACAAGGCCGGTCCTGCCCAGCTGTACACGCAGAACCAGCTCTTTCGAAAGATGGCGCTCGCCAACTTCGGCGACCTGCTGAAGGCGGTATCGAAAGACCCG
>Ga0066701_10000692_pt1 | contig 10360 bp, 11 predicted proteins | sample GraSoiAngelo_150_FD_66453 | JGI IMG/M metagenome (GOLD analysis project Ga0066701, IMG submission 66453) | Grasslands soil microbial communities from the Angelo Coastal Reserve, California, USA - 14_1009_09_40cm | ecosystem: Environmental > Terrestrial > Soil > Grasslands | place: USA... | reverse complement strand
ACCGCGCCCTTCTCCGATGCGCGAGTCGCGGCCGTGGCCGGGAACGCGAAGGTCGGCAACCGCGTGAACCGCCTCACCCGCTGGCAGGCGCTGGAATACGTGACGGCACAAAACCTCGAGCGCCGCGCCTGGGACCTGGCGGGAGCCGTCCCGGTGGTGCCCGGCGCGGTGGGCGCCTGGCGGCGCAATGCCGTCCTCTCCGAGGGTAGCTTCCACGAGGACACTCTCGCGGAGGACACCGATCTGACGTTGCGCCTCATCGCGCGGGGCTACCGGGTCGTGTACGCGGAGAACGCCCTCGCCTATACGGAGGCGCCCGAGACGGCCCGGGCCCTGCTCAAGCAGCGCTTCCGCTGGACCTACGGGGTCCTGCAGGCGTGCTGGAAGCACAAGTCGCGCCTCTTCCGCCCCGGCGGCGGCGTGCTCGGCTGGCTCATCCTGCCTGCCTTCGCCGTGTACCAGTTCGTCGTGCCGCTGGTCGCGCCGGTCGTCGATCTGCTCTTCCTCGCGGCGCTCCTTCGCGGGAACGCGTTCGCCACCCTGGGCTACTACCTGCTGTTCTTTGCCTTGGACCTTTTGCTCTCCGCGGCGGCCGTGCTGCTGGAAGGCGAGGATCTGGGCCTCCTGCCTGGCCTGTTCGTCCAGCGCGTGCTCTACCGGCAGCTTCTCTGGGTGGCGCTGGTCCGTTCGCTGTGGAACGCGCTTTCCGGGTTCGCCGTCGGCTGGGGGAAGCTGGCACGGACGGGGAGCGCACAGGTCGCGCCGGTACGCCGGTGATGCGTTATCTTCCGGGCGACGATGAAGATCGCGCTCGCACAGATCGACACCACGGTGGGGGCCTTTGCGGAGAACGCCGCCGCGATCGTGCGCCAGTCGCGCGAGGCGGCCCGAGCAGGCGCCCAGCTCGTGCTCTTCCCCGAGCTGACGCTGTGCGGCTATCCACCCAAGGACCTGCTCGCGCTGCGGGAATTCGTGCAACGGCAGCTGGCCGCTCTGGAGCAGCTCGCGGCCGACCCCGTCTTCGGACGCGTTCCCGCGCTGGTTGGATTCGCCGAGCCGCACCGCGGCGAGGGAGCGGGACTGTTCAACGCCTGCGCCCTGCTGCGGGACGGGAAGATCGCCGCCGTGGCGCGCAAGTCGCTCCTGCCCACCTACGACGTGTTCGACGAGGCGCGCTACTTCGATCCTTCGCCGGAGGTCACGGTCGTCGAGATCGCGGGCGTGCGGGTCGGGTTGTCCATCTGCGAGGACCTCTGGAACGACAAGCTCTTCTGGCAGAAACCGCGATACGCGCGCGATCCGGCGGAGGAGCTGGCGCGCCAGGGCGCGCAGGTGCTGGTGAACCTCTCGGCCTCGCCGTACGCGCTGGGAAAGACCCAGGTCCGGCGCGACATGGTCGCGGCGGCGGCGCGCCGCCATGGCATGCCGATCGCACTGTGCAATCTCGTCGGCGGGAACGACTCGCTGGTGTTCGACGGACACTCGCTCGCGGTGTCGACCGACGGAGAGACCCTGGTCGAGGCGCCCGGGTTCGAGGAGCGGCTGATCTTCGCCGACCTCTCGCCGAAGCCTTTGGCGGCGGCGGGGCCGCGGAGCACGCCGCCGCTCGGGCGCCAGAAGCCGGAGCCCTCGTGCAGAAACGACCCTGCGGTGGCGACCAAGCCGGACCTCGGCGCGCTGGCGGTCGTCTCGGCGTACGAGCTGGACCTCTCGGACGCCGGCTGCGCCGAGCTCGCCGCCGCGCTGACGCTCGGAATCCGGGACTACGCGCGGAAGACCGGGTTCCGGACGGCGGTGCTCGGCCTCTCCGGCGGCGTCGACTCGGCGCTGACCGCGGTCCTCGCGGCGCGCGCGCTCGGACCGACCAACGTGACCGCCATCGCGATGCCGTCGCGCTACACGGCCTCGATGAGCAACGAGGACGCAGCGCTCCTCGCGGAGCGGCTGGGGATCCTGTTCCACACCATCACCATCGAGCCGATCTTCCAGTCGTACCTGGCCGCGCTCGAGCCGATCTTCCGCGGCCGCAAGCCGGACGTCACCGAGGAGAACCTGCAGGCCCGCATCCGCGGCGCGCTGCTCATGGCCTACTCCAACAAGACAGGCGCGCTGCTGCTCTCCACCGGCAACAAGAGCGAGCTGGCCACCGGCTTTTCCACCCTCTACGGGGACATGGCGGGCGGCCTCGCGCCGATCGGCGACCTGAGCAAGACCGCGGTGTACGCATTGGCGCGCTGGCTCAACCGCGAGGGCCGCGAGGTGATCCCCGAGCGCATCCTGACGCGCCCCCCGACTGCGGAGCTTCGGGAGAACCAGACTGACCAGGACACGCTGCCTCCCTACGACGAGCTCGACGGCGTCCTGCGCGGCCATGTGGAGGAGCACCTCGGCGTGGGCGAGCTGACCGAGCGGGGCATCCCGGAGGACCTGGCGCGGCGAGTGCTGAAGCTCGTGGTCCAGAGCGAATACAAGCGCCGGCAAGCGGCGCCTGTGCTGCGCGTCACCGCGCGCGCGTTCGGCGAAGGGTGGCGCTTCCCCATCGCGCACGGCTATCGACATTGACTACGAGTCTAAGACGCGACGCGTCATGCGTGGTCGGAGTGGGGCGCCTGGGGTCGGCTAGCCGCGGAGAATGCGGGCGCGGGCGGGGCGGTTCTCCCCAGGACGACCCTGACCGGGTGTTCACTTCGGCGGGACCCCTGGTGTCTTCCCGTCGGCGGGAGCATCCTGGCGCCTGCCGCCGGCCGGGCAGGGGCACGGCGCGTGAATTGCTACAAGGAACCAGGCGTCCAAGAAGCGGAGTGGAGAGCGTCGCCATGATGACCCCAGGAAAGCTCCTCTCGATCGGCGCGCTCGCGGCTGCCGTCGCGAGCAGCAGTTGCCTCTACCAGCGCGAAGTGGTGCGCGAGCCGCCCCCGGTCGCGCAGCCCGCCCCGCCGCCTCCTTCTTATCGGCCACCTCCGCCACCCGACGACGACGCCGGCGGCCCGCCGCCTTCGTCCGCCCAGGCCGACTCCGACATCCCGCCAGCCGGTCAGGACGTCGCCGACGAGCAGGTCTTCTACGAGCGGCTCTCGCCGTACGGGCACTGGGAATGGGTGCCGGACTACGGCCGGGTCTGGGTACCCGCCGTGGCTCCGGGCTGGCGGCCCTACGTGTACGGACGGTGGATGCTGACCGAGTGGGGCTGGACCTGGGTCTCCGACGATCCGTGGGCCTGGGCGGCGTATCACTACGGCACCTGGGGCTTCACGACGGGAGTCGGCTGGTTCTGGCTGCCCGGCCGCGTCTGGGCCCCGGCGTGGGTCACCTGGCGGTGGGGGTTCGGGTACTGCGCCTGGGCGCCGATCGGCCCGCGGGGCTTCGTCGGATTCGGGTTCCGCCATCCGGGCTGGGTGGCGGTTCGCGCCGAGCACTTCACGCAGCCGATCTCCGTACACGTGGTCGCGGTCCAGCAGACGGGCGTGATCGTCCAGCGCGCCTCGCCGCTCGCGGGTCCGCGGGCGATGCCTTCGCGCAGCGGCGCTTTCGGGCCGCCCGTCGCGCAGGTCGCCTCGGCGACAGGTCAGACCTTGCGGCCGGTGAGCGTCCGCGCGGTCGTGGGTCCCCGGCCGCAGTGGTCCCGCAGCCGCGAAACCGGCACCGCGGCGCCCGGCGCGCGCGCCACTGGCTCGCCGCGCGCGCAGTCTCCGATGCAGTCGCCTCGCGCCCAGCCCTCGCAACCGGCCAGTAGCGGCGGATGGAAGCGCAGCTCGTCGCAGTCGGCGGGAACGAGCCGCGCGCGTGGCGCGGGCTGGGGCGGCGCTCGGGCCGGCTCTGGCGCCCGTTGGGGCAACGCTCCTTCCAGCAGCGGGGCGCGAGGAGCGCCCGCCGCAGGCGCAGCCCGAGGAGGAGCGGGATCAGGCGGAGCGGTCCGCGCCGCTCCATCCGCGCCCCGCGCGCCGTCGGCGGCCCCGCAGGGCGGAGGCGGTGCCCGCTCGGGCGGCGGCCACTCCGGAGGCGCTCGCGCTTCCGGCGGCCACGGCCGCCGCTAATCGCGCGGCAAGTCTCGGGCGAAAAGCTTCACAGGGAGCGCGGGAGGTTTGGGAGCGGGGGAGGCTCCGAGCCGACACTCGACCGAGCGACATCGTCGATGCTCCAGCACGATACTCTCCCGCGCTCCCCAATCTCCCGCGCTCCCTGTAGAGTTCTTCGGCCTAGGAGGTCGGATAGGATGTGCGCATGATCTTCCGGAAGGGTCGCGTGTTGCGCGCCACCTTCGGCTGCAACCCGAACTCCAGCTCGCTCGGCGTGGACGTGACCTTCCTGCTCTTCGGCGCCATCTTCGCTAGCGCTCTCGCGCTGATGCTCGGTGCGCTCCTGCGGCGGCCACGCACCCCATGAAGCTCGAGGTGGTCCGCGCCCGCGCCGAGCGCTTCGGCGGCATCGTCGAGGTCGCGCGCCCGCGCGCCTTGCTCCACGTCGATCGGGAAATGATGCGCGAGCTGGGCCAGCCCCACTCGCCACTGTGGGACTCGGCTGCGCCGGACGACGCGCCGCTCGTCGCGCCCACCGAGGTGCACGTGGTGCTCTCGCGCCGCTGCGCCGCGGGCTGCACCGGCTGCTACGTCGACGCCACGCCAGACGGCGCCGCGCTGTCGCTCGATGAAGCGCGCCGCATCCTCGACGAGCTCGCCGCGATGGGCGTCTTCCACGTCGCGCTCGGCGGGGGCGAGGCGCTCGAGCTGGACTACCTGTTCGAGGTCGCCGCCCACGCCCGCGCGGTGGGCATCACGCCCAACCTCACCACCAGCGGGCTCGGCCTCGGCGCCAGAGAGGCGGAGCGGTGCCGCGTCTTCGGCCAGATCAACGTCAGCGTGGACGGCGTCGGCGAGGGATACCGCCGCGCGCGCGGATTCGACGGGTTCGCCCACGCCGAGCGCGCGCTCCGCCTCTTGCGCGCGGTGAAGGAGGAAGTGGGCGTCAACTGCGTGGTGAGCCGCAGCAGCTTCGACGGCCTGACGGATGTAGCTCGGCTGGTGCGCAGACTGCGGCTGAACGAGCTGGAGCTGCTCCGCTTCAAGCCGGTGGGCCGCGGCGCGCGCCTCGGCGAGGAGCTGACGCCCGATCAGGCCAGGCGCATCTATCCGCTCGCCCGCCGCCTCATGCTGCGCCACCGCATCCGCGTGAAGCTCGACTGCTCCTTCGCACCGATGGTGTTCTGGCATCGCCCTTCGGCGCGGGCCGCGGCGTTCTGGGGAGTGCAGGGATGCGTGGCTGGCGACGTCCTCGCCGCGGTCGCACCCGAAGGACACCTGACGGGGTGCTCGTTCGCCGGGCCGCCGGAGGCGGATGCGCGCGTCCCGGGCGCCGCACGGGCGGCGTGGTCCGAGGGGTTCGCCTCGTTCCGCTCATTCGTCCGCAGCGCGCCGGAGCCGTGCGCCAGCTGCGAGTACCTGCGCCTGTGCCGCGGTGGCTGCCGTGCGGTCGCGGAGGCGCATGGAGCGTTCTCCGCTCCCGACCCGGGATGCCCCCGGGTGCAGGAATGGACCGCTCGGACCGCTGGGCGGGGCCAGGTCGCCGGGGGTGGCTCCTTCGCGCTTCCGGTGGTGCGCGGGTGACGGTGCTCTTCGAGGGTAGTGCGCGGGTCCTGCTGCTCGTCCATGCGGTGCTCGGGTTCACGGCGGTGTTCGCGACGACGCACCACGCGGTCTCCGCCTTCCTCGCCACGATTGGCCGCCCGGTTCAGCGGCAGCTGCAGCGCTTCGGTTGGATGGCGTCCGCCTCGATCGTCGCGCAGGCGCTCTTCGGCCTCTTGCTCTACCCGGCGTACCGGGTACGGGTGCGGTTCGCCGACCTCGAGCGCAACGCGCCGGCGGTGGTGCAGCTCTTCGATTTCAAGGAGCACCTCTCCGCGCTCGCCCTGGCGCTTGTCGTGGGCGCATCGTTCGCTGGGCGGGCGCTGCCGGCGGATGCGCCCGCGGCGGAATCGCGCGCGCTGGCCGCGCTGTCAGGCTGCGGCGCCGCGCTGGTCTGGGCGGCGGCGCTGATCGGCCTCTACGTGACCGCGCGGCACCCGGTGGGCACACCGTGAGGGAGCTGCGGACCTCGCTCTGGAGCGTCTCCTTTTTTGCCCTCGGGTATCTGCTGCCGGGAACACTCCGGTTCCCGACGCTGACCTACGATCCTGTCGCGCGGACCGTCGGTTTCACCGCCCAGGTGAGCGGCGTTGCGATGCGCTACTACGGCGACCTGCTCTGGGCGTGCGCAGCGGGGCTCTGCGCCGCGGTCGTGGTGTGGAATTCTCGACGTCCGCCGCGCCCGGTGGGCGTGCTCGCCGGCGCCGCGCTCTCGCTCGTCGCTCTCGACGTGGCCTTCTATCTTTCCCGGCTGCTCGCCGGGGTATAGAGGAGCGGCGATGTCCCTGGACCGTGCCGCTTTCGCGCTCCCGCTCGCCGCGCTGGCGCTCGCGTCGGCCCGCTGCGACACGGCCCGCTGCGTCGACCGGAACCCCGACGTGGGGGCCCTGTGCCTGCCGGCGGCGATGCAGCCCGACCAGACGGCGGTGATCGAGGTGCGCGAATCGTGCGGCCTCTGCTCGACGCAGCCGCAGTGCGAGTCGAGCCTGATCGACGGCGAGGTGCGGGTGGACCTGCACGCGCAGTTCTGCAACGACGGCTCGATCACCTGCGACACGAACCTGTGCCTGCACCGGATCGTGCGCTGCACGCTTCCTTCGCTCTCCGCGGGCGATTGGCCGCTGGTCCTTCCCGGGAACCAGACGCGGCTGATCCGGGTGCGCGAGGGGGGCCTGAGCAGCTGTCAGCTCCCCGCGCAGTGACCTTCAGCGAGGCGCCGTGGTAGGAAACGGCGCGATGTCCGTCTATCTCAGCATCGCGCCGCCCGACGGATTCACCCGCTGGGAAGACGCGGATTGGGACCGCTGGCTGCGCGAGCACCCCTGGGAAGTCGCCGAGCGCGTCTGCTCGCGGGGAGACTGGGCCATCTTCCTCTACCAGCTGCGCCAGCATGCTGACCGCGGCAGGAAGCTGATCGAGCCGCTCCTGGAGCAGCTCGTCAACGAGCGCCCGCTGAGCACGGAGCAGGCCGCCGACCTCAAGACCGCGCTCGTGGCGGCGCGCGACGAGCTGGCGAAGAAGCCGGCCTCGCTTCTCGAGGACACGGCCAGAGCGTCGCACTTCGCCAGCCCCGACGACGTGCAGTCGATGATCGCCGGTACGCGCTCGCGCGTCGGCCGGGAGCCGACCATCGCCGAAGTCTGGTCGCAGGTCCTGGACCAGGTGGACAAGGTGCTGGAGAACGCCGCCAAGGAGCGGCGCGGCGTCTACTTCGGGAACGTCTGATGGCGACGCGCGAGCTGGACGTGCAGCGCCTGCTGGTGGTCGGCGCGGGGACGATGGGCACGGGCATCGCGCAAGTCGCTGCTCGTGCAGGGTACCGGACCGAATTGTTCGACGTCGCTCCGGGCGCGGCGCAGAAGGCGCTGGAGCGCATCTCCGAATCGCTTTCCCGGGCGGTGGAGAAGGGACGCTGCACCGCCCAGGAACGCAGCGACGCGCTCGGCCGCCTGGCGGTGGCGAAGGATCTGGACGGGGCCGCAGGCGCGGCCGACCTGGTGATCGAGGCCGCGCCGGAGGACTTGCGGCTCAAGCAGGAGCTGTTCGCGCGCCTCTCCCGCGCGGCGCGGGCCGACGCCATCCTCGCCTCCAACACGTCCTCGCTGCCCGTCACCGCGATCGCGGCGTCCGCCAGACATCCGGGCCGCGTGATCGGTCTGCACTTCTTCAACCCCGTCCCGGCGATGAAGCTGCTGGAGATCGTCCAGGGCGAGCGCACCGACGGAATGGTGGTGACCGCCTGCCGCGCCGTCGGGGCGCGGCTGGGCAAGGAAGTGGTGGTGGTGCGCGACGCGCCCGGGTTCGCCAGCTCGCGCCTGGGTATCGCGCTCGCGCTGGAGGCGATCCGCATGGTCGAGGAAGGCGTCGCCTCAGCCGAGGAGATCGATCGAGCGATCGAGCTCGGCTACGGCCATCCCATGGGACCGCTCAAGCTGACCGATCACGTCGGGCTGGACGTGCGCCTCGCGATCGCGGAGCACCTCCTCTCCGAGCTGGGTGAGCGCTTCCGCCCTCCCCAGCTGCTGCGCCGCATGGTCCGCGCGGGAAAGCTCGGGAAGAAGAGCGGGGAGGGGTTCTACAAGTATCATCGGGAGTAGTCGATCATGTGGAGTCGCGAGCCGTCTGGCAGGCGCAGAGGAGTGCCTGGCGGAACGTGCCTAGCTTCGAACTCGCGATCGACGCGCCTGTCATCGCCGCTGGCGGGCTGGCCATCGCAATCCCGTACGCATTCGCCAACGATCTCATCCACCCACACTGCCCCTGCGCCCCCGCTACCGTGAACGCCTTCGATCGGCACGTCGTCGGGAACCACAACAAGCTGCTGGACGACGCCAGCGACGCGACCGCCGGTGTCGTGATGGTCGCGCCCCTACTCCTTGACGCCCTCGATGTCGGGCTGTCCCCAGCGTTGCTCGAGGACGCTTCAGTCTACGTCGAGACGCTGGCAGTGAATGGGGCCCTCGTGACCGCGGCGAAATACATCGCAGCGACCGCTTCCGCGCACGTATGCGGGAGATCAGAGCCTGCTGAACCGGCCCGGCGGATACCGGTCCTTCTACTCCGGGCACACTTCGGTGGTCGTGGCGGTGCTATCCGTCACCGCGGTGACGCTGGAATAGATTGCGGTCGGCAGCCACGCGACCCGTTAGGCTACAGCACATCGATCCTTTACGCGACAGGCTGCTCGCATAGGGCTCGGCGCATTGGAGGGCGCGTGCGATCGACGACGCTCGCTGCCACGCTCGTGCTGGTCTCCGCCTGTTCGGGCGGTCACGGTCGGGACGATACGTGCGTGCATGGAGGTGGCACCCTGATGCCGCTCGCCCCGGGACCACGGTCGGTCAACACCGTCTTCATGATCGTGATGGAGAACAAGAACTCGTCACAAATCCGCGCGAACCCGTCGGCGCCGTACATCAACACGGTCCTGCTGCCCGCGGCGTCCTATGCGGCTCAGTACTTCAACCCGCCCGGAATCCACCCCAGCGAACCCAACTACCTCTGGCTCGAAGGCGGAACGAACTACGGGATCCACGACGATGCCGATCCCGCATCGCACCACCTACCGAACAAAGACCACCTCGTCTCACTACTTACGCAGGCGGGGATCTCGTGGAAGGCGTACCAGGAGGGCATCGATGGTACAGAGTGCCCGCTCGTCAGCGATGGACTGTATGCAGCGAGACACAATCCTCTGCTCTTCTTCGATGACGTCACCAACCGCAACGATTCTCGCTCGGTCGCCTGCATCAGCCACGTCCGGCCCCTGCAGGAGCTCGCGACAGATCTCCAGAGTCGTTCCGTCGCGCGGTACAACTTCGTCACACCGGACCTTTGCAATGACATGCACAATTCGTCCGGGTGCCCGACGAGCGACCCAGTCAGCAACGGGGACGCCTGGCTCTCCCAATGGGTGCCCCGCATCCTGCAGTCTGCCGCGTATCGGGACGGAGGAGCGATCTTCATCGTGTGGGACGAGAGCGAGGACGACGGCCAACCCAGCGGAATGATCGCGCTCTCTCCAGCTGCGAAGGGGGGCGGGTACTCGAACTCCATCCACTATACGCACAGCTCGATGCTGCGTACCCTTCAGGAGATCTTCGACGTCGGACCGCTGCTCTGTGACGCGGCGGATGCAGCGGACCTGAGCGACCTGTTCCGTGCTTTCCCTTGACGCGGGAGCTCCGAGCTCGGCGTCCTCCGGAGTTTCAGGCTGTCTTGAGACTCGACCATCAGATCCTGCGAGTACGAGTCAACCTCTCTACGCTTCTTTCGGGTTTTCGTCGCACGCCGGGCACTCCTCCAGCGCGAACAGGTCGCTCAGCCAGCGCGCCGAGGGGCGCGAGGTGAGCACCATCCAGGAGATGGACTTGCCGCACTTCGCGCAGCGGACCGTCGTCGCGAACGCGACGAACGACAGCACCGCGACGACCAGCAGGCCGACGGCCACGTAGATCGCGCCGAAGGAGAACGCGAACACGGCTGCCGCTGGCGAGAAGCACGCGACAGCGAGGGTGACGATGGCCTTCGCGCGCTGACCGGTCCGCGCGATCCAGCTTTCCGGCTGGCCGGAGGTCACCGCGCCGCCGCCCGCGCAGGCGGCAACAAGTCGGGCCACAGGCCCGTCATCCGTCGTCGCCCTGCAGCAGCTCCGGGAGGCGGCGCGCGAACTCGCCCTTGCTCATGACGTGGTCGGCCCCCGCGTCGCGCGCCGCGGCGATCAAGTCCTCGCGCGTATGGTC
>Ga0066701_10000686_pt1 | contig 10392 bp, 4 predicted proteins | sample GraSoiAngelo_150_FD_66453 | JGI IMG/M metagenome (GOLD analysis project Ga0066701, IMG submission 66453) | Grasslands soil microbial communities from the Angelo Coastal Reserve, California, USA - 14_1009_09_40cm | ecosystem: Environmental > Terrestrial > Soil > Grasslands | place: USA... | reverse complement strand
CGCCCGCTTGCTTGTCGCTACGGCGATACGGGCCGCGGTAATCGTCCGCAAGCGGCGCAACGTGCACCCACGGCTTTCTGCCACGGCCCCCGGGACCGTCAAATTTGTAGGGGCTGATGTCAATGAGCGTGTTGGTGTGGCCGTGATAGGCGTGTTCCAGCACGATCACGTCTTCTCGTCCGGTATGTGCACGTGCGAGCCGCAAAGCCAGTTCATTGGCCTCGCTGCCAGAATTCACAAAAAAACAAACGCCTAGCGGTTCGGGAAGCAGCCGCGTCAGCCGCTCGGCATAACGGTTGACGTTGTCATGAAGGTAGCGCGTGTTGGTGTTGAGCAGCGCGAGCTGCGCCTGCGCCGCCTGGACCACGCGCGGGTGGCTGTGCCCTACGAGCGGCACGTTGTTGTAAACGTCGAGGTACGCGCGTCCCGTGTTGTCATACAAATACTGCATCCATCCGCGAACGATTTTCAGCGGACGCTCATAAGAGACGCTGAGATTTTCCCCCAGCAAAGCGCGGCGCGCGGCAAGCGTTTCGCTGAGTGCAGGTTCTTTCACTGGAAAGCGGTCGGCCGGAATTCCAAGCAGAAGATTTGGGTCCGGCGATAGGCTCGTCCAGACAGCCCGCTGCGAAGCGCAGGCAACGCCTGGGAAATCTGCGCCAAGTTCAAGCAGATCCAGAATGATTTGGAAATGAACGTGTGGCGTCCACCCGCCGTTTTCATCTGTCGCGCCTACTCGCGCAAACTCTTCTCCGCGTCCGACACGCTGGCCTGGTTTCAGAGCAGTAAGCGTTTCTTTCGTCAAGTGGCCGTACAAGGTGAAAAACTGCTCGCCGCCGCTCATTTCGTGCCTCAAAATGACGAGCGGTCCATAATCCTGCGGCGCTGAATTATTTGCGACGGTGTGTGCAATTCCATCGAGCGGCGCGCGCAACCGTGTCCCTTGCTCGAGGAATAAATCCATTCCCAAGTGTACGGTGCGCCGTTCATCTGTGGGGTTACTGCTCGCGCCGAACAACGAGGAGGTGTAAACCAGTCGCGGCTCGTCGTAACGGCCCACGCCGAAGGCCGCGCCCGCACGCTTCACTGCGACTGACAGCCTCTCCCGCACCTCTGGATCATTGGCCCCGCCGGGCTTGGCGCCCAGAAACGTGCTGCCAACGCTTAAATCGAAAACAAGGCTCGGCGCCGTCCGCGTGTCAACATCCAGAATAGAAGCCGCGGAACCGCCACTTGCTTCCAGCCACTTCGTGATCTCTTCAATTTGCGGAACCGCTGGAAGCCCGCAAGCCGCGCGAAACGTGTAGTGGGCAAATCGCGGATGGATTTTTGCCAGCCGCTCCAAGGCTTCCCACGCGGGCGCTTCACTGACAGTGACGTACGGGTCTTCCGGCTTGACGGTTTTGCGGTGCGCGGAATTGGTGACGCTGACAGCCAGCCGCGCGCCAATCAACGCAAAAAGAACCGAAAGCTCCATCTCATCGAGTGGAAACGCCCGGTGATATCCCGCCACGATCGCCGCCGCAGCCGGCAACGGATCTTCCTTGCCAAGAATGGCGTAAGCGGCGGCAATTGCCGGTTCCGACGTGGTCAGCCCGTGGTGCATGTCGCCAAAATCAATCAAGCCCGCGATCTTTCGCGGCTGCGGCCACGGCTCGCTGACCAGCACGTTGTGGTCATTCGCATCGCCGTAAATCACGCTGCGGCGCAAGCGCGGCAAATTAGGAACCACTTCCGCCTCGTACAGCGCGAGAAATCTTTCGACCAGCGCGCGCCGCTTCGAATCCGCGATGTGCTTGACGTACTCCTTGATCCAAGCCGCGCGCGAAGAATCCCACTTCAGTTCACGATGCGCGGCCGGGTGCGCAAAGGATTGCAGCGCCGCGTCCATCTTGCCCAGAAACCGGCCAAGATCGCCAAGCAACTCCGTCGTATGTGGACGAACCTTCGCCAAAACTGTTCCATTCACAAAGGTGAGTAGCCAGACGAGCCGCGCTGCGCCGTCCGCCACGACAGTCGAAGAAAATAGTTCATCCTGCCGATTGGGAATCACGCGAGGCAAAGGCAATTGAGGTGCACACTGCGCCAGATGCCGCAGCGCCCGGCATTGCATATCGATGAAGGATTGCTCCCGCGCCGGATGCATCACTTTGAGGACGAACCCACGTGCGTCCCCGCATGTCAGGCGGAAATTGTCGTCGTATTCGCCGGGCAGCGCCCGCGCGGCAGCCTCGAGTCCGTAGAATTCGCGCGCCAGGCGAACCGCCTCTGCTTCCGTCACCGAATGAGCTACGCGCGCTTCCAGCAGCATGCGCCAAATCTTATCTGCAACAGCTGGACCGCGTCCATCCCGCAAGGCTCAACCATTTCGCCGAGCTGTCCTGAACGCAAAACCCTCGCTTCTCAGAGCTTCTCTCTCGACTCCTGCACGGAGACCGGTCCATTCACCGTGGACAGCCGGATCGTCGCCGGCCCGTTGCCATATTCGATGCGGCGGTGCTCGTCGTCCCAGGTCTTGTGGGCGTTATCGCAAATGCTCGCTTTGCAACTCACCGGCGCGTGGTTCGTTGATTCCACCACGAAGCTGGACTGATACCCGTTCGGGACTGTCAGCGTCAGGGGCCCGTTTTTTGCATCCGCCGTCAAACCGGCGCCGGTCCATGTCTTCCCGGCCAGTGCCACGGCGATCGGTCCGTTTTCCGTATGAATGCGCACGCTGCCATTGCTGCCGTCCAAACTGATCGGTCCATTCACCGCCGTAATTTCCGCGTCCCCGGAAAAATTCTTCAAGCTGATGGGACCGTTCTTGGCGCGAGCCGTAAGCTTTCCGTCCACGTCGTACAAGGAAATTGGCCCGTTCATCGTGTCCATGTCGATGGTTGCGGATTTCGGCGCGCGAATCAGCAGTTCGACCGTCCATGTCTCCTCGTCCCCGGGCCCTTTCGTCGAGATCCTGCCGTTTTCGATCGACATACTGATTTGCGACAGGATTCGCTCCGCATCGACACTCGAACCCGCCGCCGCTTTGCACGCCGTCACGGAATAGTTCTCTTTATCCCAGCCCACCACCTGCACCCCGCCGTTGGTGTGTGGGTGAACCTGCAGCACGGGCGCCTCGGCCTTCGTCAAGGTGCGCTCTTCGGAACGCACCACGGCGTCCTGGTCGTCAAAGCGGATGCGCAGATCGGAGCAATCCGTCGCCGGCTGTCTGTGCCCGCCGGAAATGCTTACGGAATGGTGATGCCGGTTCGCACGCGCGCTCGTAAAGCCCAGCGCGAGCAGAGCCGAAAACGAAATCAGAAAAAAGAAGGTGCGTCGAGGCATGTGGCCCTCCCCTCGAAGCTATAGACGACCAGGGAGCCCGATTGTCACGAGCCATCCAGCCGAAATCTTCAGCCCCAGCCATCCCCATCGTCGTCCGTACCAATGGGCGGGCCATCGGGCGGTTCGGCCGGTGGCGCCACGCTGACTTGCTTCGGATCTTTCTGAAACTGAACGATTTGCGACATCGCCGCAAAGAGATGCGCGCGCTCTTCCGCATCCTTGGCGGCACTTTGGCTGGCCGCCAGCCACTCGCGCAGCTCCTCCAATTTCAATGCGGCGATGGCCCGCACCTGATCGGAGGCGTGCTCGCTGGCGCTCAAGGTCATCAAGTCATAAAGGGCAACCCGATCAACCGTCCGCGCGATTTCTGCCGGGTACCCCGAGCCATGCGGAGATTTCCAAGTCGCGGCCAAGACGGCGTCGATGATCTCTTCCAGCCCCGGGTTTTCCCCGTTGCGCGCATGAAATTCCACCAGCCGCGCCGCCCGCTCCGGGTTGAACAGAAACTGCAGCGTGTTTTGCGCCGCAGCTTCCGCGGGGACCAGCGCATCGAACGCCGGGCCGGTGCGAATCTTGAAGTGCTCGCGCCCCCGTTCGTATTCCGGCGGACGCGGTGGAATCATCTTCAGCAGCGGCTCGGGCAGAGCCAACGCCTCCGGCTTCAGCGTCGCCAGGACCGCCGCAAGTGCGCGCCGCTGTTCCGCCGGCCCTACAATTTGCGTCGGCGCTTGTCCGTCGCCCCGCAGCGCAAACGTGTAATCCATCCCTCCAACGAGTTTGCTCGCCGCCTCCACCTGGTAGCGATGCAGCATGTACACCGGCACGAGCACATCCTCGAGTGTGGCCAGCGGCGCGCCCTCGCGAATATTGTTCTCGCCAAAGCGCTTCAGCGCCGTCCCGCGAACCTGCATGAGGCGATTCAGTTCATCAACCGCGTTCGCGCCCGAATCCCACAAATGCGCCAAGCTGCTCGATGAACCCGCAGGCCGCGCATCCTGATCCGTCAGGTAGCGCAGGCCTCGCCCGTACGCCTCCAACAGAATTTTGTTCAACGCCGCTTGCTCATTCGCCCCCGGCGCAAAGTCCTGATAACCAAACGCAATCGACACCTTATCCCAATCCCCGATTCCCGTCGCATAAGCCGCGGACAAATCTGGCACGCCGTCTGCGGAGAGCTTCACGTACGGCGGCGGATAATCCATCACCGAAGCGCGGTTCACCGTGCTTGCCGAATAATTGTGCATCAGGCCCAGGGTGTGCCCCACTTCATGCGCCGCCAGCTGCCGCAGCCGCGCCAGCGCCATCTCCTGCATCTTCGGCGAAACCGGTTTGCCTTTTTCGTAAGGCGCCAGCAGAGCTTCCGCAATCAGGAAATCCTGCCGCACGCGCAGCGACCCCAACGTCACGTGCCCCTTGATGATTTCTCCCGTGCGCGGATCGATCACCGCCGCGCCGTACGACCATCCTCGCGTCGCGCGATGCACCCACTGGATCACGTTGTAGCGCAGGTCCATCAAGTCGGCGCCTTCCGGCAGCATCTCGACGCGGAACGCGTTCTTGTAGCCCGCGGCCTCAAACGCCTGATTCCACCACCGCGCTCCTTCCAGCAGCGCCGAACGAATCGGCTCCGGCGCCCCGCGGTCTAGGTAATACACGATCGGCCGCACCGCTTCGCTGACTGCCGCCTTCGGATCTTTTTTCTCCAGGCGATGCCGCGCAATAAAGCGCTTCACGATTGGCTCGCTGATCGGCGTCGCATAATCCATATAGCCAATGCCGAAAAAACTTCCGCGTGGATCGTACGCCCGCGGCTTGTACCCGGGCGCAGGCAGCTGCACGAACGAATGATGCTCGCGCACAGTGATCGATTCCGGAGAAGGTGTCACGTCGCGAACCCACCGCCCCGGCTCCTCTCCCGCAAACGTGAGCGTGCTCTCCACTTCCGTATTCAGCGGAAAATTTTTCGTCTGTGGCAGATAAATGGCGCACCGCGCCGCATCCAGGTGATAAGCACCCTGCTTCGTCCGCCGCAGCGCCGCTGGAATTCCGTGCGCATCGCGCAGGAAAAACTCCGTCGCGTCCACCAGCGCGTGATCCTTTTCTTCGGCTTCCACCTTGAAGCCCCACAGCGCGGACTCCGCGAAGGAATCGCGCACGGCGCGCCGTTCATCGGGATCGTTGCTGACCGCTCGGTATTCGAGGTTTTCCTGGATGAGCAGGACCTTCGGCCCGCTCCGCTCGAAGCGCACGATACGTGTCGCGCCCAGCTGCCCGCGATCCAGCCCGATGTCATTCGAGCCGATGCCCGCCGGCAGCCCGCTCTGGTACAGAAATTCGCTGCTCCATGTATCGATTTCCAGCCACAATTTTCCCAGCTTCGCATCCCAGTAAAGGTTGAAATAACCGGGCAGCTTCTGCGCGCCGGCAGTCTTCTCCGCAATCGTAGGCGTTTGCGGCGTTTCCGCACGCGCCTGAACGCGCGTCGGCCCCGTAAGCGCCGCCGTCATCAACAAAACGCCGATCCAAACCTTCGACATATCCCATCCTCCAAACTTGCCGAATGGTTTTACAACAGAAGTAGCTCCACGGCGAACTGATATCGCCTTAGCCAGATTGACCAGGGTTGCTGCCGTTGTAAGTGCGCAGCACTGCTGCGCTCCTTTTGACCACCTTCATCGCGTGACAAACGCATTTTTCCAGCGTCAATAATGCAGCGCCACGCCGAACCTCGGCCAAGGCCGTAGTTCCCCGGTTTGCTGGATTCGGGAACTCTTGGCCTCGGCCTTCGTACTGTACGAAGAGGTGTTTATGCCAAGCCTGTCAGGCAATTTTCGCTACGCCCTTCGCCAGTTTCGGCTATCGCCTGTATTTACAGCGGCTGCGGTACTGACCTTGGCATTGGGCATCGGCGGCACAACCGCGATTTTCACCCTGATTCACGCCGTAATGCTCCGTTCCTTGCCTGTTTCTGACCCCGGCAGGCTCTATCGCGTCGGCGAAGGCGACGAGTGCTGCGTCGAAGGTGGTCCCCAGGACCGTTGGGGCATGGTTTCCTTCCCTTTGTACGAACGCCTTAAGACCGAAACTCCTGAATTCGAAGAGGTTACCGCCTTTCAGGCTGGGCGTTGGCGCGTGGGCGTTCGCCGCCAAGGTATGGAATCCGTTGCCCGTCCGCTGCGTTCGGAGTATGTCAGCGGCACCTATTTCTCAACCCTCGGGGTTCGCGCCTTCGGCGGCCGAGTGTTTACGCCGGAGGACGACAAGCCCTCCGCTCCACCTGTCGCCGTGCTCAGCCACCGTATCTGGCAAACCGCCTATGCCTCCGATCCTTCCGTCGTCGGTTCCACATTCATCATGGAGGGGCATCCCGTGACCGTAATCGGCGTCGCTCCTCCCGGATTCTTCGGCGAAACTCTCGAAAGCGATCCCCCTGACATCTGGGTTCCTCTTCAGCAGGAACCCATGATCAACGCCAGCGGCAGCCTGCTGCGCCAGCCCGTTTCGGCGTGGCTTCGCATGATTGGCCGTTTGCGCCCCGGAGCTTCGATTGACGGAATGTCTCCGCGCCTCACGGCAGTTCTCCGCCAGTGGCTGCAACACGATTCGGGCTATCCCGCCAACTGGATGCAGGACATGATCAGCTTGCTTCCCAAGCAGGTCCTCAACGTGGTGCCTGCTGGAGCGGGCGTTGCCGTAATGAAAGAGGAATATGGCCGCAGCCTGCAGATCCTCCTGTACGTGTGCGGCTTGGTGCTTCTGATCGCCTGCTCCAACGTCGCGAATCTGCTGCTCGCTCGCGGCGTCGCCCGTCGTGGCCAAACTGCTGTGCGGCTAGCCGTTGGCGCCACTCCCCGGCAAATCGTCGCGCAAGCCCTTACGGAAAGCGTCCTGCTCGCCATTGGCGGCGGCATTGTCGGACTTCTGGTGGCCATGGCTGCGGCCCGTTTGCTGCTTGCCCTCGCCTTCCACAGCTCGAATTTTCTTCCCATCAGCACTACGCCATCGCTCATGGTCTTGGCGTTTGCCTTTGCCTTGGCTCTCATCACCGGAATTATTTTCGGCGCGGCTCCCGCGTGGCTAGCCACGCGCACCGATCCCGCCGAAGCCTTGCGCGGCTCGGGTCGCGGCACGCAGGACCGTTCTTCGTTCGCTCGCAAAGCGCTCCTGGTCGTCCAGGCTACTTTGTCTGTCGTCCTCGTTGCTGGCGCGACCATGCTCGCCCGCAGCCTTAACAAGCTCGAACATCAAGACTTCGGCTTCCAGGTGCAAAACCGCGTGGAAGTGAACATGAACCGGCCTCCCGCAACCTACACCCAGCCGCAGTTGGCTTCGCTCTATCGCCAGCTCGAAGATCATCTCAACCGTCTCCCCGGCGTTCAAGGCGCCGGCTTGGCCCTCTACAACCCGCTCACCGACAACTGGGGCGAACTCATCATGGTCGCCGGCCATCCTCCCGCCAAGCTCAACGAGCAATCGGGCGCCTCTTGGGACCGCGTAAGCGCCAACTATCTTCAGAATCTTGGCATGCCAATTCTGCGCGGGCGCTCGTTCATCGCGGCGGACAATGAAACCACCGCGCCCGTGGCCATCGTCAACGAAGCCTTCGTGAAGCGCTTTTTCAAAAGCACAGAAGACCCGCTCGATCAGCACTTTGGCCTTGATGTCCCCGACTATTCCGGCACCTTCCGCATCGTCGGCGTCGTACGCGATGCCAAGTTTGCGGGCTGGGGCCTTCGCAGGCCCGCGCGTCCCATGTTCTACGTCCCGCTGGCGCAAACCGTGAATTATCCCGATAACCTGCTGAAGATGGTCGAGTTGAACTCCCACTTCATCGGTGGAATTTTGCTCGTCACCAATTTGACTCCCGGCGCCATCGAAGCGCAGCTGACCAGGATCTTGGCGGAATTGGATCCGAACCTCACCATCAACAGCGTCCGCACCATGCAGCAGCAGATTGAGCTTACCTTTGACCAGGAACGCGCTGTAGCCAGTCTCGCCGGCCTCTTTGGCATCGTCGCGCTCGTCCTTGCCGCCATCGGCCTGTACGGCGTCACAGCCTATTCCGTTGCCCAGAAAACCAACGAAATCGGCATTCGCATGGCGCTCGGAGCCGATCGCCCGAAAGTGCTTCGCCTCATCCTCGGCGGAGCATTCAAGCGCGTGGCTATCGGACTCATCCTTGGGTTGCCGCTGGCCGTCGGTGCCGGCCGCTTGCTCTCCGCCCAGCTCTACGGCGTCTCCTCGTGGGACCCCTTCGCCCTCACCGTCGCCGCCGGCGCGCTTGGCATCTGCTCCTTCTTCGCAGCCATCATCCCCGCCAACCGCGCCGCCTCCATCTCTCCCATGAACGCTCTGCGCATCGAGTGAAGGCAGCCCACTCTTGGCGGCGTCTACCACAATGTGAGCGCGAAATACTTGCAAACCTACTTGGATGAGTATTGCTTTCGGTTCAATCGGCGGGATCAGGGTAATTTGCTGTTCAAGCGGATCTTGGAGCAGGTTTCGTCGAAGGCGTCTTAATCGCTTTATTTACGATTGCCAAGAATGCAGGCCGCGTGATGGTCAGCATTTTCACTTTTGTTTCCGTTCGTGGTTCTCTCTTCTGCGTGCGCTTCATAGAAGCTCCCAGTAATTCTTTTTCTGTCCCCATAATAGTCCATCATGGAACTACTACTACTTGTTCACAGGGGATAATTGCCCGTGCGAATTGGTGGGGGGGGGCCCCGGCGTTCTTTGTTTTTCAATCGATTCCGACATTCCGAAATCGCTGGACCATTCCTCGCGAAAGAAGCTTGCCGCCTGGAAAAACTCGCTTTGTTATACTGGACCTCGAACGTGAGCCCTCGAACCGTGACCAAACTTCGCATCTCCATCGTTCAATACCTCAATACCGCGCCGCTCGTTTGGGGTTTCACCAACGGCCCGCTGCGCGGCAAATACGATTTGTCTTTCACCGTTCCCTCGCAGTGCGCGGATGATTTGCGCTCCGGCAAAGCGGATATCGCCATCATTCCGGCCATCGAATACCAGCGCATCGAGGATTTAGTGATTCTGCCGGACATGGCCATCGCCTCGAAACGGCAGGTCCGCAGCCTGCTGATCATTGCCAAGAAGCCCATCGAACAGGTGAGGCGCTTTGCGTTGGACGCTAGTTCGTGCAGCACGCAGACGCTCACGCGCATTCTCTGCGCGGAAAAGTGGAAGATCGCGCCGCAATTCTTTGAGGCGCCGCCGGACTTGCCCGCGATGTTGAATCAGGCAGAGGCAGTGCTCCTAATTGGCGATCCGGCTTTGCGAATCGCCGTGGGAATCGAAAGGGAAAGCTGGCCTGGCGCCGAAGGCCAAATCATTTGCCAGGCGGCTGCTCTCGGAATCACCAGCGTGGAGACGCTTTACGTTTATGACGTGGTGGGCGAATGGCGAAGTCTGACGGGATTGCCTGCAGTGCTTGCAATGTGGACGGCCAGGCGAGACGTCGCCACTCCGGAAGTGGCCGCGGATTTCCTCGCCTCGCGGGATTTCGGTTTGTCGCGCGTCACCGAGATTTGTTTCGACGCCGCGCGCGAGCTGGAATTACCGCAGCGAACTCTCGAATCGTACTTGCGGCATAATATTGACTTTTCGCTTGATGAAGAAAATCGCCGCGGCCTGGAACTGTATTTCACGCACGCAGCGAAACTCGGCTTGATCCCGCAATCCAAGCCCGTCGAGTGGGCCGCAACGAAAGCGGAGGCAGTGAAATTGTAGGGGCGCGCTTTAGCGCGTCCCCAGTAGTGTCACGAACCATGATTACAGGTAAGAGTAAGGATAGACCTTGGGGCTGACCAAACAACAAGCTCTGGACATGCTCGAATCCGATGACCTTGTGGGCCTCGGCATGGCCGCGCATCAGATGCGCCTGAAGAAAAACGATCCCCGTGTCGTCACTTACCAGATCGACCGCAACATCAACTACACGAATTTCTGCACTGAATATTGTTCCTTCTGCGCGTTCTACCGCCCGCTCGGCGCCAGGGACGGCTACATCCTTCCATTCGAGGAAATCTACAAGAAAATCGACGAAATGCT
>Ga0066701_10000658_pt1 | contig 10539 bp, 11 predicted proteins | sample GraSoiAngelo_150_FD_66453 | JGI IMG/M metagenome (GOLD analysis project Ga0066701, IMG submission 66453) | Grasslands soil microbial communities from the Angelo Coastal Reserve, California, USA - 14_1009_09_40cm | ecosystem: Environmental > Terrestrial > Soil > Grasslands | place: USA... | reverse complement strand
AGTGCTCCCGACGTGCGAGTTCGCCGTGCCGGCGGTCCCCGACGTCTCCTGGCTGGTGCCAAGGCCAGCGGAGCCAGTGCTCCCGACGTGCGAGTTCGCCGTGCCGGCGGTCCCCGACGTCTCCTGGCTGGTGCCGAGCCCGGCCGAGCCGGTGCTGCCCACGTGGGAATTCGCGGTCCCGGCCGTCCCCGACGTCTCCTGGCTGGTGCCGAGCCCGGCCGAGCCGGTGCTTCCAACATGGGAGTTCGCCGTGCCGGCGGTGCCCGAGGTTTCCTGGCTGGTGCCCAGGCCCGCCGAGCCGGTGCTCCCCACGTGCGAGTTCGCGGTGCCGGCGGTGCCAGAGGTCTCCTGGCTGGTGCCGAGGCCCGCCGACCCGGTGCTGCCCACGTGCGAGTTCGCCGTGCCTGCAGTCCCGGCGGTTTCGTTGCCATTGGCCGTCGCGCCCGCCGCCGAGCCGTTGCTGCCGGCATGCGAGCCAGCAGTGCCAGTAGTACCCGAGGTCTCGTTGCCATTGGCCGTCGCGCCGGCGGCCGACCCCTGGCTGCCGGCATGGGATCCAGCCGTGCCAGTAGTACCCGAGGTCTCGTTGCCATTGGCCGTCGCGCCCACCGCCGACCCCTGGCTGCCGGCATGGGATCCAGCCGTGCCGGTAGTACCCGAGGTCTCGTTGCCGTTGGCCGTCGCGCCGGCGGCCGACCCCTGGCTGCCCGCGTGCGACCCGGCCGTACCGGTGGTCCCGGAAGTCTCATTGCCGTTGGCCGTGGCGCCCGCCGCCGACCCCTGGCTGCCCGCATGCGAGCCAGCGGTGCCAGTAGTGCCGGAGGTCTCGTTGCCGTTGGCCGTCGCGCCGGCGGCCGACCCCTGGCTGCCGGCATGCGAGCCGGCTGTCCCGGTGGTGCCGGAAGTCTCATTGCCGTTGGCGGTCGCCCCCGCCGCCGACCCCTGGCTGCCGGCATGCGAGCCGGCGGTGCCGGTGGTACCCGAGGTCTCGTTGCCGTTGGCTGTCGCGTCACCCGCCGAGCCCTTGCTCCCGGCGTGCGACCCGGCCGTCCCGGTGGTGCCCGAGGTTTCGTTACCGTTGGCTGTCGCGTTATCAGCCGACCCCTTGCTCCCATGATGACTGTCGCCAACTGAAGACGGACTTCCATTGCCGTCGGCTTCCGTGTCGTCCGTAGCGGTCTTCCCAGCGCTGAAAGCGATCACTTCCGAAGCCGCCGCGCGCTTGCTGAGAGCTGCAGAATCGATCGAAGGGAGGGTCTTGGGAATAGGGTTGGGATTCGGGGCGGAACGCTTTACCGTCTGGATGACCACCAGGGGGGTGTCCGCCTGGTGAAATGTTGGAGTCCACTGGATGTTGCCGTAGCTGGCCGATCGACCGATGACCAGCAAGCCGGCGAACACGAGGCCGGATAGCTTGAGCGACCAGCTCGATTTCGAAATAAGGGCATCGGCATCGTCCACTTGGTAGGCGCGATAGCCTAGGGTATTGGCCTCGATCACTCTGTTTCCCTCCAGTCCGACTCTCCCAATTGGCAGTTCCGGACTGCCCTAAGCGTTAAGGTCGTGCAGTCCTTTTGTAAATCTATTCTCACTACGGTAGTCCTGTCAATAAACCTGCTGGCAAATGTGATAGCGGCGGGGCATACTTGGACGGTGGGTTACCCCGCCCCGGCCCTGCCCGGTCCTAAAATGACGGGCGGGTTGAGGCGCCGGATTCTGCTTTTGCTGTGCCTAATCGGGCTCACCGCCTGCTCGCCAGGGGCCACCGCCGACCCGCTGAAGCCACCAATGACGGTCGTGGCCAACATCCAACTGCCCAAGGAGACCGGTAAGCCGGCCTTTGACCTACTGACTCTGGATTCGCGGAATGAAAAGCTTTATGTGGCCCACAGCAGCGTGGGCACCCTGGAGGTCATCGACCTCCGCACCCGTAAATTGGCCGGACGGGTAGCCGGGCTGGCCGAGATCAAGGGAATCGCCCTCACCGGTGACCCGAACGTGGTCATGACTTCGCAGGCGGCCGGCAGTGTCGCGGTCGTTGATGTCGTGGGCCTCAAGGTCCTGAAGGAGTTGGACGTCGGCGGATCCCCCGATGCCATCGAATACGATCCATTCAACGACATCGTCCTCGTGGCTCTCTCGACCGATAAGAAGGTGGCCTTCATCGACGTGAAGACTCAAACCGTAATCGGGACGATGTCATTGCCTGGTTCTCCCGAGCTAATGACAGTCGACCCCAAGACGGGGACGGTTTACCTCGCAATCCATGACATCAATGAGGTCGTGCTGATCGACACGCCGAGCCGGTCGATCCCTACCACCCTCAAGGGATGCGATGTCAAGTCGCCCACCGGATTGGCCTACGATCCCGAGCGGGGTTTGCTTTTCGTGGCCAATAGCGGCGAGCTGTCCATCATTGACGCGCTCCTCGAGCAGTGCCGGGGCGCCGTCGATATCGGCCATGGGACGGATCAGATTGCTTTCAATCCTCATACCCACCACGTCTACACCGCCGATGGTGGCAGCAGGTATTTGTCGGTTGTCGACACGGTGAGCCTGAAGCCGCTTGGCGTCATCGGCACGGGTCCGGAAGCCGCCACCCTGGCGGTCGACCCGACCACCGACCTGGTTTATGTGATGGTGGCCCGTGCTGGGATCGTCGCCGTATATCACGATCCCTAGCTGCTAGGTGCCGTCTGGCGCATCCACCATGCCCCAGGCGTCCATCAGCAGCGCCTGCAGCGTTGCGTAGCCAATGTGGCCGAAGCCCCGGTCGCCCCACTGGGTGCCCCAGCTGTTCGCGAACTTGAACATCCGGTTGCGCCGGTCGAAGCCGATGATGCAGATCGCGTGGCCGCCCAGATATTGACAACCTGGCTCGGGCATCGGGATGATGCCGCCCGGCGCGTCCATGAAGCGCTCGTGGACCATCACGCCGGCGATGAAGCAATTCGTCATCAGGTAGGCCTCCATCTCGCCGATCGTGTGGAGTCGGGCGTAGCTCTTCGCCCGATAGGGTACCGCGGCCGTTCTTTGCTCGGCCGTGGGCGGCAGGTTAATCCGCTGCGCGTCGTACGGCATGCAGGCGAGGCTGCACACTCCCTGCTCCTGGATGATCTTCATCGCCTCGCGAATGGTCATTCCCTCATCGGCGGGCTGTTTGCGACGCTGGCTATAGATGTATAGCGGTGAGAACTGGTGCTGCGGATCGGTCAGCGCCCAGTGATGTTCCAGGCCTTCCTGGAAGCTCTTGTCGTAGTAGCCGGTCGCGCAGGCAACGCAGGTGCCGGCCGGTCCCTGGTCGAAGATCGGTGGCAAGTCCTGCGCGTGGTCCACGCGCTCGGCGAGTGGCACGGCTTTGAGGAAAGTCGCGATGCTGTAGTCCCGATGGTCGTACGGGTCTTTAATGCAGCCGAGGGCATATCTGGCCATCACTGATGTGACGGACGGGCCGGCGTTTTCCGCTGAGTACGATGGTCGGATGGCCGGGATCGACGAAGCCGTCCGTGTTCGCTATGCGCCGAGCCCAACGGGGGCGCTGCATCTGGGCGGCGCGCGCACCGCGCTCTTCAATTACCTATTCGCCCGCCAGAGACACGGGCAGTTCCTGCTGCGCATCGAGGACACGGACCGGGCTCGCTTCATGCCCGACAGCCAGGCCTCGATCGAGGAGGGCCTGCGCTGGCTCGGGATGAACTGGGACGAGCCGCCGATGGTCCAGTCGAGGCGCAAGGAGGTTTACGCGCAGGCGGCGGACGTACTCCTGGAGCTGGGCGCCGCGTATCGTTGCTTCTGCACGCCGCAACGGCTGGAGCAGATGCGCGCCGAGCAGCGGGCGCGCCACGAGCCGGAACGATATGATCGCCGCTGCCGCTCGATTCCGCGGGCGGAGTCCGATCGGCGCGCTGCGAGCGGCGAGCGTTTCGTGATCCGCCAGGCCATCCCCACCGAGGGGACGACGACCTTTCACGACCTGGTGATGGGAACCGTGCTTTTTCGCAATGACACCCTGGACGACCACGTGCTCTTGAAGTCCGACGGCTTCCCGACCTATCACCTCGCCTTCGCCGTCGACGACCATGCCATGACCATCAGCCACATCATCCGAGGCGATGGATGGCTCCCCTCCGCGCCGAAGCATCTGCTGTTGTTTCAGGCCTTCAACTGGCTGCCGCCGGCGTTTGCCCATCTGCCGCTAGTTCTCGGACCGGACAAGAAGCCGCTGGCCAAGCGGCACGGCGCAAAAGACGTGCTCGAGTACCGCGATGCCGGCTATCTGCCGGAGGCGGTCGACAATTTCATCGCCTTCCTCGGCTGGTCACCCGGGACAACGGAGGACGTTCTCACGATGGAGGAGTTGATCGCGAAGTTTTCGATCGAAAAGATCCAGCCGAGTCCGGCGATGGCCAACCTGGAGCGGCTCGACTGGCTGAACGGCCAGTTTATCCGCCGACTCTCCACGGATGAGCTCGCTACGCGCCTGGCCTCACGCATGCCCGGAGCCAGCCCCCAGGCTCTGGCACCGCTCGTCCCACTGGTCCGGGAACGGCTGCGTACCCTGAATGAGGCGCCCGACATGCTGCGCTTCTTCTTCGAAGAACCGGACTCCTACCGACCCGAGCAGCTCACTCCCAAGGGTCGGGATGCCACCGCCGCGGCGGCGGCGCTCAAGACGGCGGCGGCCACCCTGAACGAGTTGTCCGAATGGACGCCGCAGTTGGTGGAGCCCGCCCTTCGCGGGCTGGCGGAGCGCATCGGCTGGTCATCCAGAGACCTGTTCATGGTGTTGCGGGTGGCGATCACCGGCCGCACCGTGACCCCACCGCTGATCGAATCGATGAGCCGGTTGGGGAAAGACCGCGCTTTGGCACGCTTGGAGCGCGCCGCGAGGGCCCTCGCCGATCCCTTGCGCCGCTAAACGCGGATCGGGAAAAGCGGCCAGTAACGCCACCGCACGCGCGCACTGATATGGTCGCGCGTCACCGGCCCGAACTGTCGGGAGTCGGTGCTGGCAGCAGGGTTATCACCCGCCAGAAAGATGGCGCCGGCGGCATCGATTGCCTGGATCCGCTTGACGATCTCGAGCTCAGGACGGTCGGGGCGGCGGGCCACGACGACGTCGCCGATGCGCAGGGACGTGTCACGGTTGACGGATCGGGCGACCACAAGAGCACCCGACGGTAATCGCGGCGCCATGCTGTCGCCTTTGATGCGCAGCGGGTAGACTGATTTCAGGATCCGTGGTTCATCGTATAGGAGGAACTGACAACATGAATTTGATGGAGTGGATTCGCCCCAGCCGGACGGCCGAGGCCCACTGCGACCTGCCGTGTGGGATTTATGACCCGGAACAGGCGCGAATCGAGGCGGAGTCCGTCTACAACATCATCAAGAAGTACAACGACTCGAAGGACGAGGTGTACCGGCAGCGAGCGATCGTCATCAAAGAAGAGCGGGCGGAGCTGGCAAAGCACCACCTCGACGTGCTATGGAGCGACTGGTACAAGCCCGAGAAGCATGACGCCAAGTTCCCGCAGCTCAAAGAGGTGCTGAAGCAGGCGGTCACCCAGGGCTCGAAGGCCAAGGCGTCGGTTGACCTCGCGGATGCGCAGAAGTTCCTCGATCTGATCGACCAGGTCGACCAGATCTGGCAGAAAGCGGGTGGCCCCCAAGAAACCCGCGTTGCCCGGCCGGCCGCCGCACCGACCCGCGCATAAGCCCACCCTAGGGCGACCAGGCGAGCCGGGAATCGGCGTCGAGGAAACTGCCGTGCGTGACGGCCTGGGCCGGGCCGCTCGCGCGCACGGTGCCGGTGGTCGTTACCGGCAGAACGAACAGGTCGAAGCTACCCTTGGTCGGCATCAAAAAGGCAATCGCGCTCCCGTCCGGAGCCCAGACTGGCTGCGAGACCATTCCGGACTGGAGGAGGATCGCCGCCTCGGTGGGATACGGCCTGGGTTCGCGGCTGAAGCTTGTGCCGAGCGCCATGACATATAGGTCGTCGCGGCCGGAATCCGCGCGAATGAACGCCAGGTACTGACCGTCCGGTGAGAAGGCGGGCTGGAAATTCCGGGCACGCTCCGGCGACAGCGAGACGCTGGCTCCGGTGCGGGTCGACATCCAGGTGAGCCGGGCCGCCGGCTGGAGCGGGACGCCACCATAGAGATAGGTTGTGTAGATCAGCTGGTCGCTGGCGCCAGGGCGGAATAGCGGATCGCTGTCGCCGCCGGTGTACGGCGCCGGAGCAACCACCCGGTGTGACCGACCGGTGCCGGCATCGTAGAGCCACACACCCAGGTCATTTGGCTTCAAGTCGCGCGGACTCGACGGTTCCTTACCTCGATCGGTGAGATACAGGAGCTGTTTCGCATCGGCGGAAAAGCTCGGAGAAAACGCCCACAGGGCGCCCTCAGGCGCCGACGGCGGCGTGATCCTTTGCCGGGCCTTGCCCTCCACATCGCCAAGCACGATGGCCGAACTCTGTTCCTGCAACTGGGCAAAGGCGAGCCGAGTGCCGTCCGCGCTCACCGCAGGATCTTTGACCTTCACGCCGGTCAGAAGCGGCGTGAGATGGGTCCCGGAGAATCGGTACAGGCTTCGCCCCTTGGTCGCATAAAGCTTCCCCGCAACCGTCATCTGCTTGCTGGGGAGCACGACTTTTCCGGGATCGTGTGGCGTGGCCCCGTTCGAGGAGCAGGCTGCAGCGAGCAACGCGATGGCGGCCAGGGTCAATGTGCGATCGCGTCGGTTCACGATAGAAGGTCCTCGCCAAAGAGCTGACGCAGGTATCGGTTGACGGCGGGCCAGTCGGCCAACAGGATCTGCTGCCCGTCGGGCGAGGTGGCATCGCGGACGAAGGGGGTGATGAAGGCCTGACGCACATCGCCCGCCCGCAAGCCGCGCATGAACAGCGCAAGCTGCGTGACGCGAACGAGGTCGAGGTCGGTTTTGACGTGACCATTCAAATCTCTTGCGAAGTTGGGAAGCGCCGTAACCGGGTCCATTCCTTCAGCTTGTTGCTGCAGCGCCAGCAGCACCTGCTGCTGCCGGATAGAGCGACCGAAATCGCTGAGCAGATCACCATGCCGGGAACGGACGTACTGCAGCGCGTGGCGGCCATCGAGATGCTGGGGACCGGCGGCGAGATAGACCCGTTCGGTTCCGTAGCCGCTGGCGTTGAAATCGTTTGGGTAATTGTCGTCGAGCACCGGATGCAGGACATCGACGTCGATTCCGCCAAGCCGATCGACGACACGCACCAGACCCTTCAGCCCGATCCATGCGTAGTAATGGATGGGAATCTTGAAGGCCTTCTCCACCGTCGCGCGTGCCAGTGCCGCGCCGCCCCGGGCATACGCGAGGTCGATTTTGGCGTTCCCATACGCGGGGATCTCGACCCATAGATCGCGCGGGAGGGATAGCAAAGTTACCTGGTGATGCGCCGGGTCGACCGAGACTACGATCATCGTCTGGGAGAGCAGGGCATCCTCCCGAAACTTCTGGTCGTTGTCGCTGCCCAGCAGCAGAATGTTGATGCGCTGCTTAGAGTCGAGCGGCGGCGGGGCGTGCGCCGGCGCGGGAACATTCCGGCCCGGGGCCGCGTCATGATTGCCCAGGAGTGCCAGGACCGGCATGATATAGACCAGCGCGCCTGCGATCAGGGCCAGACATAGCAGCACAGCACCGATCACGATCCAGTGGGAGCGCGACGGGCGTGAGGCGCCAGGCACGCCGGTAACACCCGTCTGATTCATGCTTCCCGGAGGGCGCGCGCCAGCGCGCGGACCTCCTTCCTAATTAGGCGCGGCGGCCGGCGAAGCCGTCAAGTGATGCGGTTGAAAGGCCCGCCGTAATCGTGAAAACCGGATGAAAAAGCGTTACTGAATCGTGGCCACCAACCGCGAACAGCCAGCCGAATACCGAACGTTACGAGGATTAGAGAGATGCACGAGCCAGCAAATATCCTCTCGCTGCGTTTCGCCACTCCGGCCGTCGCCCATGCGTCTCGCACTCCTGCCCAGCTGACGTTTTGCTATCAGTGCCACTGCGCGGTCGACCTGGGGGCTACCACCACGGCCCTTCGCTCGGGGCACTGGGCACGGATCGGCACCTGTGCGCACTGTGGGACGACCATTACTCGGATCCTGAAGGCGAGCTAGCAGCGGTAACATCGATCCGTGACCTCCAGGCCCTCCCGGCCAGCGGCACGCCGCGCCCGCCGGACCGCCCCCAACGCTGACGCCGTCGAGACGCATCCCAGCAATCAGCAGGGCCGCCCCGACAAGGCCTCCTACGCCATGATCCTGGCCTTCGCCGCGGCGCTCCGCTCCACCTGCCTGTCACGAAAAGTGGGCTGTGTCATCGTCCGCGATGGCCAGGTCATCGCGACCGGCTACAACGGGACGCCCAAAGGGACCTGGCATCCGGAAGAATTTCCACAGCCCTGTCCATGCGTGGGTGGAGTCAGCGGCGCGGATCTCTCGCTGAAGTACTGCGCCCACGCCGAGGCGAACGCGCTGGCGCAGAGCGCGTACCGCGGCGCGTCGACCTCAGGCGCCGATATCTTTTGCACGAACTTTCCCTGCATCGAGTGCGTCAAACTGCTGATCAGCGCCGGCATTCACGCCATCTTTTACGTGCATGGGTACCCCGACCTGAGCGGCTTGCGCGACCGATACTTGAGCCAGGCCGGGATCGCGACGCAGCCTATTGCGTGGTCGCGGATTCAGCCACATCTATCGGCGCTGGCGAAGGGCTAGCCGATGCATCCACGGCGACCGGTTCGACCACGAAGGACACGCTCATGGCCGGCCGGGGCCGGGCCGGAAGACTGGCGGTCGACGGCAGCAGGACCGCGCACAGGAGCGCCGCCACCAGCCAGCGCCGCCACGAACTTCCCACACAAGCGCAACGGCCCGGGCTCGTAGCACCGGCCGGGCGTCGCCGGGCTGATCCAGATGCGCCATGGGCACGTTACAGTCGAGGGCCGGCGCGACGGACGGACTGCGCGTAGCGCACCGAGTCGCTCGCGGCCTTGCGGGCTGGCGCCCGCCGGGCGATTCCTACCCAGAACGCCGCGGCGCCGGCATACCGGTCCCGTGGCGGGCCTTCGCTGCGGTCGGCCGGACACCCGTGGATGCGGCCGCCTTCCTTGAGCACGACGCTGCCGTCCGCCTCTGCGAGGTAGACAAGGCGCGGTCCCATCGCTCCCACCAGCCGGACCGCTTCCCGGCCATTCACCGAGCCGAAGAGGACGCGAGCATCGGCGGCCTGCAGCGCGACGCTATCGGCGCTGGCCATGGCCGGCTCCAGGACACGCCGTACCATGCGGGCGTTCGTCCACCAGAGCAGATCCGCCTCGACCAGGAGTGCCGCCCGGCCACCACGGACCCGTGCGCTGGTCAACGCGCCGAGCGCAGCCGAGCGAGCGGGCTCAACCGACAGGCTATAGCCGGAAACGACAGTGAGGGCGGCGGCTACGGAGGATGGGGGAAGCTCGTCGAGCCGCAAGGCAAGGTCGGCACCCCGCTCGACTCGACGCCGCTGCGGTTGGCCATCCGGCTCATGCCAGACCGTCGTCCGCGTCGCCGGCGCGCTGCGCAGCCAGCGGAGATCGACCTTCAATCGCTCGAGCGCATCGCGCACGCGGCGCCCGGCGTCGTCCTCCCCCATCTTGGCGACCAGCGACACGCGCGCCCGGAGCGCCGCCGCATGGGCCGCCAGCCGCGCCGCTCCGCCGCCCAGAATGAGCGAACTATCGCTGCTACGTTCCTCCGCCACATCGCCAACCACGAGCCAGTCGAGGGCGCCACTCATCGGCGTCATGATAGTTAGTCGGTTTCGTCGCCCCGGAGGTCGGCGCGCTCGGGTTGTGGAACCGTCGCCACTGGCAGCGGACGACCGACGGGGTGGGCGGTGGGCAGCGCCGCCGCCGGTCCCGTGACGACGGAAGGCAGGGCAACTACCGGCACCGGCGTAAGCGTCGTGGTTGTGGGATGGGCCATGGACGGCTGGGGGATTCGATGGCCAGCCATGGAACCCGATGTCGCCGACAGCGGTGTGACCAGGCTGCCGATCACGCCGGCCTTCGTTGCCAGCGGCTCGGCAAAATCGCGGGGCTCGACGGTTGGAACGCTAAGCGAAAGGTCGAGCTGGCGGCTGCCGGCAGTCCCCAGCATCAGCGACGTCAGCTGGTAGAGGGCCATGCCACAGCCGAGAATCAGCACCGTGGCGGCGGAGAACGCCTGACCCCTGGCTAGGCCGATGTCCGCAGGCATGGATTGCATGCTAGGGACCTTGCATTTCGGCTTGGTAGTCCATGTGGCCCATTGCCGCATCCGTTTGGAGGGCGGCCGCTAGAGTGAATGCCATGGGCAATCGCCTCGCGCAGGAGACCAGTCCGTACCTGCTGGAGCACGCGGACAATCCGGTGGACTGGTATCCGTGGGGACCGGAAGCGCTGGCCAAAGCGCGCAACGACAACAAACCGATCCTGCTGAGCATCGGCTACAGCGCCTGCCATTGGTGCCACGTGATGGC
>Ga0066701_10000650_pt1 | contig 10576 bp, 8 predicted proteins | sample GraSoiAngelo_150_FD_66453 | JGI IMG/M metagenome (GOLD analysis project Ga0066701, IMG submission 66453) | Grasslands soil microbial communities from the Angelo Coastal Reserve, California, USA - 14_1009_09_40cm | ecosystem: Environmental > Terrestrial > Soil > Grasslands | place: USA... | reverse complement strand
CAAACCACCCGGCGATCGTGTTGAGACCGCCGCGCCACAACGAGAGCGCCAGCAGCACGGAGCCGGTGAGCAGCCACAACAGGGCGTAGCGCTCGCGCAGGCGGCGCGAGCGGATCAGCTCGAGGACGACGAGCAGTAGTAGCAGCGAGGCCACTGCGGCTGTGATCGAGACGGTCCAAGGGGTCATCGGCGCTCCTCCTCCAGCGGGACGGCGTAACGGCGGAACAGACCGACGAAGATAGCGAGCAGCACCTTCGCCATGTAGTAGATCGAGCGGAGCGCGGTGATCGAGGAGCGACCGCCGCTGCGCTCGCGCATCTCGACGGGCACCTCCGTCAGGCGCAGCTTGTGCTTGACGCACATCACCGTCGCCTCCACCTCCGGGTAATCGTGCGGGTAGTCCGCGGCGAAGAGCGCGATTGCCTTTCGGTTGACCGCGCGAAAGCCGGACGTCGTGTCGGTGACGCGCTGCCGGACGACGGCGGAGACGACGCCCGCGAAGATGCGAATGCCGATGCGGCGAGCCAGGGTCGAGCGGTACGCACCGCCGCCGGCGAACCGCGAGCCGACGACAAGGTCGGCCGCGCCTTCCAAGACCGGCCTGAGGATGAGCGGCAGCTGCGCCGGATCGTGCTGCCCGTCGCCGTCCACCTGCACCGCTAGGTCGTAGCCGTGCTCGAACGCATAGCGGTAGCCGGTCTGCATCGCGCCCCCGATCCCGAGATTGAACGGCAGCCGGATCACGTGCACGCCGCGGTCGGCGGCGATCCCGGCGGTCCGGTCTATCGATCCGTCGTCGACGACGGCGATCTCGAAGCCCGGATCGAACGCGCGGATCTCGTCGATCACACGGCCGACCGACGCCTCCTCGTTGAACGCAGGCACGATTGCCACCCGCTTCAGCTCGCCGAGCTCCGCGAGCACGTCGCCGTTCGCGATGGCGACAGGCGGTGCGGGTGCGAGCTCAGCCACGCGCGCCCACCGCCGTTCCGACTCCGACCAGCTGGAGGATCTGCCGCGCGCGATGCGCGTACGTATGCTCGTCGAGCACACGCTCTCGCGCGCGCCGCCCCATCGCCTCTGCGGCACCCCGGTCGTCCAGCAGCTCGCGATAGGTCGCGAGCGCCTCGTCGGCGTCGGCGACGATGCGGATCTCGGAGCCCGGCTCGAACCAGCGCTCGATTCCCTCGTTCGGATTCGAGACGATCGCCGCACCGGCCGCCGCGAGCTCGAACGGGCGGCAGGTCGACGACGCGTACATCGTCGCGTGCGGCCGCCGGGTGATGTTCAGGTTGACGTGCGCGCGCGAGATCGCCTGCGAGAACACGTTGAACGGGACGTCGCCGATGAGACGCGCGTTGCCCGTGTCGGCGCGGAAGTCGCCGCCGCCGAGCGCGAAGAGGATGTCGCCGTCGAACCGCGACGGCTCGGCGATCATCGCTTCCATCCACTCGCGCCGGAACTTGTCGCCGTAGCCGTAGAAGAAGACGTCGACCTCCTTGTCGACGGGAGCGGGCGAGAAGACCTCGGGATCCGCCGCCCAGAACACCGCCTCGGCGTTGCGTGCGCCGAGCTCACGGAGGCGGTCGAGCCCGCCTTCGGAGTTCGACAGCACGAGGTCGTACTCGGACGGATCGGCGCCGTGGTAGTAGTTGAAACCGGTGTCCATGCCGCCGAACTCGGGCAGGCTCATCGGCACGTCGCCGTCGTAGAACACGACCGGCACGCCGTAACGCTCGCGCAACCGCGTCGGGATCCCGCGGAGGTGCGCCATCGGCACCGTGAACACGATCACTGCGGCGACGTTGCCTTCGCGCTTCAGGATCCGTTCGAGATGACGCTGCCAGCGCGGCGTCACGTAGCGCCAGATCACCTCGCGCGTCAGCTTGTCGGCCGTCGTGTCGGCCGGGTTGTGCTCGGCACGTCGCAGGAGCGTGTCGCCCTTCAGCCGCGCCGCCATCTCGCGCGCCGCCGCGAAGGCCTCGGCCTCCCGGTAGAGCGGGTTCGGCGCCGTCCGCCACCAGGGCGACTCGATCGCGCGGCCGCGGTAGGGCGTGACGATCAGGTCGGCCCCGGCCTCGTACAGCCCCTTCCAGATCTGCCACCACGCGGGTGTGCAGCCGTAGCGGAAGTCGAGGTCGGCGGCCGACGCAACCGCGAGGATCTTCGGCGCGCTCATGGCTCTCAGTATGGCGATGGAGTCAGATTCCTCAGCTTCGACGCGAAGCCTTGAACTCCGTCCGAGCCGTTGATGCGCACGCGGTTGAGCGTGTAGAAGCCGGGCGGGCGTGCGAGGCCGTAGTTCGTCGTCGTCGCGCCGAGGAAGCCCGCGAGCTTCACGGCCGCGATCACCTTCGCGTCGTACCTGCCCGCGGGGTAGCAGAAGAAGTCGACCGGCACGTGGAACTTGTGTCTGAGCGCGACGCGCGAGCCGTTGACCTCCTGCCACAGCCGTGCGTCGCCAAGGGTCGTCAGGTCCGGATGGGTCAGCGTGTGCGCGTCGAGCTCCCAGCCGGCGTCGATCAGCTTGCGCACGCGCCACGGTCGCAGTCCGCCGACAGGCTGCAGGAAGTTCACCTCCATGTTCAGCACGCCCGGCCAGTGGTGCGCGCGCAGAACCGGAAACGCGCGGGTGTACTGGCTCAGGTACCCGTCGTCGAATGAGACGACGACCGCGTGCCGCGGCAGCGAAGAGCCTTTCGTCCAGGAGTCGTAGACCCGCTTCAACGTGACTGCGTGATACCCGTGACGCGCGAGCCAGTTCATCTGATCCGCGAAGTCGCGGGGACGGACGAACAGGTCGGGATAGTGCGCGCTGCCCGGCGGCGCCGACACGACGTGGTACATGAGGATCGGCACTCCGTGTGATGCGGTCGCGCCGCCGGACGCCGCGCTCGGCGCAAACAGGAGCAGCGCTGCAACAACAAGGACGCGTCCTTTACGCAATCCGAACCCATCCTAAGGATTGCGTCAGCTACCGTTGGGCCGGGTCATGCCTCGGAAGTTGCTCGCCGTCGCCTTCCTGGCGCTGGTCCCGGCGCCGCTTGCGGCTGCGCGCCCTGTGCAGATCATGCCCGGCGTCACGTACGACCACCGCGTGCTGAAGGGGCCAGTGCACGCGTACGTGATGACCGCACCGAAGCCGGGCGGCCTGTACAGCCTGACGCCGCTCCTCTCGAACGACACGATCACCGGACGCGAGACCGTGTCGTCGATGGAGCGTCGTGTTTCGGGTCAGATGACGACGATTGGCGTCAACGGCGACTTCTTCAACTGGATCGGCGGCTGGCCCAGCGGCTTGCTGATGCGCGGCGGCACGGTCGAGCATCAGCCGGCGGACAACCGCTCGGCGGTCGGGATCGACTCCGCGGGGAATTTGCACGTCGACAAGCTTCCGTTCAATGCGAGCTGGTGGGGGTTCAGCACGATCCGCTATCCCGTCGCCCAGTTGAACGAGCCCCCGCACCCGAACTCGGCCTCGCTGTTCACGCCGGTGTGGGGCGACGCGACACCGCCGGTGAACGGGATCGCTGCAGTGCTGGAGCCGTTCCCGCCGGCGAAGCCGTTCGGCGACCTCGTCGGACAGGTCACGGCGATCGTCAGCAACAGCAGCGTCGCGATCCCGCGTGACGGGGCCGTGCTCGTCGCGCGTGGCAGCGCTGCGCAGGCATTACAGGCCGACGCGCTCGTCGGCGGCCAGGTCACCGTCCGGATCGGATTGCGGCCGGACTGGTCGACCGTGACCGACGCTGTCGGCGGCGGGCCCGCGCTCGTGCGGGACGGAAAGGCGATTGCCCCGCAGAACTCCGGGGAGTCGCTGACGAACGTCCAGCTGTACGGGCCCGATCCGCGGACAGCGATCGGACAGCGCACGGACGGAGGCATCGTCATCATCGCCGCCGACGGACGGCGGCGCGGCTGGAGCGTCGGGATCCGCAACCTGGATCTGGCGCTGATGCTCGTCCACTACGGCTGCGTCACCGGTTTCGCGCTCGACTCCGGGGGCTCGACGACGGTCGCGTTCGACGGGAGCATGCTCAACCGGCCCTCCGATCCAACCGGCGAGCGCCCCGTCGGCGAGGCGCTCGTCGTCGGCTACGCGGGCGTTTACGCGCCGCCGCCCGCCCCGACACTGTCGCCGAACGGCGACCGCGTCGGCGACCGTGAAGCGCTCGCGTACAAGCTCGTTCGTCCATCGGCGGTGAGTGCGAAGCTCGTCGCACCCGACGGGACCGTCCGCGAGCTCGACGCGGGCCAGAAGGAGCCGGGCGTCTATCGCGTGACCTGGGACGGCACCGACGCGAACGGCGCGCCCGCGCCCGAGGGGAAGTACCACTGGTCGGTGAGCGCGACCGACGATCTCGGTCGTGCGTCCACTGCCGACCGAACGTTCACGCTCGACGAGACGCTCGGTTTCCTCCAGGTCGGGCGTAACGCGCGGACGATCAGCTTCCAGCTCGCACGCGACGCGACGATCCGCGTCACGATCGAAACGCGGTCCGGAGACATCCTGCGCACCGTCGCGCGCGGCCCGCGCACCGCCGGGGCCGTGACGGTGCGCTGGGACGGACGCGACGGCCGGCGCAAACGCGTCCCGTCCGGCTCGTACGTCGTCCATGTCGCGGCGACGAGCCCGATCGGCCTCACCGACGTCCGCGCGCCGGTCCGGATTCGTCGCTAGTAGGCGCCGCGACGCCACGGCGTCGCTTGCGATGCCGTCTTAAAGGAGGTGCGGGCTTCGCCCGCACCTCCGTCTCAACTCGCTTCTTGGATCGGTCGCAAGGAATCAGTACGCGCCCCTGCGGGCAAGCACCGCAGGCAGCGTCCTCGCGAGGATCGAGATGTCGAGCCAGATCGACCAGTTCTCGAGGTAGTAGAAGTCGAGCCGCACCAGGTCGTCGAAGCTCAGGTCGATCCGGCCCGACACCTGCCAGAGGCCCGTCATCCCGGGAAGCACCGAATAGCGCTTCCGGTGCCACGGCTCGAGCTGCTCGTAGTCCCGGATCGGCAACGGGCGCGGACCAACGAGCGACATCTCCCCCAGGAGCACGTTCAGAACCTGGGGCAGCTCGTCGATCGAGAACCGCCGGAGGAACCGTCCGACCGGCGTCACACGCGGGTCGTTCTTGATCTTGAACAGCGGCCCTGACGCTTCGTTCGCGCCCTCGAGCGCGGCCTGACGGTCCCGCGCATCCGCGTACATCGTCCGGAACTTCATCATCCCGAACTCCCGCTCGCCGAGCCCGATGCGGTGGTCGCGGAAGAAGACGGGTCCTCGCGACGTGAGCTTGATCGCTCCGGCGACGATCAGCCACAACGGCGACCCGGCCACGATCACGAGGCTCGACACGATCAAGTCGAAGCCCCGCTTCACCACCCAGTCGGCGCCCGCGAGCGCAGGCGGGCGGAGCTCGAACAGCGGCGCGCCCTGACCGGGGACGTACTCGGCGCGCTGCAGCAGCAGCTCCGTCGTCGTCGGCGCGATGCGCACCTTGACGCCGCTTCGATGCGCGTCCTCCACCAACTCGAGGAGCTGGCGTTCGGTGAAGCCCGTGCCGGTGATGATCAACTCCTCGACGGCGCGCTCGGCGAGCACGCGCGGCACGGCCTCGAGGGAACCGAGCACCGGCAGCCCAGGCTCCTCCGCGTTCGGCGAGATCGCCCCGAGGAACTCGTACTCGATGCCGCTTCGCGCCGACCCGATCGTCCGCAGCAGATGCGTCAGCCGCTCGCCCTCGCCGACCAGCACCGCGCGCCGTCGCGCGCCGGCGATCCGCAACACGTCGCGTGTGACGACGTCGTAGCTCGCGCGCAGGACACCGATGAACAGGGTCGTGAGCACGAGCGCCGTCGGCGTCAGCCCGTACGTGGTGAAGTGATAGCCGGTGCCGATCCCGAAGACGAGCGTGATCACGGCGACGAGCACGAGCGACTTGATCACCTGGCCGAACCCCGCGCGCACCTCGCGTCGGCTGTAGAGGCCCCCGACCCAGAAGACGAGCACGGTGATCACCGTCAAGAACGGAAGCCAGTCCGCCGCCGTTCGCCAGATCAGACCCCAGAGCGGCGGCCACTGGCCGAGGTAGAGCGTGCGCAGAATCAGCGCGACGTAGACGCCGAGGATCACACCGCCGACGTCGATCGCGATCAGGGTCGCGACGCTCAGCACCCTCCGCGCGAGCCCGGCGATGGAGCGACGCGAGAGGATGTAGGGCCGGGAGGAGCGGACGTCCTCGACGGGGACCGCCGTGGGCTCCGCCTCGAGGGCGGGTTTCGTGCTCAACGGTGGCCCGATTGTAGAGGCCGGTACGCTGGGCGCCCGTGTCCCGGGGACGCGCCTACGCCCTCGTCGCGGCGATCGCCGCGCTGCCGCGCCTCGTCGTGCTCCTCCACGAACGCGGTCACATCCTCACCGCCTTCACCGACAAGGGGGACGACTTCGCCCGCACCTTCGTCGCCTCGGGTACCTACGGCTTCCTGCCGGGCCACCCGTCCGCCTACACGCAGCCGCTGTACGGGTTCTTCCTCATCCCGCTCTACTGGATCTTCGGGCGGCACTGGGAGGTGGTCGGCGGCGCCCAGATTCTCGTCGCCGTCGGCACCGCGCTGCTCGTGTTCGAGATCGGCCGCCGCGTCGTGTCGAGCTGGGGCGGCCTCGTCGCGGCCGCGCTGACGACCCTGCACCCGTATCTCATCTGGCACGACGTCCACATGAACCGCGAGATCCTCGATCAGTTCCTCGCCGCGGCGATCGTGCTCGTGACGCTCGTGCTCGCGTCTCGCCCGACGTTGCGGTTCGGCGTGCTGCTCGGTGTCGCGCTCGGACTCGGCGTTCTCGGCAACGTGCGGCTCGCGGCGCTCCCGCTGGTCGTCGGCCTGTTCGTCCTCTGGCAGGCGGGCGTTCGGCAGCACGTGGTCGTGGCCGTCGGTGTCTCGCTCGCGGTAACTGCGCTCGTGATCGCGCCCTGGGTGATCCGCAACCGGGTGTCCGTCGGCTGCTTCGCCGTGACGACGGATGCGCGCGCCCTCTGGAAGGCCAACAACGTCAACACGTACCGCACGCTCACGCACGGCGGCTGGATCGACAACGTTCCTCGCTACCCGGGTGCGCCGCCTACGCCGCAGGATGCGTACGAGCTCTATCTCGCGACCGGGAACTACGTGCCTGTCGACGAGTGCGCGCAAATGAACTTCTTCTCCCACAAGGTCCATGCGTTCTGGCTCCACCACCTCGGCGAGAAGGCCAAGCTGGCGCTCCTCGCGGGGCAGATGGAGTGGCAGCCGTCGGTCGTCGAGACGAGCGGTCGTCCGCAGAAGGGCACGTTCGTCGACTCGCTGCGAACGTCGACCGAGCCCCTGTTCGTCATCCCGCTCTACATCCTCGGGTTCGCCGGACTCTTCTTCGTGCCTCGCGCATTCGCTGTACTCGCCGTGTCGCTGCTCGCCTACCAGACTGCGGTTGCAATGATCTTCGTCGGCGTGACCCGTTACCGCGTCCCGTGGGACTTCCTGTTGTGCGTGCTCGCAGCCGCGACGGTTCTCGAGATCGTCCGGCGCGCACGCGAGTCGGGCTTCGTCGGAGGCGCACGGCAGGTGGCCGGCGAGCGATGAGCAGGCTCGAGGATCTCAGCGAGCGGTACGGCGAGCATCACCGCGCGAAGCGAACGCGTGAGTTCGTCTACGCGGGCGAGGAGCGGGTCGAGCTCTTCCGCGACTACGTCGGCGGCCCCGGGCGGCGCGTACTCGACCTCGGCTGCCGTTACGGCGCGCTCACGCGCGCCTATGCGAAGGACAACGACGTCGTCGGCGTGGACGTCGACCGCGAGGCGCTGGCCGAGGCCGCGCAGCTCGGGATCGAGACGCGCTGGGCCGACGTCGACGAGCCGCTGCCGTTCGACGAGGCGAGCTTCGACGTCGTCGTCGCCGGCGAGCTGCTCGAGCATGTACGGGATCCGGCTGGGCTCGTCGGCGAGGCGCGGCGCGTGCTCCGGCCCGGCGGGCAGTTCGTCGCATCCGTCCCCAACGCGTTCCGGCTGAAGAACCGATTGCGCTTCCTGCTCGGCCGGAAGCCGGAGGACGATCCCACACACCTCCACATGTTCTCGCCGGCCGACATCGACCGGCTGCTAGAGGACTTCGACGAGCCGCACGTCCACTTCATCGCGGGCCGCTTCGTGCCGATTCACGGCGCGCTGTTCGCGAACGACATCGTCTTCGCCGGTCGCAAGCCGCGCTGAAGCTGCCCGAGATCCACCTGCCAGCGTTTCGCGCCGAGGAAGACCAAGCCCGCCGCGAGCGCGGTGCGACGAAGCGGATCGATGAGGTCCGTGTCATGGAAGTACGCGTGCACGACGGACCTGCGATACGGCGCGAGCAGTCCGCGCGCGAGCATCCCGAGCGAGTGCGTCGTCGGCAGCTCGAGCAGCTGCCGGCCGCTCGGAAGCTGCACATAGCACGGCTCTGAGGCGCCGAGTCTGGGCGCGTCCGCAGTGAGGTAGCCCGGCCGGAAAGCCGTCGCGGTGCAGTCCGCGTAACCGAGCTCGGCGAGCACCTCCGCCACCGACGGGTCCAGGTACCAGCCGCCCCCGCAGAAGATCGAGGCTTCGAGCCCGCGCGCGCGGAGCCACTCCGCCTGCTGGCGCACGCGCCCCGCCGGGTCGCCGTTCGTCGGCCGGGCGTGGTCGGGGGCCGTCCAGTGCGTGTGGAGCCCCAGCGGGCCGCGCTCGGCGGCGGCCTGGGCTCGGCCGAGCCAGAGGATCTCGTCCTCTCCCGCCTCCTGGTCGGGCGGACGCATCAGCGCCGCGATCCTAAACCCGCCCGGCCGCCGCGCCTGCAGGGCCGAGAAGCGGTCCCAAACTTCGTCGTCGAGCGGCCGTTCGACATGGCAGGAGACGACGGCGTACCGCCCACCCGGCAAGATGTTCTCCGTGTGCGGCATCGCCGGACTCTATTCGCCGACGGGGGCGCCGAATCCCGAGCTCGTCGACGCGATGCGCGCGGCTCTCGTTCATCGCGGGCCCGACGAGGGCTCGACCGACGCGTTCGGCCCGTGCGTGCTCGGTCACCAGCGCCTGCGCGTGATCGACCTCGAGACCGGCTTCCAGCCCGTGACGAACGAAACCCGGGACGTGGTGTGCGTCTTCAACGGCGAGGTCTACAACTTCCCGGAGCTGCGGGACGAACTGGGCGGCCACGAGGTGCGTGGGACAGGGGACACGCCGGTCCTTCCGCACCTGTACGAGGAGGACGGACCGGCGTTCGTCGAACGGCTGCGCGGGATGTTCGCGTTCGCGCTCTGGGACGCCGCGCGCGAGCGCCTCGTCCTCGCACGGGACCGGCTCGGCAAGAAGCCGCTCGTGTGGACGCGCCTTCCCGACGGCACGCTCGCCTTCGCGTCCGAGCTGAAGGCGCTGCTGCGACTCCCCGATGTCCGCCGCGATGTCGATCTGCGCGCGATCGACGAGTACCTGGCGTTCCAGTACGTCCCGGGCGACCAGACCGGGCTGCACGGAATTCGGCGGCTCCTGCCCGGGCACCTGCTCATCGCCGAAGGGGACACCGAGCGGATCGAGCGGTACTGGACGCCGGAGCCGGTAACGCTCGCGCCGCGTTCCGACGACGAATGGCTCGAGCTCGTCCGCGGGACGGTGCGGCGCGCCGTGCGGATGCGACTCGCGTCGGATGTGCCGCTCGGTGCACTGCTCTCCGGCGGGATCGACTCGAGCATCGTCGTCGCGCTGATGGCTCAGGCGTCGGCACAGCCCGTGCGCACGTTCACGGTCGGCTTCGACGACGCGCGCTACGACGAGCGTGAGTACGCGCGCGCCGTCGCAGCGCGGTACGGGACCGTGCACGAGGAGCTGACGATCGACGCCGACGTCCCCGCGACACTGCCGCGTCTTGCCGCCGCTTTCGACGAGCCGCTCGGCGACGAGGCGGCATTCCCCACCTTCCTGATCTCCGAGCAGGCGCGCCGGCATGTGACAGTGGCGCTGACCGGCGACGGCGGCGACGAGTCGTTCGCGGGGTACGAGCGCTATGCAGCGCACCGTCTCGCCTCGGGGCTGCCGGCGCCGGCGGCACGCGTGGGAGCGCGGATCGTGCGCGCCGCTTCGTCGGCGCGCCGGGAGCCGCGTTCGCCTCTCTTCCGTGCGGCCCGCTTCCTGGACGTCGCGGCCGCGCCGCGCGAGGCGCGCTACACCCGGCTGATGGAGGTGTTTCCGCGCGAACTGCGTCAGCGCCTCTGGGCGGAGGACGGCCTGCCGGGAATCAACGTCCTCCTGCCGACCGTTGCGGGTGTGCGAGGCCTCCAGCTGCTCGACATCGAGACGTATCTGCCGGGCGACCTGCTGCCAAAGGCGGACATCTCTTCGATGGCGCATTCGCTCGAGTTGCGTGCGCCCCTGCTCGACCATCGCGTCGTCGAGCTCGGCCTCGCGCTTCCCGACTCGCTGAAGACGCGTGGCCTGACGGGAAAGATCGCACTGCGGCGCGCGTTCGCCGCGGATCTCCCTCAGGCGGTCGCCTCGCGTGGCAAGACCGGCTTCGGCGTCCCGCTCGGCCGCTGGTTTCGCGA
>Ga0066701_10000649_pt1 | contig 10579 bp, 7 predicted proteins | sample GraSoiAngelo_150_FD_66453 | JGI IMG/M metagenome (GOLD analysis project Ga0066701, IMG submission 66453) | Grasslands soil microbial communities from the Angelo Coastal Reserve, California, USA - 14_1009_09_40cm | ecosystem: Environmental > Terrestrial > Soil > Grasslands | place: USA... | reverse complement strand
TGGACACGTACTTGCCATGAACCCACACACGTTGCCTACATACAGCTTCTTCGCCTGCCATGGTTGCACTCCTTCCGCGATTTGCTCTGGAAAGCGCTTCGGATCGGCAGCGGCGCGAAACGCCTCTTTCGCAAGCATGGCCGATGCCTGATGATGCCCGTGCCCATCTCGATCCGTACCCGAAAAGCGCGCGACCAGAACATCCGGACGAAAGGTTCGAATCACCCGGACTATATCCCCCAGCGCGATATCGTGACCTTTCCATTTCTGAAACGTCTCTTCCGGATTCTTGGAATAACCAAAATCCGCCACCCGCGTGAAGCGTTGCTCGACGCCGTAGTAGCGGTCCGACGCCAGCAGCTCCAGCGTACGCAAAACCCCTAGCACATCGAATAGGTTGCTGCCTAATTTGTTCTGCCCGCCTTCACCGCGGGTCAGGGTTAACAGCAGCGTAGCGACCCCGTGGCCTCGCGATTCGAGGGTCAACATGCCGCCATCTTCGTCATCCGGATGCGCTGTGGTTTGCATCAAGCGTGCGGTCGTACTGAGACGAAGCAACATTTGCTTCAGCCCAGCAACTCCAGAATCCTGCGGAAGAGGGTCCACAGGACTGCCTTTGTCTCCGGCCGTGTGAGCCGTTCCGGTTACGAGCAAGAATACGGCAAGGAAGGCCGCCGCTAGGCCTCGCGACACGCGACGGCGCAATCCCCGCTTGAGAATCCCCCTCGGTTGAGAATCTTTCATGCCAGGTGGGATGATTTTCTTCGCAATAGGAAGCAAAGTGTTTCCTGGTCGTGAGGTCTTCTGTTGGACTGTGTTACCGACGGACCGTTAGCGCGACTTCGGTATTGGCCAGCCAGGGGCCTCAATGATTACGGGAGGCTATGAACTTCCGCTGGCACTCATTGGCCGCGGTAAGCAACTGATCGTATTCCGTGCTGCCACGCAGCTTCGACAACAGGGGATCCATCTGCAACGCGGTGGTGGCGCAATAATTCTGCTCCACCGCGCGGCGCAAGAATTTCAACGCGGCCTCGCGCTTTCCACAGTAAGCGAGAATCGTGCCTTGATAATACTTCAGCTCGGGGTCGCGCTCGGGTAGCAGATTGCTTTCTGCCACCCCGGCAAGTTTGTCGACTTCAGCCGCAGGCCGGTTTTCCAGGCAGGCTCGCAGGAACTCACGCATCCATGGGGGATTGTCGGTCATGCGCTGCAGGGCTTGACGGGCGTCGTCGACCCTACCCGCCCGCAATAGCACGGATACCGTCACCGCGTTTGACAATTCGGAGTTCGGATCCAAACGCAGGTATTCAAGCGCGCGCTCACTTTTCCCAGCTTCCATAAATGCGAATGCGCAAGAGCGGAAGATGTAATTGCCAGGATCGATGCCGATAGCGATATCGCACTCGCGCTGTGCTTCTTCCAGCATGCCTACATACCGGAGCACAAACGCAAGAGAAAAATGAGCCATCGAATTTTCCGGGCGGCGCCGGACCAGGTCTTCTGCGTCTTTGTATGCCTTAGTCAGTTGCCCGTGCTCTACGTGATTCTGTAGCAGATATGCCGCGGCGGGAACGCGGCTCGGCTCCAGCGACAACACGCGTTCGTAGGCGGCATCGGATTTCTGATAGGCTTCCTCCCCTCCGCCGGCATAAATGGCGTCGAAGTAGTATCGCAGCCCTAATGCCTCCCAAGCCGGGGCGTAGGTCGGGTCGAGAGCCACGGCTCTTTCTAACATGGCAATGGCGTCTTTGTTTGGACCGGGGTCGTGAGACACTGCCACACTGCGCAGATAGAGGTCATAAGCTTGCTGATTGACCGGGTACGTGCTCGTATCCATTGACCCGCCGGCAGCCCCCAGCGCCGGAAGTAAGCCCTCTCGAACCTTTGTTGCCAGGTCTGCTTGTAGCCCAATCAGATCGTTTGCAGCCGAAGTGACCGTTGTCTGCCACAGCAGCCTGTTGTCTTTCACTTCGATTGCTTCTGCTGTGACAATGAGCTTGTCGCCCTCACGAATGAAATGCCCCGTCAGTACATTCGCCACATGTAACTGCCGTCCGGCCTTCTGGGGATCAACATCCGGTCCAACATATTTCTGGGTAGTAGTTGACGGGCGAATTTCCAGAAAGCGGGTGTAGGTGAGGGCATTCGCGATCTCGTCCGCCAGGGCGAACCGTAGATAGTCGTTGGCCGCATCGTTATTCATGTTTTGTAGCGGGAGAACTGCAATCGTGTTCCGGCTCGTGACGGCCGCGCTTCCCCCAGCCCGGTGTTTCACCCACCATGTGCCTACGGCAGCAAGCACCACGATCAGCACTCCCGTTACGCCCAGCAGCAGATAGGTCTGAAGCCTGCTCCAACGCTGGAAAGTATGCGCGACTACGTGCAGTTTCGATGCTTCTTGCGCACCGGTCTTCACCAATCCAGACTCTGTTTCTTTCCTCAGCCTTTGTAGATCGGACCTTATCTCACCGGCACTTTGATAACGCTTATTGCGGTCCTTCTCCATCGCCTTGCCGATGATGCCTTCAAGCTGCGTCGGTATGTTGGAATTGATAGCCGTGGGCGCCGGCGGTTTCCGGTGCAGCACGGCATCCAGAGTGGTCACAACATTCGTGCCCGTGAACGGCTTCTTCCCGGTAGCCATCTCGTACAACACGACACCGAAAGAAAAAATATCGCTGCGTGGATCCAGCCCTTCGCTGCGCGCCTGCTCGGGCGACATGTATACGGCGGTGCCGGGAATCACTCCCACAGCGGTCAAAGAATCTTCAATCGGTGTATCGGTTTCGGTGGCAAGCTGCTTGTCCCGCGCCAGCTTCGCCAATCCGAAGTCCAGGACTTTGGCCTGCCCGTGTTTCGTCAGAAAAATGTTGGCTGGTTTTATGTCGCGATGAACGATGCCCTTCGCGTGGGACGCCGTCAGAGCGTCGGCTGTCTGTACCGCGATCTCGAGGATTTGATCCAGATCCATGGGCTTGCCCCGGATGCGCTCCTTCAGGCTCTCACCCTCGAGCTTTTCCATCACGATAAAGGGATGGCCATTATTGTCCTGAACATCGTGGATCGTGCAGATGTTGGGATGATTCAGCTGCGATGCAGCTCGCGCCTCGCGCTCGAAACGGTCGAGCGACTTGCGATCTCCAAGGAGATTTTCGGGAATGAACTTCAGCGCGACGTGGCGGCCCAGGCGGACGTCCTCGGCCTCATACACGACTCCCATGCCACCGCCACCGAGTTTTCCCAAAATGCGGTAGTGGGAGATCGTCTGACCAATCATGGGCAGGCTTGCTCCTATCGGCGGTAATGTTAGGCCCCATCTTCGGCCCGGTCAACCGGTAACCCTGTGCAGGGACGGACGCCCTCGCCCGTCCAGCATATCCATATTGGACACGATTCAGTGGTCCAAGTACAGCCCCGCTGACGATCCTACCCACTCCATGTCGCGGTTGTGGTCCACGCCCATCATCAGGCCGCGTCCCATGCGCAGGATGGTCAACACCGGCAGAAGCTCGTCCAGCCAGATGTACATGACACGAACTTCCACCTTGGTTCTGCCAAATGGAGTGTCGATCATTGGCTCAAAATGCAACCTTTCCTGAAGGATATATTGCGACCGCTTATCCGCTGGAGCCGCAGCGATGTCGTATTTGCTGGGCGCGATGATGACCCCCGTCCCAGCGAATGAGTACAGCGGTTTCAGGGCATAGTTTTCGAGGTCGGGTGGGATCGGATCGAGCTTATCCAGGAACCAGGTTTTGGGCACGGACTCGTGTTGGAGGTAGGGAATGGAATACTTGCTGATCCGAAAATACCAGTTCGGATGTCCCGCCCACTCCAGGTCGAGATCGTCACGAAGATCAATTCCCAGCTTGACCCCCTTGCGTTCCAGTTCATCCACAATGGCGCGGTTGTAAATGCGCCGGATCGGCACACGCTTTCCGCCGTTTTCATAAAAGAGGCGGTTGCCTGCTTTCTTGACCTTTGTGATGCAAACGGTTCGTATTCCGAGCATCTTCTGTGTGAGCAGAAAGTCCGGCAGTGTCTTCTGATGCAGCGGATCAATATCCATTAGGATGACATTCTCAGGATCGTGATCCCCAACGATCGCGCGCCGCAGGAGCTTGAGGTAGGACGCCTCGTCCAATCCGCTGAGCAAGTATTTCAGCCGGCCGTCCAGACCGAAGACGTCGATGTAAGTCTGCGCCAAAGCGGTCTGATAAGCATAGAGAGAAGGGAAGGCCTGTAACTCCACCAGTTTCGGTTGCAGTTCCCCCTCGTTACCGCGCACCAGCCCGAAATCAACCTGCACAAACATTGGATGCGGAGCCTCGCGCGGCACGTTGAACTCCGGCGGGATCGACTCATTGGAGATAGAGCGGTACTCGCGGTTCTCGACTAACTGATGGACTATTTCCTTGCCATAGTCTGACATCTGGTCGACCAGCGACTTCGGAAGAAAGCAAGGGGTTTCCGACAGTCGGAACTTGATAGGAGTGCCACACCGTTCTTCCATGCGCTTGAGGAGCGACTGATATTTGTCCGGCGTGTAATTCTCGTTGAACTGCCTGCGCAAGGAAGGAATCATGACTGTGAGGCGCGGGCGCCCTCGCCCGCGGATTGATCTACTTCCTCTTACACCTTCAACATTTCATCTCATCTTAACTTTGTCATCCTGAGCAACTGGGATCGTTCGCTTACCAACGATCCCAGGAGTCGAAGGATCCCTATTCCCATCACAAAATTCGGCATTCACAAACAGGAAATCGCCTACCTACGCCTCCAGCAAAAACTGTCCACTTTGCATGATCTGCTCGCCATCCACCCAGATATCAAAGTTCCTTCCCACCACATCGATATGCGTGGAGGAATACCACTCAGCGCCGGTGTGCATGCCATACGGATTGCCGAAGGCGATGTGTGCTCCCGGGTACTTTTCATCCTGGAGAATCTGTCCGATCACATCCTTCAACTCGATATTAGTGCCAATGGCGAACTCGCCCACAACATCGCTGTTCTCATCCGTGTGGGTGTATCGCCAGAAGTCAGCCTCCAGTTCACGGTTGGCCGAGTGCGCCTCCGTGAGACGATTACCCTTTATCTGAATCGTTAGCGGATTTTCCCACAAACTGCCAAACTTTGCGCATAGATAATCACCCACCACGCCATCGATCACAAATGTTCCGTTGACTTCACCTGGAGTCGTGAATACCTCGCCTCCGGGCAGATTCCCCCACTTGTCCGGACTGATGATGCCGCTCGTCTTAAGCCAGCGATACCTCGGATTCAGATCAGCAACAAGATCGGTGCCGGCAGTAGTCTTGGCATGAATCTGCTTTGCCCGGCGCACGATGTCAACAACTTTTGTGCTGATGCGGTCCACCTTGAGGAAGTCCGCCCGCATCCCTTCCAGCATGATCTGCCGGTTGATGTTCACCATGTGGGCGTGCCGGATCTTGCGCCGGTTTACCACGTCCGTCATGTGCATGCGCGACTTCAGTTCGTTCGTCTGCGCTTGTACAGCGAAGATGCTTACCTGACTGGTTTCCAGATCATCCAGTATCTCCTGCGGCAGATTGGTCAGCGGACGCGGCGCCAGATCCTCCAGGACCCATGCCCGGTACGCCGCCCCGACCTGCTCCAGTTCCAAAACGATGGCAGCAGCGATTTCCTTCGTGTCCTCATCGGTGATGACGCAGATTTTTTCATGGGGTGCCACGCGCAGGCAGACGTTCACCGCATTGCGGGCGCCGGGAGTAAGTTCAGGATCGAATGAAGTTGTGGTGAGTTGCCGGCTGGTGTGGCTAATTTGAATATTCATCACCCTGCTTTTTGTTCCGAAACTGGGACAGCAGTCTCGGCGAGCCCCGCTTCCGTTTCCTTGACGATGTAATCCACTACCTTTTTCAGGTCGCCGGTTTCCTCGAACACGCGAAGCTGGCGGTCGGCACCCGATCCCATCTCCAGGATCTTGTAAATGTAATTGATCTCTTCGCGCGAATCGAGTTGGTCCACAACGTCGTCGATGAATTCAAGATACTCGTGGACCAAATCGCGCGCTGCAACCTCTTTTTGTTTTCCGAAATCAATCAGCTTGCCATCCAGACCATAGCGCGCCGCACGCCACTTGTTTTCCATGATCAAAGCGCGCCTATAGAGGCGGAATCCTTGATTAGCGGAATACAGCTTGTACAACTTCGCAACCGTGGCTTGGATGAGCGCCGCCAGCGCAATAGTTTCATCCACTCGCATCGGAATATCGCAAACACGGAACTCCAGCGTGTTGAAAAATGGATGCGGCCGGATGTCCCACCAGATCTTTTTCGCGTTATCGATGCATCCTGTCTTGATCAGCAGCTTGATGAAATTCTCGTACTCGCCCCAGCTCGGGAAATAATCAGGGATGTTGGTCCGTGGAAATTTGTCAAATACTTTGCAGCGATACGACTTCAACCCCGTATTCATGCCCAGCCAGAATGGCGAGTTGGTGGACAGCGCCAGAATATGCGGCAAAAAGTAGCGGGCGTGATTCATCATGTGGATGGCTGTTTCCCGGTCCTCCACGCCGATGTGTACGTGCAGGCCGAAAATCAGATTGGCCCGGGCCACCAATTGCATGTCTTCGACAATATTTTTGTAACGCTCGCCGGGAGTGATCTCCTGCACCCGCCAGTCAGCAAACGGATGCGTTGCCGCCGAGGCCAGCCGCAAGCCATTTTCCTTCGCCAGCGCCACCATGTCGCGGCGCAATTTCCTGACCTCGTCCTTCGCGTCCTTAATGCAGGAGCAGACCGAGGTCCCCACCTCTACGACAGACTGGTGCATCTCCGATTTCACCCGCTCCTGCAAGATCAGCTTGCCCTTTTCAATAATTTCGGCGTGAATGTGGGAGCGAAGGTCCCGCGAGACCGGATCTACGGTCTGATACTCCTCTTCAATGCCTATGGTGAAGGTCGGATTCATCGCGTGTCTGCTTAGACCGGTGGGGAAAGGCCTTGGCAGCGCATGCTACGACGCTGCTGGGCTATAACAGTATAGCAATCTGATCCGGCGCTCAGGCCTATTTCGCCGCCCCTTTTTTCTTCGAAGCTGGTTTCATCGTCTTGTTCCCAGCCGGCTTCTCTCCCGCCAAAAACCCAGCCCAACGCAAATCCTTCGCGGGATTCTCATCGCTGAGCGCTTTCTTGATGGCCATTTCGGCCACCGCGTTTACCACCCATTCAAAATTCTCCCGGCCAACCGAATTCACATCCGCATCCGGCGCGGGATTTAAGAAATCGATGGCGTACGGAATCCCGTCCTGTACCGCAAATTCCACTGTGTTCAGGTCGTATCCCAGGACGCGGCAGAGAGTAATTGCGTCCCTCACAATCCTCTCGTGCAACTTGGGTTCGGCGGGCGGGTTGCCCTTCACATAGCGCTCGTGAAACGGCACCTTCGGGTCGTAGCGCATGACATGGACTTTTTCCTGTCCTATGACGTAACAACGGAAATACTCTTCGAACTCAACCCCACGCTGTAACGTCATGCACAGATCGCCAGTCTGGTTGTAATGGTGGAAGAACTCCTCCGGCGAATGGACCTTGTAAACATGCTTCCAGCCTCCGCCGGAGTGTGGCTTAAGAAAAGCAGGGAAGCCGACGTACTGGAAGATGTCCTCCCAGTTCAGCGGGAAAATCAGGTTACGCATGGATTGGTCTGTTGTCCCCGAAGGATGTTGCTTGTGCGGCAGCAGTACCGTAGGCGGAATCGCCACACCCAGCTTGCTGGCCAGCGCATAGTTGAAGAACTTATCATCGGCGCTCCACCAGAATGGATTGTTGATGACGATCGTTCCGCTTAGCGTAGCGTTCTTCAGATAGGCGCGGTAGAAGGCGATGTCCTGTGAGATGCGATCAATGATCACGCGATACCCGCTGGGCTCCGCCATCTTTACGCCTCCCGCCTTCAGAAATTCCGCTTTCACGCCATCCACTTTCAGGCCATTGATGCGATCCACGACCGCAGGCGGGAAAGTATTCTCCATACCAAAAATGATTCCAATTTTCTTCACAGCACGACTCCTGATAGACGAAATGTCTCTGGCCAGCCCTACCATAAAGGCGTTCGTCCTGCGATCCCTTACAAGAGCAATCCTGCGATCCCGTGCAAGAAATGTCATCCCCTGCAAGAAATGTCATCCTGAGCGACTGGGATCGTTCGTTTGCGAACGATCCCCGGAGTCGAAGGACCCCTACCTGGTCAACCCGTTCGCTCAAGGCGTTCCCTCATGTGTAACATCCTCATTGTGCAGGCAGCACGGAGCAACTCTACAGGCGTTCAGCCGAAGTATTTTACTGCCATCCTCAGCCACCACGGCCACTCATGGTCGGCGTGGTCTCCCCACACATCCAGCCAGTGCGGAATCCCCTTCTCGTCCATGATGCGCCCGAGCTTTCTATTCTGGTCCAAACAGATGTCCCACTCCCCTGCGGCGAGCACGATTTTCATCTGCCGGTAGCGGCTAAGAAACCACTCATCACTCATATTCGGCAAGTAGTCGGGCGGGCAATTGAAATAACAATCGTCGTCATAATACCCGTCGAGAAACTGGTGGATGTCGAAAGCCCCGCTCATGCTCACGCAATGCGTAACCACGTCGGGATGCTTTAGCGAAAAGTTCACGGCATGATATCCGCCGAAACTGCAGCCGGTCACCGCCAGTTGTTGCGTCTGTTTTTTCCCACGAATGAAAGGCAGAAGCTCGTGCAGGATGTACCGCTCGTACTGCAGGTGTCGCAGCACTCGTACTCGCGGATGCACGCCCTTGTTGTACCAGCTCTCCGAATCCACGGAATCCGGACAGAACACCTGCAACTCGCCGCGCTCGATCTTCCGGCCCAGCACGCCGATCACGCCACGATCCTCATATTCAAAGAACTTGCCCCTCGACGTGGGGAAGACGAGCAGCGGAGTGCCCGCGTGCCCGAAGACCAGCATCTCCATATCGCGGTGCAGTTCCTGACTGTAATCCTTGTGGTATTCGCGAATCATTCTTAGACAAGCTGGGCGCGGAGTATCTTACCCGACCCTTACGAATCTTGGATAGGAGAGTAATCTTGCATTGGAGCCGCGCTCCCAGTCTGTCGGCGAATTCAATTCTGAGTACGCCGCCCCAACCAGCATTGGCCATGTAGGGACAGACGGCCTCGTCTGTCCACCCGAGCCCCCCGCTCGGCAGCGTCTCAGCACTGGCGATACGTCAATACCAATGTGCTGTCCCGCCCCATCCGACTCCGCACGACAATCGTTTGCGCTATCCTTTCACCCTCTGATGAACACACTCACCGAAGACGATGTTCGACGTCTCCTCAACCCCGAGCGCCTCATCATCGCCCTCGAGGATGCCTTCCGCCGCCGTTATCCGGCCACGCTGATGCCCGTCCGCACCCAGATGAACCTGGCGAATGGCGTCTTTCTCATCATGCCCTGTTACGACCGCGAGGGCCGCGGACTGGGCATGAAGCTCGTAATGGTTTCCGACAATCCGCCCAACCCGGACCAAAAACTTCACGCCACGTATCTTCTTCTCGACCCCGAAACTGGTCAGCCGAAACATCTAATTTCCGCGACCTACCTCACCGAACTCCGCACCGCAGCCGCTTCGGCAGTGGCCACAAAATTTCTCGCCCGCGAGGATGCCAAGGTACTCGGCATTTTCGGTGCCGGGCGGCAGGCTCGCGCTCACCTCCAAGTTCTTCGCCTTGTGAAGAATTTCGAACACTTCTTGATCTCCGGATTGGATCCTGGCCGCAGCCGTGAATTTGCCCAGCAGATGGCGGAGGAACTCGGCGGCAAAGTAGAATCCGTCTATTCGCGAACTTGCGCCGCGGAATCGGATGTCCTCTGCACCTGCACCACGTCAAAGACGCCACTCTTCGATGGTCACCTGCTGCGGCCCGGCACCCACGTCAATGCCATCGGCGCATTTCAGCCGCACACGCGTGAAGTGGACGACACCACTGTTCAACGAGCGCGAGTGATCGTTGACACTTACGAAGGCGCGCTCGCCGAAGCCGGCGACCTGCTCATTCCCATCAGCCACGGCCTCATCACCCGCAAACACATCATTGCTGATCTGCACGAATTGGTGAGCGGAAAGAAAGCCGGCCGCACCAAAGCGACTGATATCACCCTTTTCAAAAGCGTGGGTTGCGCACTGGAGGATCTGGTCACTGCCGAACTCTTGCAGCAGGAGGCGCATTAATTGGCCCTGGATCCGCGCTCGCCCGTTTCACTGGCGCGATCTTGCGAATGGGAGGGCTAACGGATTCCTAAACACAGGCGACTTCTCTTGCCAAAGCGACCATTCCGGGTAAGCTTCAAAAGAGTCTTTGCGGCAGCGATGCTCGCTGACTTCGACGGGATGGCTCGGTTGCCAGTTGCCGCAAGCGTCGGGGACTGTAACGCTCGGTTGCTAGCCGCGAGCTTCGGCATTCGTCGTCACGAATCAGCTCGCCGCACGCGCCGATAGTAGACGGCAGCTGCTTGTCAGGCGTCGCGGCAAGTGTGCCATCGGGAGGTCGAGCGCAGCCTACGG
>Ga0066701_10000647_pt1 | contig 10586 bp, 10 predicted proteins | sample GraSoiAngelo_150_FD_66453 | JGI IMG/M metagenome (GOLD analysis project Ga0066701, IMG submission 66453) | Grasslands soil microbial communities from the Angelo Coastal Reserve, California, USA - 14_1009_09_40cm | ecosystem: Environmental > Terrestrial > Soil > Grasslands | place: USA... | reverse complement strand
CAAACCTGCGATTAGGCCGCGAGGCGACGCAACTCCTCCGGATGCTGTGACCGGGCCGCGGCGGCGCCAAAATCGATAAGTCCGGCCTTGACCAATTCGCCCAGGCTTCGCTCCATCGTGTTCATGCCGTCCTTGACGCCGGTCTCCAGCACATTGCGCAGCTGGCGGGTCTTGCCTTCCTTGATGAGGTTCTGGACCGCAATCGTGTTCAGCAGCACCTCGAAGGCCGCGACTCGGCCCGGGCCATCACGGCGGGGCAGCAATTGCTGGTAGATCACGGCCGTAAGAGTGTTCGAGAGCTGCACCCGGACCTGTTGCTGCTGCTCGGCGGGGAAGACGTCCACCACCCGGTCGACGGCCTGCGCGGTGTCGTTGGTATGAAGGGTGGCAAGGACAAGGTGACCGGTTTCGGCGATCGTGATCGCCGCCGAGATCGTCTCGAGGTCCCGCATCTCGCCAATGAGAAGGACGTCGGGCGTTTGGCGGAGGGCCGCCCGTAGTGCGTCCGCGAAAGACGCGACATCCGCACCGACCTCGCGTTGCTCCACAATACTGCGCTGGTGCCGGTAGACATACTCGATCGGGTCCTCGATGGTGATCACGTGGCACGGCCGGGTTGCGACGATGTCGTTCACCATCGCCGCCAGGGTGGACGACTTGCCGGAGCCGGTCGGTCCGGTCACCAGGATCAATCCCTGAGCCAGCCGGGTCAGGCCGCGCACCACCATGGGTACGCGGAGTTGATCGAAGTTCGGGATCTGGTACGGAATCAGCCGCAGCGCCAGGCCAACCGATCCCCGCTGTCTGAACGCGTTGATTCGAAAACGCGCCTGGCCCTTCCAGTTAAAGGAGAAATCGAGATCACCCTGTTCCTGAAAACGGGCCCAGCGTTCGGGCGAGACGACTTCGCGCGCCATCTCTTCGATCTGCTCAGGGCGAAGCGGCTCGCGCGCGATCGGCTGAAGCGCCCCATCCTTCCGCATGGTCGGGGGCGCTCCCGCCGACAGAATGAGGTCGGACGCCGATTGCTCGAGCAAGACCTGGAGGTAGGCGTCGATGATGAGTGCGTGGGGGTCGGCGTGCTGGCCGGGAGGCGCGACTGATTGCTTGACATCCTGTGCAACCTCTTGGGCGCGGCCTTCTTGCTTCCGCTCGGGGCGGCCCTGGGCAGCTTCGGCGAGGTCGTCCTGGACCGCCTGCCACGGGGAGAGTCGTTGCTCTGGCCGCCCTCGCACTGCCGCACCTGCGGCCACCGGCTGAGTGCCGACGAGCTGATCCCGGTGATCAGCTACCTGGTTCAGCGCGGCCGTTGCCGGGCTTGCGATATCCCGATCGGTCGTTTCGTGCCGATCCGCGAAGGGATCAGTGGGCTGACCCTGGCCGTCCCCTGGGCCGTCACCGGCTGCGCGCATCCCGCGTTCGCGCTGGGCATTGGGATCGCCTTACTGCTGGCGATCTGGGTCGCGTGGGGCTTGCTGGCACGCCGGGCCTCGACGGCGGGCCCCAGAAGCAATTAAGCCCGCAACCCCGCGTTACCTAGGCATCCTTGAAGCTGACACGGCCGCTATTCCCTAAAGAAACGCTCGGAATCCGTAAGGTCTTCGGTCTTGTTGTCCTGATGACAGCGGTCGCGGCCGTCGCTTACCTGGAGCGATCCCTCGGCCGTGATCTGGACTTGCGGCTGCTGTACTTTCTCATCGTTCTGTGCGGCGCCATTCTGCTGCCACGCCTACTGGCGCTGGCAGTGGCAGCCGGCGTCGCGATCGTGAGCGTGGGCGTCAGCGGCATCGAGGGCACCAGCCTCGTCATCAATGGACTCACCCATCTCTTGATGTACGGCTACGCCGCATTGCTGACCAACAACTGGGAACAGGAGCGTCGCCGGCTGATGCGGATGAGCCGCGTTGATGAGTTAACCGGCCTGCATAACCTGCGTGCCCTGCAGGAGCAGCTCCCGACCTGGCTGGGGCCCGCCGCCCGGACCGGCCGGCGGATGGCTGTCTTGATGATGGACGTCGACGGGTTCAAGACGGTTAACGACCGGCTCGGGCACGGGGTTGGCAATGAGTTGCTGAAGGAGCTGGCGAACCTCCTTCGCTTCGCGGTGCGGGTCGGCGATGAACCGTTTCGATTCGGCGGCGATGAGTTCGTGCTGCTGCTGTCCGATGCCGACGGCGCCGGAGCCCAGGTCGTCGCGCAGAGGATCCAGGACATCTATCGATCGATGGGTCAGACCTTGCGCGGCACCGACGTCGAGGTGTCCTTCAGCATCGGCATCGCGGTGTTCCCCGAAGACGGTTCACTTCCCGAGACCCTGCTCAAGCGCGCCGACGAGGCGCTGCTGACCGCCAAGCGGACCGGTCCCGCAAAGATCCTGCGATACCAGGCGCCTGCGGCGGCTTAAGTCCGGCAGGTGAAGGACTGCGGGCTGACGGCGAAGCTCGGGTTGGTGAAGACGAGCTGCACGGTGCCCGCCGAGACCGGTGCTGCCCAGCTATCCGTCACGACGCTGTGCGCCGCGGTGTCGCCGGCCGGGATCACGATGCTGTACGTTTGGCTAACCTGCGGTCCATTGTTGTCTTTGCGGATCCAGTGATACGTGACCGTCCCGCCCGGTCCGCCGGCTTGCATCCTGAACGTTCCGGTTGATGTGACCGTGCCGAGCTTGCACTTGGTGGACGCGTTGACATTGATGCTGACGTTTTCCGACGGGGTGGGGGCGAACGCAAAGGGCGCTGGCGTCGGCGTCGGTGTGGGTGTCGGCGTTGGCGTTGGAGTAGGGGTTGGTGTGGGTGTCGGCGTCGGCGTGGGTGTGGGTGTCGGCGTGGGCGTGGGTGTGGGTGTCGGCGTCGGGCTCGCGGTGGGCGACGGCGATGGGCTGGCGCTGGCCGACGGCGATGGGCTGGCGCTGGCCGACGGCGATGCACTCGGACTGGCCGAGGGGGAGGCGCTTCCGCTCGGCGAGGGAGAACCGCTCGGGCTGGCGCTCGCCGATGCGCTGGCCGATGCGCTCGCGCTGGCCGAGGGCGAGGGCTTCGGGGTCGGCGCCAGGGCGACGGGCTGCGAGGACGGCCTGGGTCGCGCCGCAAAGAACCGGGGCGGAAGGTTGAACGTTGGAACCAGCAACCAGAAGGGTGCGTGCGGATCATCCGCGAAGTACAGGCTGGCCTCCGGATCGGCGGCGTTGCCGCTGACATCGATTCGGAACGGACCGATCTCCCAGTCTGCGGGAATCGAGCGCACGAGGAAGAAGACAAGGATCAGACCGGCGAAGAACAGCAGGAATCCAAACCGCCGGCGCCGGCGGCGTTTCGTGTCGCCACTCGAGATCTCAACTTGATCGCCTGGCGTTGGCGAGCTCACCGGCAAGGCGACGGCATCCAACACGACGCCAACCTCAACCAGGGCGGTCGCGCCCCCCTCGGGGGCCTGCCCCACCTGGGCGGGCACGGGAGCGGCATCAGCGACAGGTTTGGCCTGATTGACATCGGTCGGCGTCGACGGGGTCACCTCGGTCGCGGCCGGGCCACCAACGAGTTTGGCCAGGCGTTCCTCCAGCCTTTCCTTGTCCAGGCTGGAAGTCGCGTCGTCCGGCTGCATGGCACGCCAAGGTGTTAGGCGCATCTGCGCCCACCCTAGCCCCGGCCGATTACGACCCCTGTTTCGCGCGTGGCCGCCCAGCCATGACGCTGTGACAGGCTTGCCACAGAGGGTTTACGACCGCGTTGCCGCCGCTCGCGCGGCGCGAACGGCGACGTGACGGCGAGACTTTAGCCGGGGGGCCAGGCCATGGCGCGACCGCCGAGAAGATGCAGGTGAAGGTGATACACGCTCTGGCCGGCCTGCGGTCCCTTATTGAAGACGAGTCGATAACCGTCGCGATCTACCTTCCGTTCGTCGGCAATGCGGTTGGCCACCTGCATCATCCGGGCCAGCATCGGACCCTGGCCCGGGGTCAGATCGTGGACGGAGGGAATGTGCTCCTTGGGGATGACGATCACGTGCGTCGGCGCCACCGGCCGGATGTCCTCGAAGGCGACGATATCCTCGTCGCGGAAGACTTCTTTCGCAGGGATCTCCCTGGCGAAGATCTTGCAGAACAGGCAGTCCTCCGGCACCGGCACAGCTTACCCGCAGTTAAGACCGTCGGCGCAGCTGGCCACTGGTCGGATGGTGTCGAGCGAACCCAGGGTCTGACCGCGGGCGGGCGCATACACCGTGATGTAGTTGTCGCTGAGGCCACGAATCCGGTTCGGGAAGCGCCGGTCCCAGATCACCTCGAGGTCGCGTTCGACGAACCGTGCCTCGTACGCGCGGCGCTGAGCGTCGGCTTGCACCTGCAGCCGGCGGCTCCGTTCACGGCTGATCGGGTCGTCCACCGGCAGGCCGAGCCTGGGCGCGGCCGTTCCCGCCCTCGGTGAGTAGCGGAAAACGTGCATGCCGCTAAGGCTGGCCTCGGCAGCGAGGTTCTCGGTATCCACGAAATCAGCATCCGTTTCGCCCGGGAAGCCGACGATGACGTCGGCGGTCACGGCGATCTCGGGCGATTGCCGGCGCAATGCGGCCACCAGGTCCAGATAATCGCGCCGCCGGTAGAGGCGGCCCATTCGCTTCAACACGCGGTCGCTGCCCGATTGGAGGGGAATATGGAGATGACGGCAGAACCGCGGCGCACCGGCCAGATCGACCAGTTCTGGGGTGAAGTCATTCGCGTTGATCGAGCTCAGCCGGAGTCTTGCCGGGGCGATGGCCTCGAGCAGTCGCCGCACGAATGGTGCCAACCTCTGCCCGCGCTCGCGGCCGAAGGCACCCAGGTCGACGCCGGTGAGCACGATCTCTCCATAGCCATCACAGACTGCCTGCCGGGCGCGCTCGATGAGGCCCGTCTCCTCGTCGCTGCGCGACCTTCCCCGCGTACGCCAGACGATGCAATAGGTGCAGCGATGATCGCAGCCATCCTGCACCTTGAGGAAGAAGCGGGACCGCGCGAACGTCGTCGAGCCCGCCGCCGCGCCCGGGGCGAAGTTTGCCGAAACGTAGTCGAAGATCTCGCTCTTTCGCGCGTTCGGAAAAGCCACGTCGGCGCTGGGGATGGCCGATACGCGCGGATGAGGATTGTCGACGTGGCAGCCCGTCAGGATGAGGTGGGCCTGTGGATGACGGCGGCGCAATCCGTGCACCAGCGTGCGCAGTTTGCGGTCTGCCTGCGCGGTCACGGTGCAACTGTTGATCACGCAGATGTCAGGGTTGTCCGCGGATTCCGATACCGAGAAGCCCACGCGCGCCAGCCGATCTCCCAGCTCAGCCATCTCGGCAAAATTGACTTTGCATCCCAGCGTTTGGATCGACACGTTCATCGTTGTTGGACGAGGATAGCAGCGGCCACGATGGGCGCCAGCCGCGCTCGCAGGATCCGTGGGCCGAGGTTGACGGCGACGCCACCATGTTCGCGCAATGCCGACAGTTCGCCCTCGGTCCATCCCCCCTCGGGCCCGACCGCGATGGCGTAGGCCGGTGAGCCATTCAGGGCATCGCGCATCGGCACCGTCCCGCTCGGCTCGAGCACCAGCAGCCGCGTCCCGGCCACCCGTTCGAGGGCGTCCGTCAGTGACATCGGCCCGATAACCTCCGGCACCTCACCGCGATGACTCTGCTCGGCCGCGGATCCCGCGATCGCCTGCCAGCGCGTGAGCCGGGCGGCCGGCGGCCGGGCGACCGAGCGCGCGGCCTGCACCGCCACGAAGCGGCGGATCCCCACGGCCGTGCCGCCCTCGATCACGGCATCGAAGTCGGGGTTTGGCAACACCGCCTGCAGCAGCGCGACGGCTGTGCGCGCCTCCCCTTGAACCGGCCGGTCGCCGACGATGCGGCCCACGACCCGCCCGCCTTCGACCTCAACCAGCTCGAGCTCGTATTCCCGGCCGGCGGCCACCGCGACGCCGCGCTCGCCGCGATGGACGCGCAGGACCCGGGCAAGGTGATGACCCTGCGGTCCTCGGATCGTGACGCGCCCGTCGGCCACCTGGGCGGGTTCGACGAAGGTCCAGAACATGCCCGACCCATGCTATCCGGGGTCTGGCCCGCGACGGAAGGCCGGCAAACGGGCGTTGTATTCGCCAGCATGGCGCCGGTGAATATCCCCACGCACTTGCACCGGGCGACGTTCAGGATCGCCGCGGTGTCCTTCTGGGGCCTGGCGTCCATCGTCATGGCCAGCAGCTACATCGGAACCGACCTCGGGGTCAACTATCCGGTGGAGTGGGTCGTGACGGTACTCGCCTGGGTCGCGGGGTTGGTGTGCTGGCTCTTGCCGTGGTCAGAAATCCCGGCCAACCGATTTCTCCCGGTCGTCTTTGGCGGCCTCGTGATGATCACGATTGGAATTTTTGCCACCGGCGGGACGCATTCGCATCTACCGGTGCTGTACCTGGTCGCCGTTGTGTTCACCGCATCGATGCTCGATTTTCCAGTCGCGCTTGCCGTAGTCATTGTCTCCACCATGGCCGCTACGCTTCCGTTGCTGGTACAAGGCTGGAGCAGCGCCTATGTCCGGTCGCTAGTCTTGCTCGTGGCGTCGATGGCGATCTGTGCCTTCGTCCCCGCCCTCGTCCGCAAGGCATTGCGTGGCGAGAATCAGCTCGCCGAACGGCGCCGCCTGGAGCTTGAAGGAAGTTACCTGGCCACCATCGAGGCTCTCGCTGTCGCGCTGGACGCGAAGGACCGCCACACTGAGGTGCACTCCCGAGCGACTGCCGCGCTGGCGCGCGCGGTTGGCCAGCGACTGGGTCTCGAGGCCGAGGCGCTGCGGTTCCTCGAGTACGGGGCACTCCTGCACGACATCGGAAAAATTGGTGTGCCTGGTTATGTCCTCAATAAGCCGGGGCCACTCGACGAGGAGGAGACCGCCATCATGCGGGAACATCCGGTGATCGGTGAGCGGATCGTGGCCTCAGTGCCGTTTCTCAATCGCATCCGCCCGATCGTGCGCGCCGAGCATGAGCGATGGGACGGGCAAGGCTACCCGGATGGGCTCAAGGCCGAGCAGATCCCCGTCGAGGCTCGCATCATCCATGCCTGCGATGCCTTCCAGGCGATGTCGAGCGACCGGCCCTATCGACGTGCCCGGCCCCGTGACTGGATCTTGGAAGAAATCAGGACGCAGTCCGGCCAGCAGTTCGACCCCGGGGTAGCGGAGGCCCTGCTTGCCGTGATTGCCTCCGGGGAGGTCACAGTCAGCGGCACCGCCGAGAGTGCCGTCCACCCGGATAAGCGGCTGCCGGAGGCGCACTCCTGGACGCAACATCTCGACGCCATCCAGCAACTTGGAGCGCGCCTCGCAAATATCGGCGGCGTGCCAGAGATCTGCGCGACCATCGGCCAGGCGATCACCACCCTGCTGCCCTACGACCAGTGCCGCATCTACCTGCTCGAGGATGACGGCCGGACCCTGAGCCCGGTCTATTTCAGCGATAGCCGCCGCTCCGAATACGACGGGGTAACCGCCGAAACGCTGGCCATCCAGGTCGGCCAGGGCATCACCGGCTGGGTAGCCGAAACCAAGCAAGGTGCGCTGGTCAGCGATACGGAGCACCATCCCAAGGCGGTCCACATCCCGAGCACCACCGAAAGCGACGAGTCCATGCTTGCCGTCCCGGTCATCTTCGAGGACAACCTGATCGGCGTCATCGTCAACGTCAAGGTCGGCCTCCATCAGTACACCGGTGATCACCTGCGCTTGCTGACCATCCTCGCCAATCAGGCCGCCGTCTCGATCTCCAACGCGCGCTTGATTGAGCGGCTGGCCGCTACCGCCCGCACCGACCCGCTAACCGGGCTTTCGAATCGACGTGCCTTCGAACAGGCGCTCGAAGACCGGCTGGATGTCACATTCCCCGAGCCCTTCTCCGTGATCATGCTCGACGTGGATGGACTCAAGCAGGTGAATGACGCCCGCGGTCACGCGGCCGGCGACGCCGTGCTGAAGCGCGTGGCGTCGGTGCTGACCGCTCATCTCCGCCAGGCGGATGTTGTTACCCGATGGGGCGGGGATGAATTCGTCCTCCTGATGCCCGGAACCGACCAGGTAGGCGCCGTATCGCTGGCCCGCCGCGTCGGTGGAACCTTGCGCGATGCCGACGACCCAGCCGGCGCCATCTCGGTGTCGATCGGGACTGCCTCGTTTCCCGCGGATGGCACCAGCGCCGATGGACTGTTGGCGGCTGCTGACCGCTCGATGTACATCGACAAGCGACAGCGGGTCGCCTGAAGAGGGGTAACGCGAGCTTTCTTAGCCTGCCGCCACCCGAGCCCAGTCGTCGATGTTCCAGGTCAGACCACTGGGGCCAGGGTCCGCTCGAACCACGTAGTCCATCACATCGGCTTTGAAGCCGCGGCCCTCCATCTCGTGCGCCGCTCGGCTCGACAGAATGATCACCGGCAGGTGCCGAGTACCCTCGGTCGCGCGAAGGCGTTGCAGCGTGGCAAAGCCGATCTCTTCACCCAACCGAAGGTCGAGGAAGATCATGTCCGGACGCAGGGCGGACGCCTCCTGCATCACCTGGTCGTCGTTCGACACCACTTTCACCTGATAGCCATCGAGCTCAAGCTTGAGCTTGTACATCTCGGCGACCGCCGGATCGTCCTCGATGAACAAAACCCGGATCGTTTCTTCGACGGGATGCCTAATTGTGGCCATGTGGGTGCCCCTTCAAAAATGAGCCGATGCCGCCTACCTGCCGCTCACACTAGAGGGGTGGCGGACGCCTGTCAATGATCGGCTTGCCCGCGTTTAGTCCTTTTGGTACGGCTGACGAACTTCTTCGGGTAACTGATACCAGCTGACCCGGTCGCCGATCCTCGCGCGCAACTTCCATTTGAGTGATTTCGGCTGCCGGTCGATCCGCTCCCAGAGCTCATCCAGGCGTTGATTGACACGGTCGGCATTCACCTCGAGCGCAATGGCCGCGCCGCGGACGCGCTCGATGTTGAGCTGGAGCGTTCGATACAGACCCCAGTCCTCAGACACAAGGTGGGCCAGGTAGGCCGCGTTGATCGCGTCGTCGTCGTGATCGGCGATGGGATGATCAAGCATTAGCGCGATGGTGTCGACGAGGTCCTTCATGTTGACCTCGTAGACCTGCAACTTGCTGAGCAACAGATCGGCCGGGGTAAGGGTGGGACCGTCATGGCTGAGGCGGCCTCCCAGTTCGATGACGTGGCACATCTTCATCCGGTCGATGAAGATGTCGATCTGTCGACCATTCATGCCGTCAAGGTAGAGCAGTCGTTGGTGCCCGTTGAGGGTGTTGAATCGCTGCTCGCCCTGGTAGCCAAGCGACTCGAACAGTCGCTGCACCGATTGCTGCTTCTTCGAAGCCGCGACGAAGTCGAGGTCCCCATACCGGCGCCTGAGCGGCGGTTGCCGGGCGCTGGGCGAATGCAGGTTGACGGCCGCGCCGCCCACCAGCTTGACCGGAAGTTTGGCCAATTGCGCGGCCGCCGCAATCCGCTGCGCCTCGGCGATGACGTCGCTCACGGGGACGTTGACGTCAGTCGCCAGGTGAGTCCTCCCGCACGTCGACGATGATCGTCTTCAGGTCGGTCATCTGTTCGATCGCGCGATGGCCGCCGACCCGGCCAATACCACTCTCCTTGCCCGCCCGGCCGCCGAAGGGGATGTGGGCTTCCCAATAGTTCGATGACTCATTCACGTTGACCCAGCCGGTCTCCAGCCGCTGAGCGAAGCGCAACGCGCGGTCGATGTCCCTGGTGTAGACGGAACCGAGCAGGCCGTAGGGTGAGTCATTCGCGATGGCGAGGGCCTCCGTTTCGTTGGCGAAGGGAATCAGGGGGGCGATCGGACCAAAGGTCTCCTCGCGGCTGACCCGCATCGCCGGCGACACGCTTCGCAGCACGGTGGCTTCGTAATACAGCCGGGTCGGATATCCATCCGCCCGCCGCCCGCCCTGGACCACGATCGCGCCGCGGTCGACCGCGTCTCGCACGTGCTCGTCCATTTTCTGGGCCACCCCTTCGTTGTTGAGGGGGCCCATCGTGGTGCGATCGTCGAATGGATCGCCCAACCTGATCGCCGTCATCGCCGCTGTCAGCTGCGCCAGGAAGGCGTCCTGAATGCCGTGATGAACCAGAATGCGCTCCCCTGCCGTACAACTTTGCCCAGCGCACAGGAAGCAGCCGGTGATGGTCCCCTCCGCGGCCCGGCCGAGGTCGGCATCATCGAAGATCACGATCGGGCCGTTTCCACCCAGCTCGAGCATCACGTGCTTGCCGGCGGCCCGCCGCGCGACCGACCGGCCGGTTTCGGTGGAGCCCACGAAGCCAATGCCAGCGACGAGCGGATTGCCCGCGATCTCATCGCCGACCACCGAACCGGGACCCGTGACCAGGTTCACCGCGCCTTCCGGGAGGTCGGCCGCTGTCAGGCATTCCATCAACTTCACGGAGATGGCCGAGGTCGAGGTTGCCGGCGCCCAGACAATGGTGTTGCCGCCGGCAAGCGCCGGGGCGATGAGCTCGGTCGCCATCGTCAGCGGCCAGTTCCAGGGGGTGATCACGCCGTAGACGCC
>Ga0066701_10000642_pt1 | contig 10614 bp, 8 predicted proteins | sample GraSoiAngelo_150_FD_66453 | JGI IMG/M metagenome (GOLD analysis project Ga0066701, IMG submission 66453) | Grasslands soil microbial communities from the Angelo Coastal Reserve, California, USA - 14_1009_09_40cm | ecosystem: Environmental > Terrestrial > Soil > Grasslands | place: USA... | reverse complement strand
CAGACCCTCGGGACCTTGCTCGCGCAGTATGCGCTGCTGATGAAGGCGCGCCGCATCTTCGAGGTGGGGAGCGGTTTCGGCTACTCCGCGTTCTGGTTCGCGCGCGTCCTCGAGCCGGGGAGCATGGTGACGCTGACGGACTTCGACCGCGAGAACCTCGACCGGGCGCGTGCATGGCTCCTCAAGGCGGGGTTGCTCGAGCGTTGCCGCGTCGAGCCGGCGGGTGACGGCCTCGAGGCGCTGGCGCGCTGCGAGGCCGGGCTCGATATCGTCTTCCTCGATGGGGAGAAGGCCGAATATCCGAAGGCGCTCGCCATCGCGCTCCCGAAGCTGCGGGCGGGGGGCCTGGTGCTCGCCGACAGTGTGCTCTGGGGAGGCGCAGTGGCGCGGGGCGAGAGCGATGCGGCGACCGCGGGCCTGCGCGAATACACTCGCCTGATCTTCGGGAGCGAAGGGCTGGTCTCGACGATCGTGCCGATCCGGGACGGTCTCGCCGTCACCTGGAAGAGGTAGCGCGTGGACGTCACAGCCGCGCAGGTGAAAACGCGCGCATGCGAATTGGGATTCGATCTCTGCGGGGTTGCGCGCGCGCATCCGCTTCCGCCGGAACCGCTCGATCGCTGGCTCTCGCGGGGATGGGACGCGGAGCTCGGGTACGTGCGCGCGCGGCGGGAAGAGCGGCTCGACCCCTCGCGCCTCGTCTCTGGGGCACGCAGCGTGATCGTGGTCGCCGCGTCCTACGCTCCCTCGCCGGAAGATCCGGAGCCCGTTCCCGGAGAGCTGGCCATCGCGCGTTACGCGCGGGGGCGCGACTACCACAACGTGTTGCTCAAGCCCGTGCGCAAGCTCGCGACCTGGCTGCGGGAGCGCGGCGCTTCCGTGTACGCCGAGGTCGACGCGGGTGCCGTGATGGAAAAGGCCTGGGCGCAGGAGGCGGGCATCGGCTGGATCGGCAAGAATGGCTGCCTGATCCACGAGCGGCTGGGATCCTGGCTGCTGCTCGGCGCGTTGATCACCGACGCGGACCTGGAGGCTGATGCGGCGCACCCCGACCGCTGTGGCGAGTGCACGCTCTGCATCCCGGCCTGCCCGACCGGCGCCATCCGCGAGCCCCGTTACGTCGACTCCGCGCTCTGCATCGCGTACCACACCATCGAGCACCGCAATGCCATCCCGGAAGAGATCGCGCGGCGCGCCGGAGGCCGGCTCTTCGGATGCGATGCCTGCCAGGATGCATGCCCGTGGAATCGCCGCGCCACGCCGGGCGCACTGGTCCAGCTTCGCGCGCGCACCGCCTCGCTGCGCACCGACGAGGTTCTCTCGCTCACCGACGAGGAAACCTGGCGCCGGTTCGAAGGGACCCCGCTCCTGCGCGCCGGGCGCGACGGGCTGGTGCGGACCGCGCTGGCCGTCGGCGAAGTCGCGGCGGCGCGCGCGCGCGCTCTCACGCAGGATCCGGCTCCAGGGGTACGGGAGCAGGCGCGGCAGCGCCTCAGCGCGACGGAAACGTGAGCACCGCGCCGTTGAGCGCTCCCGCATCGGGCGACACCAGGAAGACGATCGCCTCCGCGACTTCTTCCAGGGGCACCTGCCCCGGCAGGTTGCCGTTCCCGGGCGTGCGCATGGTCCCTGGCGCGATGCAGTTGGCGCGCACGCCGCCACCTTCCTCCGCGATCGCCTTGGTGAGCGCCACGACGCCGGCCTTGGAAGCCGCGTATGCGGCCGAGCCGCGCACGCCGCTCAACGAGGCGGCATTCAGTGCGGCCACGTTCACGATGCGCCCTTCGCCGCGCATCCGCCGCAGCGCCGCCCGGCAGCAGAGAAAACAGGAGCGCAGGTTGATGTCGACCATCTTCTCGAACAGTTCGACGGAGGTCTGCGCGAACGGCGCTCCCATCCAGCCGCCGGCGCAGTGCACCGAGCCCCAGATCGCTCCATGCTGCTCCAGGGCCTTGTCGTATGCCGCCTCGACCTGCGCCTCCACCGAGAGGTCCGCCTGCTTGCGCGTCAAGGCGACCACGCTCGCGCCGCTCCGCTGTAGCCGCTCGACCACCGCGGCCCCGAGGTTTCCCGAGGCTCCGGTGACCACCACACAGCGTCGTTCCAGTGTTGACATGGCGGCCCAATCTACGCAGAACGGAGCGGCCGATGCACGTCCGCGCTCGTCCGTCCGCCGTCGCGCTCTACGGCGCGCTGCTGGCGCACACGCTGGTCTCCGCGGGGAACTACCTCTTCGCCAAGCGCGCGCTGATGGAGATTCCGGCGCTGCCGCTCGGACTATTGCGATTCGCCGGCGCCTCCGTGCTGCTGACGATCCTTCTGCGGCGGGTCCGGCCGCCCGGACAGCGGCTGCCGCCCCGCGATGCGTGGAAGAAGCTTTTCTTCCTCTCCCTCGTCGGTGTCCCGGTGAATCAAGGTTTCTTCCTCTACGGCCTGCAGCTCTCGACGGCCTCGCACGCCGCGCTGCTCTACACCTTGACGCCGCTCTTCGTGCTCCTCGTCGCGCAAGCGCTGATCGGCGAGTTCCCCGGCTGGCGCGCGATCGTGGGAGCGGCGCTGGCGCTGGGAGGGACCGTCTACGTGCTGTTCCAGCGAGGTCTCGACGTTTCGAGCGGACCCCTCCTCGGCGACCTCCTCTTGCTCGTCGGCGTGATCGCCTGGGCCGTCTTCACGGCGGAAGGGCGTGAGGTCGTCGGAAGGTTCGGCGCGTTCCCCACCGTCGCCTGGACGCTGATCGCCGGGACGGTGCTCTACCTGCCGCTCGGCCTTGGAGCGCTGCTCGTGCCCTCGTACCGGGCGGACATCGTCCGCGCGTCCGCTGCGGCATGGTGGGGGGTCGCGTACTTGATCTTGATGACCAGCGTCGTCGCATACCTGCTGTGGTACTGGGCCCTCGCGCACCTCGCCGCCGCCCGCGTGGCCATTTTCACGAACTTGCAGCCGCTCGCGACCGCGCTGCTCGGGCAGCTCTTCCTCGGCGAGCGGATGACGGCGGCATTCTTCAGCGCGGCGGCCGTGGTGATCGCGGGAGTGCTGCTTGCGCAGTGGCGGGCGACCGACGCGGCGGAGGAGGCCCTCCTGGAGTCGCCGGCAAAGACCTGATCCCGCTCAGCGGCTGCGGCGCATGGCGGCGATGTAGAACCCGTCCGTTCCCTGGCGGTGCGGCAGTAGCTGGACTTCGCTGCCCACCCCCAATCCGACGGATTGTGGGAGGACCGGCGCCGGTTCGAAGTCCGGATGGGCGGCGAGGAAAGCGCTCCGCACGTCCTCGTTCTCGCGGCGGTTGATCGAGCAGGTCGCGTACACCAGCCGGCCGGATGGTCTCACCAGCCGCGCGTAGCGGTCCAGGATCTCCCTCTGGCGAGGCGGAAAGGAATCCACCTCTGCCTCGTCGAGGCGCCAGCGCGCATCCGGGTTCCTCCGGATCGCTCCCAGCCCGGAGCAGGGAGCGTCGACAAGCACCACGTCGGCCATTTCGCTCAGCTCGCCGAGGCGCGCGTCGCTCGATTCCGGCACGGCTCGGGCCTCCCAGTTGTGCACTCCCGCGCGCCGCGCCCGCGGGCGAAGCTCGTCGAGGCGGCGGCCGTCGCGATCGCAGGCCACGAGCCGCCCCTTGTTGCGCATCTCGGAAGCAAGCGCGAGCGTCTTGCCCCCCGCGCCGGCACAGGCATCGACCACGAGCTGTCCCGGCCGCGCCTCGCAGGCGAGCGCGATCAGCTGGCTGCCTTCGTCCTGCACCTCGAACAGCCCCGCCTTGAACGAGCGCAGCGCGAAGACGTTCGTGCGTCCGCTAAACGTGACGCCCCACGGAGAGAGTCCGGTCGGCTCGACGCGCAGGCCTTCTGCCCGGAGCGTGGCGAGCAGCTCGTCCCGCGTGTTCTTCAGCAGATTCGCGCGCACCGTGAGCGGAGCTCGCTGGTTCAGCGCCGCCGCGAGCGCGCCGGTCTCCGCCGGACCGAGCTGCTCGCTCCAGAGCTTCGCCAGCCATCGCGGCAGCGACGTCTCGGCGGCGAGCGCGTCCAGCGGGTCGTCCGGAGCGCCGAGATCCCCGGGGGCGGCGACGAGCTCGAGTGCCCATTGCCATGCCGCAACCTCGGGGCCGGCGAGTCCCGCCGCGCTCCGTGGCGACTGCCGCTCTCCAACGACGAGGTACGCCGCGTACCTGAGCAGGTGCTGCGTGGGCGTCGCCAGCTTCTCGAGCGCCAGCTTGCGCGTGCCGAGTGCGCGCTGAAGGAGGTGGTCGACGCGCCCCTGCAGACGCAGGAGTCCATACACCGCGTCGGACACCGCACGCCGTTCCACGCTGCGAAGCAACTTCTCACGCCGCAGGACGCTCTGGAGCGCCTGGTCCGCGCGCGCGCCCTCGCGCCGGACTTCCTCGTAGATTTCCAGCACCGCGGTGCGGACGAGCTGCGCTCTCACGGCGCCGCTTTTCGGATGGCAACGCACATGCTGTCAACCAGGAAGTCCGCCCGTAGTCGGACCGACGTCCGGCCGAATTCCCCGAGGAGACGTACCGTTAGAAACCTTGGGTGTCCTTGGTCGCAGCGATCGCGCTGGCCGCCCTTCCCCCGGTGCTCACGATGGATGACGCGCTCCGCATCTTTCGCGAGCGCGGATTCGATCTGTTGATCGCAGAGGCGCAGATCGCGGCCGCCGAAGGCGATGCGACGGCGGCAAGAGCGTTCGCCAATCCGCAGCTCTCGGCGAGCGCCGGCCGGTCGTTCGACTACGACCCGCGCGCGTGTCCCGGATGCTCGGCGACGGCGTGGTCGATCGGACTGACCGATCCGTCGGCGCTGTCCGATCTGATCAGCGGAAAGCGCGGGTTGAGGATCGAGGTCGCCCGCGCGGCCCTGGCGGCGGCGAAGCGATCGCGCGACGACGCGCTTCGCACGCTTTCCCTCCAGGTCCGGCAGGCCGTCCTGGACGGGGCGTTGCAGCAATCGCAGCTCGCGCTCGCCCGCGAGTTCGCCGAATCCACCGAGCGCACGCGCGCGCTCGACGAGAGACGGCTGCGGTCCGGAGCCGTCTCTGACGCCGAGCTGGCGCGGGCGGAGGTGGCGGCGCTGCAAGCCCAGCAGGGCGTCGATCTGGCCGAGCAGGCCTTGGTCGCCGCCCGGCTGCAGATCGCGTTCCTCCTCGGCGTGCGCGATCCGGCGCCGGAGGAGTTCACCATCGACCCGGCGTTCTTCGACCGCGCGCTGCCCGAGGAAGGACCCGCGCTCGACATCCTCGCGCGAGAGGCGCTCGGGAGCAGGCCCGACCTGCTCGCCGCGTCCGCGCAGGAGGCGCGCGCGGAAGCCGCCCTCGCGCTCGCACGCAGACAGCGGGTCCCGGACGTGGCGCTCTCCGCCCAGTATGCGCAGGAAGGATCGGGACAGAACGCGCTCGAGCCGCCGACGCTGACGTTCGGGGTGCAGCTTCCGCTGCCTATCTTCTACCGGCAGGCGGGAGAGATCGCGCGCGCCGAGGCGGACCTGCGCGCGCAGCGCGTCCAGCAGGAGAAGCTGCGGGCGCAAGCGCTGACCGATGTCCAGCAGGCCAGCGCCGCGGTCGAGGCGAACCGGCGTCTGGTACAGCGGCTGCGGACCCGCCTCCTCGGGCGCGCACGCCGGGTCCGCGACCTCGTGCAGGTGCAGTACGAGAAAGGCGCGGCATCGCTGCTGGAGTTGCTCGACGCCCAGAGGACCTGGGCGCAGGTCCACGCCGACTACCTGAGGGACGTGCGCGACTTCTGGCTCTCCGTGTTCCGGCTGGACGCGGCGGTGGGGCGCACGTGAGGCGCACCCTTCCGCTTCTCCTTCTGCTCTCCTGCGCCCGCCGCGAGGAACGCGAGCAAGCGCGGCCGCCCGCGGGAGAAGTCTGGCTCTCGCGCCAGCAGCTGGACTCGCAGCAGATGCGGATCGAGTTGATCGACGAGCAGCAGATCGCCAGCACCCTCGACGAGCCGGGGCGGATCGCCTTCGACGATCTTCGCGTCGCCCACGTGTTCGCTCCCGTCTCGGGCCGGATCGTCAAGATCGACGCCGCGCCGGGACAGCAGGTCCGCAAGGGCGACGCGCTGCTCGAGATCGAATCGCCGGACGTCGGGGCGGCGTTCGCCGACCTCGGCAAGGCCGAAGCCGACCTCGCGGCGGCCGAGCGCGAGCTGAAACGCGAGCAGGAGCTCGTGGAAGCGCAGGCCGCGGCGCAACGGGAGCTCGACCAGGCGCAGAACGCCTACGGGCGCGCGCGCGCCGAGCTCGCCCGGGCACGGCGCCGCGCGGAGCTGTTCCGGGTGCGCGGTCTGGACGGAGTGACGCAGCGGTTCTCGCTCCGCTCCCCGATCGACGGCGAAGTGATCGCGCGCGCGGCGAATCCCGGCACGGACGTCCAGGGCCAGCTTTCCGGCGGCGCAGCACCCGAGCTGTTCACCGTCGGCTCGCTCGATTCCGTCTGGGCGTTCGCGGACGTCTACGAGGCTGACCTCGCCCGGGTGAAACCCGGCGCTCCGGTCCAGGTGAAGGTGATCGCATATCCGGACCGAAGCTTCCCGGGGCGCATCGAGTGGATCTCCTCGACCCTCGATCCGGTCACCCGCACCGCGCGCCTGCGCTGCACGCTGGACAATCCGGATCGCGCGCTGCTGCCCGAGATGTACGCGACGGTCTCCGTCGCCACCCCGGCGCGCAAGGCGCTGGCCGTTCCGCGCAGCGCCGTTCTGCACGTCGGCGACGAGCGGGTCGTCTTCGTCCAGGCCGGCACCACCGAGAACGGGCTGCTCCGGTTCCAGCGCCGGCGGGTGCTGCTCGAAGAGAGCGGAGGAGATCCGGTCCCGGTCAGGTCCGGCCTCCAGGCCGGCGAGGCCGTGGTCATCTCCGGTGCGCTGCTCTTGAGCGGGATGCTCTGATGCGTTGGCTGGTGGAGAAGGCCCTGGCGGCGCCCTTCATCGTCGTCGCCCTCGCCGTGGGGCTGCTCGGCGTCGGCCTCTGGTGCTACTCGCGGATGGACATCGAGGCCTACCCCAATCCGGTGGCTCCGATGATCGAAGTGATCACGCAGCCCGCAGGATGGAGCGCCGAGGAGGTGGAGCGGTACGTCACCATCCCCCTCGAGACCGGGCTCGCGGGGATGATCGACCTCGAGCACATCCGCTCGCAGTCCCTTTTCGGGCTCTCGGACGTGAAGTGCTATTTCAGCTGGAACCCCGAGTATCACACCGCGCAGCAGCGGGTGGTGAACCGGCTGCAGTTCATCCAGCTGCCGCCCGGCCTCCAGCCACAGCTCTCGCCGTGGAGCGCCATCGGCGAGATCTTCCGATACAGGGTGAAGGGGCCCGGGTACTCGCTCGCCGAGTTGAAGACCGCCCAGGACTTCATCCTCGAACGGCAGTTCCGCCAGGTGCCCGGCGTGGTCGACGTGGTCGGATTCGGGGGAGAGACGAAGCAGTTCCACGTCGACGTCGATCCGTACCGTCTGAAGGGCCACGCGCTCACCCTCGCCCAGCTCACGCAGGGCATCGCCAACGCGAATCAGAACGTGGGCGGCCAGCGCCTTTCGCTCGGCGAGCAGTCGTTCAACGTGCGCGGCCTGGGGCTCATCCACTCGCTCGACGACATCGGCCAGATCGTGCTCGCGCAGCCGAAGGCCGGCACCCCGGTGCGTGTTCGCGACGTGGCGCAGGTCCAGGAAGGCGCCGCCCCTCGCCTCGGCATCGTCGGCAAGGACCTGGAGGCGGACGTGATCCAGGGCATCGTGCTCATGCGTTACGGCGGTTCGTCGCTGGAGACGCTGAAGGGAGTGCACGAGCGCGTCGACCTCATCCGCAAGAACCACGTGCTCCCCATCGGCATGGAGATCGAGCCCTACTACGACCGCGCCAGGCTGGTGAAGCTGACCACCGACACGGTCCTCGAGAACCTGCTCGTCGGCATGCTGCTGGTCACCGTCGTGCTCTGGGTGTTTCTCGGGCAAGCGCGCGCGGCCGCGGTGGCCGCCGTGAACATCCCCCTCGCGCTGATGGCGGCGTTTTGCGGGATGGTCTTCACCGGAACGCCCGCGAACCTGATCTCGCTCGGCGCCGTGGACTTCGGCATCATCATCGAGCCCACCGTGATCATGGTGGAGAACGTCTACCGGCATCTGGGACCGCGCGGGCGAGGGACCCTGAGGGCGCGCATCGTGGACGCGGCCGGCGAGATCGGCGGCCCGCTGTTCTTCTCCACGCTGATCATCACCCTTGCATTCATTCCGCTCTTCACCCTGACGGGGGTGGCCGGAGTGATCTTCTCCCCGATGGCGCACACCTATGCGTTCGCCATCGGCGGCGCCGTCGCGCTCTCGGTCGCCCTCACCCCCGTCCTCGCGGCCTGGGCGCTGCGCGTCGATACGAAGAGCGACCACCGCGAAGGCCACGAAGCCCCGCACGGCCACGACAACCGCTTCCTGCGCTGGATCGATCGTACGTACCGCCCGCTCTTCGAATTCGCGCTGCGGCGACGCTGGGCGGCGATCGCGCTCGCGCTAGTGCCGGTCGCAGCCGCAGGCGCCCTGCTCGCCGCCACCGGCACCGAGTTCATGCCCAAGCTCGAAGAGGGCAACTTCTGGATCCGCGCCACGCTCCCCACCAGCGTCTCCCTGGAGACCAGCGGCAAGCACGTGGGGCGCATGCGCCGCATCCTGCTCGGTTGCGAGGACGAGGGCTGCACCAGGCGGCGGAACCCGGAGGTGCGCACGGTGGTTTCCCAACTCGGGCGGCCGGACGACGGCACCGACCCCTCGGGCTTCTACAACATCGAGATGTTCGCTCCCCTGATTCCCCAGGGGGAATGGCGGCGCGGGATTACCAAGGAGAAGCTCACCCAGCAGCTCTCGCGCGATCTGCACGACGCATTCCCGGGGGTGGATTTCAACTTCTCGCAGGCGATCGCCGACAACGTCGAAGAGGCGATGAGCGGCGTGAAGGGCGAGAACACCGTGAAGGTGGTCGGACCGGACCTGAAGGTGAACGAGCAGAAGGCAGCCGAGATCGTCTCCGCGCTGCAGCAGGTGCGCGGTGTCGAGGACCTGGGCATGTTCCGCTCGCTCGGCCAGCCCGACGTGAAGATCGCTCCGGACCGCGAGCGCTGCGGGCGATACGGATTGAACGTCGGAGATGTCGCGGCCATCGTGCAAGCGGCCATCGGCGGGCAAGCGGTCACCCAGGTCTACGAAGGGGAGAAGAAGTTCGACCTGGTCGTTCGCTGGGCCGAGCCCTACCGCAAGGACTTGCGGGCCATCCGGCAGATCCTGGTCCCCGCGCCAGACGGAGCGCAGATCCCGCTCGGCCAACTGGCGAAGATCAGCGAGGAGGACGGACCGTCCGTGATCTACCGCGAGGACAACCGCCGTTACGCGCCGGTGAAGTTCTCGGTCCGGGGACGCGATCTCGGCTCCACCATCGCGGAGGCGCACGCGCGGGTGGACTCGCAAGTGACGCTTCCCTACGACACCCACCTGGAATGGGCCGGCGAGGCGGACCAGATGCGCGAGGCCGCCGCGCGGCTGCTGGTCATCATTCCCATCACCCTGGTGCTGATCGCCTTCCTGGTCTACTCGGCGGTAGGCGGAGCGCGCGACATGCTGATCGTCCTTCTGTCGATTCCGGTCGCCTGCAGCGGCGGGGTGATCGCGCTCTTCCTCACCGGCACCCATCTGTCGATCTCGGCAGCCATGGGATTCGTCTCCATCTTCGGCATCGCCGTGCAGGACGCGATCATCGTGGTCACCTATGCGCGGAGGATGTGGCTCGAGGGTCACCCGCTGGAGGAGGGCGCCCGGCTGGCGGCAGAGCGCGGCCTGCGTCCGGCGTTGATGACGGCTTCCGTGGCCCTCATCGGGCTCCTTCCCGCGGCGCTGTCCCGCGGGATCGGCAGCGAGACACAGAAGCCCCTGGCGATCGTCGTCATCGGCGGGATGCTGGTCCTCGCCGTCCTGCCTCGCCTGCTCCTCCCACCGCTGCTCACTCTGGCGCACGCGCGCCACGCCGCCGTTCCGGCCCGCGCCGCCGCTCCGCAGTGGTAAGCTCCGCGCCTTCGTGAGAGGAGCCTCGCGCAATGGCCCAGGCTAGCCGGTCCGTGACGATCAACGTGCCGCCCGAGAAGCTGTTCGACGTGATCGTGGACTACGAGAAGTATCCGGAGTTCCTGCCCGAGGTGAAGAAGGCGAAGGTGGAGGGCGGGCAGGGCTCGATCAAGGAAGTGACGTACATGGTCGACATCAAGGCGAAGGTGATCACGTACACGCTCAAGCACACCGCCGAGCGCCCGACCAAGCTGTCCTGGACGATGGTCAAGGGCGAGATGATGAAAGGCAACGACGGCGCCTGGACCCTGAAGCCCGGCGCGCAGCCCGGGACGACGGACGCGACGTACGCCATCGATCTGAAGCTCTCGTCGCTCGTGCCGGGATTCATCGAGAAAGCGCTGGCCGAGCAGTCCTTGCCGGGACTGCTGGCGAACTTCAAGGCGCGCGCGGAGAAGCTGTACGGCGGGAAAGCCTGAGCGGGCACCGCGGGGATCAGGCTACGCGGGGAAGCTCTATCCAGGGCGGTATCTGCCGTGCGCGACGCCAGCCATGACATAGAAGCCAGGT
>Ga0066701_10000641_pt1 | contig 10614 bp, 11 predicted proteins | sample GraSoiAngelo_150_FD_66453 | JGI IMG/M metagenome (GOLD analysis project Ga0066701, IMG submission 66453) | Grasslands soil microbial communities from the Angelo Coastal Reserve, California, USA - 14_1009_09_40cm | ecosystem: Environmental > Terrestrial > Soil > Grasslands | place: USA... | reverse complement strand
GGAATTGGCCGGCTCACCATCCAGGCCATCTCGAACCGAGACTATTACCTGGTGCAGGGTTGCATTCTGGCAATCGGGCTGACCTACATAGCAGTAAATTTTCTGACTGATTTGCTGTACTCGGCGGTGAACCCGAGGATTCGACAGTGAAAGCTGGGCAGAGCATGGCCTTATAGGCTGCGGAAAACCTAAGATTCGTATCAGGGTTATGGCTTCACAGATTGCGGGAAAAACCCAGGATTTGTGTCCTCTGTGTCCTCCGTGGTCCGCAGTGCCTGGCCTATCAGAAGGCTAATTTCATCTCTGATGCGCCGGAACGCTGTCAGCCTCTCTTCCTTGCTGCCCACCACTGCTGCCGGGTCTTCCAAGCTCCAGTGCATGTACTTGTAGGTGCCCGGAAATACAGGGCAATGCTCCTTCGCATGGTCGCATACCGTGACGACGTACTGCACCGGATTACCAAGCGTTTGCCGCACGTCCTTGGATTTCTGGTGCGAGATGTCGATGCCAATCTCACGCATGGCCTCAATCGCCAGTGGGTTCAAGCCTTTGGGCTCAATTCCACCGCTGAGCACTTCGTATCTGTCCCCAGCAACGTGCCTGAGGTAACCCTCAGCCATTTGGCTGCGAGCGGAATTGCCTGTGCAGAGAAAGAGTACCTTTGGCTTGATCATGATTGTTCCAAGCCCGGTTTGCGTCCGTGCAATTTAATAGAAGCTATCACGTGTGCCGCGACAAGCTGCAATTCGGCTGTCTTCGAGGTCTTGTCCTCCGGTGCCAACACTGACGCAAGTTGTGCCCCGTTGGCGATTTGGGGAATTGCCAAATCGACCAGGCCCGCTTCAAGAGGAAAGCGGACATAGTCATTCAGTAGGCTCGCCCCAGCGATGCATCCCACATACGCGCTGACATCGTTCTTGATGCGCTCCGGCAGGTCTGCTAGGAGGACGATATCGCCGACGGCGAATCTCCCGCCCGGCTTCAGAACACGATGAATTTCGCGGAAAACAGCAGGTTTGTCTGGGCTGAGGTTGATTACACAGTTGCTGATTATGAAATCGACAGAATTATCATCGACGGGCAAGTTCTCAATGTGCCCCTTGCGAAACTCGACATTGGTAGCCCCAAGCTTCATGGCGTTTTCTTGCGCACGGCTGACCATGTCGTCCGTCATGTCCACTCCGATCACACGTCCGGATGGCCCGACCCTGCGCCAAGCGAGAAAGGCATCGAATCCCGCGCCACTGCCCAAGTCCAAAACGGTCATACCCGGCTTGATTTCGGCCAGTGCCAAAGGATTACCGCAGCCTAGGCCAAGATTGCCATCGCCTGCCAGAGCCAAGTCTTCCTTTGAGTAACCGACAGCCACTGCGAGCGTTTCTTTATCGTTGGAGCCGCATCCGCATCCCGACTGCTCTCCACGAGCAATGGCTGCATATTTCTGCCGAACCACTTCCAGTACCTGTTGTTTCTCCATACCAGCCTCCCGCGAAGCGATATACGCTTAGGCGAATACGATGAGATTACGCTTCGCAAATCACATCTGTCAAGGCGCATGTGTTCTGTTAATATTCAAGATATGAAGGCACACAAGTACCCGCTGGAACGGTTGTTCCGTGCTCTGGCTGACCCGACTCGCCTCAGACTCATCAACCTGATGGCAGAGCAAGAAATTTGTGTTTGCTATTTCGTGGAAGTGATCGATGCGCCACAGCCCAAAATCTCCCGGCATTTAGCTTATCTACGTCGGGCGGGCATGGTTGCGACACGCCGGGATGGCAAGTGGATGCACTACAGACTCCGGATTCCCCCCGATTTGCACGCGGCTTCCATACTCAAGACCACAATTGACGCGCTGAGACGGGACAAAGAACTGCAACTCGATTTCCAGCGGTTAAATAAGGCTTGCTGTGGGCCGAGGAGTTTGGTGCAGCTTATCGGTGCTCCCGTTCCCGTGGAAACCAACAAACAGTCTATAAGAGCTAACAGCTAGCTCCTTCTTACTCGGAATTTCCGACACGGAGCTTACACTCCAGTCACTTTCGGCATTACGTTCGTAAATTGAGCAAAGTGGCTAAATTTAGGATACTGGCCCGAGCCCAAAATTATGGCCTTGCGTGCCTTGCTCGTATCACATGACGAATTTGTCGAAGCCGCCTTTCAAGACGCGGTTCGAGGTGTCGGCGCCGAGCTTGAGGTCAGCAGAGATAGTAAGTCAGCCCTGTTAGCTGTCGAGCGAACGCGATTCGACGTGGTGCTTATTGACTGCGATGATGTTTACGGTGGAGCATCGTTGCTCCGTTCCACTCGTACGTCCCTTCCCAATAGATGCTCGGTTTTACTGGCAATAACTAACGGCGGTACGCACGCCGCGGATGCCATCGATTTAGGTGCAAACCTGGTTGCATGCAAGCCCATCACGCCCGAGCGAGCAGAATCTGAATTGCAAAGAGCTTGCAAGAATATGGTGGGAACCCAGCGGGCCAATCGGCGTTTCAGCGTTAGTATTCCGGTATTCCTCAGCTTCGGCCAAGTGCTGGACCGCCGCGCTCAGGCTTACAACGTCAGTCTTGGCGGCCTAGGCATCAGGGTTTCTGAACCCATCGAAGGTGACGATGTCGTGCACCTGCGATGTTGCTTGCCCAGTTGTGCCATCTCTATCCAAGCCCGCGGGGAAATCGCATGGGCTGACCCCGAAGGCAATTGCGGTATCAGGTTCATGGGGATGAGCGACAGTTCGCTTTCCATATTGTCGGAATGGCTGCAGCGCGCCGAAGAAGACGTTCAGGCTTCATAGTTTCCGGCCTTAAATCAATTTTCGCAAAAAAGAAGCCCCTGCTTCGACTACCCTCTGCGCAGACTCTAAAGGACTTGCAATCAGCGGAGAGCGCGGGTAATATCCGGCGCCTGTTCCTAAAGTAATGAGGGACAGCCTCTTGCCGATTGACCCCCGGAATCGACGGGTAGTACCATTCGCTACGGCTCGGTGTTGAATCCAGGGGTAGGCGTCCGTAACCCATAGAGAACTATGAAACTTCTGAAACTCTATGCTTTAATCGCGCCCCTTTTGGTGGTTCTGGCGACTACCTCTTGCCAAACCGCGCAGAAGCAAAAGCCATTATTGTCTCCGGCACAAGCTGCTCCGCCGGCCCTGACGAGTAAGGCTTCGCCAAGTGCGTCTGCGTCCAGGTCTCAGGCGGCCGCGCAACCGGCACAGACTGAACCGCAAGCATCCCAGTCCGAAGGCAAGTCTGAGCTGAGACCTGACGCCGTGGCCGACCTCATCGCGCAGGTAGAAAAGGAATACGAGGCGGGACAGGACAACTACCAAGCCGGGCATCTCGAGGCTGCCAAGCAGAATTTCGACCGCGCTTTCAACTTGCTTCTGGGCAGCAATCTGGACATCCACTCGGACGAGCGCCTACAGCATGAATTCGACCGCATCCTCGAGGGCGTGAATGGCCCGGAACTGATGGCTTTGCAGGAAGGCGACGGTTTTACCGAGCAGAAACCTGAGCCAGCGCCCATCGACGAAGCGAACGAGGTGACTTTCCCGGTTGACCCCAATATAAAGGCTAAAGCGGAAGCCGAGATCAAGTCCACGCACTCTGACCTGCCGCTGATGATGACCGACCAGGTTGCCGGCTATATCAACTATTTTTCAAGCCGAGGCCGTGGCACCCTGGAGCATGCGCTAGCTCGCGCCGGCCGCTACCAGGAAATGATCCAGCGGGTTCTGAAAAAAGAAGGCGTCCCGCAAGACCTCATTTATCTGGCGCAAGCCGAATCAGGTTTTCATCCGCTCGCGTTGTCTCGTGCCGGGGCGCGCGGCATCTGGCAGTTCATGTCGAGCCGCGCAAAAGGTTATGGATTGGAGCGCAACTGGTGGGTAGACGAACGCCAAGATCCAGAGAAGGCCACCCGAGCCGCTGCCCGGCACCTGAAAGATCTTTACAACGAATTTGGTGATTGGTACCTGGCCATGGCAGCCTACAACTCTGGCCCGGGCACAGTGCAGAGTGCCGTCAAGCGCACGGGATACGTCGACTTCTGGGAACTCTACCGGCGCAACGTTCTGCCCAAAGAAACGCGCAATTACGTTCCCATTATTCTGGCCGTGACCATCATGGCCAAGAATCCTGAGCAGTATGGGCTTGATGACGTGGTCCGGGAGAAGCCAGTCCCTTATGATACGGCAAGGATCAATTATCCGGTGGACCTACGCTTGGTTGCCGAGTGTGTGGACGCTTCAGCCGCCGGCTTGCAGGACCTGAACCCCAGTCTTCTGCGCCTGACCACGCCCAAGAATCAGGAATTCGAGCTCCACCTGCCCATTGGCACCAAAGACAAGTTCCTGACCGCGATAGCTGCCATTCCGCCCGATATGCGGGTCTGGTGGCGGTATCACAAGGTTGCCCCCGGAGATACCCTGGCTTCAATCGCCCGCAGATACCGCACCAGTTCCAAGACGATCGCCGAAGCTAATAATCTCGACGGACAAGAACTCGATCAGGACAGTAAGCTGGTTATTCCCATTGTCCCCGGCAAGTACCCTCTCGGCGGAGATGTTGTGGCCTACTCGCGTCACGCCACCCGCTACAAGGTCCGCAAAGGCGATACGGTCCAGACCGTGGCCGAAAACTTCGGCGTTCCGCCGATGATGGTGCGTCGTTGGAACCATATCAAAGGAGGCAGCCTGCGCGGGCGTCGCGTGGTTTATGTCCACCTGCCGGTCACGCCAAATGCTCTCGAAAGCCAAGTGGCCCCAAGCTCAAGGAAGACGAGTAAGTCTAAGAATAAGAAAGGCTTGCAGGCGACCGAAAATAGCGTGGTCCGCCATAAAGTGAAGCAGGGAGAAACCTTAAATTCCATTGCCAGCTCCTACAACACCACGGTCGCGGCCCTCAAACGCGACAACCGGAACCTTGCGATCCTCCGCCCGGGGATGGTCCTGCTCATCAGGGAAGTGCAGTAGGGCCCCAGTTATCAGTGGTCAGTTCTCAGTGCTCGTTTGAAACTTTCCAATGCCTATTCCTGCTGCCATTTGAACCGCGACCTTCCGCTGGAAGCCCGAAGCCGGAAGCGGATGCCCTGCCCACGACCCCTACCACGACCAATGACCAGCGATTGCGGAGAAGGTGTAATATGCAGGGGAGCGGCAGTGATTCGTATCAGTAATGTCGCTAATGTCGCCGAAAACCGCTGTGCTATAATCGCGCGCCGTTTGACAAGTGATGAAGTTTCTGTCCGCAGCTGTCTTTCTATTTCTCTAAAGGCTCACAGCTCTCGCGCGACATTTGGGCGCGCTGGGCAGCCAAAAATTCAGGAGGAACGATGACCTTTGACGACGTAACCCTCTACGGACGTGATGACGAAACGGATGAATATGGAGAAACCGGCGGGTATGGCGAATCGCTAGAAGAAGATTACGAAGAGGAAGAGGAAGAGGAGGAATCCGGAATCTCCGGGAGCGAACCGGTGACCTTGCCAGGGGCCCCGGCTCCCGAGCCGCGCCCTACTCCGACTGGTGGTGGCGGAGGCGGCGAAGGTAAGCCGGCCAAGAAAAAAGTAGCTAAGAAAAAAGCAGCTAAGAAAAAACCGGCGAAGAAGGCGGCCAAGAAGAAAGCTCCGGCTCGGAAAAAATCGAGTGGTACGCGATCCAGGAGCAGGCGCGGAAAATCCGCTGGCAGAAAATCAAGTGGCAAGAAAAAGAGCAGCAGAAAGGGCGGCCGCCGCCGCTAAGCGGCGTACGCCCTGCAACTCCAGCCGTTCCCGGTTGGGAGCAAAGTGAAAGCTCAGTGTCGGTGATCATCGCGCGGGCGCTCTCGGCCCGGTGTGTCAAGATTCGGAGTCGGATGATATGAACCGCGGTTGGTGCCCGCGGCTTCTTTCTTTTTTTCATGTGGGGGACGCTCTCTAACCAGTCCAGACCGTAACCTTTCCTTGTCCTTGCCAGCCGGGATCGCTAATTTCTCGCCAGCTCAGGACTGGTCGAAACATTCCCGAATTAACCTGCTAACACGAACCCAATTTTGTTGGGGACCAGCTCGAAACGTCAGGCTGGCACGAGATCTATTTCTTTCCCTGCACCGCTGCGAGACAGCGTCCGTAAAGTTCCAGCAGGTGCGCGGCGTACTCCTCGGGCTTGTCTGCGCCTCCACCCTGAAATCCCACTCCAGTAGAGCTCGTCCGGCCATAACCCGTAGTCATGGCGACAAATTTCATCAAATCGAGCGCAATATCTTCATTGCGGCGCGAGCCGACTGACACAGTAGGTACTTCGTCCATGAGTACCTCCCTTGGAATAAGAATGTTGGGAACGTCGTCCATTTGCAATTGAATATTTCTAATTTCGCAATTTGGAATCCGGTGTTTTTTGATGGTGCGCGGCTCTACGCCGTGCATTTTACAATCCTGAATCGAGTGAGCTTTAGCTCTGAGATACTGAACGGCTGCAATCCTATACTATTGTTGCTTACTGTTGCTCTGCAGAGCGTCTTGCGGCGGAATCTCCTTTTCAGCCTCGTCCACCTGGTGGCATATGCAGTGTCACGTCACATAAAGCTGCCAAGAATTGCTGTCTCGCCGGAATGCTACGCGTTACGGTCAATGCCGGAGGTTTCCTCTTTTGTCGTTTTGAACGCCCAAGCCATGCGAGGAGTGTTGTGAGCGATGCCGAAGCGGCCGCGGGCGTCGAGAAGAATTATGCCGCCGTGACCGGCGACGCGGTTCTTCAGATACTCGATTGCCTCGAGGACCACCCACTGCGGCGCGTTCCCGGCGAACACTCGATCAGCGGACCATTTCGCCAGCACCAACTTCATGATGGGTTCGCCCCAGCCAGTGGTCGAGACGGCGGCGCTTTCGTTATCGGCATAGCAGCCACAACCAATGAGTGAGGAGTCGCCCAGCCGGCCGGGAGCTTTGTTGAGCGTTCCGCCGGTGGAGGTTGCGGCGGCAATATTGCCATCCCGATCAAGGGCAACCGCGCCGACAGTGTCGTGCGAGATGGTAGGCGCGAAGAGATCTGCCCTCTCCTCTGAGGTGCGCGACTGGAATTCACGCAGACGCTCGACTTCACGAGGGATGATCAGGTCTTCGTTCTTGCAGAGCGGAATGCCGTGCTCGGCGGCAAAGCGTTCGGCGCCCTCCGCGACGAAATACACATGCGGGCTCTCGCTGAGGATTTTGCGGGCGGCACGAATCGGATTCCGGATATGCTCCACGCAGCCCAGGCCGCCGGCGCGTAGCGTAGCCCCGTCCATGATGAGAGCATCGAGTTGCACCTTGCCTTCACGGTTGAGGAAGCTGCCGCGGCCCGCATCGAAAGCATCGTCATCTTCCATGATGACCACGGCTTCCTCAACTGCGTCGGCCGCGGAACCGCCGTGACTTAGCGCGTGCCAGCCTGCAGCGATCGCATTGCGCACGCCGTTGAGATGAGCCTCGACCATGTCATCAGGAATGCCCCAAGCACCGCCGTGGGCAACCAGAACAGGATCCTTGGACAAAATCAGTCCCCAGAAAGTGAAGCAACGAGCGGATAGTCTAGCACCGGGGAACGAAGGCTGGCTGGAGATCCAAAAAACTCCTATTCAGATCCGATTGTTGCTCCCTGACGAAAATAGTCAATGAATCAGTCCAGATGGTTCACCCACGAATGCTTGAACACGGCCTTGCCTCGAGCGGCTCAACGTTCTTCGCAGCGACGTCCTTGGAAGATGTTGCCGCAGGAGATGGGATGACAAGTCGTACGCGAAAGCTGCCTAACGAAACATGCACCCGTGGCTGTGGTGATTGATCCTTTCTGCATTAGGTTCGAGAAGGTGCAATGCTCAGGCCACAAGATCAATCTTTGTAATTGGGGGAGGTTCACGCTTTTCTTCTAACCTGCCCTCGCTGCTTACTTTTGCCAGTTCTGCGTTCAGTTCTGCTCCCACGAGCATGGCAAAACCTGTCCAGTAGAGCCATATCATCAGCGCAATTGCCGCGCCCAGCGTTCCGTAAGTCTTGTTGAAGTTAGCGAAATGGCGGAAATAAATCCCGAGAAGATAAGACAAGCCAATCCAGCAGCCCACGGCGAGAACCGCACCGGGCAGGGTTGCGAGAAAACGCTGCTTGATGTTTGGAGCAAGGAAATAGAGAGTCTCGAGCGCGAGGACGGTGAACCCGATGGCGATGGTCCAGTGAATGTAGGGCCACAACAGGACGAAAACTGCGGACAGATGGACTCGAGCAGCCAGCCAACCTCCAAATTCGGGCCCCACAATCATGACGCCTAATGCAACCAGCAAAAGGGCTCCGGTTATGAAGGCCAAGCCGACGGCGAGAGGGCGTGTTTTCCAGAACGGCCGATCATCTTTGACATCATAAGCAATATTCAAAGCTTCAATCGCTGCGGAAAAACCACCGGATGCCGCCCACAGGGTGCCCAGGATTCCAAACGAGAGGAACGTTCCTTTGTTGGGAGAGACAACGTCAGATAAGACCCTGCGGACTAGGCCCATGGTGTCAGCCGGCAAGAAACGCGCCATTAAAGCCAAGGTTTGGTTGAACAAATCCGGGACCGGCAAATAGGCCACAATGGCAGATAAAAAAATTAGAGCCGGAAAAAGAGACAGAACGAAGTAGTAGGACAACGCCGCGGCCATCTGCATCGTGTGGTTCTCGACCACATCAGCATAAGTGCGTCTGAGCGCGTGCTTTATTTTTTCGAATCCCACCGACAAATTAGATGCACTATCGAGGGGTCCGGTTTTTTCGATGGGGCGCGACTTTTTGGACGCTATGGAGAACAGCCCAGCGCCACCGGTCCAAATCTGATCCGGCAAGTCGGAACAGTAATCACCGAAGACCTGCCGCATTCGGCCGACCTTCCGAGCCATTGCCGTTCTGCTCGATAAAGCTGATTGCCAAACGGCTAAACTCTGCTGGTTTTTCAAGGTACATAATATGGCCGACGCCCGCTATCACCACACGGCGCGCCCGTGGTATTCCGGCTTCGATTGCGCCTGCATGGGCATGAACGTCGGGAATATCGGCGTCGCCTACGAGAAGGAGCGTCGGTACCCGGATCTCGTGCAGCCTGGAGAGAGCCGGCTTAGGGCGGAGTGGATAATCGGGGTGATTCATATCCTGCGGATTCGAGGAGAGCAGATCGAAAAGGCGCTTCCTCGCGGCATCGTTACCCGGCGCAATCAGGTATTTGTCTTTGGACCACTCCGAGATAGCGCCTTTCATGTCACCTTTGTCGAGGAGTTGGAAGGCATGTTTGCCGCGGTCGAGGAAATGCTCAGAGTACGGCATCCCGCTAACGACCGCACCGACCAGAACCAGCTGCTGAACGATCTCGGGATGAGCAAGTGTGAAATCGATAGACAATTCACCGCCGTGGGAGCTGCCGACGAGCGCAGCGTGATCTACCTTCAAATAATGTAAGAGTGTGACAAGGTCGTCGGTTTCGGAATACCACGTGGTCGCTGCCGGGGAACGACCGTATCCGCGACGGTCATATCGGATGGCGTGAAAGCGCGTACAGAATTCAGGCCACACATCATCCCAGACGGCGGAATTGACGACACCATCGTGAATCAGTACTACGGTCTGGGATGCAGTTCCGCATTCCTCATAGTACAGTTTCGATGCCTCAACCTGAACGAAAGAGCCTCGCCCCGGCTGAACGGTGGTTGTGGTTTGTGGCTGAGCTTGGCACCAGAAGCACAGAGCACAAAACAATACGGCTCCGAAAACGGTTTGGCTCGGCTTGCTCATTAGTGGCTCCGATTGCTTGCAAGTTATCGATGGCGAGTTCCAATTCCACACGGACTTGCGGCAGTGGCTTGCGGCATTAACATCAAGCGGGAACTACCGCGAGTCGCTTAGCGCACCGCCAGCGGGTATTGCTGCGTAGTCGGCGGCACAATACCGTTCATTCGCAGGTATTCTACGATTTGACCGTAGTGGTCGGTAATGTGCCACACGGCTACAACAGAAATTCCGAGGCGAGTGTTCGGGCCGGCATATGGACCGTCAACCCGCGAAAGCGCGTTCTGCGCATTCACCGCCGCCAGCACTCGGTTCCCATAGACGAACGACTCGCGCAGGTATTTGAGCAATTCCGCTTTGGTCTTCGCGGGGCTGGGGCCACCCTTCTCACAATGATCGGGTGGAGTCCTGCCTTCAATCTCGTCGAAAAACGCGAAATTCGCGCAGGCCACATGCTTCACTTGCTCGGCGAAAGTGCGTACACCTTTGAAATTACCGTCGGTGGGCGCGAACGAATATTTTGTTTCGGGCATCGCTTCCGCGACGGCCAGGAAGTCCCGCTGGACCATTTCGAACGGTTGCGCGACGCTACTCGCGATGCTCGTGGGAATCTGCTCTTGTTGAGCTGCCGTCGGCAGAACAGCCATTGCCAACGCCATAGTAGCCAACCCCTTACTGAACTTCATAACTCCTCCCATTGCGGATGGCAGAAAATGACCCCTTTTGTCGTTGCCGCGAAATTGCTTGACATTATGCATTTGAACGTGATAAATCGGCAACCCGGCAGATTGGTCCGCTTTTCAGACCGGTGGACGAATTCATTTAGACAGAGGTTTTTGTCGGTTGCCC
>Ga0066701_10000632_pt1 | contig 10681 bp, 10 predicted proteins | sample GraSoiAngelo_150_FD_66453 | JGI IMG/M metagenome (GOLD analysis project Ga0066701, IMG submission 66453) | Grasslands soil microbial communities from the Angelo Coastal Reserve, California, USA - 14_1009_09_40cm | ecosystem: Environmental > Terrestrial > Soil > Grasslands | place: USA... | reverse complement strand
GATAAGGATATCCTTATCCAATCCATCCCAGACTCGCGTCCAATTCTCGTTAGCCCAGCACAGGCAGAAGGGGAAATCAGGCTCTCCAGAAGCCAGCACCTCATCGAAAGGACGACTCAGAAGGCGCCTGCCGTTGAACCAGTAGCTGTAGTAGCAAAAGCCATGGATGCCATACTCCCTTGCCAGGTCCGCCTGGGCCTTGCGGGCTTCAGGTAGGCTTAAGTCATAAAAACCAAGGTCGGCAGGGACGTGTGGCTGGTCATGCCTGGAGAAGCGGGGTCTGGCTCTGGATACGTTGGTCCACTCGGTGAATCCTTCGCCCCACCAACTGTCGTTTTCGGGAATACGATGGAATTGCGGGAGGTAAAACGCTATTGGTCGCACGTTCATTTGTCGATTATCACGCTCAGTCCCGCCATGGCGTCTTCCAACCGATAGCTGACGGCTCATAGCTGACAGCTTAGCGATGGCATGGTGCGCAATACCTCCCAAGCCTTCACGCGACCAGATAAAGAAAAAGCGCATAGGCAGGGAAGATCGAAGGCTGTGTTGGAAGCTGCCAATGATGTTCGACTGCTCCTTGAGCCTGCCAGTCAACTCGTCACGCTCCCGGGCTAACTCCAGCCGCAGGCCCAATTCGCAGAAGAAGTTGCGCACCTCCGTTAGCTCGCCGTCAGCGGAGTTACACAGGGATCTCAGCAGATCGGGTTGTTGGTTACCCACAGCGAGAACGCCGAGGCCCTGACCCCAGGTGGCCTCGAAATGAGGATAGCGCGGCTTGATTTCTTCCCACAATTTCCACACTCCGAAATCGAATTCGCGGACGTTAATGTCGTGAAAGAGCACCACGCCCTGCTCGCTCATCTTGGGCAGCCAGATTTCGAAATCGTGCCGGACGGCGTCGTACACATGGAAGCCGTCTATATGCAACAAATCGATCGAGCCATCCTCGAAGTGGCACACCGCCTCATCGAAAGTGGACTGGATGAGGCGAGAAAAACGGCCATAGAGAGGATCGTGGTGGCTCTTGAGCTCACTCAATACCTCAGGGCCGTAGTAGCCGTTATGTGGGTCGCCCTGCCACGTATCAACCGCGTAGCAGCGCGTGCCGGTGCCCAGTTCCTTCACGGCTTGGCAGAAGGCGCAGAACGACACGCCCGAGAAGGTACCCAACTCCACGAGCACTCCGGGCCGCAGCACGTCCACAAGAAACATCCCAAAAGGAATGTGCTCCATCCAGAAGCGCGCGCTCGCTGTAGAAGCTACTCGCAGAGGGTGCGAGAAACAAATTGGGTGATCCAGCGGATTGAAAAGAGCCATTCCTTTATGCACCAGCCAGTAAGAAGTACCCGGCGGAATGTAAGGCGGTTGTTGGCGTTGGCAATGCCGGTTTGCGCCATGAGCTAATGGTCCGTTGGTCAATCCGGGTTTGTGAGTGAGGCGTTGCTGATAAACTCGATTTTTTCGGCGATAGCCACTTTCATTACTTGAACGCTGCTTGCGAGGGACAAGATTTATTTGTTCTGAAGGGGCTGGATTTTTGACATTATTCGCTCGATTTGATAACCGTGGAAGCGTTGACGAAGAAAGCGGACGCGGAATACAGCTGTAGAATTGTCTCGCAGCAGTTCAAGACTGATTCATGGAATGATTTTCAACTCGGCGCCATCCGCTATTCCCCGCGCGTGCCCCTCGCGGAAGCCGACGCTTTACTTGTGCTGTACGATCCAAGTGACGAACTGCTCAAATTCGACGGCCCGAAGCTTTGGTTCACGATCGAGCCTTCCTGGCATCATCACTTTCACTCCCATCCAATTGGCAGGAGACTTGTCCAAGAGCTCCGTGCTTCGGAACGGGCTTTTTATGCGCATCCAGACGAAGTGTATCGGATCCCGCATCCTACGTACAGCGGAACGCTATCGCGGCCGCGATTACCTTCAATCAGACAGACCGCAGTTGCCAGCGTCAACAATTTTGGTGGACGCCTTTGGTTCCTTAAGTCTCACTTCCGGACTCGGAATCGGATGATATTAGACCGGCACGTCGAGCTGTTCGGCAACCCCGACGTCTGGGCGAACTTTCGCCATTTTCCGAAGCTCTGGATTCATGGGCCGCCGGAAAGCTATATGGGGCAACCAACTCCGGGCACGAGCTACTACGACGATGAACACATTCGGTTTTTGTCGGCCTATAAGGTTGCTGCATGTCTGGAGAACTCCACCGAAGCCCACTACTTTACTGAAAAATTCGTTAACGCCGTGCGAGCAGGATGCATCCCCGTATATCATGCCCACCCCACCGTGAAAAAACGGTTTCTTTCCGGTGCCAGGTGGATCGATCCCGCGGAGTTCGGCTTTTCGTCCCGCCGCACTATCGAATTTGCCCTGGATCAGGACCAAACGAAGTTCCGCTCCATTAACGACGCGTGGCTTGAGTCCGGAATCTTGGCGGATACTGACAACCTAAAAGTGTTTGCAAAGCTCCACGCAATAGTAAGTGCCAAATTAAGAGACCAAAATGCCCATTAACCTCAGGTACCAAATCGGACGCTTGTTTCGAAACTGCGGCTATAGACTGGCGCGCGACTACCGCTGGCCAGAGGTTCACGGGAATCTTCTCGCCTTGGGATTCGCTCTTTTACGGGCAATGCGAAAGGGGACAATTCATGTCCTCCAAATTGGCGCGTTTGACGGACACATTTGTGATCCACTTTTGGAGATTCTTCAAAACGAAGACGTTTCGGCCATCTTGGTGGAACCGCAAAAAATTCCGTACGAGCGTTTGGTAGCGCGTTATGCAACTAATCCAAGAGTTTGCCTAATCAATGCCGCGGTGGCAGAGCACGATGGTGTGGTAAAACTTTACGTGCCCGGTTCGGCTGCCTCGCCGAAGGCTAGCCTTTTCGCTCAGCATCACCGCCGATTTGGATCCGATGCGAAGGAAGTTCGTGAGTTCGAAGTACCCTCTATCTCGGTCGGTTCCCTGGTGAAGAGGTTGCATGGTCAACGCCTTCATCTTCTTCAGGTGGACACAGAGGGCATGGATTATCAGATACTGAAGTGGTTCTTTGACGCCCATGTTGAGCCTGACGTGCTCAACTTTGAGTCGCTGCATCTGAGCAAAGCCGAACGCCTGGCATCACGGCAGTTGTTGAACGCCAGCGGGTACTGGTGGATCGAGAGCGACCAAGACACCTTCGCGTTAAAGGAGTCTTTGGTAAAAATCCAACAAAGTTGAAGCGCACAATTGACTATTTCAATCATGATCACAACGCGCGACCGCGCAGAGGCGTTGGGGCGTACCTGTGAGATAATTGCCGCGCTCGATCCTCCGCCTGTTGAAGTATTGATCACAGTTGACGGCTGTGCAGATGACACGATGACCGTAATTCGGAGGCACCTGCCACAGGCAGCAGTGATCATAAACAAGAACGCACGCGGGTCGGTTGCTTCTCGGAATGTTATGATGCGGCAGGCGAAGGCGGATCTTGTGTTCGCTCTCGATGATGACAGCTACCCGGAACAGATCGATTGCATCGCGCTCATCAGTCGTTTCTTCGAGAAAAAACCAAAATTGGCTGTTCTACATTTTCCACAGCGAAGCGATGAATATCCTGAAACGCTTTCGCAAACACAATTCAGCCGGGAACATTTGACGCGCTCGTTTGCTAACTCCGGCGCGGTTCTGCGCCGATCCACTTATCTCCAGTTGCCCGGGTTTGAGCTGCAGTTCTTCCACATGTATGAAGAGCCGGACTACGCCCTGCAATGTGTCGCGGCGGGTTATGACGTGCTTTTTTCTCCCATCCTTACAATCCGTCACCATTATTCCAGGCAGGCACGCGATGAAATACGGGTACATCATCGTCACGCACGCAACGAATTGTGGAGCACCCTGATGCGATGTCCTTTTCCCTTCGCATTTGCAATGGTGGCGGGGCGCGTTTTCTCCCAGTTCCGTTATGCGTGCAAGCGAGGGTGGTTCTGGGTAATTCGCGAACCCGCCTGGTGGTGGCAGGCGTTGGCTGGCGTTCCGTATTGTCTTCGAAAGCACAGGCCTGTTTCATGGGCAGTTTATAAACGCTGGCTTTCGTTGTCATAAAACAGTGAAGTGGCTTTGCTGTCAGCTGGGCGCGCGGGAACACTATGCGATTCCCCGGGCGTTACTTCGCGTGGACATGCTCGCGTATCTGCTAACCGATGCGTGGGTTCCGCCCTCGTCTTTGCTTGCAAAAATCTGCCGCCGCGGGTCAAGTCTTGCAGAGAGATTTCACGACACGCTCCCAGACGCGCGAGTGAAAGCGTTCAATTCGTCATTGGTTGCATTTGAGGTGCTTGCACGCGCCCGTCGCCTCAGGGGATGGACAAGAATAATTGCCCGCAACCGGTGGTTTCAACGCAAAGTCGTTTCCTTTCTTCGCTCTCAGCTCTCAACTATCAACTATCAGCCCATTCTTTTGAGCTATAGCTACACCGCGCTTGAACCGTTTCGGTACGCAAAAGCGCACGGATGGAAGACGCTGCTTGTCCAAATCGATCCCGGCCCGGAAGAAGAGGCGATTGTGGCACAAGAGGCCGCACGTGTGCGTGAACTAGCTGCTGACTGGCAGCCCGCGCCGAGCGAATATTGGGCTCTATGGCGTGAGGAGTGCAAGCTTGCCGACCGGATTGTTGTTAACTCCGAATGGTCGCGGGAAGCGTTGGTCCGCCGCAGAGTTCCACACGAGAAGACATCAGTTATTCCACTGGCGTACGAAGTGATACGACTACCGGACCACGAGACAATGAGACCACAGAAGCGGGAATATCCAGATCGCTTCACGTTCGAGCGGCCGATGCGCGTTCTTTTTCTTGGTTTAATCAATCTCCGCAAGGGCGTCGCCAGGTTGTTGGAGGCCGCTCGAATTTTGCGTGATGAGCCGGTTGAATTTTGGATGGTTGGCCCTGTCGAAATCGCACATGCCAGCGCAATCGGGAATGCCGGACACGTGAAATGGTTTGGCCCCGTAACGCGGAAGCAGGCAACTGAGTTTTACAGAGACGCAGACGTATTCATTCTCCCGACGCTCTCTGATGGATTTGCCATAACACAGCTCGAAGCGCAGGCGCACGGCTTGCCCGTTATCGCCTCGGAATTTTGTGGCAAGGTCGTGGACAACGGCCGTAACGGAATCGTTCTCGAGGAACCGACTGCCGCGTGCATCGCAGCGGCCGTTCGCGATTGTCTCGCGGACGCGGATCGGCTGCGAAAGCTTGCTGCCGCGTCACGTTTGCGTGCTGAATTCACAATCGAGGCGCTTGCCGAGCAGCTGCAAAAGGTGGGTGCAGCGCTGTGGAATCCATCGCACCAATGACATTTATTCTGCACGTGGCTTGCAGTGGATCCAGGACGGTAATGACGCCTTTAACTTTCCCCTTTTTAATATACTGTGTGCCTCAGTTTCCTGCTCCATGGTCACGCATGAGTTAACGTTTTATCTTGCTGCCGCGGTGTTGGTGGTCCTCACGGTCGAAAGCTGCATCAAGCTGCTGAATCGAAATACCTTCGGTATCACGCTTATGGTGTATGTAACGGTATTTGCATGGTATTTCGTCGATCCTTTCCTTAACCCAGAGGAATATGATTACCTCCCTCCTTTCTCATTAGGTCAAAGTTACGGGCAGGTACTATTGTTTTTAATAGGATTCCGCGTTTTCACACCCGCTATAACACGTTGGATCGTGCGCCGTCCGAGTTTTGCCATTTTTGATACGCGCCTCACTCCCAGGGAGATTTTAGTTGCCACTGGTGCGATTTGGCTCCTGCTTTTTCTAGTCGGGATTTATCGAATGAACGGTGATGTGATAAGCGCTGTACTTCCGCTCGATGGCCGTGGCGGCGAGACGATGTGGGGGCGTGGTGCAGTCTCAAGTTCGGCAATGGGATTTCTGATCTCCTTCGGAGGTTATCTGTTTAATGCGGCAACAGCGTTCCTGGGCGCCCTGATATTTTTCCAGCGCGGTACTGCTTGGCGGTTGCTCGCCGGCGCAATGTTTGCCATTACACTCCCGTCTTTCTTTTTCGCTGGAACGCGTAGCCACTTCCTTGTGGCAGTCCTGCCTTTTATCATCACATATCTATTTTATGGCCGGCATCCGCTCATTGTAAGATTCACCGTTCTGGCGGTGGCGTTCGTCTGCTTGGATCAAGGGTTCAGGTTTGTGACGGTATTTCGCAGCACCGGTTTCAGAGAGGTGCTGGCTGCTGAGAATCCGTACGAGCTCGTGGATGAAAATGTGCGAACAACCGGCCTCAACATGATTCAGGAGCTTTGCTTTGTGAATGCCTACCTCGATTCCGGCGATACCTCTCCAGCCTATGGCGCAAGATATTTGAATGAGTTACTTAATTTCGTTCCGCGTGCGATCTGGCCCTCAAAGCCGTTGATCGGAATTGACTACGCGAAGTGGCGCGGGTTCGAGAGTGACGAAGGAGAGCTGGGTGTGTCCACTACCATTTCCGCCGGAATGATCGGCGGCGGCGTTTTGAACTTTGGCAAAATCCTTGGTCCAGTGGCGGCCGGCATACTGATGGCCCTTTGGACTGGCCTGCTCATCCGTTGGTGGGAACAAAGAAAATCGCTGCTGCGCTTGATGTTGTTCATGCTTGGCGTTGGTCTTACCTTCAACCTCGGCCGCGACATTACCCTGCTTGTGCTTTGGCCCGTCATATTTGCATACTGTTTCGTTCGCCTTACTGAGCTCTGGGCCACGAACCGATTCAGCCAACTGCCGCGAGGAGCAACTGTTGTTCCCGCCAGGGTTAGCCCCGTGTTCGCTGGTCGGCTGAGCCAGTGACGCGTCGCGGTCACGATGCCGGGTCCAGTAACTCAATGCTGGAGAAGCGCTCGCCGTAGCAAGGGTCACTCCTAAACAAATTTGGTGCTGCCATGCTCAGACGACTTCATCACATTTTGTCTCAAAATCCTCTTACGAGCCGTGCGCAGCGTAGTGTCGTTCACTGGGCCAAGGAGCTACTAAGCGTGCCCGACGCATACTACTCGATGGGGCAGTTATATCGTAAGATTAAACCAAAAGCCGTACTGGATATCGGTAGCCACGTCGGTCGAACTGTGATCAAAATCCTGGATTACATGCCTGACGCCAAAGTGCACGCATTTGAGCCCACACCGCGGAGTGTTGCCATCCTTAGAAATAGAATGCGACGCTATCCAAACGTGATGGTCCACGAGCTGGCTTTGTCAGATGTGACCGGTACGACGAAATTCTTCCATAATCTTGGCGAGCAGACAAATTCGCTTCTGGAAAACAGCCTTTCCGGTAAGAGCCCCTTCGACGGCGTGCAGCAGCATATCGCACAAATTGACGTCAGGACCATGACCCTCGACGACTGGGCCGCTGAATTTGAACCCAATGGGATGCTATTGATCAAAGCGGATGTCCAGGGTGCCGAGCGGCTCCTGGTGACCGGCGGAAAAACGACCTTCGCACAACGCGTGGCAGCGTTTTATACAGAACTCTGCCTTCTGCCGACATATGAAAACCAGACCACCCTATGGGAGCTACATACAATGTTAACCGAGGAGCTTGGCCTGGCACTCTTCGACATTTATCCTTGTGCCAAGGATCAACTGGGTCGTGCAGCATTTACCGATGCGATGTGGGTCCAGCCATCGGTTCTACCTATCTAGGCAAAGATGATCGATCCACGCTCACCTGCCGTTGTCAGGCACCGTTAACAGCTTCTTGCGAATGCCTCATTCAGCAAATGGCGCCAAGATCGGCAGCGGTTATATCGGCTGATGAGTGATCAGTCTATGTGTGAGCTGACCAGCTGAGTTCGATCACTGCGTGTGAAAACTGGAGGTAAGGGGATTCGAACCCCTGGCCTTCTCATTGCGAACGAGACGCTCTACCAGCTGAGCTATACCCCCGCTTGCCTATGAAAACCAAGGCCGAACATTCCACCGAAGCTCGCTTTTCGTCGCATGGGAATGCTAAAGAGTAAAAGCGACACATTTGAGAAGGTCGGAGAATGTCTCCATCGGTATTCAAACGGCATTTAATTATGCGCGGATTAAGATCGAGGGCAAGGACATCCAGCGCAGTCTGAAACCATAGATCGGGATTTTGCCAGACGCACGCTTGCAGCATTCCTGCATGAGCAATACCAGATTGTTTTCGCGCTTGCGTTCGCCAATGCGACTAATCATCATCGTTGAACCACCCGAAGTTCCTTGAGGAAAACGCGGCCATGAATCTGTCCCCCCACTTGCTATGTGAAGAAGAAGCGCACCCTCGGGGCAAAATCCTGAAGTTCGCAGGCGAGGCGGACTTCCTCGCCGTGCCGGCGGTGCGGCAGTTGCTCAAACGGCTGCTCACGCAGCACATCCCGTTTCTCATCGTGGACCTGTCAGGGGTGACGTTCTTGAACACGCCGTTTTGGGCGGCGATGCAACGATACCAGCTCGATGGGCATCCGGACGCTCGGCTCGCGCTCTGCGGCATGAACGAGGCGCTGAAGGCGGCCTTCGACATTAACGGCGTCGGTCTTGGGTCGGCCGAGGGTGGAGGCATCGCCGTGTACGACCATCTGGAAGCAGCGCTGGCGGCGACATGAAACCGGGACGCGAATACAGCTACGCGGGTTTGTCCATTTCGCTGTGCCGCGGTGCGCTGGAGCGGCCATGGCTGCCGCTTACCATGTGGAAGGCGTTCTTCAACCGCTCACTCGACATTGGCGTGAGGGCTGTGCCCACGGTGTTCCTCATGGCGTTCTGCGTAGGATCCGTCGTAGCGATCGTGCTGATAGAGCAACTCCAAGAGTTGAGCATGGAGGAGACTGTGCCGCGGCTCATCTGGATAATCCTCAATCAGCAGCTCGCGCCCATGCTCGCGGCGGTGGTCTTCATCGGGCGGAGCGTGTCCGGCTCGGCGGCAGAACTGGCGAACATGAAAATCGGGGAGGAGATCAAGGCGCTGGAGACCATGGGCGTGGATGTCTCGCGCTATCTGCTGCTGCCGCTGTTAGGAGGCTTTGTCGTGATGCTGCCGGTGATGGAGATTTACACCGTGGGCGTGGGGCTGCTCGGAGCACACGGGGTGTGCTCGCTGGTCATGGCTATGGACGCGAAGCAGTTCGTTCTGCGAGCACTGGTCCCGCCGCGGATGCAGGACGCATTCATCGGCGTGGGCAAGTCCGCGGTTTTTGCGGTGGTCGTTGCGATGATTGCCTTCCGCAAGGGGCTGAACGCCACCGGCGGGTCGGACGCAGTCGGGCGTGTGGCAACGGCGGCCGTGGTGTCTTCACTCGCAGCGGTGACGCTTGTCAACGCTGTCATCACGGGGCTGCAGAATGTTTTGATTGCGGCGGGATTGATGAACAAGTGAGTAAGGAAGCAACTAATCAATAGCCAGTAATAACGGGTGGGAACAAGTTAAACACGAGTGGGTGATGAGTTATCAAGTTCAACTGCTAACTAAGTCCTCCAACCTGATAACTGATGACTAATTGCTTCTCATCCCGCTCATGACCCCGCCGCCCCCCGCGCCCACGCCCGCCGCCGAGCCACTGCTCGTAGTGCGGAATTTGGCCAAGGCGTTCCCCTACGGCGCCAACGTGCTCAACGGCGTGAACCTCGAGGTCTTCGCCGGCGATGTTTTCACCGTCCTCGGAGGGTCCGGCTGTGGGAAAAGCACCCTGCTGAACATACTCATTGGCGTGGACGAACCCACCTCCGGCACCGTGCATGTCCTCGGCCAAAACATCCACAGCCTCCCCCGGCGCCAACGCAAGAGGCTCATGCGGGATGTGGGCGTGCTTTTCCAGTCTGGCGCCTTGCTTCAGAGCCTCACCGTTGCGGAAAACGTGGCCCTGCCCTTTCAACAGCATCATCCCAAGATTGCGCGCGACCGCGATCTTCTCGAGGACACCGTGCTCATGAAGCTGCGTGCCGTGAAGCTCGACGCCCATGCGCAGAAGTATCCGCGCGAGCTCAGCGGCGGCATGAAGAAACGCGCCGCCCTCGCCCGCGCCCTCGCACTGGATCCAAGGCTGCTTATCAGCGACGAGCCCACCTCCGGCCTTGATCCCGTGAGCACCAAGGAGATTGACGAGCTAACTATCACGCTGAGCCGCAAGAGCGGCACGACAGTGGTGGTGGTCACGCACGACCTGTTGAGCTTCCAGCGCATCGCCACCCGCGGCATCATGCTGGGCGCGGAGCGGGACGGAACGCTACGCGGAACGGTGCTGCTCGCCGGGAGCCGTGAGGATTTTTTTGCGAGCGAACATCCGCTGGTGCGGGGCTTCTTCCATCTGCAGGAAGGAGGCGCCGTGTAAGATTGAGAGATGAGAGTTGAGGGTTGAGAGTATGAACGTGACTGAGCTGAGCCTATTTCATAGTCTTAATCTCAATCGGCCTTCGATGCGGTGAAGACTAAGATTAAGAATATGAACAGGCTTCAAGCACAACTCATCAACTCACTGCACCCCAGCCCACCATGAACCGGAAATTCTTTAAATCACTCCGCGCCCTTTACGAGCTGATGCTCGTGCTGCTCGTTATCGCGTCCGCCGTGCTGCTCATTGGCGCGCTGTATTACGCCTTGAAGGGGGGCTCGCGGGGAAGGGTTAGCTTCGATGCGGCCTTCAATGAGGTGGGCGGGATCAAGGAAGGCTC
>Ga0066701_10000629_pt1 | contig 10698 bp, 9 predicted proteins | sample GraSoiAngelo_150_FD_66453 | JGI IMG/M metagenome (GOLD analysis project Ga0066701, IMG submission 66453) | Grasslands soil microbial communities from the Angelo Coastal Reserve, California, USA - 14_1009_09_40cm | ecosystem: Environmental > Terrestrial > Soil > Grasslands | place: USA... | reverse complement strand
AGCTCCCCGATAGGCTTCCTCGGCGCCGCGTTGGTCCACTCGAAGCCGCCGCGCCAACATCTGGCTGACCGCCTCACGATTGCCCGGGTGATGAATGAAGGCCAGCGCGCGTAAAAGCCCTTTCAGTACTCGCTCAACGAGCTGGGGCGATTGCTCAACGGTTTCCTTGAGAGCAAACAGGCTGGTGTTCGTAAGAGGAATGTTCTCCTTGCGCATCTCTAGCAGAACGGGATACCCGCGGACCTTCAGAGGTTGGCTAAATACGGTTGGCAGCACCGTGACGTCGATAGCCCCGGCTTCAAGAGCGTTCGCGAGCTGGGGCAGGGGTCCGATCACCTGGATGTGGAGCCGGTCCCTTACAGGTTCCAGACCGAGGTGCTCTAAAGCCAGAAGCGCCTGCATCCAAATCCCACCGCCAATGCTCTGTACACCCACCCGTTTACCCCGGAGGTCTTCAGGGCGAGTAATCCCCGGACGCGCCACTAAATCATACGTCGAGCGGTTGTTGATAGTCGCGAGAATCTTAAGCGGCGCTCCACCCGCGACCGCCGACATAACGGCCGTGCCGGCCGTCGACGCAAAGGGGACCTCCCGAGCGATCAGTGAAGCTACCAGCGTCGGGGCACTTCCAATGAAGACTAGCTCCGGTTCCAAACCCTCCTGCGCGAAGAATCCTCTGTCGGCCGCCACCCACAGCGGCGCAATGACCGGGCTTATGGTCGCGAAGCCGATCTGCAAGCGCCGCTCTGCGGCGGCATGGGCGCTTGAATGCAGCGATACGAGCAAGGCCAGCGCAAGTGACTTACAGAAAAAGTTCATTTCCATATCCTCCTCTGTTCATTGCGTCGCTTTGTTTGATCGCTACCGCACCGTAATTCCAAGCTCCTTCTGCGCCTCTTTGAGAATCGAGAGATCCGCCACCTGATCGAGAGAGACCTCTCGGTTCAGTTTGGCATTTTTCTTGGCCTCGTCGATCAGCAGCCGGAGCCCATTTTCGGGCAAGCTTAAATCATCGCTGTAAGTCTTCAACACCGAATCGTAGGTGGCCGTAGCCATTTCTCGATCGATTTTCATCCACTCGATCATCGCCCGAATCGTGCCTTCGCGATCCTGGTTGATATAGCGGTTGGCTCTGATGCCCGCCTTGATCATGCGCTTGATCTCGTCCGGCCGTTCTTTAATTTTCTTTGCATTTACAATCAGACCGCTTGAAGGGTAACTGAAAAGCTCGTTGGCTCTCGCCAGCACAATAAACCCCAGCTTCTTTCCCAAAAAATCTATCGGCGGAGAGCCTACTGTAGCGGCGGTCAATCCTTGCTTCAAAGCAGTGAGGCGGGACTCGACGCCTCCAGTGGCTAGAAATTTTATGTCCTTGTCCGGGTCGAGGCCCAACTTCTTGAACATCAACCTCGCCTGGCCCTCAAGGCCGCCGCCGTAGCTGTTTAGTCCAATCGTCTTACCCCTAAGCGCTTCGACGGATTTAAACTCAGGCCGGGCGATGAGCGCGGTGGCAACGGTAGGCGTGTAACAGGCCACGATTTTGACAGCAACTCCGCGGACGGCGGCGGCGATCCCGGGGCCAAGGACCGTGTGATAATCGAGCTCTCCGCTGACCAATGCTGTCAACGCAACGGTAGACCTTATCCTAATGAACTCGGCTTGGATTCCTTCTTGTTGAAAAAAGCCCGGCTTCTGTCCCAATGGGAGCGAGAGAAATGGCGAGGAAAAGTCTGGAAACCCGATCCTAATCTTATCTACCGCTTGGACTGAAGCATAGAGAAGAAAAATGGCGAGCCAACCTACAAAAATCTTCTTCATACCACGCCTCCCATCATACGCCTCTGGTCTGCAGGCCATCAAACCAAAAAGCCAGGCTGGGAGAGCCACTCCGGGCAGATGTAAAACGAATCGAAGGTGTGACCGGATCGGGCGACCCAGCCGAAGTTAGATCGGCGTAGCATAGGGCCGGGCAGTCGTCGAAGTCAAGGCGGAAGGCGCGAGGGAAAAGGAGCAGTGTGGATAGAGAAAATGCAGGGAGCAAGGAGCCGAGAGCAAAAAACAAGAACACTCTGAAAGCTCTTCGACTTACTTGAGGATCTGCTCGGCGAATTTCGCTGAGGGAAGTCTTACCCGAGTATATTTGTCCTCCAGATGGTTTCTTACTTTGTGGTATTGTTCGACGGTCAGCACGTCTTTCGCCGCTTGAACGCCGAACTCCTGGAGCCACTTCGTATCCACGTCGAGCCGGCGCGTCGATTGGTGCATGACTTTAACGTAAAGCTCCTGTCCCTCTTTCGAGAGCAACCAGTTGACGAAGACTTTCGCCGCATTGGGATGAGGCGGATTTTTAACGATTCCAATCACCCCGGAACCATTACTCGAAGGCGCTCCTTCTTTCAGCGACGGGAGCTCCTTGATCGGCAGGTTGGCCACGAGAAACCCCTCGAGGGTGTAAAAGCTCACCCCAAGAGCGATGGCGAGCTTGCCTTTTGCCAGCGCGTCGGCCAGCTGACGCTGATCCCTGCTGACAAAAAGATCCTGCTCGATGAGCTTTCTCAGGTAGCTCTCTCCTTTGACGTCCCAGAGAAAAGACCAAATTGATTGACCTGAACCGGGTGTCCTCGGATCGAGAAAGCCCACTTTCCCCTTCCACTTGGGATTTAGGAATTCGTCGAGCGAACGAAGCTCCTCGGGTTTTGCGAGCGTCGTGTTGTACCAAAAGCCGCCGGTGCCGGCATCGGCGATGAAGGAGTAAAGGAAGCGGTTTGTGCTGACGTTATCTTCCCAGATGTGGCCGCCCCACCAGTTCTTTGCCTCTTTGACTTCCGGCAAAATGAGCATCGTGTCCAACGGCTCGACCATGCCTGACTCGACCAGAGACTCGAAGGTGCCGGATCCGCCGATGAAGAGATCAAAGTATTTCACTCCGGCTTTGTATTCCGCGGCAATCCTGCTTGCGTTTTGCGGACCTCTGGCCGTCAGAAGCTCCATATCGATCCCGAACTTGGGTTTGAAAGCCGCTTCTAATTGTTTTCTGAGCTCGGCTCTAGCCGGAATGCCCACGACGATTTTGCCCTCTCTTTTCGCCTCTCGCAGGCTTCTTTCCCATTCCTTTCTCCAATCAACCTGCGCCAGGGCGCCTCCAAACGAAGCCCAAAGAAGCAGCCCGCCGAGGCCTACCCAAATGAAGCTACGTCTCTTTGGCGTCAATGCGAGCATGTCGTTTCTCCTCCCAAGATCGACCTATTTGAGAATCCGTTCCCCAAAGTTTGCTTAGTGTGGTGTCTCGCAAATCCGACCTTCCAACTCATCTTAGTCAAGTCGCGCAAATTTCACCTAGGCTAATCCAGCAGAAAGCATGGGTTACCTTCCTTGCTTCAGATCGCTGATTGCCCTTCGCGCGAAACTAAAGTCGGCGACTTCTGAAATCGAAATCTCCCGAGAAACTTTCAGCGTCTCTTTGGAATTGGCAATAAACTCCTGCATCACACCGTCGGAGACAAGGCCGGTATCCGAAAACAACTTGACTGCTTCTTCGTGGATCAATCCCGCCACCTCTTGATCGTGGATACCGGATTCCCTGGCCAATAGTTTTGTGAACTCACCTTTGTTCTCCCTTAAAAAACGGTTGGCCATGAGCGCTGCCTTGATGGTCCGGAGAACTAAATCAGGTTCGCTGCGGATTTTTTGCACAGTCGTTACGAGACCGCCCTGAGGAGTTTTGATGAATTCTCGCAACTGAACGAGTTCCCTAAAGCCCATTTTGACGGCCATTTTGTTGTAGGGCATCGACATCACGGTGCCGTCAATTTGTCCGGCCTGCAGGGCGCTCAGTCTTAAGGGATGGTTGCCGTATAACGCTCGGAGTTTGACGTCTACTTCAGGCACCAAACCATATTTCTTGAGCACTAGCCGGGTGCCCACATCGGTAAATTCCCCCACGCCGGAGACTGCCAATGTTTTGCCTTTGAGATCTTCCATCCGGCGGATCTCGGGTCGGACGACAAGTGAAAAATCCTGACCGACGGTCAAAGCCATGACGATGCGAAGAGGAAGACCGCTCACACTGGCGCGCGCCCCGGAAGCAAGAACCGTTGAATAATCCAAGTCTCCAGCCAGCAAAGTTTGGAGGGAAACGCTTGGCCGCATGACGATCAGCTCCGCGTCCAATCCCTGGGCGCGAAAGAATCCGAAGCGCTGGGCGGCGGGCAAACCGAGGTTAGGAACTCCCCGGTTGGGCATACCTATGCGAATTTTTTTCAGCCCCGTACTCTCCTGACTCCAAGCCGGATGGGAGAAACAAGCGAGGAGAAATATCAGGGCGCTGTATCCCAAACTTTTTTTGCTCATGCTCAATGACGGACAGAGGGCGGATCGCGGAGGACCACTTTGGAGCTACCCGAGGTGCGCCTTAAAAGGAAGTTTCTATCATTATAATTTTGCTGTACAACGCCTTGCAGAGGCTGCCCGATATTCCGAGGATCCTGACTATCATTGCCTCGGTGGACGTTTTGGAAGCATCGGCTTCGCCACGCCGTCGACGCCGACCAACGCGAGAACCGCCAAAAAGTTCCGTTGCGGGCCGAGATAGGCATTCGTCGGATCGAACCATTCGCCAGGCGAGTGCTGGCTTTCAGTACGGCCACCGCGGCCAACGGTCACAGCCGGGATTCCGAGGCTGATTGGCAGATTGGAATCTGTGCTGGCAGCTTCCTCCAAGATCGGCTGTACGCCGACCGCATGCGTGGCGAGCAGCAATGCCTGCATGATGGGCGCATCGGACGGTTGCACGCCGGCCGGACGATCGCCGACGAGTTTGATATCGACGCTCAACTTATCACTTCCCCACCGCGCGTTCTCCTCGGCAACCGCATCCTTGACCGCTTTCAGAATCCCCTCTTCCAGTTTCAGCAGTGGCGCGTTCTCGACCGAACGCATGTCAACTTCCATCACCGCCTCGTCGGCGATCGAGTTGACCGAGATTCCCCCGCGCACGGTGCCGACAGTAAACGTCGTCTTCGGCTGCCTGGGCGTCTGCAGATCAGAGATCCTGGCGATCGCTCGTCCCATGGCGTGGATCGCGGAAGGCTGGCCGAACTTGAGGAAGCTGTGTCCACCGGGGCCCTTGAAAGTCGCCCGATAGCGGTGGCTCCCCACCGCGAGGTAGACGATGCGGCCAGTCTCCGGACCATCGATCGAGATGAAGCCGTCGAGGTCCTTGTGATCGCGGAACAGCGCCTTCACCCCGCGCAGATCGCCCAACCCCTCTTCACCGACGGTGCCGACGAAGTAAATGTCGCCAACGGTCTTGATTCCAGTTGCATTGAATGCACGGATCATCGAGAGCAATTCGACCAGTCCCCGTGTATCGTCACCGATCCCGGGCGCGTAGAGCTTGCCGTCTTTTTCCTTGATCGCGAGATCGGTGTCTTCCGGAAAGACCGTATCGAGGTGCGCCGACACCACGAGCTTCGGTCCGTTGCCCGTGCCTGGCCTGACGGCGACCACGTTACCTTCCTTGTCGATCCTTGCGTCCTTGAAACCCAAAGCGGCGATGCGCTTGAGGTAATCTGTCGCGCGCGCCTGTTCCTTAAATGGCGGGGCCGGAATGACAACGATCGTCTTCTGTTCCGTAAGCGTATTGGCATCGTCGTTCTTGAGAAAATCCAGCGCGGCCTTTACCTTCTGGTGCGCAGCGATTGCCGCAAAGCTGTCCTTTGCAGCTTGGACGATCGGGGCTTCAGCCGCCATGACCACGGTGACTGCCAGCATCGCGACCAAAAGCAGCACACTTGGAAGCAGTTTCGAGGCCATTGCGTGCACTCCTTACGCCGCAGTGTGTCCCGTCCCCGCGGCTCGATCACGCATCCCGAGTACAGCAAACCAGAGATCACCTAGGACGCGTCTTACTTCCAACTCGTTTGAATCTTTCTTAATCTAAGCCGGCAGATATGTCTATCTCTACCTGCAAGCGGACCGTCTAGTAACGTTGACTCACCCGGCGCCGAGTGCTAACGTCCGGCGCAGTGGAAGGAGGGACGGAAGATGGATTCACAGATTCGGTATCTTGCCATTGTCAGCGAACGTCCGGACACCTTGGCTCGTTTCTACTCCACCTATTTTGCGATGCGCGAGCTCGGCCGCTCTGATGCCGGCGACATCGCGCTCACCGACGGCTTCTACAACATCTCGATACTCAAGCCGCGGGATGGCGTGACAGAACTTGGCATCAGCCACTTCGGTATCACCATCAACGACATACGAGACGTCGAAGCTCGTCTCAAAGATTTCGCTCCCCAAGCGGACATTCGCCAAGAAGAGGGCGGGCTGTTTCATGGAGACTATCGTGTGACCGATCCGAGCGGGCAAACCGTGAGCCTTTCCACTCATCAGTTTCACACGCCTAAAATCGAGCGTACGTTTCCGTGTATCCGCCACCTAGCCGTCTGCGTCCCCAACAACGACGCTGTGCTCGACTTTTATGTCAACGTGTTTGGCTTTCGCGAGTCGACGACGAGCAAGAAAATACGCGCGCAGAACAGGGTCGTGCGGTGGGCCGCCGACGGCGCGACCGCCATGGCTATCCTGCCGGATCGCGAGCACCGCGACATGAATGAAAGGGAAAGCCCGAGGGACGGCCTCAACCACTTTGGCTGGCTCGTGACCGACATTGAGCATTTTTTGGACTCTCTGCCGGAAGGCTGCATCAGCAAGCGGCCGAGCAGCCGCCCCATGGCTGAGTACCGTGGCTTCGATCCGGACAGAAACCCCTTTGACGTCTCACAAGACAAGGGTTACGAGATCGACGTCGATCGCTGGGTGCGCGGCTAGTCGCTCCTGTTGAATAGCGGTAGAGGCGGGTTTGAAACCCGCGCCCTACGGTCGTTGACCGATGGGTTCCGCATAAACCATATCCACCTCCATCGTCTGGTAAGCCGCCACGAACTTGGTCTTGTATTCGTGACCGCAATAATGCGCCGGCTTCAACTTATCCCACACGATGTATCCGTTCTCGTCCACATAGCCCTCATCGACCGATGCGGCGACCACCTTCCCGACGACCATCAGCCGATGCAGCCACTGCTTGGTCCACTCGACCTTGCATTCGAAGTGACTCCGGCACTCGGCGATGCGCGGCGGTTTCACAACCTTTGACGAGATGGGCTTAAGCCCAGCTTTCTCCAGCTCGTTTACGCGCGGGGGAAATTCGAGCCCGACGACCCTGACCTTCTCGAGGATCTCTCTCTCAAAGGATGGCACATTGACGACAAACTCCTCGGTCGCCAGCACGTTATGATAGGTGTCTTTCGTGGCCCCTACCGTAAAAGCAATATAGACGGGATCGTGGCAAACCCGCACGCAGGTACCGAACGACGCCGCGTTGATCCGCCCCTCTTTATCGACGGTGGTAATCATCACGAGACAGGAGCTGGGCGCGAATAATCGATCCCAATGTTCGGCGGGCACGTCGATTTTTCTGACCGAGTCCATATTTTCATCTCGCCTTCCTTTATGTATGCTCCACTGAGGTCCGAGCGTAATCGAAAGCAAACATCGCCGTCAACGAAAACTGCTGAGACACTGAGCGGAAAGCGATGAGCTTTATTCGTTAATGCCGCCGGTTTCTTATCAACGCGACTTTACTGCAAGACTGCTCTAAGCGACCTTCTCTACAGAGCCACGATAACGCCAGCGCAGGAGCCGGTGCTCGATGGCTTCCGCGCATACGAATAGAAGCAGGACAAACGCCATGATGAGAAATATGAGCCCGAGTGTCAGCGACGCATTATAGGTACTCTGGGCAAACTGGAGCAGGTAGCCAAGACCTCGAGTCGCCGCAACAAACTCCCCAACGACGGCACCCGTAAAAGCAAAGCCGACCGCCACCTTGAGGCTGCCGAGCACCCATGCCGTGACCGAGGGAATATAGACCTCACGCAACAGGATCATCCGCCCTCCGCCAAGCGTCCGCACTCGGTCGACCAGAAGCTGATTTACATCCTTGATGCCGCTGTAGACTGCGAAGAATATAAGCACCGCAACGAGGACTACAGAGAGAGCAATCTTCGAAGGGAGTTCGATGCCGAGCCAAATCACAAATAGCGGCGCGAGGATGACCCGAGGAATTGCGTTTAGAAGCATCATGACAGGCTCAAGTAGCTCGGCAACCAGAGGGATTAACGCAGCAGCAAAACCACAGACGATCCCAAGCGCTACACCGATCACGAGTCCAACGAGGGCCGCGGTGAAGGTAGCTTCCAAATGGCTAAGAATCCGTCCCTCGGCGAACAATGAGTATACAACTCGCAAGATTTCACTGGGAGGCGGAGCATAAAAGGGGTTCAGGATGCCGAAACGCGCCATAAGCTCCCAGACAATAGCTAGAGTAAGCAGCGACAGAAGTCTTCTTACCCACAACTTTTCCACAAGAAGTTTCATTTCATGGCCTCGAATCGAGCCGGACCTGCCTCATCGAACATGTCTTTCCAAAGCCGCTCAAGAAGAGGGGCAAAACTAGGATGTTGACGCGTCGTAAGAACATCCCGAGGCCGGGGAATCGATACCGTATACGAGTTTCGGATCCGCGCCCGTGGTCCCTGCGAAAGCAGATAGACGGTGTCAGATACGGTCAACGCCTCTTCGAGGTCATGGGTCACCAAGAGCACGCTCAAATGCTCCCGCTCGACCCAAGTGAGCAGTTCTTGTGTGAGTCGGGTTCGCACGATCGCGTCCAGCGAGGCGAAGGGCTCATCCATGAGAAGCAGTTTTGGCTTCAAGACAAGAACTTGAGCAATGGCGACGCGCTTTCTTTGGCCGCCCGATAGTTCGTGGGGAAAACGGCCGCCAAAACCTTCAAGCCCGAGTCGATTCAACCAAGCGTCGGCTTCGGTAAGCGCCGTGATTTTCGAAGCCTTGCGGATGCGAAGGCCCAATGCGACATTTTCGCGGGCGGTGCGCCAGGGCAAGAGGGCGTCATCCTGAAACAAAAAACCCGGCGACTCTTGACTGCCGTTTAATTCCACATGTCCGGCGCGCGGGGTGAGCAAACCCGTTATCGCGCGCAAGATACTCGTCTTGCCGGACCCTGATGGTCCGACGAGACTTACAAATTTGCCTCCGGAAACTTCGAGGCTGACTTTTTCGACGACGGGTTCGTGGCCATAACCCAGAACGAGGTCTAGGACGCGGAGCACTTATTTCTCGACGACAGAAAGATCGAGCAAGGCTTTGTAATCGACAGACGAAGCCAGTAAACCCGCGGTCCTATGCGCGTCAGCGACGCGGTTCACGGCGGCGGGGTCGATTTTGACGTTGTCCGGATAGAGAGATAGCCGGTACCGTTCCAGAATCCCAGCAAGCCGATCCCGGTTAGCACCCGTGATAAGCTCTTTAGGCAGCGCCGCTACGGCCTCCTTCACTGGAATCGTGCGAGTATCCCTCAACCCCTTCGCGAGCGCGCGGGCGAGCCGGCCCATCTGGTCCCGGCGTTTTTCACGTTCCTCGACGCGCACGGCTACGCCCATAAATTCGTACGGCCCCCCGAGGTACCGGTTCGCTTCCTCGATATCCATTATATTGGCGATCACTCCACCGCCAGCGCCGGTGATTAGAGTCAACGCCGGCTCTTGCACCATGCCCGCATCGACCTGTGCAAGCCGTAGCGGTTCGTAGAGGTTGGCGCCGAGGGTCGCGAAGCGCACCCGGTCGGGATCAGCACCTGCCCGCTTCATAAGGTGAATGACTAAGATGTGGTCGGCGTTGCCCTGACCCGAGACCCCTACAGTGCGGTTTTCGAGATCTTTGAGGCTTCGTATCTCTTTGGCCGCTTTCGGAGCGGTCGCGAGGGCAAAGAGCGGCAATCTTCCGGTGGAGGCGAAGCGAACGATCTTGGCGCCATGGGCGTAAGCCTGAAGCGCAACATCAAACGATGTGCCCGCGTAATCCACTGCGTTTCCAACCAGCGCCTGCATGGCGACATTGCCGCCGCGGGTGTAGACCAGCCTGACGTCAAGGCCCTCCTCTGCAAAATGTCCGCGCGCGCGGGCGACCTCGTAGGGCACGACGCAGAGTAGTTGTCCGCAGAAGGCGAGCAGCACTTGGCGGCCTTGGCCGTAAGCATGTCTGTCGGAAATGAACATGATGCCGCCGGCCAAGCTAGCCAGTCGCTTCAGCGCGGTTCGCCTGCCAATTACTTTGCTTAGGTCGATTGCTTCGGGTTCGCCACTAAAATCAGGCGTCAAGTTATTGCAGCAATCCATAGCGGTCTCCTTTACCGGTTAAGGCAACCATTGCACATTCTAACAATCCGGTCCGACTGCGACATTGCGTTCCCGTTGGCTAAAATACAACAAAGACCCTAAAAGACAACCTTATTTCCAGGGGGCGCTGTTCTCCACCTTGTCAAAGACACACCGGCCCGACCCGAAGTGAAACCGCGGCAAATTGATTTGCCGCTAAAATATTCTTGCCAACCGGTGAAACCGATTATAGAGTTCGCCTAAGTGGATAAATCCCCGAACGAAGACGGCAGGTTTCAGCCGTCAGATCGGATTAGGACAGAGAGGAGCACAAATGACCAACTATCAAAAACTGGCCAATGATTTGATGACTTCGTTGGAGTTGTCTTTGCCACCCATTGCAGTTGCTTTTTCCGATGTCGTGCCTCCCAACCTCTCCTCATATGACGACGTCGTCCCC
>Ga0066701_10000622_pt1 | contig 10727 bp, 7 predicted proteins | sample GraSoiAngelo_150_FD_66453 | JGI IMG/M metagenome (GOLD analysis project Ga0066701, IMG submission 66453) | Grasslands soil microbial communities from the Angelo Coastal Reserve, California, USA - 14_1009_09_40cm | ecosystem: Environmental > Terrestrial > Soil > Grasslands | place: USA... | reverse complement strand
GCGGAGGGGGTGAGATTCGAACTCACGAGGCCTTTCGGCCTTCCGGTTTTCAAGACCGGCGCAATTAACCGCTCTGCCACCCCTCCGTCGACAAAAATGTGCGCCGGTTATTTTGCCATCAGGTCCCCCGCGAGCAAGGGCGGCAGTGATCACACTTTTTTCCAGTCGGAGCAATCCCAGCCGAGAAGTTTCTCGAGCCGCTCGACATCGCTCCTGTAAAGATCGACAAGATATTGCCTTTCGCTGCTGGTCATCTTGCGCGCATAAGGCGTCGAACCGGTTTCGACGTTGTTTAGATTCTTCAGCGGCTCGACGCCGAGAGAATTGCAGACCGAATCGAGCGCTTGGCGTGCGTTACGGCGAAAGTGTTCAAACTTTATCGCATGGACCTGCTCACGAGGAAAATATCGGAATACCCGCTCTATTTGTTCTGCGTAAAAACCGCGGTCCACATAAGAGAATTTGCGCAGTTGGAAGGGCACAGCTTGCCGGGCGCGATTTTTTTCCTCCTGCACCGCCGCTAGGAAATCGAGATTCTCCAGGCCGCGATCTCGCTGCATGTTCCAGTGGGAGAAAGCGCGATCCGCTGGATTCCGCAACAGGATCAGAAGCTTGAGCTGATTGTTGTAGTTCCAGATTCGCTCCATGGCGGGTCTCCAATAGATGTAAATTGGAGTGCAGGAGCCGAGCAGAGTCGCTTTGCCTTTGCGCGCACAGCCCCTCTGCAGAGACGTGTAATCAATCTCCGTTCGGGCAAACCGCTCTTCGTCATCAAAAAAATGGCGAGCTGGCTGAATGGTACGGTGCAACTCGTCTTTGTGCGGCATCTTGATTTTTGGATGCCCGTCGAGAAGATCGGCCAACGCGCTGGTTCCAGCTTTTTGCGCGCCGGCGATGATGAAATCCAGTTTTGCAGCTGGTGGACGTTTGAGTTTGAAGAACACAGGAACTCGTCCGATAAAGTGGGTTAGCACCTTCGATAAGCGCGCGCTTATGTCAAGGTGCTCGCTTGGGGCCAGTGGATCGGGTTCAGGGCGATTGGCGAGGCCACCAATCGCAGCACGCGAGGGCGCGTGCGCTTCCCGCAAAATGTGCTCGACTGCCGACTATGTTCATGTGAACTTAAAGGCGTGAGCAACGGGACTAAGACTGCGAAAAAGAAGTTTGTGTCAATCGTCGATGAAACGCCGCCGCCCTTGCCAGCCACCCGCGGGCGAGGCGCTTCATGGAATCCAGCAAACCGATTCGAGAAACTCCATGTCGATCTTTGCGACGCTGATCTCCTTCAGCTCGACCCTAACGAGGAACGGCCGCGCCGCCGAACGGAATACTTTCGCGACGACACAAAATCGATCATCACGCGCAATAACAGTCCTGATGTTGGTTTCGAGACGAGCGTGAATCCATATCGCGGTTGTGAGCACGGATGTATTTATTGCTACGCGCGACCGACGCACGAGTATCTGGGCTTCTCCGCCGGACTCGATTTCGAGAGTAAGATCATGGTGAAAACGAATGCGCCGCAACTGTTGCGAGCGGAGCTGGAATCGCCGCGCTGGCAGCCGCAGACGCTCGTCATGAGCGGCGTGACGGATCCATACCAGCCGGTTGAGAGAAAATTGCGCATCACACGTGGTTGCCTCGAAGTGCTCGCAAAATTTCGTAATCCGGTCGCGGTTATTACAAAAAATCGCCTAGTTACGCGAGATGTCGATCTTTTGCGCGAGCTTGCAGATTGCAAAGCAGTTGCGGTGAATATTTCCGTTACGTCACTCGATCCGAATTTGCAACGCGTGCTGGAACCGCGAACTTCTTCACCCGAAGCGCGGCTCGACACGATCCGGCAACTTCGTGCGGCTAAGATTCCAGTTGGCGTCATGGTTGCGCCGATCATTCCCGGATTGACTGATCACGAAGGTCCAAAGATCCTGGAAGCGTGCGCGGAAGCGGGCGCGCAATTTGCCGGTTACACAATCATTCGGCTGCCGTGGGCAGTGGCGCCGTTATTCGAGCATTGGCTCGACGGACATTTTCCCGATCGAAAAGAAAAGGTCCTAGGGCGAATCCGACATATGCGTGGAGATCGTCTGAATAATTCGCAGTGGCACAAGCGCATGACAGGCGAAGGCATTTTCGCAGAGCAGATCGCATCGCTTTTCGAAGTCGGCTGTCGGCGGGCCGGAATCAGTGAGCGTCCTAAGCTTTCGACCGCGTCATTCCGGCGGACAAGCCAGCAGCTAGCACTATTTTAGAACCGTGGAAGCTTACGAAGCACGCTCCTTTCGATTCATCGAGCTCTTAACAATCGATGCCTGGCGGATGAAGCTTTACGGGATCGCCTGGCGGCGGGACTTACCGCGACCAAAACTTCTTGAAGCAGCAAAACGGATCGCAACAGAAGAATTGCGCCATGCTGCCCGGAACAATTACAAGGTTGGATTTGTTGGTGCGCACGACGGCAGAGATGCGTGCGTCGTGTTTGTGGATTACTGGGGAAACGAGAACGAGCTGTTTCATCGGGTATTCCTTTCGAGGTCTGGCGATCCGAATGCCCTTATTCCTGGAAAAAGCTGTGATTCATCGGTGTGCGTGTGGGATTTACGCCTCCAGTCATTCGAGCGTGAAGCTTGGATCAGGCATGTTCTCCGCAAGGCAAGCGCGCCTGACTTTCGAGCCTATCTTGGTGAACGACTGAATGATCAGGGCTAAAGGCTAAACGCGGCTTGCCCTTGGATAAATCGCAATTTTGTGCTTTTCAGAGATTGTGGGGCGCGCTAGAAAGAAGAAATGATGATCGAAGCTTTGAAACGCAATTGGTGGGTGCCGGTTGTTAGAGGCATCTGTGGAATTATCTTCGGCCTTATGGCGTTCGCGTATCCGGGTCTGACGCTCGCGACGCTGGTGATATTTTTTGGAGCGTGGGTGCTGGTGGACGGCGTATTTCGCGTTGTAGGCGCGACCGCGGGTCGCGCTTCTGATCCAGATTGGGGTTTTCATCTGGTCATCGGAATTCTTGGGATTATCGTCGGACTTCTTACGTTCCGTGCGCCTGGAATAACCGCGCTAGCACTGATCATTTACATCGCGGCTTGGGCGCTGATGATCGGAGCGACTGAGATTGCGTTGGCAATCAAACTGCGCAAGGAGATTAAGGGCGAGTGGCTCCTTATCCTGATGGGGCTGTTATCAATTATTTTCGCCGTGCTGCTTCTCTGGAATCCGGCTCCGGGTGCGCTGGCTCTGCTTTGGCTCATCGCGTCATACGCAATCGTCTTCGGCATTCTGGCAATCTTTTTCGGCTTCCGATTGCGCAGCCTGCGCGGGCTGCTTCCTTCTTGACAGCAGGGCGCGACCATCTAGTTCAAGGCATCCTCGCGCGGGAATTTGGCGATAGGCGGCTTTTTCGCGCAACAAAGCCGGTTGCGTGTCAGTTTGTTGGAGAAAATACAGCTTAGTGCGATTGATTAAGCGATTACATTGCGGCGCTGCTATATGATCTCTTTCGATCTCACGCGTCGGATTCGCGACAGCGAAGAGAAGCTGATTTCTCTAACCACCCCACTTTTATGAACAAAGCTCCTCTCATTAAAAAGGCGCAACGAACAAATCGACCGCGCCCGAACGGAAGCGAACTTGATACGAGGCAACTGCTCGCAGCTTTGATGGCGTTCAAACGCGGTGATTTTTCAGCGCGACTGCCGGACGACTGGACCGGCGTGGCGGGCAAGATCGCGGATACATTTAATGACGTAATCAGAACCAATCAGCGCATGGCGAAGGAATTGGAGCGGATTGTGCATGTAGTTGGAAAAGAAGGCCGGATCAGACAGCGGGCGTCGCTCGGTGACGTGTCCGACTCTTGGGCCGATGTCATCGGACGCGTCAACGTTTTGATCGGGGACCTAGTTCATCCAACGAGCGAAATGGCGCGCGTGATCGGCGCTGTCGCGAAGGGAGATTTATCCGAAACGATGGCAACTGAGATCGAAGGCCGCCCATTGAAGGGGGAGTTTTTGCACACGGCCAAAACTGTAAATGCGATGGTCGGGCAGCTTGGCGCTTTTGCCTCCGAGGTAACCCGCGTGGCGCGCGAAGTGGGCACGGAAGGCAAGCTCGGCGGCCAGGCAAAAGTCAAGGGCGTCGCCGGAACTTGGAAAGATTTGACCGACAACGTGAACCTCATGGCGTCGAATCTCACTTCGCAGGTTCGCAACATCGCGGCAGTGACAACCGCGGTAGCGAACGGTGACCTTGCGAAGAAAATCACGGTGGACGTCCGCGGCGAACTCCTCGAATTGAAGGACACCATCAACAGGATGGTGGATCAGCTTCGTTCGTTCGCGTCGGAAGTGACACGGGTGGCGCGCGAGGTAGGCACGGAAGGTATTCTCGGCGGTCAGGCGAAAGTCGAAGGGGTTTCGGGGACGTGGAAAGATTTGACCGACTCGGTGAACTCGATGGCGTCCAACCTCACCTCGCAAGTCCGCAACATCGCGACGGTGACAACAGCTGTGGCCAATGGTGATCTCTCGAAGAAAATCACGGTCAAGGTCAAAGGCGAAATTCTGGAACTGAAAAACACCATCAATACGATGGTTGATCAGCTTTCGTCGTTCGCGGCAGAAGTCACGCGCGTGGCGCGCGAGGTCGGCACGGAAGGGAAACTCGGCGGTCAGGCCGATGTGAGAGGCGTTGCCGGCACGTGGAAAGACTTAACGGACAAGGTCAACCTCATGGCGTCCAATCTCACGGTGCAACTGCGCGACATGTCGAAGGTGGCGACCGCTATTGCCAGCGGTGACTTGACCCAAAAAATCACTGTGGACGTGCGTGGCGAGATTCTACAAATCAAAAACGTCATCAACACCATGGTGGACCAGCTTTCATCTTTCGCATCGGAAGTGACGCGTGTGGCACGCGAAGTCGGTACGGAAGGAAAACTCGGTGGCCAAGCTGCTGTCCAGGGTGTCGCTGGAACGTGGAAGGACCTGACTGACTCGGTGAACTCGATGGCGTCCAATCTCACAGGACAAGTGCGCAACATTGCCGATGTGACGACGGCAGTGGCCAGTGGCGACTTGTCCAAAAAGATCACTGTCGATGTGCAGGGCGAAATTCTCCAGCTCAAGGACACGATTAATACGATGGTGGACCAGCTGCGCTCGTTTGCGTCAGAGGTAACGCGGGTGGCGCGTGAAGTCGGCACTGAGGGCAAGCTCGGCGGTCAGGCCAACGTGAAAGGTGTCGCCGGCACGTGGAAGGACCTGACTGACAACGTGAATCTGATGGCAGGCAACCTGACGAGTCAGGTGCGCAACATCGACGCGGTGATCGCCGCTGTGGCCAAGGGCGATTTGTCCAAAAAAATCACAGTGGATGTCAGAGGCGAGATTTTGGTCCTGAAGAACACCATCAACACGATGGTCGATCAGCTTTCGTCGTTCGCGGCGGAAGTGACGCGCGTCGCCCGCGAGGTCGGCACCGAGGGTAAACTCGGTGGCCAGGCCGATGTGAGAGGCGTTGCCGGCACGTGGAAGGACTTGACCGATTCGGTCAATTTCATGGCGTCGAATCTTACGACACAAGTGCGCAACATTGCCGCCGTGACGACGGCGGTGGCCACGGGCGATCTGTCTAAGAAGATCACCGTGGACGTTAAAGGCGAAATTCTCGAATTGAAGAATACGGTCAACACGATGGTGGACCAGCTGTCGTCGTTTGCTGATGAAGTCACGCGCGTGGCGCATGAAGTCGGCATGGAAGGCAAGCTCGGTGGCCAGGCGGTGGTGAAGGGCGTTTCGGGCACGTGGAAAGATCTAACGGACAACGTCAACTTTATGGCGTCGAATCTGACCGATCAGGTGCGTGGCATCGCCAAAGTGGTGACGGCCGTCGCAAATGGCGATTTGAAGCGCAAACTTTTCCTTGAAGCGAAGGGCGAAATTGCCGAGCTCGCCGAGACGATCAACAACATGATCGATACGCTCGCGACGTTCGCCGATCAGGTGACCACCGTGGCGCGCGAAGTGGGCGTGGAAGGAAAACTGGGCGGGCAGGCGAACGTGCCCGGCGCCGCGGGGACATGGCGAGATTTGACCGATAACGTCAACCGGCTGGCAGCAAATCTGACTACCCAGCTTCGCGCCATCGCCGACGTTGCGACGGCGGTCACGGAAGGCGATCTGACCCGTTCAATCCAGGTGGAAGCGCAAGGCGAGGTTGCGTTCGTTAAAGACAACATCAATGAAATGATCCGCAATTTGAAAGACACCACATTGCGGAATGAGGAGCAAAACTGGCTCAAGACGAATCTGGCAAAGTTCACCCGCATGCTACAGGGACAACGAGACCTTCTGACAGTTGGTAAATTGATCTTATCAGAGCTCGCCCCGGTAGTTACCGCGCAACACGGCGTGTTTTATATCATCGACAACTCGAATAAAGAGCCTGAACTTAAGCTCCTGGTGAGCTACGCGCACCGCGAGCGGAGAGGCGCAAAGAATCGCTTCAAATTCGGTGAGGGTCTGGTTGGGCAAGCGGCGCTGGAAAAACAACGCATTCTCCTGACCGATGTGCCCTACGGTTACGTAAAGGTGAGCTCCGGTCTGGGGGAGTCGCGCCCTGCGAATATCGTTGTCCTGCCGATTCTCTTCGAAGGCGAGGTCAAAGCGGTCCTGGAACTTTCGTCGCTCGAACGCTTCAACTCGACGCACCAGGCGTTTCTCGATGAGTTAGCGGAGAGCATCGGCATTGTCCTCCATACCATCGAAGCAAACACCCGGACGGAAAACCTGCTTAAGCAATCGCAATCGCTTGCGGCGGAGCTCCAGAATCGTCAGGAAGAGTTGCAGAAGACAAACGTTGAGCTGGCGGAAAAAGCGCGCTCCAATCTCGCGAAAGATCAATTTCTCGCCGCGCTCAGTCATGAGTTGCGCACCCCCCTTACCCCGGTGCTTGCGTCAACCCTCACACTCGAAAATGAGGACGCCGTGCCGGAGAATATTCGCGAATCACTGCGAATGATCCACCGGAACGTGGAGTTGGAGGCGCGGCTCATTGATGATCTGCTCGATCTGACGCGCATTAGCAAAGGCAAGGTGCAACTCAATTTTGAAGTCGTTGATACGCATACTCTGCTGCAAAATGCGCTGGAGATCTGTCAGCCGGAAATCGATCGCAAGCATCTAACGCGCTCGCTTAACCTCGGCGCACAAAAGGTGCATATGCGAGCAGACCCCGCCCGATTGCAGCAGATCTTTTGGAATCTGATAAACAACGCGGTGAAGTTTACACCGAGCAATGGCCAAATCATTATTGCCACCAGCAATGATTCCAGCGGACAACTGCGTGTCGAAATCGCTGATACCGGCCTGGGGATTGAGACGGAAGCACTGCCGAAAATTTTCGACGCGTTCGAACAAGGCGGCCGTTCTCGAATGGGTGGGCTGGGTCTCGGACTTGCGATTAGCAAAACCCTTGTTGAAGCGCATGAAGGAACAATCACCGCGCAAAGCGTCGGCAGGGACAAGGGCTCGACGTTCACGTTAGTTTTTCCGACCTGTGAAAAAGCGGAGGCGCGAATTGTCCCTGCGGCTTTACCCAAGCTGCCGGAACGCCAGCCGATGCGCATTCTCCTTGTCGAAGATCACGAAGATTCGAACCGATCGCTTACGAATTTACTTCGTCGGCGCGGTTATCATGTGCAATCGGCGCTAAATTTTCAATCCGCCGTCGATCTAAGCGCGACCGAGGAATTTGATGTGCTCATTAGCGATCTCGCTTTGCCCGACGGTAGCGGCATCGACCTGATGCAAACGTTGCGGTCCGAGCGACCCGTTCTCGGAATTGCCCTTACCGGTTTTGGAATGGAGAACGATATCCGTAGAAGCCAGGAGGCCGGATTCAAGCATCACCTCGTTAAGCCGATCGATCTCAATAAGCTCGATTTGCTTCTTCAGGAGGCGGCAGCGGTACAACAGTTCAACGCTGGCGCGTAACAAGCGGCCGAAAATATCCTTTCCCTTTTACCACACTTTATGGTAAAAAGCCGACTGCTGGAGCTCACTATGATTAACCCCAAAATCTCTTCGCTCGTATCAATTCTCACGGTCGCTTTCGTCTGCACATTCCCGCTGCTGACGCAAGCTGCGAATCTTTATCAAAGCAGAAACACGCATTTGGGTGTGTCGGGCAGCAACGTCAACGACATCAGCAGTGCATTCTGCTGTGGCGGCACGCTCGGATCGTTGCTCACCAATGGCACCAGCAAGTACATTCTTAGCAACAATCATATTTTAGCGCGTCAAGACCAGGCAGCTCCCGGCGAAGATATTTCACAACCCGGTTTGATCGACAACGGCTGCCGGCCAGCCACGATCGTCGCAGACTTTACCGCTGCTCCAAAACTGGGGACGAATGTCGATGCTGCCATCGCGCTGCTCAGGGACAGCCTGATGGATACCACCGGTTTTATTCAAGGCATCGGGACCATCAGCAGCGTGGTTAAGGCCCCGACAGTAGGTTTGACGGTGGAAAAAAGTGGGCGCACCACAGGAACGACCACGGGAACGATCGGGTCGATCAATACCAGTGTGAATGTGCAGTATCAGATCCGTTGCGGCCAGGGTAAAAAATACGTCATCAGCTACACGAACCAGATCGTCGTTAACGGTAGCGGCTTCAGTGCGGGCGGCGATTCGGGCTCGCTCATTGTGACTAACGGTAGCTGCCATCAGCCCGTGGGACTTCTCTTTGCGGGAAGCAGTTCGAGCACGATTGGTAATCCCATCGGCGAGGTTCTGAGCAAGGTCGGAACAGCGCTTGGACATTCTATCAGCTTTGTTGGCGGCACGTGCACGAGTACCGTCTCGCAACCATCAGGAGGACAGGGATTGGAACTTCCACAACAAGCTCTCGATCACGCTGGCAAGGTGTTGGAGCAAAACCGTCACGAGTTGATGTCTAAACCAGGAGTGCTTGGTGTTGGCCTCGGGGCGCTTGAGGATAATTCTGGAGCGGCGGTGATTGTTTACGTGGATAAAACAAGTTCCGCCAAACCGCAATTGCCCGAACGAGTCGATAATGTCCCTGTTCGGGTCATATTCACCGATCCGTTCATTGCCTTTTGATCTGGGGCCAATAATAATTCCCCGGCGCAAGCGTTAACAGCGGTAATCAGACTCTGCCCGCTCCACGGCGTTGCTTTCGAATTGATCGCGGGCGCTGTCGCGTGATTAAATCAAATGGCAGATGGGCCTGTAGCTCAGCGGCAGAGCAGGGGACTCATAATCTAGGGTTTTGCTCTCGGTGGACATTCCGCCACTGGACAGCGTGCGAACAGGCACGACGTTTGGCGACCGAAAAAGACGGTCATTGTGTCAACATGCCGTCAACGGCCTCTCACGTAAGCAACGGAAATGGCGGAATCTTCGCTCTCAATGATTGACCGCGCGCTTTACATGCACGGTCGCGGCTACTCAGCCTTCGCCAGCCAATCGTCAAAAGCTCGAATATCCTCCCGCAAGTGGCGGGCTTCATCACGCGCGGCTGTCGGCATTTCATCATTGGTTAGCATTGCTGAAATGCGCCCTTCGATGCGCACCAGCTCTGGTCGCACCACTTTCACGTAAGCCCAGAAAGCGGCAATCTGCTCCTGTGTCGGATTTGCCGGGCGAATCTCGCACATTACGTTGAGGGCCAACGAGACACTTTTCACCCAGTCCGCAAAAGAGAGCAGTGTTTCGGCGATTGGGAAATCCTTCATGCGCTTCTGCTCGTAGAAAGAGGCGCGCAACGCCATCAAGTCTTGTTGATCTTGTTCGAATCTCGAGATTATTCTAACGACGGTGTCGGACCTGCATATTTCAAACGCATGGAGTTGATCGGCGTGTAGCGTGCCAGCAGGAAGCAGGACGGCAATTAATATCGCTGGCCTCATTTATGGAATTTCTAACTTTGGACCTACCGTGCGCTAATCTGCGACGTGGACGTGACGATGATTTCGGGTTTCCCTTTATACAAAGTAATTTTGCCAGACACAGCAACCGTTCGTCCTTCGTATTGTTGCGGCTGAGAAAACTGCGCGGCGCTGGCAGATGGAATGAAAGCGGTGAAGGCTTGATTCGGGTACTTCCCTCCCATGTTTAGAAAAATGTTGCCTTTGCCGGACTGGTGAACGCCATCGACTCTGTCTGTTACCGTTGCAGTTTCGCTGACGTGTTTTGCCGCTTCCACAGCCGTGTAATTGGAAGTTTGGGCAGTGATGGAAGCAGCACAGATCACTGCGAATAGGGTGAGCAACGTTTTTGTTTTCATGACCTTGTCAGATTGACTAAAGCATACCCAGGTGTCGAGAATGAAAGCCGCCGCCTCTCTCTGTCTGGCAATCGCTGTAACGGGCTTTGCAAGTCCCGCCGCAATAAGCACTGAGGACACCGAACTCAGAGACTTGGACGTGACGGGGTGGGATTGCGTCAACCAATCCCAGGGGAGTGCGCAAAGCCAAGAGGCCAGAGAGCGGAATCGGATGAAAAATCGCTGGCCGGTAAATCTGTCCGCGTTCACGGTCGAGCCGCTCGATACGGCTGCGTTCTCAAAAAAGGTTCGTGAGTACGATTCCCGCCTTCAGGGTAAACGCCGGGGCGAGTTAAGTGCGGCCCAAAAAGACGAACTCGATTCATACGAAAATCAAATCGTGTCTCTCACAGGTTGGCTTGTCTTGGCGTATG
>Ga0066701_10000619_pt1 | contig 10742 bp, 7 predicted proteins | sample GraSoiAngelo_150_FD_66453 | JGI IMG/M metagenome (GOLD analysis project Ga0066701, IMG submission 66453) | Grasslands soil microbial communities from the Angelo Coastal Reserve, California, USA - 14_1009_09_40cm | ecosystem: Environmental > Terrestrial > Soil > Grasslands | place: USA... | reverse complement strand
CACGGTGACGTCGCATCGGTCCACTAGCTCGGCCACGAGGGGGGCGTCCGCTACCGACCCGATCCGGTATCCAAACCTGGGGTGGCCGATCAGGTGCTCGATGTTGGCCATGGAGCCGGTAGACAGGTCGTCCAGGATCAGGACACCTGCCCCGTCGGCGAGCAGCCGTTCCGCTAAATGGGAACCGATGAAGCCCGATCCGCCGGTAATGAATACGTCCATGACGCAGGCCCCCGGATGGCTTCGCTGTGTGTGTGCGCGGAGGAAACACTGCGGGCCGATGAGCTGGGCCGCCGCAGGATTCTGCTCGGAAGGATCGTGCCTGGCCCGCCACAACACGGGGGCGACGGTGCCAGGGACTGTGGCCGGGTGCCGAAGAGCTCGCGGTGCAAGTTGTTGCACTAGCGCCACACCGCTGTCGGAGTCGGCCTGCAAGTCCGCATTTCATTGACCCTCGTAGCCCTCTGTGGCATCATAGTCCGACTCCGAAAGGTGGGGGGTATGGTCGCACGGGGGCTCAGCCGACTGTCCATCGCTGCCCTGCAGGTTACTTGGGCATGGGCCTGCAAGGAGTCGACCGGTGGCCCTGGTTCTCAAGTAATCACGGTACAGCCCAGCGTTATGTATCAGACCATGAACGGGTGGGAGGCGACCGCACAGGCAGGCCAGTGGGAGTGCGCGGGATTTTCGAACTACAAGAATCAACTGTACGACACTGCGGCTCATGACCTCGGGATCAACCGCCTTCGCGTCGAGCTCACCAGCGGGAGCGAAAATCCGACGGACTATTTCGCTCAGTTCCGCAGCGGACTGATCACCTTTCCGCAGTACATGCAGCATGCGTTTGAGGTCGTGAACGATAACAACGATCCCGCCCTGATCAATCCCAACGGATTCCACTTTAGCGCGGTGGACGACGTGATGGACAGCGTCGTTCTTCCGCTCCGTCAGCGCCTGCAGGCGAGAGGCGAACAGCTGTATATCAATCTCAACTTCGTGGACGGCGATTCCACGCTGTACCGGCAGAGTCCGGCCGAGTACGCGGAGTTCATGGTGGCGGCGTTCCAGCATCTGCAATCCAGGTACGGCTTCGTTCCGGACGCAGTCGAACTCGTGCTGGAGCCGGACAACACGGGATCACAGGCATGGACCGCGACCCAAGTCGGCAATGCCATGGTGGCGGCTGGCGACCGTCTGAAATCGCTCGGCTTCACCCCGGACTTCATCGCCCCGTCCAACGCCAGCATGGCTGGGGCGGTGACCTATTTCGACCAACTGATCCAAGTGCCGGGCGCATCCAACTATGTTAGAGAGTTGTCGTACCACCGCTACAACAGTGTGTCCGACGCGAGTCTCCTGGCCATCGGGAGCCGAGCCGAACAGCGGGGCATTCGCGCCGCGATGCTCGAACACATCGGCAGTGATTACAATGATCTGCAGAAGGATCTGACGCTGGCCAGGAACTCGGCCTGGCAGCAGTTCACATTGGGCTTCTGCGGGACCAACGACATCGGCGGGGCTTACTACAAGATTGATAACACCAACCCGAGCAGCCCGGTGCTGATTATCGGCAGCAGAACGAAACTCCTGCGGCAGTACTTCAAGTTCGTGCGGCGGGGAGCCGTCAGAATCGGCGCTACCAGCAAAGACGCCACGTTCAGTCCCTTGGCATTCGTCAACGCGAACGGGAAGTACGTCGTGGTTGTGAGCGCTTCGGCTGGTGGACAGTTCTCTGTCGGAAGCCTGCCCGCGGGTACCTACGGCATCAAGTATACGACCGGCACGCAATACGATGTCGACGCGGCGGACGTGACGCTTGGTGCCGGAGCGGCGCTGAACACCTCGATTCCTGCGAGCGGCGTGCTCACGATCTATGCGAAGTGATTTTCACGGCGCGGGGCACTAACGCCCTGCTCGGCCCCGACCGAGCAACGGCAACGCGCGGTGGCGTCGGGCGTTAGCGACCTCGTTCGAGTCGTCGGCCGTGGGCCTCGTTCTTGCGGGCGGGACTCGGCCAGATGCTTCTACGGCCATGCCTTCTGAGTGGGCTTGGCTCCATGTTCTAGGCCAGTAACGAGCATCATGAGCACGCCACCTCGCGGCAGCGCGTTCCCCCAGGTCGAGCGGCAGGCGAGCCGAGTGTGGCTCATTGCCGTGTGGTTCGGGCTTGTGACTGGGCTGGCAGAGGTGGGCGTCCAGGCGGCGCTCAAGTTCCAGTGGAACCGGTACGTGCACCTCGGGCTCGACGTCGTCTGGATGGCGCCGGTCGCGTACGTACTGCTGTTCGCCCTTCCGGCGGTTCTCGTGTTTCTCGTCTGCTACCGCGATTCGCGAGTCGCGCCGTTCTCGACGATTATCTTCGTCTTCACCTGGCTCGGATCTTACAGCTTGCTGCTCAACTTTGAGTGGCTCCACTGGTTTGCCAGACTCTTACTTGCCTGCGGCATGGGAGCTCAGACGGCGCGGTGGGTCGGAGCATGCCCGGGAGCGTTTCTGCGCGCAGTCGGCCGCAGCACGCCATGGCTGCTTGCCCTGACGGCGGGGCTGGGGGTCGGAGTTCGCGGGTGGTTGCACTGGAGCGAACGCCACGCGCTCGGCGCACTGCCACCGGCGCGGGCTGGGGCGCCCAACGTCCTGCTGTTGATCCTTGACACCGTGCGAGCGGCTAGCCTGAGCCTGTGCGGCTATCCTCGGCCAACCACGACTGGGTTGGTGCGCTTGGCCAAGCGTGGAGTGGTTTTCGACCAGGCGATCGCGACAGCGCCGTGGACGCTTCCCTCCCACGCCAGCATGTTCACCGGCGGCTATCCTCACGAGCTCAGCGCCGGTTTCCTGACCGTGCTCGATGCGCGCGCGCCTACTCTGGCCGAGGTTCTGAACGCGCACGGCTACGCAACCGGCGGCTTTGTCGCCAATTCGTACTATGCGAGCCGGGAATCGGGGCTCGGTCGCGGCTTTGCCCACTACGAGGACTTTGTCGTCACCCTCGGCGAAATCTTCATGCACGCGTCGCTCGGGCGGGAATTGATCTCAAGCACGAAGTTGCGGCCGCTGGCGGCGTACTACGGTGTATACCGACATAAGACCGCGGCTCGAGTGAATCGGGACTTCTTGCGCTGGCTGTCACTCCAGCACGGACGGCCCTTTTTCGCGTTCCTCAACTACATGGACGCTCATCAACCATACCTGCCACCCGAGCCCTTTGCGTCGCGGTTTGGCCCGCGGACATCAAGGAAGGCGGCACTGATCCGCAACTGGAAGGCGGCTCGGGAGCAGCGACTGGATACGCAGGGGCTGAGTGCGGAGGAACGAGACCGAGAGCTCGATGCCTACGAGGGCGCAATCGCGTACCTTGACCACGAGATCGGAGCGCTTCTGGACACGCTCGAAGCACGGGGTGCGCTCAATCACACCCTGATCATCGTCGCGTCTGATCACGGCGAACAGTTCGGCGAGCACGGCCTGTATGATCACGGCAACAGTCTTTACCTGCCGGTGCTGCACGTGCCGCTGTTGCTCGTATTTCCGTCGCGAGTACCCGCGGGCATCCGGGTGGCGGAGCCGGTGACACTCCGCGACCTCCCAGCGACCGTGGTTGATCTCCTGGGCGTGGAGGCGCAGGTGCGGTTCCCGGGCGCTTCTCTTGCTCGATACTGGACGGGCCGTGCTGGAAGTACGCAGCCGCTGATCTCGGAATTCAGTCTCATGGAACGTCGTCTGCCCGAGGACTCCCGGCTCCCCAGGGGAGAAATGAGATCACTGGTGGTGGGTCGGTATCATTACATTCGTAAGCTGAACCGGCTCGACGAACTCTACGATGTCGCTTTGGACCCACGTGAGCTGCGCAACCTTCGACTGTCGGCAGAAGGTCGCCGTCTGGTCGCCACCTTCCGGGCGACCTTAGATACGCTGCTAGAGGCCGCTCGGGCGCTGCAGACCCCGGCGGATCACGCGTCTCGGGCAGGGTGGTGACGCCCCTCGCAACTTGCCTTACCGCATTGGCGTCCAGCCTGTTGCTCCTGCGCCACAACCCGGCGCTGTAACAATGGTACCTGTCCCCGACTAGCCGCGGCAACGCGCTGTCGGATCGGCCGTTAAGAAGCTAGTTCGGTCGCCGGCCGTCGGCCTCGTTCTTGATCAGGGGAAATGGGCCCGATGCGTCCTACGGCCACGCCACTACTCATTGGAGGGAGGGGAGCACATGTACGTTGGCCCGGATTCCCTCATGCCGTTAGCCTCAGCCATTGCGGCAGTTATTGGTGTCCTATTGATGTTCTGGCGCCGGACCGTCGCTATCATGCGCGCGCTGGCCCGGTTCTTCATCCGGAAGTTTACGCGGCTGTTCGCCCCCCGGTAGACATTCGACGCTCACCGCAAGGCGAGAAGCTCGGTCGGTCCAAATGAAACGGGTGATCGTCATCGGGTTGGACGGGCTCGAGCCCAAAATCGTCGAGCCCATGCTCAATGCTGGCGAGCTCCCCCATCTGGCACGGGTCCGCGCCGCCGGTGGCTATGCCCGGGTGCGTACGACATTCCCGGCCCAAACGCCTGTCGCTTGGTCGACCTTCGCGACGGGGACGAATCCGGGCGGCCACGGAATCTTCGACTTCATTCGCCGCAACCCGGTGACATATCTGCCGGATATCGCCCTCAACCGGTACGAGCAGAGGAACGCATTCCTGCCGCCCAAGGCGGTGAACCTCCGGCGCGGGCAAACCGTGTGGGACGTGTTGTCCGAGGCCGGCGTGCCCTCCACGATTATCCGCTGCCCATGCACCTACCCGCCGGACGACGTCCGCGGCCGGATGCTGTCGGGCATGGGCGTGCCAGACCTCCGCGGAGGCTTTGGCACCCCGACTTTCTACAGCTCCGCCGAGAAGCTCGACGCGCGAGAGAGCGAAAGCGTCGTAAGCGTAGCCACGAACGGCCGGGACACCATCCGCACTCATATTGTAGGGCCACGCAATCCGCAGACTCGGTCGGATCTAAGAGTGGACATCGAACTGGACTTGCACCCGTCCGCCAACAAGGTGGTCGTGCGGTCGGAGGGACAGCCTCGAGCCTTGGAGGTACGGCAAGGCGAGTGGAGTCCGTGGTTGAGGGTGAAGTTCAAGTTCGGAATGCTTCAGTCGGTGAATGGTATCATCCGGTTCTACCTGGTCCAGCTCGAGCCGGCCTTCGAGCTCTATGCGTCGCCCATTAATTTCGCTCCGGACGCGCCGCTCTTCCCTATCAGCTCCCCGTCGGAGTATGCGGGCGAGCTCGCCAGGCAAGTGGGGACGTTCTATACAGCTGGGATGGTCGAGGATCACACCGGCCTGAATAATGGCCGGATCGACGAAGCTGCCTACCTTGCGCAGTGCGGGGAGGTGCTGGCCGAGCGAGAGCGGATGATGCTCCACGAGTTGGACCGACTAGAGCGAGGGCTGTTCTTCATCCTCTTCGATACGCCGGACCGGATCCAGCACATGTTTTGGCGGTTCCGCGAACCCGGGCATCCCGCCAACAACGGCGGTTCTTGCAAAGAGATGACCCGCGTGATCGAGGACCACTATCGCCGCTGCGACGACATCGTCGGTCGGGCGCTAGCCCACGCGGACGAAGACACACTCTGCATCGTGCTGAGCGATCACGGTTTCAACAGCTTCCAGCGCGGTGTCCATCTCAACACGTGGCTGCTGGACCACGGATTCCTTGCACTCCGGACCGATGCCCGCGCGGGGACGGAGGCAGGCGATTTCCTGCGGCACGTCGATTGGAGTCGGACCAGGGCCTACGCCCTTGGGCTTGGCGGCATCTACTTGAACCTTCGGGGGCGGGAGGCAGAGGGCGTCGTTGCAGCGACTGAGGTCGAGCAGGTGAAGGCCGCCATAAAGCATGGTCTCACGGGACAGGTCGATCCGGAACGAGCAACTCTTGCCATCCGAGGTGTGGTGGCGCGCGAGGAGGTCTACAGCGGCCCCTTGGTCGGCGAGGCCCCCGATTTGCTGGTGAACTTCGCCCCGGGCTACCGCAGTTCCTGGGCGACGGCGTTGGGAGGGGTGCCGCTCGGCCATTTCGAGGACAACGTGAAGAAGTGGGGCGGAGATCACGTAATCGATCCCAAACTAGTCCCGGGAGTTCTGTTCATGAACCGGCGATTTCGCGGAGACAAGGCCAGCCTGGTGGACTTGGCGCCGACGATCCTTTCGGCGCTGGGCGTACCGAAGGGTCAGGCGATGGAAGGCGAGGCGTTGCTGGCATGAAGATCCTGGTGATCGGCTTAGACTGTGCCGCTCCCGAGCTCCTGTTTGGCGTCGCGGGGCTCTCCAACTTCCGGCGCCTCATGGAGAACGGCTGTTATGGGCGGCTGGAAAGCGTCATCCCGCCGATCACGGTACCGGCGTGGATGTGCATGTCTACGAGCCAGGATCCCGGCTCGCTCGGCGTGTACGGCTTCCGGAACCGGACGAGCTATGCCTACGGCGACCTTGGCATCGCCAATTCGCGCTCGATCCAGGAGCTTGCGATCTGGGACCAGGTAGCGCGGGAAGGCAAGAAGGCCAACATCATCGGCGTGCCGCCCTCCTTCCCGCCTCGGAAGGTCAACGGGATCTCCGTCGGCTGCTTTCTGACCCCAGACACAAAGGCCGACACGTACACACATCCGGCCGAGGTCAAGGACGAAATCGCCGCCTTGGTCGGCGAGTATCCGGTGGACGTGAAGGGGTTCCGCACCGACCGGAAGGACTGGCTGAAGGACCAAATCTACGACATGAGTCGCAAGCACTTCGAGGTCGTACGGCATTACCTGCGGCGCTCGGATTGGGATTACTTCCAGTTTGTGGAGATCGGCCTCGACCGCATCCATCACGGATTCTGGAAATATCACGACCCGAAGCACGTACAGCACGAGCCGGGCAGCCCCTACGCAGACGTGATCCGGGACTACTACCGATACCTCGACATGGAGCTCGGACGAATCTTTGAGGTTCTGTCCGACGACACAGCTGTGCTCGTGGTGTCCGATCACGGCGCGCAGCGGCTCGACGGTGGGTTCTGTGTTAACGAATGGCTGGTACGCGAAGGGCTTCTGGTGCTCCACGAATACCCAAAGACCGTCACCCCGTTCGCTAAGCTCTCGGTCAACTGGGAGAAGACGAAGGTATGGAGCGAGGGCGGGTACTACGCGCGGATCTTCTTCAACGTGAAGGGGCGGGAGCCGAGCGGCGTGATCGACAAGGTCGATTACGAGGAGTTCCGCGACGAGCTACAGGCGCGGCTCGAGGCTACAGTGGACGACCGAGGCCGGCCGCTCGGTACGCTCGTGTTCCAACCGCACGAGATTTACAAGACCGTTCGAAACATCGCACCCGATCTCATCGTGCACTTTGGTGGACTCTACTGGCGGTCCATCGGTGGGGTGGGGTATCGCGCGATTCATGTGCAGGAAAATGACACGGGGCCGGACGACTGCAATCACGCACAGTTCGGCGCGTTCATCTTGGCCGCGCCAAGCATCCCGCTACGCGGAGAGATTTCCGGAGCCCGCTTGCTGGACATTGCGCCGACCCTGCTGGAGCTCGGCGGTTACGACGTGCCGAGTTCGATGCAAGGACGATCGCTGGTCCGCGGCCGTGCGTCGTCGAACTCTGCCGCTCCACCTCTTTCGATCGATGAGGAGGAGATTATTCGCCAGCGCCTGAGCGGACTCGGCTACATCTCCTAGCGGCCTACCGGGGAGTGGAGATTGAATCAGCCGAATATGGTTGGTTCGGGCGCGTCCGCGCAGGAGCCCGCGACCGCAGTGCTACTGATAGCGGCTTGGGCGGGGCTGCTCACCGGCCTCGGGGAGGGCTGTCTGCGGACCGCGGCGAAATACGTGCTGCATCGGACCGTTTGGCTCGATCCACACGTCGTGTGGATGGCTCCAGTCGCGGACCTGCTGGTCTTCAGCGTGGCTGGACTGCTTCTCTACGCAGCCGGGGCGCGTTGGCCAGGGGTGAGGAGGTTGAGCGTCGTTGCGGGCGCGGCGGCAGGCTTGGGCGTTCTAGCCTTGCTACTCAATTACCCCCGACTCCATCCCGGTGCAGCCGTGCTGCTCGCTGCGGGGCTAGCGGTGCTACCCGCGCGTCTGGTTGATCGACACGCTCACGCTTTTCGCCGACTGGTACGGCGCACGGTTGGGTCGATGGGAGCCCTCGTGGCGGTACTGGGGGTGGGAGTGAAGGGTTGGCAGGTCGTCGCCGAGCGTCGGGCACTGGAACGGTTACCTGCGCCCGGGCCCGGCCTGCCGAACGTCTTGTTGATCGTTCTCGATACTGTTCGAGCGCTCAGTCTGAGTGTGTACGGCTACGGGCGGTCGACAACACCGGAGCTCGGGCGGTTTGCCAACAGGGGCGTCCTGTTCGAGCGGGCAGTCGCCACGGCGCCGTGGACGCTGCCGTCCCACGCGAGCATGTTCACGGGCCATTATCCCCATGAGCTGTCGGCTGATTGGCTGAAGCCCCTCGACTCGACCTACCCGACCTTGGCCGAGCGCTTGCGAGATCGCGGGTACGTAACTGGCGGTTTCGTTGCGAATTTCCTGTACTGTGGCTACGAGTTCGGCCTAGATCGCGGTTTCGTGCACTACGAGGACTACACCCCGTCACTGACGGCCTTGGTAGGGAGCATCGGCTTTGGCCGGGTTGCTCTTACGACCTATAACAGGCTGTGGCGGAAGTATCAGATCGCCGGCCGAAAAAGCGCCGCGAGGCTGAATGATGCCTTCTTGCGCTGGACCGTGAGACCGAGCGGTCGCCCTTTCTTCGCATTCTTGAATTACTACGATGCGCACAGCCCATACTGGCCGGAAGCACCGTTCGATCGGAAGTTCCTGTCTGTAGAGCCACGGAGCCGTGATATAGAGAGCGGGCGCCGCTACACCCTCGAGGAAAGAACTGCGCTGAGAGGTGCTTATGAGGGCGCCGTCGCGTACGTCGATCACTACGTCGGCCTGCTTCTCGATACGCTTGAACGGCGGGGTTCGCTTGAGAATACGCTGGTGATCATCACGGCCGACCACGGGGAGGAATTCGGCGAACATGGTCACATGGGTCACGGGAACAGCCTCTATCTGCCTTCCCTGCAGGTACCGCTGCTGATCATCTTTCCCGCACGTGTGCCGCCAGGCCGACGTGTGCAGAGACCGGTCACGCTCCGCGATGTTCCCGCCACCGTGCTGAGTCTCCTGGATCTGCCGTCCAACGCGCCGACCTTCCCGGGGAGAACGCTCACTCGGTATTGGCGCGACACCGCGGATAGCTCAGGAGGAACGCCATCGCTGTTGCTTTCCGAAGTCAACTTTCTTCCGGGTCAACCGGCCTGGTACCCGATCGCGAAGGGTGACATGCATTCCTTGATCATGGGTCGTTATCACTACATCCGGAACGGCGACGGACGTGAAGAGCTGTACGATATTGAGGGCGACCCGTTCGAACATCACAACCTCGCGACAGCGTTGCCGGTCCGTGAGCAGATTCAACGGTTTCATACGATTCTCGACTCGATCCTCGCCGAGCCCAGACCGCCCCGTGCCAGTGGGCGAGCCCCGTAGGAATTCCGGCCATCCACCCACTAAATGCTACTGGCCAACGGCTGAGAACCCACCCGGCTGCTATGCGCCCAGTCGGCGGCGTGTCGGAGAAGTCTGTGACGGCGGGAGGGATCGCGCTCTCGGCTGCATGGTTTGCCCTGTTCGCGGGCCTTACCGAGGTAGCGATCCTCGGAGTGCGGAAGTTCTTGCTGCATCACACGCTGTTCGTCGACCCCCGCAGCCTCTGGATGACGCCGGTGTCTTATCTCGGGCTGTTCCTGGTCATCGCGTTGGCGGTTCTCGCCGTTCGACTGGCCATGGGGACAGCACTTTCCTTGCGCCCGGTGGTCTTCCTTTTCGCTACTCTTGCCGCGTTTAGCGTGCTGTTCCTCTTCCATCCCCGCCTGCACAAAGCAGCGATCCTGCTTCTCGCGCTCGGCATCGGGACCCAGACGGCTCGGCTTGTTGCGTCGAACGCCGCTGCCTGGAACGGTCTGGTCCGCCGGACCGTCGCCGCGATGCTGGCGTTGGTGGTGATCCTGTGTGTGGGCTGGCAGGGCTGGCACGCCCTGGCAGAGGGGCGCGCGATCGCCGCGCTGCCCCCAGCCCGAGCGGGCGCACCGAACGTGTTGCTCATTATCCTGGACACGGTTCGCGCCTGGAGCTTGAGCTTATATGGCTATCCGCGACCGACCACCCCGAACCTGGACCGTCTGGCGAAGCAAGGGGTCGTCTTTGACCGGGCCATCTCGACGGCTCCGTGGACGCTACCGTCCCACGGCAGTGTTTTCACCGGTCGCTTCCCGCACGAGTTGTCCGCGGATTGGGACCGACCGCTGGATGGCACTGCTCCGACCCTCGCGGAGCTGCTCAGGTCTCGTGGCTACGTAACCGCCGGTTTCGTGGCCAACACACGGTACTGCATTGCGGAACTTGGCCTGGGTCGCGGCTTCGTCCACTATGAGGATTTCCCGTTGTCGCTCGGGGAGCTCGTTCTCAGTTCCTCGCTCGGTCGGTTCATCACGAACAATCCGGTGCTCCGTCGTGTCGCAGGCTCTTACGAGCTCCTGGACCGCAAGCCGGCTGCGACGATCAATCGCGATTTCCTGGACTGGCTGGATCGCAGCCCTGAACGGCCGTTCTTTGTTTTCCTGAACTACTTTGACGCTCACGAGCCCTATCTCCC
>Ga0066701_10000618_pt1 | contig 10743 bp, 9 predicted proteins | sample GraSoiAngelo_150_FD_66453 | JGI IMG/M metagenome (GOLD analysis project Ga0066701, IMG submission 66453) | Grasslands soil microbial communities from the Angelo Coastal Reserve, California, USA - 14_1009_09_40cm | ecosystem: Environmental > Terrestrial > Soil > Grasslands | place: USA... | reverse complement strand
GATTTCCGGCGACCCGACCCAAGCCACTCGCACCTGGGTGATACTCACCGAGGCAGCAGAAGGCGGTTGGGGACTCTCAGGCACAGCCTTCGGACGCCAGGAGTTCGCGGCACTCGCCGCCAAAGCGGCCGCGGCGCGCCAAGTAAGCGAACAACTAGCCTAGGCTCTCTGCTAGAGAGCTCTTCCGTTCGGAAAGGCTTACAGTCTACTGTTAGCCTTAGATCCAGGTGGAGGAGTCTTCTCTGCCATTTGCTCGACCGATCCTTCTCTACGACAATGATTGCGGAATATGCTCCCGGTTCGCCCATATCGCGGGAAGAAGCTCCAAAGGCTGGATCGATACTGTGGGCTTATTCACCAGCCGCGGAGTGAGAATCAAGTCAGACTTCTTCAATCCAAGAGATCATCCTGACGACAATTTCTGGCTCCTAGTCGGAGACGTCGGCTACGGGGGAAGAAGTGGTCTACTCCCCCTGGCACGAGAGATTGTTAGAGGTCTAGTCCTATGACGGAGAGAGAGGGAGAATCCTGCACTCGACCCAAGAACGCTGTGAGCAGAATACTCGGCACCCTTCGTCGAGGCAGAGTGGTTAGGCGAAAGCCACGAGGGGTCGCCGTTCAGCCATCTCAACAATAACCTTCTCCACCTTCATATGATGAACCCGACGATGAACCGTCAACAACGTAAGACAGTCCACACAGACATGAACAGTACGATGATCAGCCTCCAACACCACAACCTCACCCTCAGGCCGAACCTCAAACCGAAAACCACAAGTCACAGCCAAAAAAGACCCACCCTCCTTCCCATAGAGGCCTCAGTCTCCCCTTAAGCGTTGAAGACTTCTTCGAGAACACTCTGGGCTCGTCATGATTCCTGGCTCTCGGCCGTTCAGTTTCGGAAACCAAACTGAGGAACGCCGATGCCCAACGAGACGCGTGAACACGAACCTTCTCATTCTCGAACTTGGGGCGCTGCGCCTGCGAGTTCAAAACGCGAATCCGTTCGGACCCTCCGTTGAGCTTCCGCTCTATGAGCCCACTTTCTCCAGCTTGACCCCCAGTAGGGCCCAGCGGCCTTCGCGATCTTCAAAGCGTCTTGACCGAAGCCTCTCCTTCGCAGAGCCTCTGCGGTCAGCAATGCCAGCCATTCTCGGTAAGCTGGAAGAATATCGGAAACGCTTTCGAATATTGAAACTAGGTCAGAAGCCGACGACGAAACCGTAAGTTTGAAGGCGCAGGAGACGACGCGACTGAACGTCTCTTCCCAAGGGCCATACCCTTTGATCGCGAGACTAGCATTGTTTAATGGATTCTTGGTATGAACGCGGTTACTCGTGGTGTCAAGATCATTCCAATGCCTTTGATATGCATGTAATGAATCGCTGATGTGCATGTAGGTCCCAAGACCCACTCCCAACCATCCCGCAACAATTTCCTGCAGGGTCGTGAATTGAATGACGTTGTAAGGAAATCCCCAGAAGAGGTCGTTAGATCTCATGATTTGTAGCCATTCTAGCTTTCCATGCCTTATCATCAAGTGGCTGACAAGGTTGCAGGGAACATCCTTTGAACGAATTCGTGGATTCGGCAGATCCAAGGTACGGTCCCATATTTGGATAACAACCTGTCTGCTGGTTGGCATCTCTTGTAATGTCTCGTAGGCCAATCTAAGTTGGTCAATTCTCGGCGCTTCTTCCGTCTTCGTCCAATGGCGTAGTCTTCCCGCCGCCTCCGCCTCAATTCTGGGTTGACTGCCTATCCTGTAGCCATAAGCTCCACAAAGCGTGAGTCCGTCATCGGAGAACCTTCGTATCCTTGGGTTCCAGAAGGCAAGGAAAGAAAGATCATCGCCACCGGCGAGAATCCAGATCACTTCGGCAATTGCAAAAGCCGGGTTAATTGCTCGTGAAAAAACTACCCGTTGCCTTGGGTCCGTAATGCTAGTTGCAACGTGGAGAAGTTCGGTGGTCGGCTGATCCCGACTTTCCTGGAGTTGGCCAGATCTCCTAAGTCTGCTAGCGAGTGTCCTCCAAGCAGCGTCAGCATCTTTCTTCTCGACCGAAATCAAGCGATTGCCTCAAGCAGTTGTTGAGTCCGAGGCACAAAGTTTCGGCGTGCTCTGCCAGTTCCAGTCTTGATCTTATAGTACTTGTAGTACTCACAAAGACAATTCTGAATGTTGGCCAAAGTAAGCTCTATTGGTCGACCGAGTTTGTCTTTACGGTATGGGAAGCTTAGTTTCACTCGTTCGAACTCTTGTCTTTGGTTGTAGCGCAACCAGCGCATGACGTCCAATTCTTTCGGCGCCAATTTGTCCTTCAGTAGGAAGTCGATCCCTTTTCTCGCTCCAGGTCCTGCTATCGCCCATTCGTCGTGTGAGAATGGAAGTAACGGCTCACCGTTCTTCATATTCAATGGGTAGAGGAGGTCGACTAGGACTTGATATGAAAGGAACCTACCAAAGCCGTTCGTGCTCTTGAGTTCATTGTATGCTTCCTCTGCCCGTCGGCATTTCTTGATACGCGCATATAGGTTGGGAAATCGGTCTTGCAGCGCGGAAAACAGCCGGGCTACGTTTTCGACCTTGTCGTGAGAACCCAATTTCGAGTAAGCGCATACCGTATAAGCACCGGAAAAGGGAGAGCTCCCCTCGACATCACGGACTTGTTTTAGCACTTCTTCAAACTTGCTGGAATCGAATGAATCTACGCTTTGAAATCCAATCCGTTTGAAGGTTTCGAGCCTACCTATCAGCCTGTAGACCATTACATTGAAAATCTTGTCCTGGTCACTGTGAGAGGTCTCAAGAATATTTCGTATCAGGTAATCAGTTCCAGGGTCCAATTCCCGATAGACATTGGTGAATCTTGCTGTGCGGAGGATTGGGTCATTGGTCCAAGGTGGAGCCTTTTTTTCGACCCATCTTCGACGCCAGATGGTCTGCCGTTCAAATAGGAACCACCAGAAAAGGTCGAGACGAGTTGAATCGAACCACTTACGATCTATGTTCGTCCAAGAAGTCTTTTGTCGGTCTTCAGGATCGAGTGGTTGGGACGAGCTGTACGATTGAGAATCTATCTTGTCCTGCCCTTTTTCTAAGGCTACTTGCTTCAGCAAGGCTCTTTTGCTCAGATACCGATCCTACCTAACGGACCTAAGCGAGATACCCTCGTCACAAGAATTTTGTTCAAGTGTCTTATAGATATGTCCATTGCAAACAACGTAGCGATGACACAACTTAGCGAGAGTATTCGCGAAAAGATAAGAACGCTGCTTAAAGAACGGCCTCAGCGGGACCCGTATAAGCGGTTCACTATTCTTGCCTATCAGCTCGCCGATGTTGGAAAGTGTCTGCGCTACATGGAAATTTATCCAGATGAGAGGCGGGCACAGGCTGCGTACTTTAAGACTGCAATGGCAGACTTACTGATGCAAGTAGTCATCCTAGCTGAGTTGTACAAGCTTGATCTGCAGGAGATTACAGAGCTAGGCGCCGATAGGTTAGAGGAGTTCAGAAAACGAGGTAAATATACTGAAGTCTGATGACTCATGGACATAGGCTGCTTCCGCCATTCTCCCTCAATCCGAACCGACGATTCCCGCCCTAAAGGAGTACCGCGAATCATTTGATGCTAGCTGAGGACGAAATAATGGGGCAGGTCCTCCGATGGAAGGAAATTATTCCCGAGGGCATAAGCGCGACGGGTGAACTTTCTGAAATAGTTGCAAGGATTGTCTCCCCTACCCAGACCTCTCCTCCGCCGACGCCTACGATGGGGCGTCCTTCACTGTATGACAACATCCTCGTCTACCCCTTTCCTCACCACGCAGAGGACAAGTATGATGAAAGTGGAGACAGCCGAGTATATGGTGCGTTATGTGAGCTAACGCTTGGTACTGAGTGCTTCTTGACATCTGAGAAAATTCCGCGCAAGCTTTCCGATCCTACGGGGCAATATGTAGTGCCGTCACCATTCTTTATAATCGAACCAGGCGACTTCGCGGTACTCGCGACCGAGGAATTCGTATATCTGCCCAATAGGGTAATGGCCCTCTTATCGATGCGAAATCGATACAAGCAGATGGGACTTATCAGCGTCTCAGGTTTTCACGTCGACCCAGGGTTTCATGGAAAAATTGTTCTAACTGTCTACAACGCCGGGCCTCAGGAAATAGTCCTGAAATATCGAGAACGAATGTTCATGTTGGCTTTTTCCGATGTGGGAAATAACGCTAGGCCCTACGGTAAGGGACCCTTGGGCCTCAGCACTGCTTCAATTGCCCCTCTGAAAGGCACGAGCGTCTCCCCTCGGACCCTTGACGAACGCCTTCGAAGATTAGAAACGATCGTGCAGATATTGCTTGTTCCTCTGCTCGCCGCTCTAATAATAGCAATAATACGGCTTCTCTAGTCTCCCGAGAGCCACTCTCCCGCCTCGTTTCGCGTTAGGTAGATCTCCGCACCTTCTCGAAAGACAGGCGGTCTCCCTTGCAATTCCCTTGAACGGCAACCCTTGAATTCGAGCGAATCTAATTGTTAACTCAGGAGGGCTGCTAGTCGAATCTCTTCGCTGCTTACTTACGTCGTCCCCGTAACAGTAAAGACCCTAGGGACGATCCGTTCTATTTCAAAGGGTCCTTTGGATCAACGGGGTGCCATGCGGACAATCTTCTTAATCGAAAGACAACAGACGTCCGAAAAGGGGACCTTCTCGGATTCATTCAGCCAGGGGCGCGTGGGCCACGCATTGTCTACATAACTCCGCCAATCGAACTTCACAGAGGGAGATTCTTGGAGGCCACCTGGCAACCCTCTAACCCGCTGAAGTATTCCACAGGGCTCCCATTGACTGGCGAAATTGCGCGTTGGTTCAATCCAAAATCGGGTGACACTGTATACTCCATCATGTCATGTCTCAGAGCGTTTTCGACACCTGCCGCCGAACCCAACCGAATCCTCGAAAGATATCGCGAGTGGAGAACGGGCAAGACTATGGGAAGCTTTGCGGTGATTGACAGAGAAACACTGGACTTGGCAGATCAAAGGAAAATGCGTCCAACAACCTATGGGAAGCGTGGGCACTCGGCTATGAAAGGTAGCGATTTGCGATTGGGATAGTGAAGTGCTCTTGGTACTCGGACAAGAACAGCCATGAAATGGGGAGCGTCAAAGCCATGGTAACAACTTCAACAGACTCACCAATCCAAGCAATACGACTATGATCCCACCTATTAGCAAATAATTTGACGCTCTGAGTGCAAACAACCCTATGCTAGCGTCGGTTCTTTGCAAAACACTTGTAGTTAGTTTGCCCACCAAGGTGAAATATGGTATTAGAACCAATATGATGCCAGCGACCACTGCAACCATACCAGGTGATCTGGTCCCTAAGACAGCACCAACGAGGAATCCGAAGACGCCAGTCCCAATTGCAACAATATAGTTGACGATCTTCATAGCATATTGTCTCGTATCCCAGCCCTTATCTTCTTAGCTGTAACTTGTCATGAATTAGAACCTCAATCCTTCCCACTTGTATCTCACTAAGAATGGGTGTCGCCCAAAACCCGGATTCAACCAGTTTCTAAGTTGTTTTCAAGACACAGTGCTCTCCCCAATCGAGATTAGGGGAAACTCTGGCTTCTTTGAGATTGTCCCCATCAAATGGGACAGATCAGGACCCTCTCCGGTCAGATTTTTCGCCCAATCCGGTCCTCTGCGACCTGGCTTTCCCCCTTTGATTCCGTCGGGATCGAAGAAATAGATGCTCTTTTGGCCGTATCTTGCCTGCGTTAGCTCTGCCTCGACCCCTGTTGAATTCTGAACCTCTTTAAGAAGGGTGAAAATGAAACTTTCCGATTGATTCACAAGTCTATAATCTCTATCTGCGATGTGTCCTAAAATGGCGTCTTCATACGTTTCCTTACTTGCTGAGATGCTCTTAGATAGATCCCCCAAGTACGCGTCCACATAGGCACTCTTCGGCGGAGCCACGATTGCCTCCTCTCCAGACAACCATTTTCTGGGCCAGATGCTCGAGTGCAATTGTGCTCGTTCCTTCGGCAGATCTAGAATTGGGTACTCGTCGATTGCGTCGGGCAAGAAGGTCACGAACGATTCAGCCTTGGACAATTTACACAAAAAGTCATTATTGATCCTCTCCATGAGTCTGTTGGCGAGATCGATCTTGCCATTTTTCTTCAAGTTGCGAATGTCCGTAATCGGGTGGCCGGCATAGACTGTAACGTGAGGACTGTTCAAAAGTTTTGTCAGCGATTTCATTGGATGATTTACAGAAATTACTAAATGGGGAACCCCTGCCTGGTTCGCGATCATTTGCCCCAACATAACATCAACCGCCCTCCAGTAAAGAAGGTCGATTGGGTTTACAATATCCTTGATGTCGTTGGTTTCATAATAATTTCGAATTCTGAAGTACACGGAGTAAAAATCATCGATTAGTGTTACGACCCCCTTTATGTCGATCGAACTCTTTAGGCCAGACACGAACCTATCGACTATCGTAAAGAAAGCGCTTCTCTTCCAAAAGCTACAATGAAGATGAACAAGAAAAGATGACTTCTTGCAGTCCCTGATACATTCGAGGCTCTTCTCGTAGCGCCTGCTAATATTGTCGATTAACGCCTTCGAGATAGAACTGGTCCTCACAAGGCTGCCTATGCCCCCGCCCTCAGCACAGATTACTTCTGCTCGATTCACAAGTGAGGCATTCAATCTGGCTATGGATTCATTGATTTCCAATCCAGATTGTGATGTGAATAGAACGCATTGTTTCCTGTTGCTCAAATTTTCCTCAGATAATGTACTTCATCACGCTCTTAAGGGCAATAAGACCATCTTTGATCCGTTCCCGCCCCCTGAAAATTCCAAGAGGAGAGATCAAAGTGGCTAGCTCATGTCTCGATCCGATGAAAACCTGAAGCCGCACCTCTTGCGGATCTAGGTCGCTTAGCTGTCTCTTGATATCCTTCAGTAACACCCCTTTCCCCGGATGAAATATAACCACTATGGGGCCTGTTTCATCTGTTCTGCCGAAAAGCGAGACCTTGTGAGTGCGGAAATCTCCACTCATGGCGAAGATTCGCCTCGGCACGAGTTTTAAACGGTTGTGGAATATTGGCAGGTGCGATGCGCAGAACTATCCACGCCGGTATCAGAGATCAATTGGCATTGCTGGACTCTCACAGCACCTGGAAAGAATCGGACGGCATAAGACTCGTGAGAATCGTCTGAGGCGCGATGCGACGCCGGAAATTATGGAGACGCTCAAAGTATACAGGATTCAAGAAGAACAATTATTGAGTCAGCTGAAAGCTGCCAAGAGTCACGTCAATCCGATTACGAGCGAGGTCACGAAAGGTATCGTCGGAGAACTAGCCGCAACTGCGGCTGAGGAGTTTTTCGGACTTCGTTCTCTGGGTCGCAAAGTGGGTCGGGCTTTCGTTGCTCAAGGAGACAGACAGAATTCGAAGAATATCCAACAAGCCATCGAAAACCAACACAAATCAATTGTAACTTCGGTTCTTGGTCTCCTCTCTAGCGTCTCCGAGAGAGTCGGGGGGACTCTTCGCCAAAACAGCAACAAATTGATGCGAAAGATTAGCCACGCACAGGGATTCACGAGACTTGAGACGAGGATACTGAAGACGATAGCAGAGCTCCAAGTTCTTGAAACTGCGGACCTAGTCTATAATAGAGACATTATGATCTCCGAACAAGACAAATCCAGTCGCATCCTAGAACGTATGCCTCGTATTTCCGCAGTTAGAGCTATGCTGCCGGAAATCGAGCCAAGGCTGAGAAAATTCGTTAGGACATCGTTGACGAATTCTTTGGGACCGGGCTGGCAGACTGACCTGAGCGCTAAGTTTCCGAAGGAATTTGTGAGACGGACAGAAAAGGCTCACACCAAGGGGTCGACTGATCCACTAGATGGCCAAACTTTTGGCGAGATGATTCAGACCGTTCGCTCCTTTCCGGAACTGAACAAGCTCGTGTCCAGCAGACCAGAACTTCATCTTTCTCTGAATATCCTGAGCTCAGCGAGGTTCATGTTCATACACCCACTGAAAACGCACGAAAGAGATCTCCAGGAAAACGATTTCAGAAAGATCATACTTGCAATGGAAACAGTCATAGACTCGCTGTCGACTACCACTCGTTCTAACTGAGCTTTTCCACACGATACGCGTGTGTTCTTCTTCTCACTCTTCTTGTGCGGGTGCCTTCCCTAAGCTATCCAGTAATTTGGTGTAGAACTCGTCTCTTTTCTTGTCGGAGTAACTATCATAGCATAACTCCAAGATTCTGTATCCTCTCTTCCGTAAGAGTGATCGTACCTCTTCGTCCTTCGACATCTGGGCTGTTCCAAGGTGGACCTGGCCGTCAACAAACACGAGCAACGGTCTAGATTCTAACGAGAAGTAGAAGTCTACAGTGGTTACTGGAATTTCGACCTGGTTGATACTGAATCTTATCGCTTTGGAGTTTGAACGCGAGTTCCAGTTCCATGCGGGAAGGGTTCACGTGTAGGCGTTCGCGCCAGTTGCTCCGCTGACTCGACATCTGTAGGGTTGAGCTACTCTTCGGCTATTGCTCAGACACGTGAACGAAACTGCTGGCTGGGGCTCTCCTATCTTTGGAGGACGAATTCGACGGATAATCTTACTTCGGAACCAAAAACAATACTACCGCATAAAGGGATGGACTGGGATTGTCTGAACGATTGTTGAAGCCAACGAATATCCCAAGCGATCTTACTCCCGAAGAGAGAACAAGGCTAGACGAGTACAATCGACAATCCATAGCTGATAACGAGAAGGCCTACTTCTCCATTAAGTACGTCGAACTCCTGATCTTCGACATCGTACCGATTGACCGTCGAGATGAATTCGTAAGGAAGCTCAGGGACATTGTCAACGAAAGCGAACAAGAGAGCATCAGATTTGTCGAGAAAAGCCGTATAGGGTCTCTCGGTGGAGCTTGGAGTACACCTCTAACCATCGATAAAAGAAAGGTGCCAACGGGTTTTGTTTCAGCCCAGATTTTGGTCGGGCAATGCTTCAGCTTCTCTCTCTATTTTGTTCTAAGTGCCGTCGTACCGGCTGAGTCCGAGACAGGCATTAGAGACGCATTCATGCGATCTGGATTATGGTCCGTTTCGAAGAAACCGACAGCTCAATCCGGGGCAGGCTTCTCAAGGTCGATAGACGAAACGGAACCCACTATCCGAACTCTTCAAAGGGAACTCCAACGCTTAGAAAACAGACTTTCTCCGATTTCTGGAAATTGGCCTTTCCTGTCAATTTTGAAAGACTTGGTATTCGGTAGTCAAAGCACTAGAATTGGAAATTCGGACATTTCGGGGGGATTAACCATTGTTCGTCTGACGATTGATGAGAAAATTAGTTCTGGGCAAGGTTACCCAACAGACATTATCTCTTCTTCTCGAGAATACCTCGCCCCGTTTCTATTGTGCCTCTATTGGAGTAGACTCATGATTGAAATCTCGATTCCGGATTGGGAGAGAAAAATCGACGAGCTGAATAAAAAATTCCAATGATTGAGAACGACAGAAAAACCGAAGGTCGATCAATTTGTTGGTCTTTACAACGAGACCGTCGATCTCGGTAACCGCTTTGAGACCTTCGCACTAGATGAAATCAAGAAGCAAATAGAGATGCAACGGAGTCCGTTCCTCAAGAGTTCAAACATGCCTTCTTCGAGACCTTTAAGCGAAGGAACTCTGAGCCTTGATATTCTAACTGCTCTGACGACAGGTGTACAATTTGTCACGGAAGAGGCGAACGTGCTTGCAAACCTACGTCGAAAAATGCGATCTCTGACAGCGCAGTATCGAAACTACTCGGAGTTTGCTCTCCAAAAAGGACATGAGGCTCTTGAACAAGAGAGCCCTCGTTGTGAGTTTAGTTTCTCTCGGCGTCGCTTCAATAGCTGTTATTCTGACCATCATTCTCCATTTTTATTGAGCCTGTAGATCGAACCTTCTTGTTACCATTCACGGTTACCAGACCCGTTACCAATCGTGAAATGTCGGTTGCAGTTGAGTCTTGTGACGCAAGTCTCGTGTTCGGGAAGTTCTCGGAGCGGGAGGGTTGCAGCCTTCAATCTGTGTCCCTTGATGGCAGATGATACGGGCAACGACCTGATTGTCCCTAGGAATCGCCTTGAAAACGGCTGAGGGTCCATGACGGTGTTAAGGTCGGCGAGAGATCCGAGATCCTTGATACGTACAGCTTGATGGGTCTGCGTCAAAAATCCGGTCAGCTAACAAGCCTCTAGAAGATTAGGGTATGCGTGCACGTCTCGCGGCGCAGATCTGTAAGATCCTATTTCTGGTTCTAAGCTAATGTGATTCCTGCGTACTTTTCCCTAGCACACCGACCTAAGACTCGCAACTGTTTCTTGAATCCTGGTGTCGCTGATTGGGCGATGAATTATCTGATGCCAAGCGAGAACTTCAGAAATATCCCGGGAACGAAATCCCTGTTACTGACGCGCTTCCCATCGTGGCCCGCGTAACGGGTCTTCGGGTTCATCTTTTGCGGGATGACGAAATATCCCAGGCGCTGGAATACGCCAGGCAACTAATCGCATCAGAGAAGGTTCTACAGGGCCCCTACGATGTGAAGAACGAAGTCGTGAAGGCATCGAGGGAGGCTTGGGCTGATCTGACTCCTGAGGCGAGGTCGCTTGTA
>Ga0066701_10000612_pt1 | contig 10776 bp, 9 predicted proteins | sample GraSoiAngelo_150_FD_66453 | JGI IMG/M metagenome (GOLD analysis project Ga0066701, IMG submission 66453) | Grasslands soil microbial communities from the Angelo Coastal Reserve, California, USA - 14_1009_09_40cm | ecosystem: Environmental > Terrestrial > Soil > Grasslands | place: USA... | reverse complement strand
GCTGCGTTGCCGCGGCGGCGGAACGCAATCCGCGATGGTAAACGATGCGCGCCCGTACTCCCCGGATATGTCTCTACGCGCGCCCCCTCAGCAGGACGCGTGCTGCTACGACTCGGCCCTCTCTCAGGGACCGACGGAACTCGATGCCGACCCGACGATGATCTCGCCGACGGTTTGGTACCCGAGCACCTCGCCCAGCAAGCCAAGGATCGGGCTCTGTTCAAAGACGTGAATCATGTTCACCGTCAGGCCGCTGCTCGTCACACCGTCGCCCGAGGGGATCTGCTCGTTCAGCACCACATAGCCGACCCCAGGCAAGGGGATGTTCGTGTTCGGAGCCACCGTCTGATCGCCGGAGAGCGACCCTACGCCGGCGATCACCAGGTTCGTGAACGTCGAGCCGTCGGCGCTGCTGAACGCACCGTCTTGGCCGGCGCTGCTCGCGACGTTGGCGACGAGCTCATCCGCCGTGATCAGCCCGTTCAGGATGTTGACGCTCGCGGCGCTCGCAGTGCTCTGCGCGCCCGCTTCTGCTGTCCCGATTTCGCCCGAGGTGATGCTGTTCAGGAAATCGGACGACAGGGTGTTCGCAATATTCTGCGTACTGCCTTCGGCGTCTGCCTCGGCCCCGTCAGTCCCGGAGACGGCCGGCAGCACCGCCAGCGGCGACTGACCACTGGAAGCGAGCGGCGTGTTGACATACGACCCATACGCCTGCCCAGCCACCGATTGGGCGACGCCCGCCACCGCGAACCCGGCCGTCAGACCGACGACGAGTCCGAGGGCCGCGAGGCGGTTCACCCAATGCATGCTCTTGCCGTTCATCAGTCCACTCCTTCCTTGGATTCCTAAAGTCCTCAATGCGCTTGGATGTTGCCGTCCGTTCACGACCCGTGCTCCACAATGTTGCCGCCCGTCAAGTAGATGAGGTGAGTGTCGCCGTAATTCTGGCTCCGCCAGCGCATCGCATCGACGTGGAACCCCGTTGGGGTGCGACCACTCTGCGGCCCGCCACGATCGTTGTCGCAGACCTCCAGTTGCACCTTCTCAAAGCCGCCTTGCGGGTTCATGCGCGCCATCATGTACCCGGCGGGGGGTTGCGAACCCTCCGCAGCGGATGGCCTATCCTGGATACCCACCACGAGGCACATGCCCTTGCCACTGGGGTCATTCGGGTTGGAGTGGCCATCGGAGAACACGTCGGCATACACGTGCTGGCCGTCGTAGGCATCGAACCCGTCGTGGATCGACACGTGCCAGGCGACCTTGAACGTCCCCGATCGACCGTCGACCGTGAAATCGTGCCCGTTGACCTCGATCTCGCCCTTCTCCACGATGCAGTTGTTTTGATTATCCAGTCCGAGAAAGACGTTGAACCCGAACGTGAACTTCCCGCTCATCGAGGGGAGCGTGGCGGCGAACTGCTCCGAGTGTACGGCTTCATCCGTTCCATCCCAGTTGGGCCCCGCCTTGGGGTCGGGGGATGCGGGGTCGATGCGACCGCCGCCCGTCCACTTCCCCGTGGGGCACTGTGCCGGAGGCGGCGAGAACCAGAAGCTCGGGCGCTTCGGCGCCGTGTTGACGCTCGTCTGGTCGCTACAGGCCGCGGCCAGCAACCCGGCCGCCAGCAGACCCGGCCAGACGATGGCGTTATGGTGTTTTCGCATCATGTGCGTTCTACCCTCCTCGAATTGATGATTCGCGCCAGGAGTTGACGGTTCGCGTCAGAACTGACCCGAGCGCAGCCGCATGCAAAGCCGATGCCAACTCGGTGCAGGTGGGAACAGCTTGCGATGTAGCGAGATGGAGAGACTGCTGCAGCGACGCGACGCCGCGAGCGCGGTGCGTTCGCCCCGCACTTCGATATACCGGAGCAACGCAGACCTCGCGCAACAGAAACGGCCCGGCATGCGCCGGGCCGTTGTTCATCGCTGTGCGAGTCGGGCGTCACGGGGAGCGGCGTGCGGTCCGCTCCCCGCGGGGCGCCTCTGCACTCATGTCGACACCTCCTTCGTTGAATACGTCCGTGCGACGCCGGCCGCGAAGGCCGCGTCGGCCGGCATCAGTTGGTCGGGGTCTTCGGCATCAAACCGCTCGTCCTCGCATAACACCCGGGCGATCCGCTCGGCCGTGCGACCGTCCCAGCGCTCGATCACGGGGCGCACGGGCGGCCGCCGGGTGACGGCGCGCTCGGCCGCCGCGAGAATGGTGTCCCCGCGCGGGGGGACGAGCCGGTTGGTGCCGTTCGTGCAGGTGATCGGTCGCTCCGTGTTCGGTCGCACGGTGAGGCACGGCACGCCGAGATAGGTGGTCTCCTCCTGGAGTCCGCCCGAATCCGTGATGACGAGCGCCGCTCCGGCGACGAGGCCCAGCATCTCGAGGTAGCCTACCGGCTCGACGAGGCGGAGATCCCCGTCGCGCGCGACGTCGAACCCGTCGCCGTTCAGCTGCTTCCGGACCCGCGGGTGCATCGGGAATACGACCGGTCGCTCCCGGCTCAAGCGATGCAACGCATCGAGCAGCGCTCGCAGCGTGGCCGGGTCGTCGACGTTCGACGGCCGGTGTAGCGTCACGACCACGTAGCCGGCCTCGCGCAACCCGTGGCGGGCGGACGCGTTCCCTTCGAGCGCCCGGGGCAACGCCCAACACAGCGAGTCGATCATCACGTTCCCGACGAAATGCACGCGGTCGGCCGACGCGCCTTCAGCCGCCAGATTGGCCGCCGCGTCGCGCGACGGGATGAACAGCAACTCCGAGAGCCGATCGGTGACCACCCGGTTGATCTCCTCGGGCATCGTCCGGTCGCCGCTCCGCAACCCGGCCTCCACGTGACCCACGCGCAACCCGAGCTGGGCAGCGACGAGCGCGGCCGCGAGCGTGGAGTTGACGTCGCCGTACACCAAGACCACGTCGGGCTGCAACCGAGTGAGCACCGGCTCGAGCCGCTGCATCACGGCGGCGGTCTGCGCCGCGTGCGAGCCGGATCCCACGCCGAGGTGGTAGTCGGGTGCCGGGATCCACAACTCCTCGAAGAACGCGTCCGACATCTCCGGATCGTAGTGCTGGCCAGTGTGAACGATCACATGCTCGACGTCGCCGCGCTTCGCGAGCTCGCGGTCAACGGGGGCGAGCTTCATGAAGTTGGGCCGGGCGCCGACGACGGAAACGATCCTCATCAGACCCTATCACTCCACCGTGACGCTCTTCGCCAAGTTGCGCGGGCGATCGACGTCGCAACCCCGCAGCACCGCGAGGTGGTAGGCGAGGAGTTGCAGCGGGATGACCGTCAGCACCGGCGACAGGAGTGGTGAGCACGCCGGCACCCGCAGCTCGTGGTCGACCAGGTGGCTCAGATCGCCGTTTCCCTCGCTCGTGATCGCGATGATACGGCCTCCCCGCGCCTTCACCTCCTGCATGTTAGAGACGACCTTCGGGTAGACGTGGTCTCGGGGCGCGACGAATACGACCGGCATGTTTTCGTCGATCAGCGCAATGGGCCCATGCTTCATCTCGGCCGCCGGGTAGCCCTCGGCGTGGATGTAGGAGATCTCCTTGAGCTTGAGCGCGCCCTCGAGCGCCACCGGGAAGTTGACGCCCCGCCCCAGGTACAGCGCGTGGTCGGCGTGCGCGTAGCGTTGGGCCAGCGACCGCACGGCCGCCTCGAGCCCGAGCGTGCGCTTCGCCAACCCCGGCAGGGCTGCCAGCTGCTTCGCGAGGCGCCGCCCCTCGCCCCGCGGCAGCCCCCGCATTCTCGCGAGGTACAGTCCGAAGAGCCCCAGCGCCACGAGCTGCGACGTGAATGCCTTGGTGGATGCGACGCCGATTTCCGGCCCGGCATGGAGGTAGATGCCGCCGTCCGCCTCGCGGGCGATGGTCGAGCCTACGACGTTGACGATGCCGATCACCGACGAGCCCGCCGCCCGGGCGGCGCGCAGCGCTTCGAGCGTGTCCGCGGTCTCGCCCGATTGGGAGATCGCGACGGTGAGGGTCCCCGGTACGCGCAGCTGCGTGCGATAGCGGTACTCGGAGGCGTACTCGACCAACACCGGCACGCCCACGAGCTCCTCGAGCACATGGCGCCCCACCAATCCCGCGTGCCAGGACGTGCCGCAGGCCACGATCACGATGCGCCGGATCCGTGCGCATCGAGCCGGCGGGAGGTTCAGACCGTCGAGCCGCGCGCTGCCCTCTTCCAGCAGGAGGCGACCCCGCAGGGTGCGCTGGACCGTCTGCGACTGCTCGCAGATCTCCTTGAGCATGAAGTGCGGGTACCGCCCCAGCGCCAGCGAGTCGAGGTCCCACTCGATCTCGTCCACGGCGCGGTCCTGCACCCGGGCTTCGCCGTCGAGCACTTGGTAGCCATCCCGGGCGATCACGGCGATGTCACCCTCGTCGAGGTAAACCACGGAGCGGGTGTGCGGCAGCACGGCGTTGGCGTCGGACGCCACGAGGTACTCTCCCTCGCCTACGCCGATCAGGAGCGGCGAGCCGCGTCGCGCCACGACGATCTTTCCCGGCTCGGCCTCGCCGATCACGGCGACGCCGTACGTGCCTTCGACATGTTTCAGGGCCGTCATCACCCGTGCTTCGAGGGTCGCGCCCGGCGCGTCCTCGATCAGGTGGGCCAGCGCCTCGGTGTCCGTGTCGGTGACCAGTCGATGGCCGGCGCGCGCGAGGCGCGCGCGCAGGACATCGGCGTTCTCGATAATGCCGTTGTGCACCAACGCGAGGCGACCGGTGCAGTCGCTGTGGGGGTGGGCGTTGCGCCCCGTCGGCGCTCCGTGCGTCGCCCAGCGCGTGTGCCCGATGCCGCAGTAGCCGCGCACGGGCTCCCGCGTCAACAGCGCGCGCAGGCCATCAATGCGCCCCGCGAGCTTGCGCGTCTCGACGCCCCGGCCGTTGAGCACGGCGAGTCCCGCCGAGTCATAGCCGCGGTACTCGAGGCGCGAGAGACAGTCCACGAGCACGGCCGCCGCTTCTCTCGGCCCCACGTACCCCACGATGCCGCACATCGGTCACGTCCCTTCGCGACGGGTTTCGAGCAGCGGCAGGCCGGTGCTCGCGAGGCCGAACCGCGCCAGCTGAGCCAGGGTGCCGTCGCCCACACCCACCGCGACGCCCTCGACCATGAGGATCGCCGCGCCGCACCGATCACACGTCGCGGTGCGGCAGCGTTCGCCGGGGGCGCGCCGGGCCGCGTCGCGCCCGGCTTCGCTCTGGCAGGGTTTACACAGCACGCGGATCCTCGACCCTCTCGATGCCCGCGGTCGCAGCACTTCAAGTTTGGGGCCCGCCCTGCAGCACCCCTCGGGGGCATCGGTTAGCGCGCGGGCGTGCAACGGTTTAGGGCACCGGTCCGGCCCCGCACGCGACGCGCCGGAGCGGCGCTTCGTTGCGCAGGCGCTGCACTCCCCGCCTGCCTTGGGCGCGCCGCGCTGCGGCCTCCTGCTTGCAGTCGGAGTAGGAGCGGCGCCCGCTCGCATCGACCGCGCAACGGCGCGGAGTTCCCCTAATGAGGGCGGAGTACCTATGACCGATCGAATTTCAGTGGACGGGTTGCCCCTGGCGCTACTCGCCGACGACCGTGAGGACCGCACGCGCTGGCTCGCGCGCCTCCTCGAGGAGGCCGGGTACGCGGTGCTGCGGGAGCGCACGGCCCGGCATGCCCTGGAGCGGGGCCGCGCGGCGCAACCCGACCTGATCGTGATCGGCGGCGATCTTCCCGACATGCCGGGGATCGAGTTGTGCCGCCAGCTGCGGGTCGACGCCCACATCCCGCAAGTCACGCCGATCTTCCTCGCGTCCCCCGAGCCCGTCACGCGCGAGCGACGGCTGGCCGCGCTGCGCGAGGGCGCGTGGGAGTGCATTTCTCCGCCCCACGACCCGGATGAGATCGTCCTCAAGGCGAATGCCTATGTGCGCGGCAAGCTCGAAAGCGATCGGACGCGAGCGGAGGGGTTGCTCGATCCACAGACCGGGCTCTACAACCACCAGGGACTCGCCCGTCGCGCCCGCGAACTCGCCTCCCAGGCGTTCCGCGAGCACAGTGCGCTGGCGTGCGTCGCGCTGGTGCTCGATGTCGACCGCCCCGACCTGACCCGCGACGAGGCGGCGCAAACGATCGCGCGCGGCGTCCGCACGCTCCAAGCGACCGCCCGGCGCGCCGACGTCATCGGTCGGCTCGGCCCCGCCGAGTTCGCGGTGCTGGCGCCCGGCACCGACGCCGCGGGCGCGCGCCGTCTCGCGGAGCGCTTGGCGGGCTCGATGCAGGTCGCGATGGCGCCTCCCTCCAGCGCCCCCGGGGCCGCGCTCCCGACGTCCTCCGGCCTCGGCATCGGCGTGAGGTTCGGGTACGAGGCCGTGGCCAACGTGGGCTACGCGCCGATCGAGCCCGCCGAGCTGCTGGTGCGGGCCTCTGCGGCCGTCCGCACTGGAAAGGCCGAAGTGGGCGGGTGGATTCGCCGGTTCGAGCAGGGCGCCGCGTCGGCCGGTTAGACCGGCACCCTTCATTCACACCTGTTGGGCCTGGTCCGAAGCAGCAGCGCACGTTCCCCCTCAACCTCCCCAGTAATGACGCGCCCTCCTTTAGGATCGCGTCGTAGTCCGAACCGCACCCGTGATCGGTTGTGCCATCGCCTCGGGGCTCGAGAGCTCGGGGGTGCTTCGCACACCGGGATGCCGCAAATCGGTGCAGCGCAAGGTGGCTGGCCGATGCAGCTTGGTGCGATTTCGCCGCCACTCGTGCTGCTGCGAGGTCGCGACAGCGTGGCCCGAAGCGTGCGTAGGGAGGCGGCGAAGGAGGTTGCGAGACGCGCACAATGGCGATCCCTGTGAGACAAGACAGATCCGGCGAGCCGGACGAGGCGCAGAGCCTGGCGGCGCTCTTGCCGATCGGCGCCGAGCTGAAGGCGCGGGTCCGCATTCTTGTCGTGGACGACGAGCACACCCTGCGCGAGAGCTGTGCCGCCGTGCTGCGGCAGGAAGGCTATGACGTCACGGTGAGCGGCCGCGGTCAGGAGGCGCTGGACCTCCTGAAGCGTCGGGCCTTCGACGTGGTCCTGGTGGACCTGTACCTGCCGCAAGTCGGCGGCCTGGCGCTGCTCCGCGCGGCGCTCTCCACGAACCGCGACACCATAGTCATCGTGATGACCGGGAACCCGACGGTCGATTCCAGCGTCGAAGCGCTGCGGCAGGGGGCGTTCGACTACCTGCCGAAGCCCTTTTCGGCCACGCACCTCCAAGTGCTGATCGGGCGCGCCGTCCACACCCTGCTCGTCGCGCGCGAGACGCGCGACCAGGAGGCGGAGCTGGAGCGGCGCCACGTGCACTCCGAAAAGGTCACTCTGCTCGGCACGGCGCCGGCGTTTCGCCAGGCCATTGAGCTGGCTCGCAAGGTGGCGCCGACGGACGCCTCGGTGTTCATCACGGGGGAGAGCGGCACCGGCAAGGAGATGATCGCGCAGTTCATCCATCATCACAGCCGGCGCTCGAGTCGGCCGTTCGTGGCGATCAACTGCGCGGCGCTCCCCGAAGGGCTGCTCGAATCGGAGATGTTCGGGCACCGCAAGGGGGCGTTCACGGGCGCGGTGCGCGACAAACCCGGCCTCCTCGAGGCGGCGAACGGCGGCACGTTGTTCCTCGATGAGCTGATCGAGATGTCGAAGCCGATCCAGGCCAAGCTGCTGCGCGTGATCCAGGATGGCGTGGTGCGCCGCGTGGGCAGCGAGGCGACCGACGCGGTCGTCAACGTGCGCTTCATCGTAGCGACAAACGGGGATCCCGAGGCGGCAGTGAAGGCGGGCGACATGCGGGAAGACCTCTATTACCGCCTGCGCGTGGTGCCGATCCAGGTACCGCCGCTGCGCGAGCGGCCCGAGGACATTCCCCTCCTCGCCGAATACTTCCTTTCGACCTACTGGGTCCGGCATCGCAGCAAGGGGGCACCCTTCCCGAAGCTGACCGAGGCGGCGCTGCGGGCGCTGTGTGCCTACTCGTGGCGCGGCAACGTGCGCGAGCTACAGAACGTGATCGAGCACGTGGCGGTCGTAGTGGAGCCCGGCGCGGCGATCCAACCCGATGAGCTGCACCTCCCGGGCGACGCCGCTTCGCCGACCGGAGCAAATCCCGCGTCGCTGATCTCGACTCTACTCGAGGAGAGCTACCACGTGGCGCGAGACCGTGTGATCGCGCAGTTCGAGCGCCAGTACCTGACGTGGCTCGTCAACCGGGCAGCCGGCAACATGTCGAAGGCGGCTCGGGTGGCGGGGGTGGACCGCACCACGCTGTACCGCATGATGGAACGGCACGGATTGCAGCGCAGCCCTACGGCCGGGTGGGTAGTCGAGCGCGAGGCCGAGACGCCTGCGGAGGCGGACGCCAGCCAACCGGACCAGGGCGCGGTGGCCGACGTCCGAGAGGCTTGAGATGCGCGCGACAGCGGCCCGACGACTCGACTGGATGGGCGCGCGGCCGGCCCGGCAGCCGGAGCCCGAGCCCGACAATCTCGCCGCGTGCCTGAGCGGCTCGAGCGGCCTCGAGCTCGTGGTCGAGATGGCACACGACCTGCGCTCCCCGCTGACGTCGATCCTGTTCCTAGCGGAGGCGCTGCAGCGCGGCCCCGTGAGCGACGCCCAGCGCCGCGAGCTCAGGCTGATCTACAGCGCCGCATTGTCGCTCTGCACGACGGCCAGTGACGTGCTGGAGCTTGCCCGCGGTGGCAACCGACTGACGGACCTGCGGCCCCAACCGTTCTCTGTGCGCGACGTGCTGGTCTCGGTCCGCGACATGGTCCTGCCATTGGCGAGCGAGAAGGGGCTTGAGGTGCGGCTGGTGCACCCTGTGCCTGAGCGGCGGGTTGGATGCGCGCGGCCTCTCGCGCGCGCCCTACTCAACCTGGCGACGAATGCGGTGAAGTTCACGCAGCAGGGGTACGTCGAGATCGCGGCCCGACCGCTCGATGCCACGTGCCTAGAGTTCTCGGTCCAAGACACCGGGCCCGGCATCGAGCCAGACGAGCTGCGGGTGCTGTACCAGCCGTTCCGGAAAGCTCCGATAGCTGCGCACCACTACTTCTCGAGCTCGGGGCTTGGCCTCGCGATCTGCCGCAAACTGGTCGCGGCGATGGGCTCGCAGCTCCGGGTTGAAACACGACCGGGTTGGGGGACGCGGTTCTCCATGCAACTCGAACTCCCGCCGTGCCCAGCCTCCGCGGCCGCGGACAGCGCCCTGGAGCACCGCCTCGCCGCGACGACCGCTTCCTGACCGGGCTCGCGCCACGAGCTGCTGACGCGGGGCGCGGCCTCCCATGGACTTGTCGTTGCACCTGCAGACCCTTGTCACGCGGGGCGCCTCGGCTCTGCGGGCCTACCGACGCATCCAGGCGCTGTTTGGTCAGCTATGGGGCGGATTCGTTCTCGCGTTCCACGACCTGACAGGAGAGCGGTTTCGTGAGCTGATCGAATGCCTCGCGCCGAACGAGTCGGTTCATCTGTCGGAGCTCGTGGATCGCGTGCACGAGGGCCGATCCACGAAAGGGATCTTCGCGATCACAGTAGACGACGGGGTGGGAGATACCGTGCGCGCCCTCAGTGCGGTGGCGCGGGATCGACACTGGCCGATCACGTTCTTCCTGCCAACGGGCTACCTCGACGCGTCCGATGGTATGCCGTTCCAGTGGTTGCGGCGGATCGTCGCATGCTTGCCCCCCGTGCAGCTCGAACTGCGCGCGGGCTTCATCGACCTGTCAACAGACTGGGCGCGCCGGGACTTCGAGCGGCGCGTCACAGCACGCATGCATACCCAGTCCCCGGGCGCGTACGCCGAGCTCATCGACGACCTCGTGACCCACGCCATCGCACAGGGATGGCTCTCCCGCGAGCACGACGCGCCTCCGGCACCGATCCCGTGGGAGGAAGTGACCACCCTGTCGGCGCACCCCGCCATCCGATTCGAGAGCCACGGCGTGACTCACACCGCCGCGGCCGCGCTGGCCCCGGACCAGTTGGACCGAGAGCTGCGCGAGAGCCAAGAGCGGGTCCAGGCGCACACCGGCAGACCCTGCCGCCACTTCGCCTATCCGTTTGGCAGTCCACAGAGCATCGGGCCGGTAGCGCCGCGCCTCGCCGCGCGGTACTACGACTCCGCAATGACCCTGTCCCGCGGGCGACTGCGAAATCGCAATCCGTTCCTCCTCCCGAGAATCCCCTTCTACGCCCACGACTCGGGGGCGCGGGCCCAGCTTAAGGTGCTGACCCCCTGACGCGGCGCGGATCGCTGGACGCGGTGGCCCCGAGGGTGGCATCGCTCGCAGACTCCCGTGCCGCCGACGCAGCGTCGGTCGCGGTAACGGCTGCCCCTTTGCGCAGGCGGTGATAGATGAATACCGGCATGCCGAGGAAAGTTTGAGAGGCGGTCTCTCGCTCCACTTCCAGTCCGTTCGCCACGTAGTACTGCGAGAGGCGGGCGGAAGACTGGTACAGGGTATTGCCGAGCCGCCCCGGTAGCCGCCGCTCCCAACAACGCGTACAGCCAAGAGTTGAGGATCGACCGCAACCCATACAGCCGGAGTCGGGCTGATGGGCCCAGCAAGACCCACCGCAGATAGTAGCCCACGCCGTGATAGCAGGCTTCCATGCGGCCGCCCGGCTTGAGCACGCGCCCGCACTCGGCTATGGCGCTCTTCTCCTCCGCATAGGGAACGACGACCTTGCAGATCACCCCGTCGGCCCACCCATCTGTTAACGGGATGTGCTCGGCGGTGGCCGAAAGGACGGTCAG
>Ga0066701_10000608_pt1 | contig 10793 bp, 8 predicted proteins | sample GraSoiAngelo_150_FD_66453 | JGI IMG/M metagenome (GOLD analysis project Ga0066701, IMG submission 66453) | Grasslands soil microbial communities from the Angelo Coastal Reserve, California, USA - 14_1009_09_40cm | ecosystem: Environmental > Terrestrial > Soil > Grasslands | place: USA... | reverse complement strand
AGCTCGATCCGCCGGGCGGTCAGTGGCGATTAGTGCTCCAGTCCCCGCCAGAAAGAGTGCGTCCCATTTAAGATTGGACGGCTTGAAGGGAGCAAGGTATAGTCCCTTCTGATCTTGTAAGCCACGGATCACGCTGCGAACGATCAGTCCATGGTGGGGCTGGTCCGCATTTAACGCGCGGCTGGAAGCCCCGGAATCCTGGGGCGAAGTTTCTGTTCCACTATCGATTACGTGAGGACCACTGGGCAGAAATCCGATAAGGGAGTTCTCCACCCGTGGCGCGGAGCCAACGGTTTGGCAAGGGGATGTGATGGGAAATGTGAGAACGGCCAGCGCGGCCAAGGCGATTTGGGGACCAATTCGGTGTGTGTGCAAGCCTCAGTTCCTATCCGTGAAATTAAAAGTCATGAGATTCAAAGTCGCGAAATTCGAACCAACGCAGCAATTAGGATGCAAACTGCTGAAAATGAGTAGCTTCAGTTTTTCGAGAAACCCGACCGCCTTTATTTTCTCTGGGACCCCCTAATTTTCCAAAAAGCGCATGGGCATCGTCTCGCGAATCGGGTAACATACTTTCACCGACTAAAACATTCTTTTGGCACGAAGCTCCCCGGACCATTGGACGAGTGCTTCGGTAACCTTGTGAGTGGCTTGTCGGCGGGCCACACTGCGAGAACATCCCAATGTCTAGTACCCCGAGTCTTGGTTCCCAACAGCGTCCTCCCGCAGGCTCGCTTCCCGTCCCATGCAATAGCGCTGCAGGCGAGCCCACCCGCGGCGCGCCTCACATGACCGAGAGCTGGAAGCAGTGGCAAGGCCAGGTCGTTGATCACCAATTTTCGCTGCAGCAATACCTTGGCGGTTCTGATCACAGCGCCGTATTCCTCACCCAACGCGAGGGACGTCTCAAGGCCGCCATCAAACTGATTCCGGCGAATCCAGAGAATGCCGACCGCCAACTCTTCCAGTGGAGGCTGGCCACAAAACTTCCGCACCCCCACTTGATCCGCATCTTTCAGACCGGACGCTGCCAGCTGGGCGACCAGTCATTGCTTTACATCGTTATGGAGTATGCGGAAGAAGATCTGTCGCAGATTCTTCCCCACCGGCCACTCACGCCGTCAGAAACGCGCGACATGCTCCAGCCTGTTCTCGACGCGCTCGCTTATGTTCACGGCAAAGGCTTCGTACACGGCCACCTCAAACCCGCCAACATTATGGCGATCGCCGATCAAGTGAAACTTTCGAGCGACGGCCTCTGCGCGCCCGGTGAATCGAATGGTCTGCGCGGCACTTCCTACAGCGCGCCCGAAGCTGCTAGCGGAGCGATTTCGCCGCCTGCGGACATCTGGTCACTAGGCGTGACTGTGGTCGAAACCCTCACCCAGCGTAAGCTCACGTGGGACCCGGCCAAGCCAATGGAACCCGTGCTGCCGGCTGAGTTACTCGCGCCTTTCATCGAAATTGCGCGGCACTGTCTGCGTCCGGATTCACGGCAACGCTGGACCGTAGCCCAGATCGCCGCCAAACTTGAAGCAGGCTTCCGCGCCCTTCAGAACTCAGCGACAGCCGAGTCTTCCATGTCGAAAGCATTCTCTGGAAGAAAGACGCCATTCGCGAAGTGGCTTGCCCTTCCTATCGCCGCCTGTGTTGCGCTCGCGGTGTTGGCAGGCTCCAGGATGCGCCAGCCTCATCCCCAGGCACAGGAGGTTGAAGCGCGTCCTCAGGTTCAACCTGAGCCAATACAAAATTCCCTGGATCAACGATCTTCAGGTCAGCAATCCACCATCACGCACAAGAAAAACCAGACTCTTGCCACTTCGAACCTCGAAGCACCCATCCGCCCAAAGGGAAAGCCGACGCCGGCCAGGCCCGTCACAAAATCGTCTACCACAACCACCGATGACGCACCTCTCAATGGCGCTCGAGCGTCCACGGCTCCAACGGTCACGCCTTCGACTGAAACTAGCTCTGGTGCAACGTCCGGGAACGCTATTGCACCGACGTCCTCATCTACAAGCAGCGCGGTCCCCGGTGTCACTCACCAGCTCATGCCCGAGGTTTCCGCATCCGCGAGGAATACAATTCAAGGCCACGTGAGGGTCAGGGTAAGAGTCGCCGTGGATGCCTCAGGCAACGTCACGAGCGCCATCTTCGATTCTCCCGGCCCTAGTCAATATTTTGCGCGAAAGGCCATGGAGGCGGCGCAGGGGTGGAAGTTCACTCCAGCACAAGCCAATGGCCGGACCGTTCCTAGCGAATGGGTTCTGCGCTTCGCATTTGGCAGAACAGGCACCGAAGTCTCGCCGCTGCAAACATCTCCCAAGCCAATACCCTGAACCAGAATATTCCCATCTGTGTACCGGTGGTTTACGTCGGGCGGATCTCAATCAGAACTGTTTACATCTGCCGCGTGCAAAAACGACCTTAAGACATTTTTACATTGACTAGCCATTGGTTTATGCATCAGAATCCGCTTCGCAAGGGCATGCGAGGTGTGAAATGACCCTCAGAAAAATGTTAATTGCAGCGGTGTTGGCTGCTCTTTGCTTTGTGCCAATCTCGGCTCAAGCCGAACACGTGGTTAAAGTCGGGCGGGGATTGATATTCATTCAAGGGGCTATTAACCCGAATCTATTCGATGTTTCTTTTGCAGGAGGACGCTTCCGCATCACCCAGCTTGGAGTAGATGACTTCACGGTAACGCCCGGTCTGCATCAATGCACGCCCTTGCAGCAGTAGTATGTTCGTGCCGGGAGTGGAGTTGACTCAATTTTCGCCGCCTGGCAGCTTTCTGATCAACGGTCACTCGGCTGGATGGAATGGCGGCTTAAGTTTCATTGCTGGCTCGGTCACACAGAGCTTCGACTTCTTGGGGTCGCTGACGATCAGCGGCATAGCTAACCTGGGAGGATTCGACGGTGATCAATTCGTAGTTTGCCAACAAACTGACCAGGGCTGCATAAACACGGGCCTGGTGTTTCAGGTGATTGACCACGGACAGTGGAAGTACGCCGCCCAGTTCGCACCGGATCCTCAAGGCAACTATATCTTCCTGAGCTTGACAATTGCCTCGGTGCCGGAGCCTGGACCTCGTGAAGATTGACACGCTGAGTGGGCGCGTTCCAACGTCGAATCCTGATAGCAATACCTTGGCCGTCGGACCGGCTCCCACGCGCTCCGAATGTTGCTGAGGTTGCCTTCCTTGCACGTGTGCGAAGTAGGCCACCCATCACATTGTTCCCACGCAAGTCGGCATACAATTTCCCCGTGGCCCCGCATCAAAAGAGGCCACCGAAATCCAGTCCAATGCGTTCCTCGATTCAATTACCTGCGTAACGTTGTCCATCAGCAGCCTGAAGCATAGTCTCTCCGTGGAGGCGTGCAGAAATATGAAAAAGATTGGGATACTCCTAGCGTTTTTGGTCGCGTCGCTGCCGATGATTGCTCAGACACAGCGGCCAACGGTCTACATTGCCCCGCAGAACGGCTTTGAAACCTACCTGGGTGCAGCGATGGCGAAAAAGGGCGTTCCGGTGGATATCGTCACCGACCAAACCAAGGCTGTCTATCTGCTTAAAGCTGCGCCCGTCGAAATCAAACAGGAATCCACCGGAGGCAAAATTGCCCGCTGCCTGTTCGCTTCTTGCGCTGGGATTGAGGACAAGGGAAATGTTTCCGTCCAATACATTGAACTGAGTTCGAGCAAGATGCTGTGGGCATACTCGGTGAACAAACAAAGAGGCGGCAGCAAGAACCAGCAATCCATGGCGGAAGCGGTTGCCAAACACCTCAAAGAATTCATCGAACACAAGTAAGCGGCGACCCACATTACACGAACTGGTGGAGACGGTAATGGAACGGAAGTCTGCTTGGCTGGTAATTGGCGGCCTGCTGTTGGTGGTTTTCTTTTTCTTCGCACAGCACATACCAATCATGAAGGGGCTGACTGTTGCTGGACACGCCGTCGCTGGGGATGCCGGCCGTGGGCAGGCCACCACTCAATCAGGAAAAGAAACGGAATCAAAACTACCCGGGCTGGAAAATAAAGATGTAGTGGTTACTGGACCGTTGATAAGCTGGATGCGAGAAGCAGATAGAGAGGCGCCGAAAACCAACACCTTCCCAACCCAGGCGCCAGGAGCCTCTGACCGCGTCGCTTTTGCCCCAAGGCCAAAGCCCAAGAATTTTCTGCACACCGTATTTCCGGTAAAAACCTATGCCCAGTTCGCATTTATTGTCCCGCCCCACACCCTGAGTCCGAAACTGCGGGGAAACTTCCGCTCGTTTACCAGGACTGCGAATTCCAGTTCCGACGAAGCTGCTGACGTTGACGTGGTGATATTGAACGAACAAGAGTTCAATGACTTTTTGCACCATCGAGCCGGCACAGCAACCTGCGAGTTGGATTCTTCTCACAATCAGGCGGTGGATTACGCCGTACCCCCGACACAGGACGAGCCACAAAAATATCACCTGGTATTTCGCAATTCTGCAACCAAGCGAGGCACGTTCGTCGAAGCCGACTTTACCGTGTACTACGAGTAGCGTTGGCTTCGGGCTGTCTATTGGATTTCGCTGCATCTTTCATCCTCCGCATTCCAAACCATCCGCGACATTTAATGTGCCAGGTTCTCGAGCGCGTCACCGCCGGCATCATTGGATCTGTTTTAGTAATTCCTCATAGGGAAAACGGTTGCCGGGACACAGTGTGTAGGCGATGTCGCTATGGCGAACGACGCGGGTGATGGGAATGTTGTAGCGATCCCGCAACTGCCGGGTGAGTGAAACCAGGGCGTGCATCTGTTCCACGGTAGGCTTGGCGAGGGCCTTATCGCCGGTCGGATTGCTCTTGCTGCTGAAGTCCCCGATCAGCACGATTCCAAGATAGGTATTGAAACCTTTGGCGTGCGCGCCCACACAATGTTCGGGCCGTCCCGACTTTACCGTGCCGTCGGGAAAGATCATGTAGTGATACCCGAGATGGTAAAAATGTCCCCAGTAGAAGACGTTGAAGCCGCGGATCCGGTGGAACTCGTCCCAGGCCTCGGGATCGGCAGGAGTGCGTCCGCTGGCGTGCGGTCCCAAGGGAATGACCGTTGGCATAACCGACGAGTGGTGAATCACAATGCCCTGTGGGGTGATGGTATTGCTAGCGGAGATTGCCCATACGATAACCACGGTCGCCAGGAGGAATCCTCCGATAGCCATGCGATCGAGGGTTTTTCGGCTTAGATCGGCTCGTCGAGAATTCCGTCCGCCATGCTCAAGTACTCCCGGCTTATCTCCTTCGGGATCCCGTACTGCGGTCCGCCTGACCGTCGGCTGAGGAGTGGGAGTGTCTTTGGGCATTGGTTAGTTGTGGCTGGCGGCGCGCCGTCGCCCCCAGAGGTTCGCGGCATAAAGGATTCAGGTAGGCGGCAAAACGTTGTCCCGATGGGCCCGGGGTCGTTTTTAGGTCTTTGCTTTGAAAGGCTTGCCGAAAGCGCGGTTTGCCCATTCACGGGATCGGGTTTTTGCTTTAGAATTAAAAGACTGCGCCCCGTCTTTGGTAATTCTTATCTTTCAGGACGAGTTAGGATCAGCATGTCCCGATTTTCCCCAGGCAGGAAGCTTCGCCCACGCATCGATAATGCCCCAGCCAGGCCCGGTTCCCACCATGCCAAGCGCGACGAATTGCAGTTGAGTGTGGTAAGAAAAGGATCAGTTACGGCGCCTACAGCCGATCCTGCACTGCAGGAGATTCTAGAGCAGGCTCTGGGGAGCGTCACCACCACCAGCGCGGCCATCGCCCTCAACACAGAAGACGGCGTGCGCTGCCGCGCTACCATCGGAGCTGGCGTCCCTGAGGTCGGTACCCGCTTGTATCCGGGTCGCGGCTTAACCGGATGGTGTCTGCAATCGGGCAAAGTCGAACTCTGTAACGACACCGATGCCGATTTGCGGGTAAATTCCGAAGCAAGCAAAGAGCTGGGCATAAGGTCGGTCTTGGTGTTGCCCTTGAAGAAAAATGGCGCCGTTCTAGGAGTTCTCGAAGTGGCGTCCGCGAACCCCCAGGCCTTCACTCAACCTGAAGTCGGTCGCATGAGGCAGTTGGCTGACCAGATCATGGATTGCATCTCGGGAACAGCACCGAAACAGGATTCCGCACAAGAGCTATGTCAGCCTGAGGTCGTTCCCTCTACCGTGGATTTGCAAAAGCTTTTGGCGTCGGCCTACGTGCTTCAACAGCACGGAGACCTGCTACTTCCTGATATTCCTGCGACTACATCGCCGGACGACCGCGTGCCCAACAGCCCACTCTCGAACATCACGGCGAATACTCCTGCCCTGACTATCCCTGAAAACGACGAATTCCAGCCGACTGACCTGCCTGCTGACTTTGGTCAGGAGTACCCTACCGGCGCGCACTGGTCGCGAACGTTAACCGCGGTTGTGCTGGCCGTAGCCGGAATGTTGGCCTATGGCTACTACAGTAATCGCTCCACCAGGGCGTCCATGCAGGCCGGCACGGTTCGCACGTCTGAGACGCAGCGCGCCAGGCAGGCTTCTCCTGATCCATCTAAGTACGATCAATCTAAGTATGACCAACCTAAGCATGACCAGCGTCGATTCGAACCGAACACCGACCGGACTCTGAATGCCTCTGGCGAACTGGCACCCAAGCCAACCGCGCCTTCACCAACCAAGGCGGCTACTTCTAACGCAGAGTCAACCCGCAGTGAGGACGATGGCGGCGATCCCAATGCCGAATACGAAATGGGCGTCCAATACGCCGACGGCACCGGCCTGCCGCAGGATTTCCGCCAAGCCATGACATGGTTCGCCAAGGCCGCCGCCAAGGGCGACGCCCGCGCCCAGTGGGAACTCGGTCAGGGATATCTTGAAGGCATCGGCGTTCCGCAAGACGACACCAAAGCCGCCGAGTGGTTCAAAAAAGCTGCCAACCAGGGCAATGTTGAAGCCCAGAGCGCGCTCAGCGAGCTCTACTTCAACGGCTGGGGAGTTCCCCGCGACTACGTTCGCGCCTATACCTGGAGCAGCATCGCGTCCGAATCGTCTGGCGATCAGGATGAACGCTTGCAGGAAATCGCATCCTCGATGACCCAGCCCCAACTTCACGACGCCCAGCAGCGCATCTCCAATTGGCGAATGCACTCGGAACATCGCGCCGAAGATCGTCAGAGCCAATAGTCCGCCACATCAGTATTTCTAATAGATTCGCATCCCGAGCCAAGTGGAGGGATACTGCTGTTTTTCGCGCTTGTTCAACGAACTCCGCCCTTGACGCCCGCCTCGCCTGCGAGTAGCTTGTCGTCGCCAGAGAAATCCCGAAAAAACTAAGGAGGTTTTCTATGCAGCGGAAAGCCATATGGACCGCCGTCGCAGTAGTGTTGCTAGCGGTGCTGGCGGTCGGCCAAGCTCAGCAAGCGCAGGAAGAATATCTCGACGTATTTACTGTCCAGGTGAAACCGGAAAAACGCGCAGACTTCGATGCCATCAACAAAAAGATCGCGGCCGCCAATCGCCAGAATAAAGGCGACGCCTGGCTGGCGATGGAAACCGTCTACGGTCCCGGCGATCGCGTCACCTTCGTCAGCACGCGCCACAGCTATGGGGACATAGAAAAAGCCCAGGGCGCATTTTTCGAGGCCCTGCAAAAAACTTACGGCAAAGCCGCCACCGACAAACTGTTCCAGGATTTCAGTCAGTGCCTGGTGAGTTCGCGGTCGGAATTCCGCCGTCGCCGCTACGATCTGAGCAGCAATGCGCCGGCCGACGCCGCTGCCATGGCCAAGTTAGTGGGCGGCTCTCGCTGGCTGCGCACCACCGTGGTGCATGTCCGCCCCGGACAGGTAGCCAATTTTGAGGCGCTCCTCAAAGACATGAAGGCGGCGCGCGAAAAGGCTTCCCCGCCGCAGACCGTGCTGGTATCGCAGGCGGTCGCCGGCCAGGAAGGCACCGTCTTCTACGTTTCCAGCCTGCAAAACTCGTTAGCAGGATTTGACGCGATCCCCACTACACAGCAGCTCTTGGGAGACGAGGGATATCAGAAGTTTTTGAAAACCAATGCCGAGGCCGTTTCAAATTCCGAGACCATGATCAATCGTTTTCTGGCCGACGCCAGCAACCCACCCGAGGAGATCGCGGCGGTCGCCCCAGATTTCTGGACGCCGAAGCCCGCCGCGGCTATGAATGCCAAGGTAACCACCGGTAAAAAATCGCTGGTCAACGCCACCTCCAAAAGCAAAATGGACCAGAAAGCAGACGACAAAGAGAAGCCACAACAGTAACGATACTCCGGGTGCCCCACCCTCGCGGCTTCGAAGCCGTGAAACCTCACACGTCTTTATATCTTCTCCGATCGACTTCTTTTCGTCTTTTGAAAGACCTTTGAGCCATTCGCGTACAGGTTCTCCACCTGCTTCCGTTTTGTAGAAGAAAGCCGCTACCTTATTGACCAGCGGTGGTTGACGGCGCTTTGCGCTCACCGTACCAAATATGGTACATCAATGAGACGGCGGCAAGCCCTGGTTGTATCGGCGAATAAAAGGCGAATAGTATACGATTGTCGAGATTGTGGAAGGTAGGAAGAAGGCACTGCCGATTGTGCCAGGAACCATCGTAGGCCGTCTAGCCCCACCCTTTCACCAGCCGACACGATACCGAGGTTGCCCCACCCGTGCTCTTTTCGCAAGGATAGGCATGCTCATATCCTTCTTGGGATTGGTCCCGACAATTTTCGCTGGCAGATGGCCCCCAGCTTTCACTATGCCGACGCTCGGGGATTGGCAACCTGCCGGGACCTTGTTATAAAGGGAAACCAAGTGGAGCGCATCCCCATGCCGCTCGATGCCGCGTCAGTTAGCGTCATCAAGTGCGCTGAGAGTGGAGGGCGCGACAGGCTCGCCCTCCACTGACCTAAGCTATAGCTCGGCACCGCAAACACCCTTAGTGACGATACCCGCGAAGGGCTGCAATTCCCGCATGAAGTTTACCCGGATCAGACGTTCCGTCTGCGGGTCGTTCGCACCACAGTGTCCGGGAGTCACCGAACTGCACAACGGGTGTACTAAGTGATCGTCAGACGAAGCAACGATGGCCCGGTGTTGCAGGTCGAAAGACACCTGGAAGTAATCCGCCAGGTTTCGATTGGCTGACCCACCCAACCCGCCGGTGGATACCGTGCCACGATGAATGACGTGGTCGCTGGCTATCCGCTGGACGAATATCGGAGGATCGACTCCTGCTCCGTCGAAGTCTTCGTTAGCATTCACGCTCTCGGCCACGAACACCTGCCATTTGGCCCAATTGGTCATGCAGGTCGTGCTGCCAGACGCGCACGGTTCCATGACCGCAGCGTTGTTGGAGTTGCCCACACGATTGGCGCCCAGCCACACCACCGCCACATGTCCGTTGGCATCCGCCTTGACCCATGGAAACACGTTTGCCCTTCCCACCGTAGCGCCTTGGTTGACGACTATCGCCGGCGTCCACGTAGTGCCCTCGTCGCGCGACGAAGAGAAAAAGATGTTTTTATTGTCTGACCAGACCGCGTAGACGTATCCGAAATCGTCCACTGCGATGGAAGGAAAAATGTTGTTATTCGCCGAGCCCACCGGTCCGGTAAAAATCTTATGATCGGTGAAGGTGAACGCCGCCGTCATCTGTTTTGCGTCCTTGGACACCCCGACGTAAACCGAACGCATGGGCTGTCCCGTGGCGTTTTCGGCGGCCGAATCAGGGGCGGTGAAGATCTGATAGACGTTGCCGCTGCTGCTGGTACATTTACTTTTGTCGATAGCGATCTCACCGAGGAGGTTCGCGGTGGAGATTTCAGTTGTATTTCCGGCGGCGGGAAAAGTAGCGGCGTCAATCGCCTCACCTGCTCCCGAGACATAGGTCAGGCCTCCGTCGGTCGAGCGCTGCACGTGGATGTTGAAAGTCACTACGTCGTGGTACGAGAGATAGACCGTGCTGGCGCCAGTCGCATCGATCCACTGGCGATCATCGCCGGGGATCAGGGCCGTCACTGGATTGGCTTGGCTGAAAGTTTTGCCGCGGTTGGTGGAGTGCGTGCTGGTGATTCCGGGCGCCAGGGTCAGACTGACCAGGGCGAGATTGGGGACCGCCGGGAGAAGAGCGGAGTTTACCGCGATATCTACATCGCCCCCGCCTGGGGCGAGACCAAGGTTGTCACAACCGTTCGCCAGGATGCCGCAGCCATCCGGCTGACCGAGGTAATGGAAGGGCAACGTTCCGTCAGCATTGGGCGGAGGATCCAGAATCGGGGACCAGCGGTGCGCATCCACTCCTCCGGGAACGCCGCGAATACTGCTCACATAAATTGTGCCCTGATTGTCGGTGCGGTTGCTGGGTTCGAGACCGCGCACGATGAATTTCACTTGCAGGTTTCCTGCGGTGAGAGGAAGCTTCAACAATTGATTCTTGCTGAAACCGTTGACTTGCGCTGTAGCAAGCTGGGCTGTAAGCGCCAACGTCGCCGCTGTAGCCAAAAAAAGCGCGCCAAAACGTCGCCAGGAAAGCGTCATCTAAAATCCTCCTTATATTTACATTGCTACCGCCTTACAGAGTTCGGGAAATCGGGCCTGGGTGGTCTGCAAGCTCAGAAGGACGAAGGTGGAAGAGCAACCAGGCCGGAGCACTGGCTGTGTTGCACAAGCTAAGAATTTGGTTGCCTGGAATAGATTCCGACTATTGCCTGGATTATGTGGCGCCTGGAGTAGGTTAGCGAACGACGGCACGTCAAAGCTGCCCTGCGCGAGGCCGTT
>Ga0066701_10000606_pt1 | contig 10796 bp, 10 predicted proteins | sample GraSoiAngelo_150_FD_66453 | JGI IMG/M metagenome (GOLD analysis project Ga0066701, IMG submission 66453) | Grasslands soil microbial communities from the Angelo Coastal Reserve, California, USA - 14_1009_09_40cm | ecosystem: Environmental > Terrestrial > Soil > Grasslands | place: USA... | reverse complement strand
GGCGCGGGATTTGAACGGCTGTGGAAAACGCCTGGAACATGCCGAGTTAAGAGACCTGACACTGGCCTACCTTACAAGGGAGGCCAAGATGGGCCGCGATCAGCAGCGGCTCGGTCTTGCTGACGGAACAACCGGAGCGGTTCTTGGATCCGCCACTTACGCGAGACTCACCACGGTTGCCGTGGTCACGCTTCCCCCGCGGGCAGCGCCCGGTGCGAGCCCGGCCGAATCGCCCCAACCCGAACCGACGACCAGCGTCCCGCAGGCTCCTCAGGCCGCAACAGACGCCTGGATGCACTTCCAGAGTGACACCGGGGACTACATCGGTGGGGGAAAGCAACAGGTCTGGACGCTCAAGGAGTCGGATTTCTCCGTCGGTGGCAACAACCGCGATATTCGCACGAGCGTGTCAGGACAGGGGGATTGGTGGTATCTGGAATTTCGCGCTCCAAACAATGGGCCAGCTTGGCGCCGGCCAGTTCACCAATGCCGAAAGAGCGCCATTCGTGACCGGAAGGGCGCCAGGCATTGACATCAACGGCGACGGCCGCGGGTGCAACACGCTTGGTGGACGGTTCGAGATCACGACCCTGACCTGGGCTTCGGCAGGCACTGTCGCCGTGATGGATGTGTTGTTCGAGCAGCACTGCGAAGGCATGCGGCCGGCGCTGCGAGGCGAGGTCTGGGTGACGACCGAGCTGGGTATCCACAAGACTCCACCCACCGCCGCCTCGAGCGTCACGCTCTGACTCCCTGGCCGGCCTCCGCGCTCGTCAGCTCTTCGCCGGCTGCCTCATAGCTTCATGGATGACCTGGCCGTCGTGCCATTCCGGCTCGCCCTGCAGGTGTTCGAGCATCCGCTTGTACTCCCGATCCATGTCGGGACTGTCGGCGTTCTTCCGATACGCCTCTTCGCTCTCGAACACAACGCTGAGCCAGATCTCGTTGGGATCCTTCGTGCTGCGGAAAGCGGTGTGGTACATCCACCCCTCAGGCGGATCGCTTTCAAAGGACCCCATCTCTTCCATCAGCTGCTTCTCGTGCCCAGGCTTGACCCGATACCTCGCGATCGTCCCAAACATCTCACTTCACCTCCGTCGGGGATCGTATCGCTCCCGCGCTATTTGCGGCGGGCCGCCTTCCCGAACATAGCCCGCAGCTCGTCCTTAGCAGCTTCCAACTTTTCGCGCCGCTGCTTCGGCAAGTTCTTGCCCGCGCGATTGATGTAGAAGGTCAGCATCGACATCGCGGAGCGATACGGGTCGCTCTTGCGCCGTTTGCTGTGCTCCGCCGAGCGCTTCACCGACTCGGCGATGCTGCGCGGGTTCTCTCTGGTGAAGACGTTCGATTCCAGGTCGAGCGCGTCGCTTTTCTCAGTCACCTCACGTGACCAGCGCTTCGACTTGTCCACAGGGCGTGAACGGGCGAGCAAGTGGCCCTACTCACGGCCTCGGTACATTGGCTGCGCAGAACGCTTCCCAATGAGGTGCCTGGGTGCCGAACAAATGTGCTGCCGCCTTGATCGCGTGCCTGGCCCTGCCGCTTGCGGCGGGGTGCAGTCTCATCCTGTCAGGGGGTCGCGCCGACCTCCCGCCGATACTATCTTTTCAAGACGTGCCCGGCGGCCCTGTGGCGTTTGAGTCGGGTCAGCCCGTGCCGACCTTCGACCGGCAGCCCCGTCTTCGCGCCGAGCTCGACGGCCCGTGGCAGTTCGACCCTGGGGCGGTCACCACCAGCCTGAGCCTGACCGACCGCAAGGCCTCGCTCAAAGCCATCACCGCAGAGCTGGGCCAGCGCGCGGCCCCCCTGTACGACGATTCCGGCTGGTCGACCATCGCCGTGCCCGGCAGTTTCAATCAGCCCCCGAACCACACGGCGACAGGTGGCTACTACCGTCTCGATTTCCTCGTTCCACCTGTCTGGAGCGGCAAGTACGCGATTTTGAAGTTCGGCGCGGTGCGTTACATCGCGGACGTGTGGCTGAACGGCCAGTACCTTGGTTATCACGAGGGCGGGGACACGCCGTTCGCGCTCGACGCCACGCAAGCGCTTATCCCTGGCGCCTACAACAACCTCGTCGTTCGCGTCGACAACCCCGAATGGGGAACCCGCGACGACATCGTCCCGTGGGGGCTCGCTGACTGGTGGAACTACGGCGGCATCGTCGGCGACGTGTGGCTCGAGGCGGTTCCCGCGATGAGCACCGTGCGCACCGACGTCATCCCGCACCTCGATGGCGCCGACGTATCGATCGTGCTCCAGCATCGCGGCAACGACAGCGTGGACACCGCCGTTCAGGTGCGCCTCTGGCCGGCCCAGGTCAACTCGAGCAACCTCTTGAATCCCGAAGCCAACAGCCTCATACCCCCAGACGCCGAGCCGCTGCTCGAGCACCAGATCAACGTCGGCGGCGTCAGCGGCGATTCGGTGTTCCGTCTTGCGGCACCTTTCTCCATCCGGTCAGCCGACCTGTGGAGCCCAAGCCTGCCCGCTCTCTACGTCCTGCAGGTGACGGTCCTGGCCAACGACGAACCGGTCGACGACCTGTACACGAGCTTCGGGCTGCGGCAGGTGAGGGTCGATTCGACCGCGCCTCGCATTCTGCTGAATGGTGAGCCCATCGCCTTCAACGGCGTCGCTCTCCATGAGGAGCGACAGCTGCCCGTCCACCAGGGTGCGCCGGGGGGCGGGCCATTGAGCTCGCCCGCGGAGATCGACGCGATCCTGACGCGCGTCGTCAACCTTCACGCGGATTTCATTCGAGTCGATCACCATCCGCCGAACCAGATCCTGCCGGTCCTGGCCGAACGGCGTGGGATTGCGCTCTGGGAGGAGATCCCCCTCTACCACTTCTCGCCGCAGACCTTCTCGATCGCGATGGACCGCGGCATCCCGCAGCAGATGCTCGCCGAGATGGACCTGCGCGACTTCAACCGCGCGAGCGTCCTCTTTCATGGTTTCGCCAACGAGTCGGGTGGATCGGGGGATCGCGCGAGCGCACTGAACGCGCTCCACTCGCTCGACCGGCGGATCGATGGAACCCGACTCACGGGTCAGGCCATGTATGGCACCGACCCCTCGGACCCGACAAGCTCTAACCTCGACGTCGCCGGCTACACGGTCTACTACGGCGTCCAATACGGCGGCCGGCTGTCGGGTCTGGTCGTTCAGACCGCCCTGCAGCAGGCCCACAAGAAATATCCGAAGAAACCGATCGTGGTGCTCGAGTTCGGCCACTGGGCCGACAATCCCAGGGAAGAAAATGAGCAGCTGCGCGTGTTCAACACCTACTACCCGCAGCTCTCGGCGGATTTCGACACCGAGCAAGACGGCTTTGTCGGAGCGGCGGTCTGGTGGACGCTCGACGACTACTGGACGCAGCGGCCCGGGCTGACGGTCGAGACGTTCGGCCTTTACCGGCCAGACGGCTCGCTCCGCAAGGCAGGTGCAGCGGCGAGCCGCGACTTCGCCCGCACAGGGCCCTCTTCGGCGCCGGCAGCCGTCCGGTCGAAGGGCGTCGCGGTCGCAATCGTGCCCGGCGAGCGACACGCGCGGCTGCTGCCTTACATCGCCTACGGCTTTGCGGTTCCGGCGATCGCGCTCGCCCTGTTGATCTTCCTTCTATCTAGAGTGAGACCGAGGCGCCTCGCATGGTGAACGACTACCTGGTCAGGCTGTCGATTCGGAGCGCGATGTTCGCGGGGGCCATCACCGGGTTCGTGTTCGGGCTCTTCGCGGGCAGCATCCTCGGGGCATTGATCAGCTGGCTTGCGGGGGCGGTCGTCGACTGGCAAAACCAGCTCGGCTTCAGCCTCGGCATCGGCCAGCAGCTCCTGCCTCTGGGCAACCAGGTCGGTTCGCTGGAGACCGTGTCCGACCGCTGGTTTCTCGTCATCCCCGCGGTCGGCCTTCTCGTCGGCTTGCTCGGCGCCTTCATCGGCCTCCTCGCGGGCGGGCTTTGGGCGACGCTCGTCAACATGGGCGTGCTGCCGATCGAGGTCAACGTCTACCGGCGCGCGGCGCGCATCTCCAAAGTGCCGCCTGTCACCAGACGCGCGCGGCCGCCCAAGCGCCGGAAGGCGGTCGGCGAGTAGTAGCGTGATCGCGTGATCGACACCCAGATCCGCGGGTCGGTCGCGGCTGGCTTCGAGTCTGTGCAGGAGGCGTTCGCCGGCAACTTCGAGCGCTTCGGCGAAGTCGGCGCGGCTTGCTGCGTGTACCTGCACGGCCGCCGTGTGGTCGACCTGGCCGGCGGTGTGACCGCGCCCGGGGGTTCCGTTCCGTACACGCCGGAAACTCTGCAGATGGTCTGGTCCAGCACCAAGGGCATCGTGGCTATCGCGGCACACATGCTCAACCAGGAGGGCCGGCTGGACTTCGACGCGCCAGTTACGGAGTACTGGCGCGAGTTTGGCGCCCTGGGCAAGGGCCGAATTCCCGTCCGCTGGCTTTTCAGCCACCAGTCCGGGCTGGCGGCGATCGATCGCCCCTTGGGCCTCGACGACGTGCTCGCGTGGACACCAGTCGTTGAGGCCCTCGCCGCGCAGAGACCTTTTTGGGAGCCGGGGACCGCCCATGGCTATCACACCTTCACGTTTGGTTGGCTCGCGGGCGAGGTGATCCGCCGAATCTCGGGCATGAGCGTCGGCGCACTCGTGGCTGAGCGCATCACCAAGCCGCTTGACGCCGAGTTCTGGATCGGCCTGCCTGAACCCCTGAATGGACGGGTTGCGCCCGTGATTCCGCCTAGGCCCACCGATCCGCCCGATCCCTTTTCCATCCGGGCCGCCGATCCGAGCTCGCTCACCTATAAGTCGTTCAACAACCCGGCGATCCCTCCGGTTGCGTTCAACGAATACCCGTTTCGGTCGGCGGAGGTCCCCGCCGGCAACGGCATCGGAAACGGTCGCGCGCTGGCTCGAATCTATGCCGCCTGCATCGGCGAGGTCGACGGGGTGCGGCTTCTGGAGCCGCGGACGCTGGAGAGTGCGACCAGAACCCAGGCGAAGGGCCAAGACCTCACGATGGGGTTCGAGACGCATTACGCGACCGGATTCCAGCTTCCTTTTCACTTCCGTCCCATGGCCGGCGACGGCTCCTTCGGGCACCATGGAAGCGGCGGCTCGGTCGGGTTCGCGCACCCGGAGCTCGGTTTGGCCTTCGGGTACGTCATGAACCAGATGCGCCCGGTCTATGGCGTGGATCCCCGCACCAGGAGCCTGATCGAGGCCGTTCTCACCGTCATCTAGAACCTTTCCACGCCCTCGTCCTAAGATGCAGTCGCTGGTGGAAGGGGCTTGACCACGGCTGACCTCGTCTTCGGCGGTTGTCTCCTAATAGGAGGCGGCCTCTTACTGCTGACGTTGATCTTCGACGACCTGTTCGGTGGCTTCCTGAACGCGATCCACTTTGGTCTCGACCTTGGCGGCGTTTCGCCAACCCCCGTCCTACTGGGCTTTGTGGCCATGTTTGGGGTGGGCGGGCTCCTGGGCATCCATGGCTTCGGGGTCGGCGTCGGCCTCGCCACGCTGATCGGGGTCGTCGCGGGCGTGATCGGTGCCGGCGTGGTGCTGGGAGCCTTCACGGCGCTGCGCCGGGCGGAGTCGACCGACACGTTCAGCCTGGAGGACATGGTCGGCTCGACGGGCCGCGTCTCCGTCGGCATACCTGCCAATCACTTCGGCACGGTCCTCATCAGCTTCGCCGGCGCGTCTCACAACATGACGGCCACCGCGGACACGGAGATCCCAGCCGGTCGCGTGGTCAAGGTGGTGGCGGTCGCTGGCAACAACCTCGTGGTAGCGGCTATTACATCAACGGTAAGCACTGAAGGAGCACGGTCCGATGCCTGAATTCTTGACGTCAACGCCATTTCTCGTCGTGACGGGGGTGGTGATCCTCCTCCTCCTGATCGCATTCGTGGCCAGCCGCTACCACGTTGCCGGCGCCAACGAGGCGCTGATCGTCGCCGGGTCGCGAGGAGCCAAGGTCCGGGACGAGCGCGGCCAGGTGGTCGCGTCGCCCGGTGACAAGGGCGTGAAGGTCGTGGTGGGCGGCGGCACGTTCGTCCGGCCCCTGCTGGACCGCGTCGGCAAGCTCAAGCTGACCGCGCGCCAGATCGGAGTCCAGCTGACCGACGCCGTGACGAGCCAGGGCATCAAGGTCCAGGTCCAGGGCGTCGCGACGTTCAAGATCGGCCGCGACGTCGAGTCCCTGCGCAACGCCGCCGAGCGGTTCCTCGACGCCAAGCCAGAGCAGGTCGATTCGATCGTCAAGAACGTGCTCGAGGGCTCGCTTCGCTCAATCGTTGGCACGCTGACCATCGAAGAGCTGATCCGTGACCGGCAGAAGCTGCTCCAGCAAGTGCAGGACGCGGCCAAGGGCGACCTCGCCACGAGCGGCCTGCAGATCGATGCCTTCACGATCCAGAGCTTCTCCGACGAGTCGAACTACATCGAACTGCTCGGCCAGCAGAGCGTAGCCACTGTGTCGAGAGACGCTCGTATGGCCAAGGCGTCCACCGACCAGGAGGCGGCGGTCCGGGAGGCAGAAGCGCAGCAGATCAAGATCAATGCAGCCCGGGACGTTTCGCTCCGGGAAGCGGAAACGCGGACACAGGTCCAGGCAGCGCAGGCGCGGGCCGACCAGGCGGGACCTCTGGCCCAGGCCGAGGCGACCCAGGAGGTCGTTCGCAAGCAGACCGAGCTCGCCCAGCTCGAAGCGGAGCGCAAGGAAAAGGAGCTTCTCTCCACGACAGTCAAGCCGGCGGCCGCTGACGCGCAGGCCGTCATCGCGCGGGCTGAAGGCGCCAAGCGGGCGCGGATCGCCTCCGCCGAGGCAGACGCCGAGACGACGCGGCTGGAAGGTGGGGCGGAGGCGCAGATCGTCCTCACCAAGGGCGAGGCGGAGGCCAAGGCCCTGGCCATGCGAGCGGACGCCTACAAGCAGTTCAACGAGGCGGCCATCATCCAGACCGTGCTGGCCGCGCTTCCGGACATAGTTCGCGCGGCGGCCGAGCCGATGAGCCACATCGACTCCCTGACCGTCATGAGCGCCGACGGCGCCTCGGACATCGTGCGCAACGCAACGCGGGCCATGATCGAATCCACGACGGCGATCAAGGGGCTGACCGGGCTCGATGTCCCCAACCTGGTCGGCGGCGCGCTGGGCCGTGGGTTCGGCGAGCGGCTGCGCACCGGAGAAGGCAACGGCGACGCCACGACCGAGTCGGCCGTGGGCCGGATCAGTGAGATCGCCGGTCAGGGATTGACGGCGATGAAGTCCCAGGCGGCGCACGACGCGGCGGCGGCAAAGTCGGCCGCAGAGGACGTCGCCGCCAAGGCTGAAGCCGAGGCGGAGAAGGCAGCCGAGAAGGCGAAGGAGACCGCCGACAAGGCGACTGTGGCGGCGCAGTCAAAGGTGGCGGCGGCCATCGCCAAAGCGGCGCCGACCGAATCCAACGCCAAGCAGTGGGCGAAGTGGATGGCCGACCAGCTGCGTCAGGTGCCGGACATCGGCGTGTACGGCCGCCTCCGGTTGAACGACCTGGCTCAGCGCGGCCCGGTCGCGGCCCGTGGATTGTGGGCAACGGCCAAGGACGCCTTGAACCAGGACTACGGCAACGTCACGGTGGACGACCTCCTGGCCGAGTTCCAGGGCCTGCAGAAATAGGGAGGGCTTCCCCGGGCACCTCCCCATAAATGGGGAGGACTGCCCTAAAAGGGGGAAGCCCGCTTGCGCGAGCTTCCCAAGGCTGGGGTGGGGGCGTGGAGTTGAATTAATGAGCCTTTACCGGCCGACGATATAGTACCACAGGCATGAATCATCCACAAGATATAGACATCTGGGGAGAACCTTCGTGAAGCTGCCTCTGCCGCTCGACATGGAGCCGATGCTGTCCGCAATCTCCGAATCCGGCATTCCCAAGGGCGACAGCTGGGAGTACGAGCCCAAGTGGGACGGGTTCCGAACGCTGGTCTACAGGGACCGGGATGAGGTGGCGCTCCTGAGCCGCGGCGGCCGCCCCATGACCCGCTACTTCCCGGAGCTGCTGCCGGCCTTTCGCGCCCTCTCGCAGCCAAAGCTGGTCCTGGACGGCGAGCTCATCGTCGTCGGCGCCAACGGCCTCGATTTCGGCGCACTCCAGCAGCGGGTCCACCCCGCGGAGTCGCGGGTGCGGATGCTAAGTGAGGCCACGCCGGCGTGGTTTGTCGCCTTCGACCTCCTGGCCGAGGGCGCCCAGGATCTGCGCAAGCTGCCTCTCGGCGAGCGCCGCAAGCGGCTGGACAAGCTTCTGAAGGGCGTCAAGAAGCCGATCTTTCTCACGCCGTACACGCGCGATCCCAAGAGGGCGGAGCAGTGGTTCGAGAAGTTCGAGGGCGCGGGTCTCGACGGACTGATCGCCAAGTCGTGGGACGGCCCATATGTCTCCGGCAAGCGCTTCTGGGTGAAGATCAAGCACCAACGCACCGCTGACTGCGTGGTCATAGGCTGGCGCAAGACGAGCGACGGTTCAACCCTCGGCGCGCTGCTTCTCGGGCTGTACGACAAGAAGGGCACCATTCATTACGTAGGCCACACGTCTTCTTTCAACGCGGCCGAACGCAAAGAGCTGATCGCCAAGCTGAAGCCGCTGCAGACGGAGATCCCGGAAGAGGAGTGGCGCGCCAACCCTGGGCGCATGCCAGGCGGCCTCAGCCGCTGGTCGCGCGGGAAGGACACGGAGTGGGTGGCGGTTCGTCCGGAGCTCGTTTGTGAGGTGACGTACGACAAGCTGGAGGCGGGCGAGCGCTTCCGTCACGCCACCGGCTTTCTGCGCTGGCGAACCGACAAACCCCCAAAGAAATGCGGCTTCGATCAGATCGCCTCAGCGGCCAGTTTCGACGTGCGAGGCATCTTCGTGAGCAAGTAGCAGGGGTCGCGCTCCAGGACCGCCTGGACCGTAGTAGCGCATGGCCGCGCGACCGAGTCCGGTCACGGCCAGCCAGTCGAACCCGGCGCCAACTCCGATCCCGACGCCAAGGGGGATGACCCGCGCCACCACCTTGGCGGCTCCGCTGGTCGCGAAACGAAAGAGAATCCGGGTCACGATCCGGCCGCCACCATGCACGAGCAAGAGACTCGGCATGCGCCGGAAGGCCGCGATCGCGAGCCGCTCTCCGCCCGCGACCATCACGTCCTCGCGCAGCTTCAACGCGCCGCTGGTGACGCCGACCACCACAAGCGCCTCGAGCACGCGGTCGTCCGTACCGCTGAGCTCGTGGCCGAAGATCATGGCGATCCCGAGCACGAGCTCGATCTCCTGCTCGAGCGCGTACAGCGTTTGGCTGGTGACGGTGCCGATGGCGAGCGCGGTGCCCACCGCCGGCACCACCGACGCTGCGCCGCTCAGCGCGCCTGTGGCCGCCACTCTGCGCCGGGTGGAACGGATGAGCGCGAGGGCAACTTGATGGTTCGTGTAGAGCGGGTTGGCCGTGCGCAGATGATCCACCCTGGCCCGGATCGCAGGTTCGCGGCTCTTCATGGCGTGGTCAAGGGATCGGAGGAAGGGGCGGAGCTGGGGCGGAAGTTGTTCGAGGTCCATGGCCGTGAAAGCCTACTCCCCCGCTTGCGGGGCAGCCCCACGCCAACGGCGCGGGATGGACCACGAGATTTACCGAGAACCGGTCGCAACAATTCCGGGGGTAATTTGAATACCCAGTTGCGACCTTGTCGCGATAAGGCTTAGGCTCTGTCAGTGGCCTCCATGAGGATGCTGCTCACCCAGTCCTTTGACCGCGGAGAGCGCAGGCGCCTGGCGGGGTTCTTCGGCTCGGTCGGCCTTCTCCATCTGCTGGGCTGGGGCTTGTTGCTCGCCTACGGGGCAAGCCACCCAGGGTTCGTGTGGCTGGGCGGCGTCGCCTACATGCTGGGCCTGAGACATGCGTTTGACGCCGACCACATCTCAGCCATCGACAACACGACACGCAGGCTGCTCCAGGGAGGTCAGAAGCCGATCGGGGTGGGATTCTTCTTCTCCCTCGGCCATTCCACTGTCGTGTTCGTGGTCGCGGTCGCTTTGGGACTCGCAGTCAAGTGGATCGTGCAGGGTGTGGTCGGCGATGGTGGAGAGCTGCGCAGCATCGGCGGCGCGATCGGCACCTCGGTCTCCGGCGCCTTTCTGGTCCTCATCGGCATCCTCAACCTGCTCGTCCTCGTCGACCTCATCCGGGTCTATCGGAGGATGCGCAACGGTGAGTACGATCGCCAGGGTCTCGAGCACGAGCTGACCGCCGGTGGGCTGATGACGAGGATCTTCGGCCGCTTGTTCCGCGTCATCGAGCACAGCTGGCAGATGTATCCCATTGGTTTTCTGTTCGGCCTCGGCTTCGACACCGCGTCTGAGGTTGCGTTTCTTGCGGTCTCCGCCGGCGCCGCGGCGCAGGGCTTGCCGTTCGCCGCGATCATCTCCCTGCCGTTGATCTTCGCCGCCGGCATGTCGTTGATGGACACGATGGATGGCGCTTTCATGTCCAAGGCGTACTCGTGGGCCTTCTCGAGTCCAATCCGCAAGGTGTTCTACAACCTGACGATCACATCGCTGTCCGTGTTCGTGGCGCTGTTTATCGGCGTGGTCGAGCTGATGCAGATCCTGACCCAGGTCCTTGGACTCCATGGTGCTTTCTTTGACCAGGTCGCGCGGTTCAACTTCCTCGGCGTGGCCGGCTACGTCATCGTCGCGGCGTTTGTGATCACGTGGGGAGCGGCGTTCGTGATCTACAAGGTCCGCAGGATCGACGAGCGCTGGTCCGCCGCCG
>Ga0066701_10000602_pt1 | contig 10816 bp, 7 predicted proteins | sample GraSoiAngelo_150_FD_66453 | JGI IMG/M metagenome (GOLD analysis project Ga0066701, IMG submission 66453) | Grasslands soil microbial communities from the Angelo Coastal Reserve, California, USA - 14_1009_09_40cm | ecosystem: Environmental > Terrestrial > Soil > Grasslands | place: USA... | reverse complement strand
TCTCGGCGTGCTGGCTCATGCGAGCGGCAGCGCTGTTCTTGCTTCTCGGTGCGCTCGGCATCGGCTACTCGTTCCCCCTCGCGCTCCTCTTCCTGTGCGCCGGCGCGGCGGCGGCAGCGCTTCCGATTGGGCCGGCGGGCGCGGCCACGCAAGTCGGTGCCGGCACGGCGGCCCTGCTCGCCTCGGGTGTCGCTGCCTCTCAGGCCCTCAGCGTTGCCGTCTCCGTCGGGGTCCTGGGAATCCTTTCCGGAGCGATGATCTTCCTGGTCGCCGTCGCCTGGCGTACGGGCCTGGCGCTGGCGCCAAACCGGGCCGCGGCATTTACATTCCTGCGCCGGCGTATGGCAGTTGCGGTGCGATTCGGCTGAACCGGACAAAGGGCCGACATCGCCGAATTGAATGACGAGCTCCGGGCGCTACTCGCGCAAACGCGTTACGCCATCCTTGCGACTCACGATCCGGAGGAGAGGATCCATCTCACGCCGGTTTGGTTCCTGTTCGACGACGGACTGTTCTACTTCGAGTCGTTCTCGGGGAGCAGGAAGATCAAGAACCTCAAGAAAAATCCCTCTGCATCCGTCGTCGTCGACGGGCGAGAGCCCGGGAGAGAGAGCTGGGTGTCGGCGGCGGGCACAGCCGACATCCTGACGGGGGACGAGGCGCGGGCGATCAACGCCGACGTCAGGCGGCGGTACATGACGCAGGCCGCCCGCGACGACCCGCGCATCGAGCCCGTGTTCGCCGCGGCGGACGACGTCACGATCAGGCTCACGCCGACCCGATGGCGATCGTGGGCGGCAAAGGATCTCGACGATCAGTTCTTCGGCGGCATCCTCGGCGGGACGCCCGAGCAGTGGTTCCTGCCCGTCGAGGTCTAAGTCCGCCTACGCCTTCGAGACTGTGGCGCGGGCGCGCCCGGAGCCCTTGGTCAGGCTCAGCTTGACGCTGTAGGTGCGCGAGCCGCAAACCGTCGTCGTCAGCGACCGCGAGGAGGTGCCGGTGACAACAGTGTGGGAAATGCGTGCACCGGTGTTGCCAAGCAGATCGACACCGACGCGCTCGCCCTTCGCCGCACGGATCGTGACGCGGAAGACTCCGTCGAGCGGCGTCGCAACGCTCAGTGTCCGCGTCTTCGCCCGCTTCGTCAGTGACGCGGACAGCGTCGACTGCGAGTTGCCGTTCCAGGGAGCCAGAATGTCCTGCTGGATCAGCGAGAGCGCGGTATCGTCCGGGTACAGCGCGTTCGACACGACCTGCCAGGGCGACTCTGCAACGCCCAGCCGCCGCTGGTTTAGGACTCGGTAGCTCTCGGCGAAGCCCTCGCCGGGATTCAGCCGGTAGCGGGCATCCTGCTCGGCGCCGGGAAAGAGCTCGCCCGCCGCCGTCTTCGCACAGACCTGCATGTAGGACGACCAGCGTTTCGTCCCGTAATCGATCGCCGCCCACGGCGCATCGCTGCGCGAGTTGGCGACATGGTGTCCGTACTCGTGCGTCACGACCGCTTCCGCGGAAAGGTCGGCGCTCGGATCGTCGCCCGGCGACACGAGCAGGTGTTGATTGGGGCTGTAACAGGCGAGCGCGTCCTGGCCGCAGAACTGCTGCACCTCGTCCAGCGGCGCGAGGAAGACCTGAACGCTCGAGATCTCGGACCCGTGGACGAGGCTCCCGAAGAAGTTGGCCCAGCGTTGCGCACGTGCGTTGTCGACCGGATACGTGTCGGAGACGTTGATCGTGACCGGCTCCCCGGTCGACGCGGTGAAGGTCCCGCCCCACGAGGCAACCGCCGCGAGCCGCCGCGTGGCACTCGAGGAGAGGATGGAATCCCTGATCGGGCCGGAGGCGACTCCGAGCGCGGACAGCCGCGGGCTCTTGAGCTCTCTCGTAGCCGCCGCCGCGGGGCTGGCAGTAAGAACGGCGGCGGCTACGAGAAGGGGGCCCACGCAAAGCAGCCGCAGACGGATGTCGAAACGTTCCGGCTTGGCCACGCCTTCCACGATTTCGCCCGCGCCTAAGATCGTCTTAAGACCCCCGTTAGAAGTTCGTTAATCCCTCACGTCGTCGCCCCGCCGAAGTTCCGGAACCGCTCGAACCCGCCGCGGAACGGAGCAGGGCCGCGAAAACGATCGAAGTGGCGGTCGAACCGAGGCAAGGTGCCGTTGACCTTACCGGTGATCCGCTGCTTCAGGTTCGCGAGGATCGTCTGCTCCTGGTCCTTCGTGAGCCGACCGTCCGAAACAGCCTGGTCGAGCTCCTTCTTCTCGGCGTTGTAGAGCGCACTGACCAGCCCGTCGACGGACTTCCCCTTGTCCTTCGCGAGCTGGGCAAGCGTCTTCCCCGCCTGAAGATCGGTTCGGAGCTGGTCTTCGGTGATGCCGAGGTACGACGCAGCGACCGCGAGGTCCGCGCCGAAGTGCCGGTATTCACCCGGGCCGCGGAAGCCGAAGAAGAGGGGCAGCGACCCGGCCTGAATCCGAGTCTTCAATGCATCGCCCTGCGCTTTCGTCAGCTTGCCGGCGGCAACCGCCGCATCGACACGGTTCATCAGCGCCTGCTTGAGCGCGTTGCTGAGTGCCGTGGGCGTGACGCCTAGCTGTTTCGCAGCGTCGTTGACGACCGCCTGACTCTCCTCGCTCGGAGATCCGAGCTGGGTCGCCCCGATCGCAACGCCTCCACCGGCGACTGCGAGCACCGCGGCTACTCCGATGACGAGTTTGTGCTTGCGATCCATCGTCGAAAACTCCTTTTGTCGCGCTGCTGGTCACCACGCATGGGAGCAGCCGCGATTAAGAGGCACCTAAGAGCGGCCGTTCAGCCGGAGGATCATCCGCGTGCCGCCGCCCTCGGCCCGCTCGGCGACCACCTCGCCCCCGTGCGCCTCCGCAACCTGGCGGACGATCGCGAGCCCGAGCCCAGAACCGGGCAGGCCTCGATCCGATCGGGCGCGGTAGAAGCGGTCGAACACGTACGGGAGATCCTCGTCGTCGATTCCAGGCCCGTGGTCGCGTACCGTCAGCGTCGCGTCGCGGACTTCGACCTCGACCCGGCCGCCGGGCGGGCTCCACTTCGCAGCGTTGTCGAGCAGGTTCGCGACTGCGCGCTCGATCGTCGTTGGGACGCCGTGGACGATCGACTCCTCCAGGTTCGTGTTGAACGTCACGCCGGGGCGGTTGCGCCGCGTGCGCTCGACGGCGTCGGTGGCGACGAGATCGAGCCGGACGTCCTCGGGCTCCTCGGGTCGCTGTTCCGCACGCGCGAGCTCGATCAACCCGGCGATCAGCGTGGTCATCTCGCCCAGCTGCTCGACGACGTCGCTGAGGAGGCGCTCGCGCTCTCCCACAGGCAGTGTCCGCTCCCCGGCGAGGACCTCGATGTTCGTCCGGAGGCTGGTGAGCGGTGTCCGCAACTCGTGGGACGCGTCGGCGACGAGCTGCCGCTGCTTGCGCGTCGACTCCTCCAGCGCGCTGAGCATCGTGTTGAAGCTGCCGGCGAGTCTGCTGAGCTCGTCGCTGCCGTGCGTCTCGATGCGCTCCGATAGGTCGCCGGTCTCTTTCACCTTCTCGGTGGCGGCGGTGAGTCGTCGCACCGGCGCGAGCGCGGCACGCGACACGAGCAAGCCGAGCGCGGCGGCGATCGCAATCCCACCGAGCGTGACCCCGGTCAACCACCGCCTGATTCGGGACAGCGAGCGGTCGACCTCGGTGAGCGGCCGTGCCACTTGCAGGGCCCATCCTTCGTTGCTGAGCTGAACCGTGTAGACACGAAAGTGCGTCCCCGCCACATGCGCGTCCGAGAAGAACGGCGGCTTCTTTCCGGCCCCGACGGACCGAACTCGGTTGGTGATCGGCAATGTCACGTCTGTCTGCCGAGCGACCTGTCCGGTGTTCTTCGCGAGCTGGACGATTCCCGTCGCTTCACCGAACTGAGTACTCGGCAGGTCTGCGAAGAACTGCCCGGGTTTGCCCGTTTCGAAGAGACGAATGGGAAAGTGCAGATGCGAGATGCTCGCTGCACGCTCGCGCAACGCGCTGTCCACAGGCACCCGCAGCTGGCTGCGGACGATGAAATAGATCACCACGGATGCAACGGCGATCGCCACCGCCACCGCCGCAGCGGCGACGAGCGTCAGCCGGAGGCGGAAGCTCACGTCGTTCGCAGGGCGTAGCCCACGCCGCGAACGGTGTGGATGAGGCGGGGCCTGCCGCCCAGTTCGGTCTTCCGCCGGAGATACCCGATGTACACGTCCAGGGAGTTTGACGCGAAACCGAAGTCGTATCCCCAGACGCGCTCGAAGATGATCGAGCGCGTCAGCACCTGGCGCGGATTTCGCATGAACAGCTCGAGGAGCGAGAACTCCGTCCGCGTCAGATCGATCGGCTCGCCGGCGCGTCGAACCTCGCGTGTGCCCGGGTCGAGCTCGAGGTCGGCGAAGCGAAGCTTCTCGTCCGTTCCGTCGGTGCTGCGGCGGATGAGCGCTCGCACGCGGGCAAGCAGCTCCTCGAGCGCAAACGGCTTCGTCACGTAGTCGTCCGCGCCGGCGTCGAGACCCTCGACCCGGTTCTCGACCGCGTCCCGGGCCGTCAGCATCAGCACCGGAACCGCATTGCCGGTTGCGCGGATCCGCTTGCAGACCTCGAGCCCGTCGAGACCCGGCATGAGGACGTCCAGGATGATCGCGTCCGGTTGACTGTCGCTGTCGAGGCGGTAGAGCGCTTCGCGCCCGTCGCCGGCGAGCTCGATCTCGTACCCCTCGAGCTCGAGCGCACGCCGAAGCGAGTCCCGCACCGCCCGCTCGTCGTCGACTACGAGGATCCTCATCGGCCCATTGTCGCCCTGGCCGCCGGAGCTACGCGCGAAATCCCGCCACGGCCGCCGCCGGCGCTAGGGGGACGGCGACGGCGGCGGCACACCGGAGGAGCGGGCGGGAGGCAGATGTCACGAACCTCAGGCTGGCATCCCCGCTTAAGAGGTCACTAAGAGACGTGTAAGAGATTTCTGAGCGTGGCGAATCGATAGTGGGTCACTTCGGAAATCCGTGCTGCCGCTTCTTGTGGGTGCCAACGGCGGACGGGCGTAGCCTCGGCCTCGGCCAAGCGGATGCCCGGCGGCTCGTCTGCCGAGTGTCCGAATCAGCCGAAGCCTGACGTGTAAGTGACGTCGGGCGTGTCGCGGTACTTCTGACAGTCCTCGCAGCGGCGGAAGGTCTTGCCGTCGTCGGTGACGTGTCTCACCCAGCGATGGACGCCGAGCCAGCATCGAAGCTTCTTCGCCACGCCTCAAGGCTCGCACCGGGAGCCAGCCCTTTCAAGCCGACCTACGACCGGCGAATCTCATCGAGTTCTTACCCGCCTCTCAGGATCGTCTTAGAGACAGGTGTTCCCATGGGCATCGATGCACCTCCCCCGCACTCCGATCCTCGCCGCCCTCGCCGCCGCAATCGCCGTCGGCGCGGGCGGCGGCGTCGCGATCTATGCGGCTGCCACGTCGAACACGAGGACTGTCGTCCGCCAGGTCACCGTGGACAACGCAAGCCCCGCGTCCAGCACGAGCTCGCTCAGCATCGGACAGATCTACAAACGCTCGTACAAGGGCGTGGTCGAGATCACCGTCACGTCGACTCAGAACTCGTCACCGTTCGGCAACTCGCAGACGCAGACGGCCCAGGGATCAGGGTTCGTCTACGACACCGACGGCCACATCATCACGAACCAGCACGTTGTCGACGGCGCCAGTTCGATCTCGGTCAAGTTCTGGAACGGGGCGACGTACAAGGCAACAGTCGTCGGCACCGACGCGTCGACCGATCTCGCCGTGATCAAGGTGAGCGCGCCGAGCTCGCTGCTCGTGCCGCTCACCCTCGGCGACTCCGACAAGCTCGCGGTCGGCGACGGCGTCGTGGCGATCGGAAGCCCGTTCGGCCTCGAGGAAACCGTCACGAGCGGGATCGTCAGTGCTCTTCACCGCGAGATGACGTCTCCGAATAGGTTCACGATCCCCGACTCGATCCAGACGGACGCGGCCATCAACCACGGCAACTCCGGCGGACCGCTGCTCGACCTCAGCGGCCATGTCATCGGCGTCAACGCTCAGATCGAGAGCGACTCGGGGGGGAACGACGGCGTCGGCTTCGCGATTCCGTCGAAGACCGTCAAGTCGGTCGTCTCGGGCCTCCTGGCGAACGGGAAGGTCGAGCACGCCTTCCTCGGCGTCTCCTCCGTGACCATTCCCTCCTCGGTCGCGGCCGACCTCAGCCTGACTGCGGGCGCCGAAGTTGCGACCGTGAGGAACGGGACGCCCGCGGCCAAGGCGGGTCTTCGCGCGGCCACCGGCACGCGGACGGTCAACGGGCAGGACTACCCAACCGGTGGCGACGTGATCACCGCGGTCGACGGCGAGAAGATCTCGACCGTCGAGGCGCTGATCGCGGCCGTGAGTGCGAAGAAGCCGGGCGACACGATCTCGATCACGTACTTCCGCGGCGGCAAGAGCCACACGGCTCACGTCACCCTGACGAGCCGCCCCTCCTAGCCCTCCGCCCCGCCAACCCCGGCGGCCGTGTTCGCGCTGAGGCGATGATGCCCGCGTGCGCTCCCTCCGACGAGTCGGCTATCCGCTGCGCCTCGCGTGGATCAGGCTTGCCCGCCGCGGCGAGCGCGTTGTGCTCGTCGCGCTCGGAATCGCGGCCGGTGCCGCGCTGCTCGCTTCTGTCCTCGCGGGGAGCCTCGTCGCGCAGGACAAGTCTCTCTCTCGCGCAACCGCGCGCCTGCCGCAGGCCGATCGCACGGTGCGGCTCGTCTGGGGCGGAATCGGCAGCGGTCTCGGCAACGACCCGGCGCAGGTCGATCGGTTCGCGCGCGCGTCTGTGACGCCGCTCGCAGGCCCGCCGGTGCGCGCGATGCTCTTCCGCCAGAGCGAGGCGGGCGGTCACCTCTTCGACCTCGGCGCGATCGACGGGCTCGCGCGCTTCGTGCGCGTGCAGTCGGGACGGCTGCCGCACGCATGCCGGCCCGAGCGCTGCGAGGTCCTTCAGTTCGGCGGAGCCGGACCGATTCCGCAGATCGGCGGGCTGAAGCTCGTGCGCGTCGGTCGCGCCACCCTGACGTCCAAGTTGCCGCTCGGAGATCTGATCACGCGTGAGACGTACAAGTCGGTTCTCAGTTCCGCGCTCCTGTACCACACCGCAGCGACGCCGCCGCTCCTCCTTGCCGAGGGCATCGCAGGGCTCACGTCCGCCGAGGTGTTTGCGCCCACCTACCGGAGCTACGCCTGGACGGCGCCGCTCGGAGTGCACGAAGTGCACCCGTGGACGATCGACCGGTTCGCCGAGCGCGTGCAGCGCACCCGCTCGGCCGTCGAGGCCGAGTCGCTCGCGTTCGACCTGACCGCGCCGGTCGACGAGCTCCGCGCGGCGGACGCGACGGGGAAAGTGGCCGGACGCCGGCTGCTGCTGATCGGCGGCGAGGCGGCGGCGCTGCTGCTCGCGTTCGCCGTGCTTGCCGCGATGGGGCTTCGGCGCGACGCCGAGGCGGAGTGGCGTCGGTTGACGTGGTACGGCGCGCGGCGCTGGCAGCTCGTGCTCGTCTCCGTCGCGGAGGTCGTGGCCGTTGCAGTCGTCGGCGCAGTTGTCGGCTGGGCAGCGGGAACGGGGATCGGCGCGCTCGTGGCGGACCGTGCGGACGTTCCGGGCGGCGCAATTCTCGGGCATTCGACCTTGGCGGGTCGCGGGATCCTGTTCGCCGCCGCCATCGCCGGCGCTGCGGCGCTCGTGGTGTTGCTGGCGCTTCGCGCCGGCTCGGCCCGACTCGGCGCGTTCACGGTGACACCGGTGGACGCGGCAGCGGGCGGCGCGCTGGTCGCGATCGTGATCGCCCTCGCGCGTGGGGCGGCCAACACGAGCACACTTGCGAACGAACGCGGGACCGGCGCGGTTCTCCTCCTCCTCCCCGCGCTGATCGCCTTCGTCGCGGCCGTCGTAGTCGCACGCGCGCTCGCGCCGGGCCTCGGCCTCCTCGAGCGCTGGGGACGGCGCGGCCCGGCGTCCGTGCGCCTGGCTGCGCTGTCGCTCGCGCGCCATCCGGGCCGCGCTGCGATCGCAGTCGCGTTCCTCGTCGTCAGCCTCGGCCTCGCGGTCTTCGCGGAGGCCTACCGCGCGACGCTGGTGCGGGGGCAGAACGACCAGGCGTCGTTCGCCGTGCCGGTAGACGACATCGTCAGCGAGGACCTGACGAAGCTGGTGCCGGTCTTTCAGACGGCGTCGCTGGACCGCTTCGCGACTGCGGTCCCTCGTGGGCGGGCCTTCGCCGTCCTGCGGCAGTCCGGCAACGTGCGCCGGCTCGAAGGGACCGAAGGAGTGACCGTGCTGGGGATTCCCGCGGGCGACCTCACGACGCTTCGCTGGCGCGGCGACAACGCGTCCCAGTCACCACGCGATCTCCGGCGCCTGCTGCAACCGGCGAGCTCGGTCGTGCTTCAGGGCATCCACATTCCCGCAGACGCTCGCGAGCTCTCGCTGCCGCTACGTGCACGCGGCGACGAGCTCGCCGTTCGCGCGGTCATCGTGACGCCGCTCGGCGAGGCGCGCGGCATCGCACTCGGAACGACGCGATCGGGTCGCCTCGCCGGCCGCGTGCCACGCGACGCCCGCGGCGGCGTGCTCGTCTCGTTCACGTTCGACCTCACGAACACCGGGCTTCACGGGGTCCCGAACGGAGGCCAGAACGCCGCCGCCGTCGCCCAGGGAACGATGAGCATCGGCTCACCGCGTGTCGACGGCCACGCGCTGCCCCTCGACTTCGGCGCGTGGACGGGAACGGGAGGAATCACCCGGGAGACCTCCGGCCGCCTGCGCTACGTCGTCACGGGCAATGCAGTCGCACGGTTCCGCGCGCGGCAGCCGACCGACGGACGGCCCGTTCCGATCGTGGTGACTCGCGCGCTCGCTGCTGCGGCGGGGCCGGGCGGGATCCTGCCGATCGAGGTCGGGAGCGGCACGATCACGGGGCGGGTCGTCGCAACCGCCCGTCGCATCCCGACGATCGACGGCGACGCGGTCCTGGCAGACGGCCCGACGATCACGACGGCGCTCGATGCCGACGCACCGGGAGCCGGATCTCCCGACGAGGCGTGGATCGACGCGCCACGCGGCTCGGAGGCACAACTCGACGCGGCCCTTCGTCGTCCTCCCTTCGACGTGCTGACGGTGACGTCGTACCGCTCGCGGCTCGCCGAGCTCCGGTCCGAGCCGCTTGCGCGCGGAACGCTGCTCACCCTCGTCGGAGCGGCGCTCGTCGCGCTCGGGCTCGCGCTGGTCGGGCTGCTCCTCGGCGTCGTCTCCGACGTGCGCGACGAGCGCGGGGAGCTGTTCGACCTCGAGGCGCAAGGCGCGCAGCCGTCGACGTTACGCGCACATCTTCGGCTACGCAGCGGCCTGGTCGCGGCGTTCGGCCTGGTCGGCGGGATCGCGACCGGCGCGGTTCTCGCCGCGCTCGTCGTCTCGCTCGTGACGCTGACGGCCGGTGCGGGCTCGCCGCAGCCGCCCCTCCTCCTCGGCGTCGACTGGCCGGCCTTGCTGCTCGGCCTCGCCGGCTACATACTGCTCGCCGCGACGCTCGTCGGCCTTGCGACCAGTCGCGCGTTCCGGGCGGACGTCGCGGGACGGTTTGCAGAGGTGGGAACGTGAGCGCAGCGATCGACGTGCGCGATCTGTTCCGCGTGCACCAGACGCCCGAGGGCGACGCGGCGGCGCTGCAGGGTCTGTCGCTGACCGTCCGCGAGCGCGAGGTGGTCACCGTGCTCGGGCCGAGCGGCTCGGGGAAATCGACGTTCCTGCGGATTCTCGCCGGCCTCGATCGTCCGTCGGCCGGAACCGTGCGCGTCTTCGGAGTCGAGCTCGGGAAGCTGCCCGCCGCCGACGTCGCGCGCTACAGAACCAGCACCGTCGGCTACGCGGACCAGCACTATCAGCGCGCGCTCTCGCCCGAGCTGACGGCACGCGAGCTCGTCGCCTTGGAGCTCGGGCTCGCCGGCGCGACACGAGCTGAGCGACTGCGCCGAGCCGACGAGCTGCTCGAGCGCGTCGGTCTCGCCGGGAAGCGGGACGCGCGTCCGTCAGAGCTCTCCGGCGGGGAGCAGCAGCGCGTCGCCGTTGCCGCCTCGCTCGCGCACAAGCCCAAGCTCTTCCTCGCGGACGAGCCGACTGGCGAGCTCGACGCCGCCAGCGCAACGCTCGTCTACGAGACGATCGGCGAGCTCGTCCGCGCGGAGCACTGCACGGCGGTGATCGTCAGCCACGATCCCGAGTCCACGTTGATTGCCGACCGCATCGTGCGCATTCGCGACGGACGGGTCAGCGAGGAAACGGCGCGGGGCACCGGAGCCCAGGAGTCGATCGTCGTCGGCAGGGGCGGATGGCTGCGCCTACCGGAAGAACTACTCCGCCGATCGGGGATCCACTCGCATGCCGTTGCGAAGCTGCAGGGACACGAGATCGTCGTCTCCGCAGCGATGCAGGAGGGCGTCGTGCCGGAGAATCCCACTCCCACCGTGGCGGCGCCGCGCGACACGCGCGTTATTGCCGAGACGCGAAACGTGCGCAAGGTCTATGGAAGCGGCGCGACTGCCCGTGCGGCGATCGACGATCTCGACGCGCAATTCCCGTCGTCCGCGCTCACCGCGGTCACCGGCCCGTCCGGTTCGGGCAAGACGACGCTGCTGCATCTCCTCGCGGGCCTCGAGCTGCCAACGTCCGGACGGGCTGTCGTGCTCGGGACTGAGTTGACAAAGCTCGGCCGCGCCGAGCGGGCGCGCTTCCGGAGCGACC